>RRZT011474958.1_pt1 | contig 70062 bp, 63 predicted proteins | sample 2165551 | NCBI WGS metagenome assembly RRZT01 (sample SAMN10456910, study PRJNA506462) | wastewater metagenome | biome: wastewater; feature: sludge; material: wastewater sludge; isolation source: wastewater sludge with Escherichia coli K12::gfp cells carrying plasmid... | place: USA: Moscow, Idaho... | reverse complement strand
GCGGCGGCTTCCTCGTCGAGGGTGCCGAGTTCCTGCGCCTTGCGGCACCACGTGATCGAGGCCTGCACGAATTTCAGCGGGTTGTAGATGTCCTCCTGCTGCTTCCACTTGCCGTCGCCGGCGTAGGTGATGATCGAGATGTTGGTGGCACTGATGATGGTGCCGTCACCGGGATCGCGCATCGGGTTGTCCAGTTCGCAGATGATCCGGCCGGTGGGTTCGTCGATGACATGCCACAGCGACGGGAAGTGCGTCATGTGACTGCCGGGGAAGCTGCCCATGGTGCGCCGGATCCAGGTGCGGACCTCGTCGCGACCGTGCATGGTGCCGGCGGCGTGCTCGATGTAGAGGACATCGTCGGTGTAGTGCTCGACCCAGGTGTCCCAGTCGTGCCGCCGGGCGGCGTCGTCCACGGTCCGTTCGAATTTGGCGAATGCGTCGGCCAGTTCGTCGCGGGTGAATGTTCTCGCCGTCGATTGCGCCACGCGAGCAACTAGAACACGTTCCAGTACGCCTTGTCGAGCAATCCCCACATCCAGTCAGCACTCACTGCGACATCGCCCGAGAAGGGGTCGCAGAGCACGCTGACTCGACGCGGGCGGGGGCGGGCACGGTCCAGAGCTAGGCGGTCTGGCGCTTGGGGAGCTTCCAGCCGGGGCGCGGATAGTGGCACGTATAGCCGTTCGGGAAGCGCTCCAGGTAGTCCTGGTGCTCGGGTTCGGCATCCCAGAAACCACTCGCCGGTGTCACCTCGGTGACCACCTTGCCCGGCCACAGACCGGAGGCATCCACGTCGGCGATGGTGTCGAGCGCGACACGCTTCTGGTCGTCGTCCAGATAGAAGATCGCCGACCGGTAGCTGGTGCCGACATCGTTGCCCTGCCGGTTGGTGGTGCTGGGGTCGTGGATCTGGAAGAAGAACTCGAGCAGGTCGCGGAAGCTGGTCTGCGCCGGGTCATAGGCGATCTCGATGGCCTCGGCATGTCCGGGGTGGTTGCGATACGTCGGGTGGTCGTTCTGGCCGCCGGTGTATCCCACGCGGGTGGCCACCACCCCCGGTTGCTTGCGGATCAGATCCTGCATGCCCCAGAAGCAGCCGCCGGCAAGTATCGCCCTCTGAATGTCACTCACTGGTCCTCCTGAACTCGAAGAGGTCAACTTCCAGAGAAGCCCAGTTGTTCCAATCCCGCAACTAACGGCGCCGGTGCACCGTCATCCGGCCACCGCTCTTCGGGGTGAAGGCCACACCGCGCGAATGCACCTTCTCGTCCCGGGCAGTGGTCGTCTCGATGGTGAACTGCCGTAGAACCGTGCGCAGCACGATGTCCATCTCCATGTTGGCGAATGCGGCTCCGACACAGCGACGGGTGCCGCCACCGAACGGGACCCAGGCGAACACGTTGGGCCTGTTGCCGACGAAGCGGGACGGGTCGAAGCGCTTGGGATCGGGGAACTCGTCGGTGTTGTTGTGCACCTGCGCGAGCGCGATGGTGATCGAATAGCCTTGCGGGATAACCCATCTGCCGAGTTGCAGGCTGGGTGCGTAGACGTGGCGGCCGGAGAAGTCGATGACGGTGCGGTTGCGCTGCACCTCCAGGATGGTGGCCTGGCGGTATTCGTTGTCGTCGGTGCCGGCCTCGGCGACCAGTCGGTCGAGCACGGCGGGATGCCGGGAGATCCGCTCGAACGCCCACGCCAATGTCGAGGCGGTGGTCTCGTGACCGGCGGCCAGCAGGGTCAGCAGCTCATCGCGGATCTCGCCGCGCGACATCGGGGTGCCGTCCTCGTAGGTGCTGCGCAGCAGCAGCGACAGGATGTCGGTGCGCTCGCCGAGGTTCGGATCGGCCAATGCCTGATCGATGAGTTGGTCGATGGCGGTGTCGTATTCGTGCCGGTAGGCGGCCAGGCGCCCCCACGGACTCCGGCGCCCGAGATCGCGGGTGGGCGACGGCAGCACCGCCAGCCGTGACCCCAGGGTGACCCAGGGCGGGATGATCCGGCGCAGCGTCTCGAGTTGCGCGCCGTCGGCGCCGAAGATCGCGCGCAGGATGATGTTCAGCGTGATCCGCATCATCGGTTCGAGCGTCTCGAACGGGCGGCCCTCGGGCCATGACGCGATCTCCGCCAGCGTCTCCTCCTCGACGATGGATTCGTACTTCTTCATCGCCTTGCCGTGGAACGGCGGCGTCAGCAGCTTGCGGCGACGGCGGTGTTCGGCGCCCTCGAGGGCGAACACCGAACCGGGTCCGAACACCCGGGCCAGGCTGGGTTTGATGTTGCCGAGGTCCTCGGGGCTGGCCGTGAACACCTGCTTGGCCAGTGTCGGGTCGGTGACCACCACCATGTTCCCGAACAGCGGCACACTGATGGTGAACGCCTCCCCGTAGGCGGCGGTCATGCGGGTGACGAACTGCCGCCGGAAGAACGCGTAGCCGAGGCCCTGCACGATCCTGGGTAGCCTGGGCGGCGACGGCGGGATCCGGAACTCGACCGGCCCCGCGGTTGCCGGTGCGATGACGGATTCGGTCATTGAGACTGCCTCCCGTTTGTTCTGGTACCCCCGCGTACCACGCCGTTGTCGAGTACGGTACTCCGTGGTACCACGATTGGCAAGAACTTCGGGAGGACGGGCGTTTGACCACGGCATTGGGTGCTTCGGGCACCGCCCGTGAACAGGGTGGGGACGAACCGGCCGGCGACCCGTTCCGAGAACGGTTGCTGGACGGTCTGGCCGCCTCGATCGCCCAGCGGGGCTACCGGGAGACCACGGTCGCCGACATCGTGCGACACGCCAAGACCTCCAAGCGGACCTTCTACGCCCACTTCACCGGCAAGGACGCCGCGCTGCTCGAGCTGCTGGAAGCCGACAACGTCACGATGATCGCCGGGATCCGCGCCGCGGTGGACCCGGTCGCCGATTGGCGGGTGCAGGTGGAGCAGGCTGTCGAGGCCTACCTCACCGCCATCGGTGCCAACCCGGCGCTCACACTGGCCTGGATCCGCGAATTCCCGGCCCTCGGGGAAGCGGTCCGGCCCGTCCAGCGACGCGGCATGAGCAACTTCACCGACATGCTGGTCGACATCACCTCCAGCCCCGGCTTCGCGCGCGCCGGCCTGCGCACGGTGTCCCGCCAGACGGCGCTGATCCTGCTCGGCGGCCTGCGTGAACTCACCGCTCACACCCTCGAGGACGGCGAGGACATCCGCGGTATCACCGACACCGCGGTGGCGGCCTGCCTCGGGCTGGTGACTGTCGAGTCGACGTAGCGCTGCGTCGGGCTGCGCGGCTACCGGGCTGTCTTCACCGAGTGTGAATCCTCTGCGGAATTCCGCCCGATTCTTCGCACAGGTTTCACACTCGACGAAGCGCTGCGGTATGCAGCGCGCAGGAGTGCGCCGATCACAACATCTGGCTGGGTAGCACGAATGCCCACGGGCGCGGAAAGCCCACACCGACGAGCCGGCCGGCCCGGATGTCGGCTGCCTCCACCGTGCGAATCTCGCCGGAACTCGGTTCATAACAACGGAATCCGCTCGTGCCGGCCACGTCGATCACCAGAACCCAGTGCCGCGGCAGCCAACTGCCCACCAGCATCGCCACCGGATAGCCCAGCAGCACGGCCTCGCGAACATCGAGCAGCCGGTCGTGCCGCAAACGTGCCGCCCGCCACCGGTACGGAACGGCGCTGTGCCGCGACAAAGCGCGCCGAATACCCCACGGCGTGGTTCCCAGCGCCCGCGGCCACAGCCGGTTCAGCCCGCGGTGCAGCCGGCCCTGCTCATCGGCGAACCAGTTCGCATCGGTCAGGTCGCCCGCGTAATCGGGATCCAGCAGTGCCGCACCGATGATCGCCACCGACGGCCCGCAGGTGACGCCGTCGCGCTGACGCAGTCGGAGTCCTTCGATGCGCCGCTCGGGAATGCTCACCCGGCTGGCGGCGGGAAGCCGCCGGTGACCGGGGACGTCTGCGGGGATCCGTCGGCGCGAAACGTCGTCAGCACCATGTGGTGTCGCGGGCGGATGAAATCGAGCAGCTCGGTCTCGCCGACGCGGTCGGCGGTCGCGTACTTGCGCGCCATGTGGCCAAGGGTAGCCGGGCAGCCCAACCGGCGGGCTACTGTCGCTCCCATGCGACTCTCGACTCGAAATCAACTGAGCGGCGTCATCACCGAGGTCAGCCGCGGCGCGGTGAAGGTCGAGCTCGATGGCGGTGAGCAGGTCGCCACCGCGTCGATGACCAAGGATGCGGCCGGGGATCTCGGCCTGACCGTGGGCAAGCCGGCGACGGTCCTGGTGAAGTCCACCGAGGCCATGATCGGCGTCGACTGACCGATGGCCGCCACGATGCGCGCGCAGCGCCTCTACACCGATACGAAAACCATTGCGGTGGAAGATGTTCCGATTCCCGAACCCGGGCCGGGCGAGGTCCTGGTCAAGGTTGCGTTCTGTGGCATCTGCCATTCGGACCTGAGCCTGATCAACGGCACCTTCCCCGCCTTCCTGCCCGTGGTGACGCAGGGCCACGAGGCATCGGGCACGGTCGCAGCCCTCGGGCCGGGGGTCACCGGTTGGGCCGAGGGCGACCGGGTGACCGTCCCCGCCGGGCGCCCGTGCCTGGCATGCGTTGACTGCCTGCGCGGCAACTCGGCGGGGTGTCAGCGGGTCCGACTGATGGCGTTCGCCTACGACGGCGCCTGGGCGGAGTACACCGTCGCCCTGGCCGGCGGCCTGACCCGCGTCCCGGACAACGTGTCCCTCGAACAGGCCGCCATCCTGGCCGACGCGGTATCCACCCCGTACGGCGCCGTCGTGCACACCGGCAAGGTGGCCATCGGCGAATCCGTCGGCGTGTGGGGCGTCGGCGGCGTCGGCACCCACATCGTGCAGCTGGCCCGCCTGGTCGGGGCCGCCCCGATCATCGCGGTCGACCTGAACCCGGCGGTCCGCGAGCGGGCACTGGCGTTGGGGGCCGATTACGCGTTCGACTCCCGCGACGACGGGTTGCCGGACGCCATCCGGGAGATCACCGGTGGCCGGGGCCTCGATGTCGCGTTCGACGCCGTCGGCCTGAAGGTGACCTTCGAGCAGGCGCTAGACCAACTCGCCACGGGTGGCCGGCTGGTCTGCGTCGGGCTCAGCGACCAGGAACCGAGCATCGGCTCCACCACCACCGTCGGCCTCACCCAACGGCAGGTGCTCGGGCACCTGGGATATGAGAACGCCGACATCGGCACCCTGGCGATGCTCGTATCCCGCGGCCGACTCGACCTGTCCCGGTCGATCAGCGCCGTGATCGGCCTCGAGGACATCGAGCGCGGCATCGAGATGTTGGAGAAGCAGGAGGGCAATCCCATCCGGATCCTGGTTCAGCCCTGAGCTTTACGGCTCTTCGGCGGAGCGGGCGATCACGTGTCCCCCGACGTCCGGCGGCAGCCGCAGGGTTTCGATCAGGGTCAACGCCACCCAGCCACTCACCGGGATCAGCAGGAGGCCGGGCCGGCGGACGGGTGCTGGGACATCCCGGTCGACCTAAGACCTGATCCGATCCGAGTGTGATCTCGTCGGGATCCTGCGTCACCACGCGTGCCGACGGGGTAATGGATACGTTGGCGATGCGGACCTTGGGAGGCGCAGTGACGGAGAACACGACGGAGCCGACGGCACCCGCGGTGGAGGTGTGGCCGGGCAAGGCCTACCCGCTGGGGGCCACCTACGACGGTTCGGGAACCAACTTCGCCGTGTTCAGCGAGGTGGCCGATCAGGTCGAACTGTGCCTCTTCGACGCGGCCGGAACGGAGCGACGGATCACCCTGCCCGAGGTGGACGGCTTCGTCTGGCACACCTTCCTGCCCGGGATCGAGCCGGGCCAGCGGTACGGCTACCGCATCCACGGCCCGCACGATCCAACCCACGGGTTGCGCTGCAATCCCAACAAGCTGCTGCTCGACCCGTACTCGAAGGCGATCGACGGCGTCTTCGATTGGAACCAGTCGCTGTTCGGCTACAACTTCGGCGACGCCGACAGCCGCAACGACGATGACTCCGCGGCGGGCATGCCCCGGTCGGTGGTGATCAACCCGTTCTTCGACTGGGGCGTCGACCGGCCACCGCAACGCGAATACGCCGACAGCATCATCTACGAGGCCCACGTCAAGGGGCTCACCGAGACCCATCCGGACATCCCCGAACAACTCCGGGGCACCTATGCGGGCATCGCACATCCGGCGATCATCGAACACCTGAAGTCATTGGGCGTCACGGCGATCGAACTGATGCCGGTGCACCACTTCGCCAACGACTCGACCCTGATGGACAAGGGGTTGTCGAACTACTGGGGCTACAACACGATCGGCTTCTTCGCGCCCGACGCCAAGTACACCTCGAGTTCGACCCCCGGTGGTCAGGTGCAGGAATTCAAGGCGATGGTTCGCGCCCTGCACGAAGCCGACATCGAGGTGATCCTCGACGTCGTCTACAACCACACCGCCGAGGGCAACCACCTGGGCCCGACGCTCTCCATGCGGGGCATCGACAACCCCGCGTACTACCGGCTGGTCGACGACGACAAGCGCTATTACATGGACTACACCGGAACCGGCAACAGCCTGAACGTCGGCAATCCGCACTCACTGCAGCTGATCATGGACTCGTTGCGGTACTGGGTCACCGAGATGCACGTCGACGGCTTCCGGTTCGACCTGGCGGCGACGCTGGCCCGCGAGTTCTACGACGTCGACCGACTCAGCGCGTTCTTCGAACTGGTGCAACAGGATCCGACGGTCAGTCAGGTCAAGCTGATCGCCGAGCCGTGGGACGTGGGGCCCGGCGGCTATCAGGTCGGCAACTTCCCGCCGCAGTGGACGGAGTGGAACGGCAAGTACCGGGACACCATGCGCGACTACTGGCGCGGCGAGGACGCCACCCTCGGTGAGTTCGCCTCCCGCCTGACGGGTTCGGCCGATCTCTACGAGCACACCGCCCGCCGGCCGGTCGCCTCGATCAACTTCGTCACCGCCCACGACGGCTTCACGCTGCGAGACCTGGTGTCCTACAACGACAAACACAACGACGCCAACGGTGAGGGCAACAACGACGGCGAAAGTCACAACCGGTCGTGGAATTGCGGCACGGAGGGGCCGACCGACGATCCAGCGATCACCGCGCTGCGCGCCCGGCAGCAACGTAACTTCGTGGCCACTCTGCTTCTGTCGCAGGGGGTTCCGATGCTCTGTCACGGCGACGAACTGGGCCGCACACAGAGCGGAAACAACAACGGCTACTGCCAGGACAACGCGATCACCTGGGTGGACTGGGCCCACATCGACGACGAACTACTGACGTTCGTCCGCCGGGTCGCCGCGCTGCGCGGCGAGCACCCCGTGTTCCGGCGGCGCCGGTTCTTCACCGGACACCCCGTGCGCCAGATCGGCAGCACCGGCCTGCCGGACATCTCGTGGTTCCGGCCGGACGGTTCCGAGATGACCGAGGCCGACTGGGACACCGCGTTCGACAAGTCGATCGCGGTCTACCTCAACGGTCAGGGCATCCCCGATCTGGATCCGCGCGGGCACCGGGTCACCGACGACTCATTCCTGATCTGTTTCAATGCGCACTTCGAGCCGATCCAATTCACCTTGCCGCCAGCCGATTTCGGCGCGCAGTGGAAGATCGTCGTGGACACTGCCGCCACCGCCCCCGCCAACCCACCGAACGGCGAGCCGCCGCTGTTCCCGCCGGGCGGTAGCGGCCCGGTACAGGCGCGATCGCTGGTGGTCCTGCAGGCCGTCAGCGGCTAGCAGGTGTCCCCGCCACCTCAGACCGATACCGCCGCCGGTGCCGGGCTGCCCGCCCGCGAGATCCGCACCAGTGTCCCCGTGCTGTAGGTCAGTTGGTAGATCCCGCCGTCGGTTCCCGGACCTTGGGCCAGCACGACGGTGGTGCCGGCTTTCAGGTCGAAATCCTGCGGGCCACTGCACGTCGTGTACGCCGGGTTGCAGGTCAGCACCTTGATCCAGCCCTGGACATAGTCGGCGATGAACACCTTGTTCTGATACTCCGGGAATAGCGTCCCGCTATAGGTGAACACCGATGAGATGGCCGAGCCGGTGCCGCGGGGGTAGGTGTAGATGGGATCGATCAGCCCTGTGCAACTGGTGGTGCAGAGACCTTCGGCGCCCGGCCAGCCGTAGTTCCCGCCGGCCGTGACGTTGTTGAGTTCGTCGAACGCCTGGTTACCCACGTCGGCGACGAGCAGCTGGCCGGTCGGGGTGAAATTCAACCGGAACGGATTGCGCAGGCCGTAGGCGTAGATCTGTGGCAACGACCCGGCCGGCAACACGGGGTTGTCCGACGGTGTGCTGCCGGCGGACTTGAATCGCAGGATCTTGCCGTACATGTTCGTCAGATCCTGCGCGTTCGCCCCGACCTGATTGTCGCCCTTGCCCCAGTAGAGCTTTCCGTCCGGGCCGAAAGCCAATCCACCGCCGTGGTGGTAGTTGGCCACCGTGTCCGGTGACTCCATGAACACGACCTCGGTGCCCAGCGCGGCCGAATTGCCGACCACGGTGAATTGCGACAGCCGATCCTTGATCGCCGCGGTGGTGTAGGCCACGTAGATGCGGCCGGTCGTGGCGAACTGCGGATCTACCGCCAGACCGCTGACACCCCGCTCACCGACCGTGTTCACCGACAGCGTGAGCAGGGGCTGCGCCAGCACTGTGCCGTTCTTGTCGACAACCTTGATCGCTCCGCCCTTCTCGGCGACCAGCATCCGGCCGTCCGGCAGGAAGCGGAAGTCCACCGGTGAGTTCAGCCCGGAGGCGACCACCGTGCGCTGCACACCGATGAACACGGTCTGGGTCTTGTAATGCCCACTGAGGCCGAAGATCCCGAACGTGAACAGGTCGATCAACCCGAGGAAGCCGTGGATGTGGAAATCGCTGCTGGCATCGCTGACGGTGACGTCGAACTTGTCCTGTCCGGCGTAGTTCGCGCCCGGGGCGTAGTCGAAGGTGCCGTTGGAATTGACCACAACGGTCCCGAACGCGGGCTTGGTCGCGGAGTAGGTCAACGTGGTCGAGTCGATGTCGGCGGGGTGCAGATTGCCCACGATGTGACCGTTGACGACGGTGTTCTCCGACGCGTTGTACGACAGGGTCGGCGTCTGGTTGTCGAAGAACGGATTCGGGTTCACGACTGTGGCGGCTGCCGTTGGCGCGGCGCTCGCGGTGTCGGTCGGGGCGACGAGGCCGGCTGGGTGCTTGTCCGTTCGCGCGACGACATCCTGGACCGTGTCGGGCGCCGCGTCGGCCCCGTCGGCCGCGCCATCGGCGTCCGTTTGACCGGCCGACTCGTCGACGTCTACGTCCGGCGTCGCTCCGGTGGCGTCCGACCCGTCTGATCCGTCCGATCCGTTCGTGGCGGTGGATTCCGCCGCGGCCTCCGTACCCGAATCCGACTGCGCCTCCGCTTCCGCGTCGGTGCTGGACTCGGACTCCGCGGTCGTCTTGGCCGGTCCGGGGGAACCGTTGGAGTGCTGGGCCGCCGCCTCCGAGCCGCCGGACGCTGAATCAGTGCCGTCGGCCCACGCCGTCGCGGCGCCCGCCAGTATCGCGGTACCGACCCCCAGGGCGAAGGCCAGTCCACCGACCCGGCCGATATAGCGGGCGTGCCGACCCATCGGCCGCGCGGTCCGTGTGATGGCTGGAAAATCGTTCATGTCGACCCTCACGTACGGGGCGCTGCCGCCCGACGGCAGCTGTGTCGCTGATTGGCCACAGCTGCCGTACAGCTAACTCCGAATGCTTGCCCAGCGGGGCGTTTTCCACCACGCCGACACGGACGTTTCGGTGAACTTTTCCGAGTAGCACACACCAATTCGTCGATCTGGGCATCCTGACGGCATGACCACGTCACGCAAAACCCTCTGCGCCGTCTACGCCGTCATCGCACTGTCCGCGCTCGTCGCCACCTGGAGCCAGAACGTCGCCTACTTCGGCGGCGGTCACGGCATGTCTGGGTTCCTGGATTTCTGGAAGGACACCCGGGCCAACCCGGCAACACAGTCGATCACCGTCGACATCGCACTGTTCATGTTGGCGGCCGTGGTGTTCATGGTCCTCGACTCGCGGCGACTGGGGATTCCCTACGTCTGGCTGTACGTCCTCGGCGCGGCGCTGATCGCCATCAGCGTGACCTTCCCGCTGTACCTGATCGCCCGGGAGCGCCGGCTGGCCGCGACCGGTGACGACCTCCCCCGGCTACCGGCGGCCGACAAGGTCGGGCTGGCGGTGGTCGCCGCTGGGATCGCGGCGTTCACCGTGTGGGTGGACATGGGATGACGCGGCACAGTCGGTAGACAGATCCGGAGATCTGTTCACACACGGTGCCGGATCGGCTAGCCTTCACCGGATGCGCAACCCGCACTCCGGGACCCCGTTCACCACCTCCGACGACGAGATCGCGGCCGCACTGCAGGATGTCTCGATCCCCGCACTGCTGCTGTCCTGCCTGCACATGACCGGCGACGTGAGCCTGCTCGACGGACCGCTGCGCCCCGCGGGCCTGTTCCTCAACGAGGTCCAGGGCTACATGTCCGAGGAGGACAAGGCCGCCGCCCGAGCGCTGGCGCTGGACGTGATCCGCGACTACCGCGACCGCGGCTGTCCCGAACCCGCGCCCGTGGACGCCGCGCAACTGAAGCGGATGATGGACTGGCTGGTGTGCGAGGACGTTCCCACCGAGTACGTGCCGATGCTGCTCGAGGAGATGGAACTCACCGGCCATGACGAACGTGGCACCGAGTTCGCGTCCACCGCCGCAGCCCGCGCCGACTTCCCGGTCGTGGTCATCGGTTGCGGGATGTCCGGACTGCTGGCCGCAATCCGGTTACAGGAGGCCGGAATCCCGTACACCGTGCTGGAGAAGAACGCCGGCGTGGGCGGAACCTGGTGGGAGAACACCTATCCCGGCGCCCGCGTCGATGTCGGCAACCACTTCTACTGCTACAGCTTCGAACCCGAGGCTCAGTGGACCGAGTTCTTCGCACGGCAACCCGAACTGCAGTCCTACTTCCAGAACGTGATGGAACGCCGCGGGATCGACGAGCACGTGCGGTTCAACACCCGGGTGACCACCGCCACCTGGAACGACGACGACGCGACATGGTCGGTGGAGGTCGAGTCGGCCGACGCCGTCACCGAGACGCTGACGGCCCGCGCGGTGATCGGCGCGGTGGGCCAGCTCAACACGCCGCTCATCCCGGAATTCGAAGGCGCGCAGTCATTTTCCGGGCCGGCGTTCCACAGCGCGCGCTGGGACCACGACGTGCCATTGACCGGCAAGCACGTCGCGATGATCGGCGCCGGCGCATCGGGCTTCCAGATCGCGCCGGCGATCGCCGAGGATGTCAAGAGCCTGACGATCTTCCAGCGCACCGCACAGTGGATGTTTCCCAACCCGAACTACCACGAACCGGTCGGCGACGGCGTGCGGTGGGCGCTCGAGCACCTGCCGTTCTATGCCCGCTGGTACCGGTTCCTGTTGTTCTGGCCCGGCTGCGACAAGGGTCTGGCGGCCGCCATCGTCGACCCCGACTGGCCGGATCAGCAGAGCGCCGTCAGTCAGGCCAACGACCTGGCCCGGATGATGTTCACCCAGTGGATCGAGAGCCAGGTACCTGATGATCCGACGTTGGTGGACAAGGTCATCCCGGACTACCCGGCCACCGGAAAGCGCACCCTGCAGGACAACGGCAGCTGGCTGCAGACCCTGACCCGCGATAACGTCGACCTCGTCCGCACGCCCATCGACCACATCGAATCCGACGCGGTGATCACCGCCGACGGCGTGCGCCACCAAGCTGATGTCCTGGTCTACGCCACCGGCTTCCGGGTCAACGACATGGTGTCATCGCTGAAGGTGTTCGGCCGCAACGGAATCAACCTGCACGAGCAGTGGGGTAACCGACCCGCCGCATATCTGGGAATCACCGTGCCCAACTTCCCCAACTTCTTCCTGCTCTACGGTCCGGGCACCAACCTCGCCAGCGGCGGCAGCCTGATCTTCCACTCCGAGTGCGAAGTTCGCTACATCATGGGCTGCCTCGATGCGCTGATCGCCGCCGACAAGGCCGCCATGGAGCCCCGCCAGGACCGCTATGACGACTGGTACCGGCGCTGCCAGGCCGAGCTGAGCACGACGGTGTGGGCGCACCCCAGTATCAAGCACAGCTTCTACAAGAACGCCGATGGCCTGGTGCACTCGCTGAGCCCGTGGCGCCTCGTCGACTACTGGGCCTGGACGCGAACCCCTGACCCCGGCGATTTCGTTTTCGCCGGAGCTCGCTCTCGCGGAACCACACCGCTCGCCGAACCCGGCGGTTCGGCTGAAGGAGATTCATGCGCACAGTCGTGATCGACGGACCGGGCCAGGTCCGGGTCGACACCCGCCCGGACCCGGCCCTGCCCGGACCCGACGGGGCGATCGTCGCCGTCAGCCATACCGCGATCTGCGGATCCGATCTGCACTTCTGGGACGGTGACTATCCGCTCATCGAGCCGGTGGCCCTGGGCCACGAGGCGGTAGGAACGGTCGCCGAGGTCGGCCCCGACGTCCGCAACGTGAAAGTCGGTGACCTGGTAATGGTTTCATCGGTCGCCGGCTGCGGGCACTGTGCCGGTTGCGCCACCCGCGATCCGGTGACCTGCGTGTCGGGTCCGCAGATCTTCGGCGCCGGCATCCTGGGCGGCGCCCAATCCGATCTGCTTGCCGTGCCCGCCGCGGACTTCCAGCTGCTGCCGATCCCCGATGGCATCGACACCGAAGAGGCGCTGCTGCTCACCGACAACCTGGCCACCGGCTGGGCGGGCGCCCAACGCGCCGACGTTCCTCCCGGCGGGACCGTGGTGGTCTACGGCCTGGGCGCCGTCGGATTGTGCGCCCTGCGCAGCGCCATCGTGCAGGGCGCCGGGCAGATCTTCGCGGTCGATCCCGTGGAGGGCCGGCGCGACCGCGCGGCACTGTGGGGCGCCACACCACTTGCGCCGCCCGCTCTCGGGGCGGTGCTGGAGGCCACCGGCGGTCGCGGAGCGGCCTCCGTCATCGACGCCGTCGCCAGCGACGCCACCCTGACCGAAGCGCTGACGGTCGTCCGCCCGGGCGGCACGGTATCGGTGATCGGCGTCCATGACCTCAACCCGTTCCCGTTCCCCGCCACGATGAGCCTGGTCCGCAGTGTGTCCATGCGGCTCACCACCGCGCCGGTCCAACGGACCTGGCCGCAGCTGATCCCGCTGATCCAGTCGGGCCGGTTGGACACCAGCGGCATCTTCACCGATTCGATGCCGCTCGCCGATGCGCCTGCCGCCTACGCCAAGGTGGCATCCCGGTCGGCGGACTGCGTGAAGATCGCCCTGCAGGTATGAGTCTGGCCGCCTCGGCAATGACCTGGCTGCCAGGCGACCGCCGGTTCGTCCAGGCCGCGCTGCCAGGCTTGGGTGCCACGGTGCTCGGTACATAGACTGCCCTGATGGTCGCAGGCGAATGGTTGCCTATCGTGCCGGCCGCAACGGTCGGGGCGCCACGCTTCGCCGACGGTGTCGTCGGCCGCCCCACGCTGGTGTCACGGCTACTCGGCGCGCGAAACGGTGACCTGGTCACCATCACCGCGCCCGCCGGCTACGGCAAGACCAACGTCGCGACGCAGTGGGTGGCCGCTGATCCGCGGCCGTTCGCGTGGGCCCGCATCGACCATCTCGACGATGACCCCGCGCACCTGCTACTGCACATCGCCACCGCCGTGGTCGCGGTCTGCTGCGTGGATCCGGAGCTACTGCGCCATCTGCGTGGACCGGGGCACCCGGTCCTCACCTATTCACTGCCCGCCCTGATCGGCGCCCTGGAAGAACACGGGCCGATGGTGGTGCTGCTCGACGACCTGCACGAGCTCAGCTCCACCGACGCCGTCGACACGTTGCAGGCCTTCGTCGATGTCGCGCCGTCGACCGTGACGGTCGCCGCGGTGGGCCGCGGTCCGCTGCCGCTGGATCTGGCGCGGCGCCGACTGCATCGAACAGTCGTCGAACTGGACACCGACGATCTGCGATTCTCCCGCGCCGAGGCGGCGGCCGCCATCGAGTCCGTCGATGCGACGCTCACCTCGGAGGCCACCTCGTCGATCGTCGAGCGGTGCGAGGGCTGGCCGGCCGGTGTCGTGCTGGCGGCGATGGCCGTTCGCGGCGGCACCCACGCCGACAACTTCACCGGCAGCAGCGGTCTCATCGCGGACTACCTGATCGAAGAGGTGCTGTCCGCGCTGGACGACGATACGACGACCTTCCTGCTCGAATCAGCCGTCCCAGACCGCTTCAGCGCCCAGTCGCTCGATATCGTTCTGCAGCGCCAAGATTCGGCAAGAGTACTCGAGTCCCTCGCACGGTCTGGCGAGCTGTTCTTGACCTCGCTCGACGCCGAACGCGTGTGGTACCGCCATCACCCGCTGTTCCGGGACCTGCTGCTCGCCAGACTGCGGGCCGCGGCGCCGGTCAGGTTGCGCGACATCGCCTCTCGCGCAGCCGATCTGTGCAGTGCCGCCGGCGATATCGACGGCGCTGTGGTGCAAGCACTCATGGCACAGGACCGCGCCAAGGCTGCTGCACTGGTCGGGCGTGAGGCGGTGCAGTTGGGCTTCGATGGCAGGGCAGCTGTACTGGCGCGCCGCGTCGGGCTGCTCGACGAGCTGACAATCGCGGAGCTTCCCGATGCCGCCATCGCCTGCGCCTGGCTGGGCGTCACGATGGGTGACGCCGAGCTGATCCAGCGATCACTCTTGCAGGCCGGCGCCGGCGATCACGGACAACCACTCGCCGACGGTACCCCGTCGGCGAAAGTTGCTGTAGCACTGGTGAGTTCACTAGTCGGCGTGAAAGGTGTGCAAGATGTGGTCCGGCAGGCCGAGATCGTCCGCAGCGCCGGCGATCACCTGACCAATCGCTGGTGGGGCGCGGCCACCGTCATGAAGGGTGCCGCCGAGGCCATGATCGGGAACAATGCGGCCGCCCGCACACTGCTCGAATCGGCGTTGCCGGTCATCGGTGACCTGCCGGGGTTCCACGCCGCGGCACTCGCCCATCTCGCCCTGCTCGACCTGGACGACGGCGACGACGCGGCGGGTGCGGCCTGCAGTGCTCAGGCACGCGCCATCACCGACGAGCACGATCTGCGCGACCTCGTCCCAATGGTCGTCGTATACGCCGTCAGCGCAGTAACCTCGGCACGCATCGGTGACGACACGGCTGCCCGTGCTGCGGTCGCCGATTCCGAGCGACTCCTGGGTCGCCTCGGCAGCCTGGCCGCCCGCACCGCGCTATTGGGACACAGCCTGCTCGCGTGGACCGCCACCCTGCTCGCGGACACGGACCTGCTGACCAGACATCTCGAGGCGGCCGAGCGGGTCCGCCGGCGCGAGCCGGACGCGACGGCGCTGTCACGCCGGGTGGACCGGGTGCGGGCGCTATCGATGGGCGGCGATCGTCGGCCGCTCACGGCGGCCGAACTACGCCTGCTGCCCCACCTCTCCAGCCACCTCTCCCTGCGACAGATCTCGGAGAATCTGCGCATCGGCAGGGAGACGGCGAAGTCCCAATCGGCCTCGATCTACCGCAAGCTCGGGGTGTCCTCCCGGTCCGCAGCGGTCACGGAGGCCGAGCGCATCGGCCTGCTGCCGACCTAGTGTCGCGCGTCATTAATTAGTTTACAGTGTGGGATGATGGTGTATGCCGTCATCTGCGCTGGTGATTAGTCCTGAGGATCGTGGGACGTTGGAGTCGTGGACGCGGTCCTCGACGGTTGCTTCCGGTTATGTCGAGCGGGCCCGGATCGTGTTGGCGGTCGCTGATGGCGCCGGTACCTCGGGTGCGGCGCGGCAGGTGGGGGTATCGCGGCCGACTGTGATCAAGTGGCGGGATCGGTTCGCCGCGTTCGGGATTGACGGACTTGCTGATGAGCCGCGCAGTGGCCGGCCCAAGACCGTCGATGATGCGGCGATCTTGGCCGCCACGCTGGAATCGCCACCGGAGTCGTTGGCGGTGACGCACTGGTCGAGTCGGTTGCTGGGGCGCCACCTCGGTGTCGGGGATGCCACGGTGGCCCGCGCGTGGCGGCGCTACGGGGTCAAGCCGTGGCGCCGCGAGACGTTCAAGTTCTCCACCGACCCCGAGTTGGAGGCCAAGGTCCGCGATGTGATCGGGCTGTATCTGAATCCACCGGAGAAGGCGATCGTGTTGTGCGTGGACGAGAAGAGCCAGATTCAGGCCCTCAACCGGACCCAGCCGATCTTGCCGCTGCGCCCCGGGCTGCCGGAGAAGGCGACGCATGACTACCAGCGCAACGGCACCGCGACCTTGTTCGCCGCCCTGGAGATCGCCACCGGCAAGGTGACCGATCGCTGCTATGAACGCCACGGCAAAGCCGAGTTCTTGGACTTCCTCAAGGCCGTTGCCCGGGCCTACCCGCGACGGCGGTTACACGTGGTTTGCGACAACTACCACACCCACAAGCACGCCGACATCAACGCCTGGCTGGACAAAAACCCTCGGGTAACACTGCATTTCACCCCGACGTCGGGTTCCTGGCTGAACCTGGTCGAGGTGTTCTTCTCGATCATCACCCGCCAAGCCATCCGCCGGGGTTCGTTCGACAGTGTCAAAGAGTTGATCACAGCCATCAGCGCGTTCATCGACGGCTGGAACCAACGATGCCACCCATTCGTCTGGACCAAGACCGCAGACGAAATCCTGCCCCACACCCGTAAACCAAATTCAGACGCGCGACACTAGCGGCTCGGGCGCATCGTCACCAGGTTGCTCCACAGTCGGCGCAGGCTTTCCGTTCCGCCGAACAGCGTCGTGAAGTGCGTCGAGTCGATGAGGACCACATCGCCGGCGCGAGCACCGGCCGGGGGCATCCAGATGACCGCGTTGAATTCGGTATTGCCCGCCGCGGTGAACGGATGCGGCCGGTCGGGATCCACCCGCTGACGACCGAGCACGCGCAGCCCGTCCCCCGCGGGGGCGGTCAGCTCGTAGTGCGGCAGATGCTGGTGAAAGCTCAGCGTCGGCACGTCGGTCAGCAGACCGATGTCGTCGAGATCCGGCGAAACCGTTAGTGGTGCAATCTCTTTCGTTCCCGAGATCACGGCGGGCCGAAGCCCCCACGTGTTGTGCACCGGAACGTCGAGACCGCGCATGAGGCCGCGGGTGTACTCGCTGAACCGCTGCTGCCGGGGCACCAGACGGTCGCCGTGGTGCTCGTATTCCATCTGTCGCTGCTGGTAGTCGTCGGTGAAGCCGACGTCGTGGTGCGGTGCGAGCAGCAGACAGGTGCCCTCGCGCTGCAGCCACTCCTCGATGGCCTCCACTTCGGCGGCATCCGGCTCCAGACCGCCCAGCAGGTGGTCGAGCCCGAAGACCATCAGGGTGTCGGTATCGGCAAGAATCCGCTCGTCGATCGGCTGGTGGTAGCCGGCCTGGTCGACCCGCTGGAACACCGCGACGGGGTGGCCCGTCAGGTCACCGGCCAGCTGCTGGAAATTCAGCGTCGATCGGTGGAAGAGCTCCAGGGTGCCGGCGATGCCCTGCAGGAAGTTCGCGGCGCTGTACTCGGGCGTCTCGTAGGCGGGCCAGACGACGTTGCGCACCTCGGTGATCGTGGAGAACCGGTTCTCCATCGCAGCCGGATCACGTTGGGCTTCCCAGGGATAACTCCACGTCCAGTAAATGCTGACCCGGCGCCGGCCGTCGCGCGGCCGGGCGGTGTGCCATTGGTTGTAGGTGCGGGCCGGGGTGGTGTTCACGTCACTCCTGTTCTGCCGATGCGGCCAGGTGACGCAATGCGCTCAATCCGGGGAGGAAGAAGTAGGCGCCGCCGCGCAGGGTGGTGAATGCGGGAATTCCCTTGTGCACCTTACGGATCGGTCGCTTGGGAACGGTGAAGTCCAGTTCGCCGTCCTGGGTGCCGCAGATGGGATCGCGTTCGTTGCCCAGTTCGTGGAATGCCTTGTCGTTGATCCATACGTTCTGCGCGAACTCGAACTGACGCACGAGGTCCGCGCAGATGATGAAGGCGGCGATCCCGCGGTCGACCCCGTCCTCTGCCGCGCCGTCGGGCAGCGCCGGGCCGTAGGTCGCGCCGCGCCGGATCATCCGCCTGCGGTTCATGTTGTGCGCCGTGTCGCGCGGGTTGAGCCGACGAGCATGCGAACCGAGTGGGCAGGCATAGCCGAACGGATCCATCTCCTTGTAGTTGAAGTCGTTGTTGCGCAAAGGATCTGCGCCCAGATCCGGATCGTCGACGTCGGGGGCCAGCACCAGCGGCGCTCCGCTGCGCCACCGGCCCATGAATTTGGCGGCCAGGAGTTCCTGTTCCTGCGGCGTGCCCGCGTGATCGGCGAGATACTCCCGGAACCTGCCGACATGCTCTTCCAACCGTCGATAGGCCATGAAGCTGCCGTTGCGGCTGAGCACGTCCGGGATCCCGGCGCCGGCTGCCGCGCCGACTTCGTCCGGATACCCCAGGATGAACTCGCCAGGCTGCAGTGGTGCTCCGGATCCCGGGGTAGGTGCCTCACCCGACCCCTCGATGACAGGTTGCGACAACCGATCACGGAATCCGAAGTGATCGTGGGCGTAGTTGAACGGCGGGGTGGCGTTGAGATCGAGGTGGGACAGCGAGCGGACACCGGGGCAGCGGGCCAGCAACGCGTCGTGCTCACCGACGCAGCGGTCCCGCTCCGCGTCGTCCCGGGCGAACAGGATCGCGATGGCGTGCAGGTCGTCGCCGGCCAGACCGCCGTCCCAGTGCTCCGGTGCATTGGCTCCGGTATCACCGAGAATGTCAGCTCGCGCCGCCATGCCTTCCCGGAACGCGTCGGGGAAGGTGTCCAGCACGGCGTCCGGAACCCCGAGCGCCCGCAGCCCCGTCCAGGTGAACGCCAGCGTGATCCAGCGCTTCGACGCGTCCATCGATTCTACGGCGGCGCTGGCCGAATCCACCCGGTCCATCAGTTCGCGCAACCAAGCGCAACCGCCGGCCACGCTGTCAAAGGTCAGGAACTCATACCGGCCCGTCATGGCCGGTGTCCGAGTCAGCAGGATGTGCTGGATGTCGTCGAATTCGAGCGTGGGGGGCATGGGCGCTCCGAACCGCTACTGCATCTGGTCGAGCATGTCGGAGAACGCCGACTTCAGTTTCAGCGCCTTCTTGATCTCATCGGCGGTGACATAGGGGTATTCGCCGTACTCGAGGAAGCTCGGGCACTGGTGCTCACGCACGAACTCGATGAACGCCTCCGGGTTGGTCTTCCAATCCTCGGGAAATCCTTCGAGATTGGTGAACACCGTCGTGATACCGGTCTGGCTGAACAGGCGCACCGCGTCCTCGGTGTATTTGTCGAAATCCGTATCGAAGATGCCCTGGTACTGGAAGTGCAGCCCCGAGCCGACATCGAAGAGGACCCAGCGCAGGTAGTGCAACCGCAGCGGGGCGAGCACATCCGGGGATGCGGCGATCGCCTCCTCGATCTGTTTTCCATACGCGCGAACCGCTTCCTCGCGGCCCTCCTTCACCTTGGCGATGATCGAGAAGCCGTGACAGGAGGGCGTCCGGGGATATACCGGGCCGTAGCGACCCCGCTCCATCTCGAGGTAGCCCTCCGGCGGGATGGCCAGTGCGGCTGGCTTTGCCCATTCAGGATCGTTCGCCATGTCGAACCTCTTCTCCCTGGATATGAGTCCGAACGCTAATGGCACGGTCACGGCGTTGTCGTCCCCCGGCCTGGGGGATGGCCGTTGCCGCGCTCGCGTCATAGCATCTGTGCAATGCGGTTGTTGTGGGGATTCGTGGCGCCTGCGTTGGTTGTCGGCGGACTGGGTTTTGCCGATGTCGTCGATGCGGTGCCGGCGCGCGCCGACTGCACCAGCAGTGGCGGCACCACCATCTGCTCGCAGGGCGACGTCCGGGGTGCGGACAACGGCCAGGGTCCGGGCAGCATGAGCGGCGGCAGCGGCTACGGATACATGTGCGGTTACGACTGGGACTGCGACTACGGCTGGGGCGTTGACTTCGACATCGACCTGAACCCCGGCCCGCGTCCGCCCGGCGGTGGCGGCATCGGACCCGGCCGGCCGGGCGGCGGCGGCATCGGCGGCGGGGGCGGGGGCCGCGGGGGCCGCGGGGGCTGACACGCTACCTGCCGACTGACCCGTCTCTCGGCTCGCCCTCCTGCACGATGTCGTAGAACGACTCCCCGTCCTCCGGGCTACCGTCGATCTGGCCATGATGCCGTCGCGCGGGGCGCGCCCTTTCACCCGAGCCGGGAGGCAGGATGTCAGGGACCTCGGCCGCCAGCTTCTCGTCCAGGGTGGTGTCCTCATGGACCTCGATCCAGCGGTCGGGCGGATCGGCGACGATGTCGCCGTCGTCGTTGCGCACTTCGTCGGAGTCCAGCGATTCGCTGGGGCTGAGAGTGTTGTCGGGTCCGGGGTCGTCGTAGTCGCTGGCCATGAAAGTAAGTGTGCCTGGTCCGCGTGGGCCAACGTGACCCAATCGTTATCCAGGCTGGTCAACCGGCGATCGCCAGGCGTGTCGTCAACCGTTCGTTACTCACCAGTAACTAGATCTGACCTAAGTGCAGTTACGGTAGATCGAGACCTACGGCCCAGAGGAGGCGACAAGACATGACCGAGATGAAGTATCTCGAGGTGAACAGTGACCGGATCGCCTATCGCGACGAGGGTAGCGGCGAGACCCTGCTGTTGGTGCATGGCATGGCCGGCAGCTCGCAGACCTGGCGGGAACTGATCCCCCGGGTGGCGCGGCATTATCGGGTGATCGCCCCCGACCTGCTGGGGCACGGACTTTCCGACAAGCCAAACAGCGACTATTCGCTGGGTGGCTACGCGGTCTGGTTACGCGACTTCATGGCCGCGCTGGGGATTCCCCGCGCCACCGTGATCGGCCAGTCCCTGGGCGCCGGCATCGCGATGCAGTTCGCGTATCAGCACCGTCAGCGCTGCGAGCGGCTGATCCTGATCGGCGGCAGCGGTCTCGAGACCGAACTGAGTCTGCCGCTGCGGCTACTCTCGGCGCCCGGCGCCGAAGTGGTGCTGCCGATGGTGGCCCCGGCACCGGTGCGCGACATGGCGAAGATGGTCGGTTCCGTGTTGTTCTCGGCCGGACTGCCCCCGGCCGGCAAGGAGTTGTGGAACACCTACACCTCGCTGAGCGACGGCGCCAGCCGCGCGGCTTTCCTGCGTGCGGCGCGATCCGTCGTGGACTACCGGGCGCAGGCCGTCACCGCGATGAACCAGCTGCACATCGCCGCACAGCTGCCGGTGTTGTTGATCTGGGGTGAGCGGGACTGGGTGGTGCCGGTGTCACACGGACATGCCGCACATCAGGCTCTGCCGGGCAGCCGACTGACGGTCCTGGCCGGCGCCGGGCACTTCCCGCATGTGCAGGAGCCCGACGCGGTGACCGCCGTGGTGCGCGATTTCGTCGCCACCACCGAGCGGCGGTCGGCCAAGGTCACCCGCTGCTGATCGCGCATCAGCCCCAAAGGGGTTGCCGCCCAGTCTATTCGGGTTGGCCGAACCTCAGTAGGCGATGAACAGGATCTCGTCGCGGGAGTACTCGTGGCCCGGATGGTTGTCCTTGAGGTGCGCCTGGGTCTTCTCGACCAGATCGTCCTCGTCGGTGCCGACGATGGATTCCCCGCACGGGCAGTTCAGATGCGTCTTCATGGGATAACTGTCTACCCGAAGCGGCGCCGGTGCGGTAGCCGGGGTTGATCACCATGAACTGGCTGCTCCTGCCCGCGAGCGGCCGTGTCTGTACGCGACACACCGTGGGCGACCGTACGAATGCGGGCGCTCGCGGGGCGAGAACGAGGTATCAGCCGCCGATGTAGCGCAGCACGCTCTCGGCAACACAGGCCGGCTTGCCTCCGCCCTCGATCTCGATCACCGTCGACACGGTCAGCTGCACGGTGTTGTTGCCGACATCCTCGGCGTCGACCAGCGTGCTGGTGGCCCGGACCTTGGAGCCGACCGGCACCGGGGACGGGAAGCGGACCTTGTTGAGGCCGTAGTTGATGGCCAGCTTGATGCCGCCGACGGTGTACATCTCGTGCATCAGCCGCGGGATCAGCGACAGCGTCATGAAGCCGTGCGCGATGGTGCCGCCGAACGGTCCGGACTTCGCCTTCTCCACATCGACGTGGATCCACTGGTGATCGCCGGTGGCGTCGGCGAACAGGTTGACCGCTTCCTGGGTGATCTCGACCCAGGAACTGGTGCCCAGCACCTCACCCTTGGCGGCGACGAGGGCATCGAGTGATTCGAAGGTCCGCATCTTTTTCTTCCTCTGCTCGCGTGTTGAACCACCGTTATATTGCCCGGTCACTCGCGGGCGGCGATCAGGCCCTCCTGCACCATGGTCGCGGCGATCAATCCGTTGTCCCCCACCAGACTGGCGGTAACCAGTCCTCGGCCGCGGGTAGCCGCCGGGGATCGGGACGCCAGCAGGTTCCAGCCGTCGGCGCGGACTGGGCGGTGGAACCAGACCGACGCGTCGAGGGTGCCACTGCGGTGGGTGCGCTCACGCATCGCGAATCCGTGCACCTGCAGGGGGGCGTCGATCAGGTAGACGTCGGTCACGAACAGCGCCACGCACAGGTGCGCCAGCGGCTCGTCGGGCATCGAAACCGTAGTGCGCCAGAACATCCGGCGTACGAACTCGCCGCTGCTGCGGTCGTCCACGTAGCGGATGTCCAGTTCGTCGAGCGGCAGTCCGGGTGCGGGACCGGCCGGCCCGGTGGGTTCCAGTAGATCCGGATCGTGGGCCAGCCCGCCGTACTCGCCGTGCTCGGGGCCGGCCATCGGCGCGCCGAACGACACCGTGGCGGCGATCAGGGTGCGGCCGTCCTGCGAGCCCAGCACCCGCCGGGTGGCCGCGGACCGGCCGTCGTAGAGGCGCTCGACGTCATAGGTGGTGTCGACGCCACCGAGGCCGCCGCGCAGGAACTGCAGGTGCAGGCTGGTCGGGGCCTTCGCGTCGTCGACGGTGCGTACCGCGGCCGCCAGCGTCTGCGCCAGGAACTGGCCGCCGAAGGCGCGTTTGCCCTCGGGGCCGTATCCGGGTGCGACGAACGCGTCGCCGCCTCCGGGTCGCAGCTCCAGCAGCCGCAGCAGCTCACTCATCCCGCGGAACCTGTTGCAATGGTGCCTGATTCGCGCAACCGGGACAGTTCTTCCGGCGGTATCCCCAGACCGGAGAGCACATCGGCGGTGTGGTCGCCCAGGGCGGGCGAGGATGCCGCCGGCACCCGGTCACCACCGATCGAGTACGGCAGGCCCGGCGCCAGATATTCCCCGATCCCGGGCTGATTCAGCGTGGTGAACAACGGGTTGGCCGTCACCTTGGGGTCGACGGCGGCCTCGGCGAAGCTCCGGTAGCGCTCCCACAGGATCGAGGTGCCCGCCAACGCCGTGGCAATCTGGTCGGCCGCGTGCGTCGCGAACCACGGTGTGAACAACGTCGACAGCGCCTCGCGGTGGGTGAATCGTTGGCCCTCGTCGGTGAAGTCGGCGCCCAGCTGCGAGGCCAGCGCGTCGGCCGCCGCACCCGTCCCGGTCAGCCCAACCAGGTCGCGGAAGTGCCGGCCGGTCAGCGCGACCAACATGAACGGCACGCCGTCGACGCTGGTGAAGGTCTGGCCGTACTGGCCGTAGATCGCATTGCCCAGCCGCTCGCGCTGACTGCCGTTGACCATCGGTTCGGTCAGGAAGCCCAGGTTGCCCGCGGTGGCCAGTGCGACGTCCTCGAGCGGGAGCCGAATCGCCGCGCCGGCACCGGTCGCGTCGCGGTGGTGCAGTGCGGCCGTCACGGCCAGCGCCGCGTACAACCCGCACGACACGTCCCACGCGGGCAGCACATGGTTGACCGGACCGGGTTCGGTCGGCGGGCCCGTCACCAGGGGAAAGCCGAGCCCGGCGTTGACGGTGTAGTCGACGCCCGTCCCGCCGTCGGAGCGGCCGGAGACCTCCAGGTGGATCAGGTCGGGCCGCACCGCGGCTAGCGACTCGTAGGAATGCCATTGCCGCCCAACCACATTGGTGATCAGGACCCCGCAGTCGAGGATCAGCCGGCGAACCAGTTCCTGGCCGTCGGGCGACCGCATGTCGACTGCCACCGACTTCTTGCCCTTGTTCAGGCCGGTCCAGTAGATGCTGGTGCCACTCTCGGCCAGCGGCCAGCGCCGGTAGTCCGCGGCGCCGCCGACGGGATCGACGCGCATCACCTCGGCGCCCAACTGTGCCAGCGTCATACCGGCCAGCGGCACCGCCACGAAACTCGAGATCTCCACGACCCGTACCCCGGTCAGCGGCCTCTGCGTCATGGAGCATGAGTCAACCAGGTTGTGGTTCGATCGCCCCATGGCGGTGTCACTGCTGCTCATCTCCGACACCCACATCCCCCGCCGGGCCCGTGACCTGCCCGCGCCGGTGTGGGACGAGGTCGCGCGCCGACGTCGTCATCCATGCCGGCGACTGGGTCGACGTCGCGCTGCTCGACGAACTCGAACGACGATCGGCCCGGCTGGTCGCCTGCTGGGGCAACAACGACGGACCCGAACTGCGGGCCCGGCTGCCCGAACGCGCCGACGTCACGTTGGACGGGGTGCGCATCACGGTGGTCCACGAAGCGGGTGCGGCGGCGGGCCGGGAGCAGCGGATGTCGCGGCGCTATCCCGAGACCGACGTACTGATCTTCGGGCACAGCCACATCCCGTGGGACACCACCGCCGAAACCGGGCTGCGGCTGCTCAATCCGGGCTCGCCGACCGACCGTCGCCGCCAGCCGCACTGCACCTACATGACGGCCGTGGCGGCCGCCGGATCCTTGGCCGAGGTCACGTTGCACGCGCTCGATCGAGCGCATACTGCGTGGTGTGAAGTCTGATCTGCTGTCGCGCCGAGATATCGATTTCCTGCTGTTCGAGTGGCTCGATGTGGCGGCCCTGACGAAACGCCCGCGCTTCGCCGACCACTCCGCCGAGACCTTCGCCGGCGCCCTCGACCTCTGCGAACAACTGGCCACCCGGTACTTCGCCAACCACAACAAGTTGAGCGACGCCAACGAGCCCACATTCGACGGCACCACCGTCACGATGATCCCCGAGGTCAAGCAGGCCTGGGATGCGGTGGCCGGGTCCGGAGTCCTGGCCATGACGATGGACGCCGAGATCGGCGGTGCCCAATTGCCGGTGTCGGTCGGGCAGGCGGGCTTCGCCTGGTTCGAGGCCGCCAACGTCGCGACGGCCGGCTACGTGATGCTGACCATGGCCAACGCGAACCTGCTCAGCGAGTTCGGCACCCCGGAACAGATCGAGTCGTTCGTGGCGCCGATGCTGGCCGGGCGGTTCTCCGGAACCATGGCGCTGTCGGAGACCCAGGCCGGCTCGTCACTGGCCGACATCACCACCCGGGCCGAGCCGCAGCCCGACGGCACCTACCGGTTGTTCGGCTCGAAGATGTGGATCTCCGGCGCCGAGCACGAAATCACCGACAACATCATCAATCTGGTGCTGGCCAAGATCCCCGGCGGGCCATCAGGAACCAAGGGCATCTCGCTGTTCATCGTGCCCAAGTTCCTCGTCGGCCCCGACGGCGCACTCGGCGAACGCAATGACGTCGCGCTGGCCGGGCTCAACCACAAGATGGGCCAGCGGGGCATCACCAACACGGTGCTCAACTTCGGCGACGGCACCTTCAGCCCCGGCGGGCAGCCCGGCGCGGTGGGGTATCTCGTCGGCGAGGCGCACCACGGCATCGTCTACATGTTCCACATGATGAACGAGGCCCGCCTCGGCGTCGGGATGTCCGCGGTGGCCCTGGGATACACGGGATATCTGAAATCCCTGGAGTACGCGCGCACCCGGCCGCAGGGCCGGTCCCTGCTGACCAAGGACCCGACCGCCCCGCAGGTCCCCATCATCGAGCACGCCGATGTGAAGCGAATGCTGTTGGCCCAGAAGGCCTATGTCGAAGGCGGACTGGCGCTGGAGTTGTACTGCGCGCGGCTGGTCGACCGGATCGCCTCTGCCGAATCCGACGACGAACGGACCTCGGCGTCGGCGCTGCTGGACCTGCTGACACCGGTGGCCAAGAGTTGGCCCTCACAGTGGTGCGTGGAGGCCAACAGCCTGGCGATCCAGGTGCACGGCGGGTACGGCTACACCCGGGAGTACGACGTCGAGCAGCACTACCGGGACAACCGGCTGAACCCGATCCACGAAGGAACCCACGGTATCCAGAGCCTGGATCTGTTGGGCCGCAAGGTGACCCAGGGCGGTGGCGCGCTGCTGGCCGTCCTGGGCGGGCAGATCGCGGCGACGGTGGCGCGGGCGCGGGAGACCGGCGGCGCCGCCGCCGAGCACGGGCAGCAGCTCGACGCGGTATGGCAGCGCCTGGCCGCCGTGACCGCCACGATGTTCGCCCCGGGCGATCCCGAGACGGCATTGGCCAACAGCGTGATCTACCTGGAGGCGTTCGGGCATCTCGTCATTGCCTGGCTGTGGCTCGAACAGGAACTCGCCGCCGCCGGCCGCGATGGCGACTTCTACGACGGCAAGCGGGCGGCGGCCCGGTACTTCTTCAGCTACGAGTTGCCGCGGATCGGCCCGCAGCTGGACCTGTTGGAGAGCCTGGACCGCACCACCATCGAGATGCGCGACGCCTGGTTCTGAATGCGATTTCGGTGCACTGACCGTCGCTGAGCGACGGCAGATGCACCGAAATTGCTCACCACGGCGGCCTGTCTGGCCGCCCGGCAGTCGTTTGCCGAATAGCCGGCACCGCGCAACCATGGGCCGGTGACCGAAGCCCATCCCCAAGCACCGGACCACCGCACGCCCGCACATCGCATCCGTCGTATGTCGGGCCGCGACCCACACGAGGACGGCCGGGTCGCGACTCCGCTCGAGTTGTTGTTCGACCTGACGTTCGTGATCGCCGTCGGTGTGGCCGCATCGCAGCTGGCTCACGCCCTGGCCGCCGGGCACGTCGCCGCGGGAGTGCTCAGCTTCGGCGTCACCACGTTCGCCGTGTGCTGGGCCTGGATCAACTTCAGCTGGTTCGCCTCGGCCTACGACACCGACGACTGGGTCTACCGGCTGACGACGATGCTGCAGATGGTGGGCGTGGTGATCCTGGCACTGGGGATCCCGGCGCTGTTCGCCTCCATCGAGCACGGTGAACATGTCGACAACCGGGTGGTGGTGGCCGGCTACATCGTGATGCGGATCGCGATGGCGATCCAGTGGCTGCGCGCCGCCCGCGCGGATCCCGAACACCGGCGGGCCTGCCTGACCTATGTCGGCCTGATCGCCATCGCCCAGATCGGCTGGGTCGGCGCGCTGGTCCTGCACACGTCGGTGTCGACGAGTCTGCTCCTCTTCCTGGTGCTGATGTGCTTCGAGTTGTCCGTGCCGTATGTCGCCGAGCGACGCGGTGGCGGGACTCCGTGGCATGCCCACCACATCGCCGAGCGGTACAGCCTGTTCGCGATCATCGCGCTGGGCGAAGGAGTGGTGGGAACGGTTGCCTCACTGAGTGCCATTGTGGGGGAACAGGGTTGGAGTGTCGATGCGGTGTTGATCGTCGTCGCCGGGGTGGGTCTGACGTTCAGCATGTGGTGGGTGTATTTCGTCGTGCCGGTGGCGCCCGTCCTGCATGCGCGCCGCGAGCGCTCGTTCTGGTTCGGCTACGGCCACATACCCGTCTTCGGGGCGATCGTCGCCACCGGAGCGGGACTGCACGTCGCCGCCTATTACATCGAGGAGCAGACCGTTCTGACGGCCACGCAGACGGTATTGGCGCTGGCCATTCCGGTCGGGCTCTACCTGGCGTTGATCTTCGGGCTGTACTCCTACATGGTCCGCACCATCGACGTGTTCCACATCGTGCTGGTGAGTCTGGTGGCGATCACGCTGGCCGCATCCGTGGTACTGGTGTCGGCCGGGGTGGACATGGCGGTCTGTTTGCTGGTTGTGATGCTCGCGCCCATCGTCGTGGTGATCGGGTTCGAACTCGTCGGGCACCGGCATGCCGAGGAGGCCCTGCAGCAGGCGGTCGTCGGCGAACCGTGACCGATGCCGGTCGGCCGGTCTGCTATACGCCGCTGACCTGTACGAACGCCGAGCCCCGAGCCGACGACCGCGCACGACACGCCCATCCGAGGTCACAACGCGGTGACGAAAGCGGCTCCGCCGTGACGTCCAATCGTTAGTCAACCGCGATCACGGATGGGGGTTTCGTCGCACGTTGCGGCCATAATCACATGCTTCACTTGTGCCACATCGGTAACACGATTAGTTGGGGTCACACACACAGAGGAGCTGTCGTGAAGGTTGTGCAGAATGTTCGTAGGAAGTTGCAGGGTAGATCCCGGCGCTCGCTGCGGGGCCTGGCCGTCGCGGCCGTCGCCGCCGCCACCCTGCCCGGGTTCGCCGGTGCCGTCGGGCACATCACGCCCACCGCCGAGGCATTCTCGCGGCCGGGGCTGCCGGTGGAGTATCTCGACGTGCCGTCGGCGTCGATGGGCCGCAACATCCGCATCCAGTTCCAGGGCGGCGGACCGCACGCGGTCTACCTCCTCGACGGCCTGCGCGCCCAGGACGACTACAACGGCTGGGACATCAACACCCCGGCCTTCGAGTGGATGGAGAACTCGGGGCTGTCGACGATCATGCCGGTGGGCGGGCAGTCCAGCTTCTACACCGACTGGTACCAGCCGTCGCAGGGCAACGGGCAGAACTACACCTACAAGTGGGAAACGTTCATGACCCAGGAGCTGCCGACCTGGCTGGCCGCCAACCGCGGCGTCTCCCGCACCGGTAACGCCGCCGTCGGCATCTCGATGGCCGGCAGCGCCTCGCTGAACTACGCGATCTGGCATCCGGACCAGTTCACCTACGCCGCTTCGCTTTCCGGCTTCCTCAACCCGTCCGAGGGCTGGTGGCCCACACTGATCGGGCTGGCCATGAACGACGCCGGCGGGTTCAACGCAAACAGCATGTGGGGACCGTCGTCCGACCCGGCCTGGAAGCGCAACGACCCGATGGTCAACATCAGTCGCCTGGTGGCCAATAACACCCGCATCTGGATCTACTGCGGCACCGGCACCCCGTCGGAGCTCGACACCTCCGGCGGCGGCGTCAACCTGATGTCGGCGCAGTTCCTGGAGGGCTTCACGCTTCGGACCAACGTGACCTTCCGCGACAACTACATCGCGGCCGGCGGCACCAACGGCGTGTTCAACTTCCCGGCGAACGGCACGCACAGCTGGGGCTACTGGGGTCAGCAGTTGCAGCAGATGCTCCCGGACATGCAGCGGGTGCTCAACGGCGCACCGCCCGCTGCCTGACCTCTCCATCTGGACCGCGAGCGTCCGTGTTCGTACGCGCCCAACGGCGTGTCACCGTACGAACACGGACGCTCGCGGTTTTTGGTCAGTGTTGGGTCAGCCGATACGCCAGACCGCTGGCCCGCACCACCCGCCGATCCAGGGCCGCGCGCACCTCGGCCGTCGTGCCCACGATGCGAACCTTCTCCTTGGCCCGGGTGACAGCGGTGTAGAGCAGCTCCCGGGACAGCAACCGCGAATCCTCCGGCGGCATAAGCACCGTCACCTCGTCGGCCTGACTGCCCTGGCTCTTGTGAATTGTCATGGCGTGCATGGTCTCCAGTTCGGCCAGTCGGCTGGTGGCAAAGTCTCGCACGCAGTCGACACCCGCGACCGCCACCCGAAGCGCATCTCCTCTGAGTACGGTCACCCCGGTGTCGCCGTTGAGCAGTCGCAGACCATAGTCGTTGGCCGTCACAAGAATTGGCCGGCCGACGTACCACTGCGCCCACATCGACTCGCCGGTCTCTTCGGCCAGCCACCGCTCCACCTGGCGGTTCCAGTGCCGCACACCGGTGGGGCCGTCCCGGTGCGCACACAACAGCCGATGCCGGCCCAGCGCGGTCAGCGCGGCATCGGCATCCCCGGACATCGACGCCGCGCGCACCCCTAGCGCCTGCGCCACCAACACCTCCCGCAGCGCCGCCGCGGGCGCATCGGTGGCGACGAACTCGATGTGCTCCCCACCAGCGGCCAGCAGCCGTACGACGGCGTCGCCGTCACCATCCCGAATCGCCTGTGCCAGAACGCCGATCGAGGCGCCAAACCGGTGCGACGTACGCAGCGTCGCGATCTGCAGATCGCCGCGCGCGCCCAGACCTTCGACCAGGTCAGCCAGCACCGCACCCGCCTCGACCGACGCCAGCTGGTCCGGATCCCCCACCAGGATGAGCCGGGCGTCGGCCCGGACCGCTTCCAGCAGGCGCGCCATCATAGTCAGTGACACCATCGACGTCTCGTCCACGACAATGACGTCGTGCGGCAGCCGGTTGCCCCGGTGATGCCGGAACCGCGCCGAGGTGTCGGGTCGGGAGCCGAGCAGCCGGTGCAGGGTGACGGCCTGTAATCCGGTCAGCCGGTTCCGGTCGTCCTCGGGCAACCCCGCGATCTCGGCCCGGACCGCCTCCTGCAGCCGCGCCGAGGCCTTGCCGGTGGGCGCGGCCAACGCAATCCGCGGGGCCGCCCGCCCGGCCAGCTGGGCCTGCTCGGCAAGCAACGCGAGCAGGCCGGCGATGGTGGTGGTCTTGCCGGTTCCAGGGCCGCCGGTGAGCACGGTTATCCACTGCGACAGCGCAATTCGGGCCGCAGCGACCTGCTCCCGTGAACGGCCGCGGTGGAATACCCGGTCCAGACCTGCGCTCAGCAGCGCCTCGTCGACCTGAGGCGGCTCCGCGCGCGGTGCCAGCAGATCGGCACACACCTGCTGCTCCTCTCGCCAGTACCGGTCCAGATAGAGCAATCGGTCCTGCTCGATGCGCAACGCGGGCGGCTTGTCCTGCGCGCCGAGCATTGGACTGCAACGCAATTCGGCTAGCCAGCCCGCTGGATCGGGCCATGGAATTTGAGGTTCCGCCGGGTCGTCGAGCTCGGCGGCGACGGTGGTCAGATCGACGCACACCGACCCGTAGCGCAGCGCGCGCACCGCCAGCGCCACGGCCAGCGCCACCGCTTCGCTGGGTTCACCCGCCAGCATGGTCAGTCGGGTGGCCACGTGTACATCGGCCGCGTCGAGCACACCGGCCTCGTTGAACTCCGCCAACAGGCCCCCGGCGGTGAGCGCCCGTCGCCAGTGCAGGGCATCCTCGGACTGCAGTTCAGTCACTGCGGCTCCCGTCCAGCAGATCCGACAGCGCCGCGACCAGTTCGGCCGGCGGCCGCCAACTGAATACTCCCGACGGATGCCCGTCGAGCACCGGAGTGTCCGGTCCGCACATCCCCCGCAGAAACAGGTAGAGCACGCCGCCCAGATGCCGGACCGGGTCGTAGTCGGCCTGCCGCCACCGCAGGAATCGGTGCAGCACAACGGTATACAGCAAGGCCTGCAGGATGTAATCCGAATGCAGCATGGCCTCGGTCAGCTGGGCCGGCCCGTACTCGGCGGCGCTCTGCACATCCCCGAGCCGGTTGGTCTTGTAGTCCACCACCAGATATCGATGGCCGCCGGCGCCGTCCGGCAGGCGCAGCACCGCATCGATGGACCCGGCCAGGTAACCACGCAACGACGACGGTCCCAGCGAGGGCCCGCGCAGCTGATCGGCGTAGAGCGACACTGGGTCGTCGGCATCCAGATGACGGCTCAATAGGTCGCCGACGTCGGCCAGAGTCACCTGAGCGGCAGGAGTATCGAAATCTCCTCCCGCCAGGGGTATTTCGAAGTCCAGCTCGCGCAACCGGTCGTCCAGCCCGATATCGCGCAGGGTGTGACCGGACGCCAGGGGTCCGAGTGGGGTGTGGTGCGCCGGCATCAGCGCCGCGGCAATCACATCGGCGGGGGCATCCACGGGCCACCACGCCAGATGCCGGTCAACCTCTGCGGCCAGCTCTTCTTCCAGATCGGCAGCGTGCGGATCAGCCGTTTCCAGGACAGCGTGCACCAGGGATCCGAATGTGGTGCCGCCGGGCAGCTCGGACATCGGGGAGGTCACCTCGGCTCCGGGGCGGCCGGCGGCGGGCAGCACGGCGTCGGGCAGATCCTCGACCTCGTCGTCCTTGCCGGCCACCTCGGGTTCGCTGGACACCCCGGGCAGGCGGTCCTGCGCGAACCGCACCAGCGCCGAGTACGACGTTCGGCGCCACTCGGTGTCGACTGCACGCGAGAACTCGCGCACCTCGAGATGTTCCGGTAGCGCCTCGGCAGGCAGCGGGCGCACCGGGACGACGACGGATGCTTCGACCACCGGCCCGCCCGCCCGCTCCCACTGCCCGAAGCAGCGCAACGCATCCTGGTCGCCGATACCTGCCGGGCAAACGTCGGGCACCGCGGCCTGGCCCAACGTGCGGCCACGCAGTAGCCGGGACAGACCACCATTGACCTCGTCGTGGGACGGCGCCCACCAGGCCACCACCTGGGACTGCGCCCGCGTCAGCGCCACGTACGTCAGTCGCAGGGTCTCCCCGGCAGCTTCAGCCTTGGACCGGGCCACCGCGTCCCGGTACTCGGCACCTGGTCCGCCGCCGACGTGCAGGCAGCGCTGCCCGTTGTCGTCGTGGAACAGCACGCGGTCGCCGACCTTCACGCGGCGGTTGAACATGAACGGCAGGTAGACGACCGGGAACTGCAGGCCCTTGCTGCCCCAGTAGGTCGTGATCTGCACAGCGGACGCCTCGCTGTCGAGGCGCCGATTGCGTTGCACACCAGCGTCTTCTGCACTGCGCTGGCCGCGCAGGAGTTCGGCCAGTGCGGGCAGGGAGGCGCCGTCGCGCAGGGCCACCTCCTGCAACAGATCGGCCAGGTGGGACAGATCGGTCAGCAACCGGGGACCACCCGCCGCCGCCAGCACGCGACCACCCATCCCGGCCAGGTTCGCCGATTCGTAGACGGCCGCAACCCCGTGCCGGCGGGCCCGATCGGCCCACTCCCGCAACGTCTCGGCCACCTGGTCCGTGCGGGCATCACCCCCGGCCGCCAGGGTGGCACCGGTGTCGCCGAAGAAACTGGTCATCGCAGCCGCCCGGACCAGGGCTGGGCGATGGGTCTGTTCCATGGCCTCGATCAGAGTCAGCCAATCGGTAGCCGCCCGCGAGGCGAAGACGTCGGCATCACCCGAATACACCGCGCTGATCCCGACGTCGGCCAGCGCAGCCCGGCAGGGCGCGGCGTCCCACCGGTTCTCCACGATCACCGCGATGTCGCTGGCCTTGATCGGCCGTCCATCGAAAGTTCCTCCGGTACTGAGCAACCCGGCGATATCGGCGGCCAGATCGGCGGCGATGTGGGTGCGCAAATCGGCGATCGGGATGGTTTCGTGGTCCTGTTTGCCGAACTGCGCGCGGTCGACCACCCGCAGCCGGAACGGCGCGTTGTGCGGAGCCTCGGCCAACCGGTGCCCCTGATGCCGAGCCCCCACGGGACCGACGACAATGCCAGGGTCACCGAGTTCGGCACCGCCGAGCACCACCTGCAGCGCCTCCACCAGTGGCCGGTCGCTCCGCCAGTTGTCGACCAGGGTGCGCTGTTCCCCTGCGCTGGATGCGGCCCGCAGATAGGTGACGATGTCGCCGCCGCGAAACGCATAGATCGCCTGCTTCGGATCCCCGATGAGCACCAGGGTGGCAGCGCCGGCGAAGGCGCGCTCGATCACCTGCCACTGGATCGGGTCGGTGTCCTGGAACTCGTCGACCATCACCATCTTCCATCGCGTTCGCATCCGCAACCGGGCCGGGGCGTCCTCGGGTTGCAGCGCCTCGGCGAGCCGGCCCAGCAGGTCGTCGTACCCCTGAATCCGGTTGCGCCGCTTGCGTGGTTCCAACTCGGCCAGCACCCGGTTCACGAAATCCACCCGGGCGGTGGCGGCTTCGGTCGGTGGATCGAGCGGATGGATCACCGCGCCCGGGTGCGACACTGCATCGCGGGCCATCGCCAGGGCCTCGGCCCGCGTGAACACCGGCACGTCGTGGCTGCGGCCGTATTGGGCCAGGTACACATCGTCGGCGATCTCGGAGACCAGATGGTCCAAGGACTCCACCAGCGTGACCGCCGGATCGTTGTCGCCGGCCACCCCGAGGGACCGCAGCACGATCTGGCAGAACTGGTGGGTGGTGGCAATGGTGGCGCCGTCGAACCCAGCCAGCGCACGTCGCAGCCGCCGGGCTCGCAACTGTCGTTCGTCGGCATCGACGGACCGCAGATGGCTGATCAAGTTGTTGTCGGGCAACGCATCCGCCTCCAGCGCGTCAGCGGCCTGCGACAGTTGGTCCCGAACCCGCTCCCGTAACTCGCGGGTGGCGGCGCGACCGAAGGTGATCAGCAGCATGTCGTCGAGCTTCGCGGCACCCTCCGCGATGTAGCGCGTCACCAGCGCGGCCAGCACGAAGGTCTTACCGGTACCCGCGCTGGCCTCCAGTACGGTCGTCGAATTCGGTTCGGGCAGTGGACCGAACAGATCGAACGGTTTCACGCGCGGGGCTCCACTTCCGCGGCCAGCAGCGGTGCCCAGACCCGTGCTGCGAACGCCCCGAGGCGGGTGTCCTCGCCGACCACGGCCGGTTCGTCGTCGCGCACCGGGTCCAGCAGCACGGCAAAGGGCGGTTCGGCACCCCAGGCCAGGATGTGCGCCGGCCGAGCATCCTCGCCGTCGTATTTGCCGGACTTCCACGCAAACAGCGCCGCCCGGTAATGGTCGGCGCCCTTGCGGCGGGCCGACGTCCAGGCATGTGATGTCCCGAGCGGCAGGGGAATCGGCTCACGCAGCCCCGCGTCGCGGATGTCGACCAGGTCGGCGAGCAGCTCCGCGCTGTCGCGTGGCGCGGCGAACTCGCGCACTGCCGCATCCTTGCCCGACTTCCCGATGCAGACCGCCGACCAGTCGGTACCCGGATCGACGGCACCCAGCGCCAGCAACCGGATCCACGCGTCCAGCAGATGCTTGGGTCCCAGCGTCGAGTACGTGACCGAAACGAGGCGACGGCCGTACACCGGGCTCACTGTCCCCGTCAATCGCCGGCCGTCACCGATGTCGACGACCACGTCGATCCCCCGCTCGGGCCCGGTCCGGTAGCCGATTGCGGTGGCGGCCAGCTTTCGGGCCAGCTCCTGGGCGTCTCGAGCGATTCGCCAGCCGAGCTGACCCGGTGGCAACCGGCCGCGCCGCCACTCGGCCTGCAGCGCCCACCGCGGATCATGCCCGCGCTGCAGTTCGTCGAGCATACGATTGCCCACCGCCCACTTCTGCAACGCGTCGATCTCCATCGGGATGGAATTCTCTACGGCCGCTTCCTCGAACGGCACAGCGACCTCGAACTCCCGGAAGAAGGCCCGGACCGGGTCGGCGAAGAACCTCAGCAGATCGTCGAGCCCGATGTCGGTGTCGGTCGCCCGGGACAACGGTTCTGGCAGGAACAGCCGTGGCGCATCCGGTGCCGGTTCCACCGCCGCCCGCGCGGCGGCCAGCGCCGTCCGATCGAAGGTGAACGCCGCTGCGGACCCGAGCGCGCCGGGCTGCATGTTACGAACATCGAAGGGCTGCAACGGATGCCGGATGAACACCTGTTCGCCTAGCTGGTCCGCTGGGGTCTCGGTGGTGCGCTGCAGGGTGTCGATCACCTCCGCCATCGGCACGCAGGGCGGATGCGGTTGCCCGGTGTATTCGTCGGCGCCGGTGTAGGTGATCACCAATTTCTCGCCGGCGGCGCCGATCGCGTCCAGTAGCAGTTGCCGGTCCTCGGAGCGGCTGTCGCGCTCTCCGACCACCGGGTCCCGGGCCAGCACATCGTCGCCGTCGGGTTCACCCACCCGGGGGAAGATCCCATCGTCGAGACCGACCAGGCACACCACGCGATGCGGAACCGAACGCATCGGCACCATGGTGCAGACGGTCAGCCCGCCGCTGCGGAAGTTCGCCCGTGTGGGCCGACCTGCCAACTGCTGGCGCAGCAGCGAACGAATATCGTTGAGCCGCAATGGTATCGCGCTGCCCGACGCGGCGTCATCGACGATGTCGGCGAACTCGCGGTGCAGCTGTCCAAGCTGCCATCCGTCGGCGGCGCCCGCCCGGGTGAGGCGCTGCACCCCCTCCCGGAGCAGATCGAGCCACTCGGCGAGCGGGCGGGCACCGGTCAGCGAGTCGACGGTCCATTGCAGGCGGTCGGCGAACTCACTGAACCGGCCCGCCAGTTCGACGCGGTTGCTGCCCACATCGTCGAGCGGCAGCGTGGTGCCCAGCCAGCCCGGTGAATCGTTGGACATCGCCACCCCGCACAGCACCCGGTCCAGGCCGAAGCGCCAAGTGTTGTTGACGTATCCATCGAGACCGAACGGCGCGCGGTGTTCCTGGTCGAACCCCCAGCGCACACCCGACTCGCGTACCCAGCGTTCCACGGTATCCAGGTCATCATCGGTGAATCCGAACCGGGTCCGAATCGCGGGCACCTCAGTGAGATTGAGAATCTCGGTGGCGGTGGCACGACCGCCGACCAGATCGAGCAATTGTGCGAGCACCGCGAGCAACGGATTGGTCTGGGTCAGGGCCCGATCGGCCAGCCGCACGCGCAGCCGGTGCGCGGGGTGTCCGTCCCCGGCATCACCCAGACCGAACCCCGCAGCGATCAGCGGGGCGTAGGTGTCGATATCCGGGCACATCACCAGGATGTCGCGCGGCTCCAGCGTGGGGTCGTCGGCGAGCGCTGCGAGCAGGACGTCACGCAGCACGTCGATCTGCCGGGCCGGACCGTGGCAGCTGTGCACCTGCACCGAGCGGTCCTGTGCCGCCAGCCGGCGCCCGGCCGGCCGAACCGCATTGGCGCTCAGATCTGACTGCAACCAGCCCAGCAAGGTGTCGGGGCGATACACCGGGGCGGCGATGTCATCGACAATGACATCGCTGATCATGTTGTCCGGCAACAGATGTTGGAGCTCCCGTAGATCGCGCCCGAGAGTGATCAGCAGCGGATGACCCCGTTCGGGCGGGTCAACCAGCCGCCGCGGAACACCAGTGCGCGCTCCGGAGTGCGCGCACCACATCGCGTCGCTGGGATGCGGGATCCACAGGTGCACATCGTGATGGCAGGCCAGCGCGTCGAGAATCTCGACATCGGTGACCGACAGCCGCGTCGGCCCGAACACCGAAACCCGGGGCGGTAGATCGCCACCCGCCTGACGCAGCCGGGCCACCGTACGGGCCTGCCGGGCCGGTGGTGGGTCAGCGGGCACCCGGTCCAGCAGGGCGCGCCACAGTTCGGCCTGCCAGATCAGATCCGCACTGATAGGCGCACCCAGCCCGTCGGTGTCACGGCCAGCTTCCCAATCGATCAGGAGCTGCGGGCGTTGGGCCGCATAGGAGGCGAACAGCCCGGCAATCCGGCGAGCGACGGAATGCCGGCGACCGAGCCGCAGTTCGGCGTCGGCGCCGCTGTACGTGTACCCGAGATGAGCGGCCAGTCGGGCGCACCACGGCTGGCCGGCGGACGCGTCGATGGTCTCCAGCAGTGCCCAGACCAGCCGGTCCGGCGACCACGGATCGTCGTCGGCGGCGCCGGTGAGTTCGGCCACCAGCGACCGCGGTGTGCGGAACTCGACACCCGCACACACCCCGTCGGCACGGGTGCCACGGCCGAGCCGGTGGGACAGCCGCTGGGACAGCCAGCGCTCGATCCCGCGCGCGGGCACCAGGACCAGTTCGGGTGCGAACGGGTCGGCCTGCGGCGTGGCAAGCAGATCACCGAGGCCGTCGGCCAGCAGATCGGTCCGCTCGGCGCGGTGAACATGAAACGCCATCACCGCTCAATGTAGAGGCCGCCACCGACAAATCAGGCCAGCGGTGTCCACCCGACCTGGACACGCTTGATGCCGTGGATGAAGGCCGACTGCAGGATGGCCGGCTCGTCGACCGCCACAATGTCGGGCACCTGATCGCGCAGTTCCTCGAAGGCCACCCGGATCTCGCGCCGCGCCAAGTTCGCGCCCAGACAGAAATGGGCCCCGCCGGCTCCATATCCGAAATGCGGATTCGGGTTTCGCCCCACATCGAACCGCCACGGATCGTCGAACTTCGCCTCGTCGCGGTTGGCGGAGTTGTACCACATCGACACCTTCTCGCCGGCGCGCATCCGCACACCGCCGAGTTCCACGTCCTCGGTCAGGGTCCGCCGCATGAAGATCACCGGCGTCGCCCAGCGCACGATCTCCTCGACGGCGGTGTCGGCCAGGCCGTCGAAATCCGCCCACCATCGGGCCTTCTCATCCGGGTAGCGGCTCAACGCGACCATGCCGTGGCTGATCGCGTTGCGGGTGGTCTCGTTGCCGGCGCCGGACAGCAGGATGAAGAACGACGCGATCTCCGCCGACGTCAGCCGCTCGCCGTCGACCTCGGCGGCCACCAGGTTGGTGGTCAGGTCGTCGCGCGGATGCGCTCGCCGCGATTCGGCCAGCTCGATGCCGTAGGCGGCCAGATCGAGGATGACCTGGATGATCTCGTCGCGGTTGTGTGCCACTTCTTCGTCGCCGGCGCCCAGCAGAACCGTCGTCCAGTGGTAGACCTTTGCCTCGTCCTCCTCGGGGATGCCCATCATGTCGCAGATGATCTGCAGCGGCAGCGGGCCGGAGACGGCCTCGACGAAGTCGGCAGTCCCGTCGGGGTGGTTCGCGATCATGTCGCGGACCAGTCGCTGTGCCCTGGTCCGGACGCTGTCCTCGATGCGGGCAACCATCTTCGGGGTGAAGGCCCGGTTCACGATCGACCGCAGCCGCTGATGCCGGGGATCGTCGAGGTTGATCATCGACCCGCCGAATTCGGCGACGGCGGGGTCGATCTCGGCCAGCGTGGTGCTGGCCGGCACCGAGCTGAATATCTCCGGGTGCCTGCTGGCATGGTGCACGTGTTCGAACGTGGTCAGCGCCCAGTGCCCCGGGCCGGTTTCGAACCCCGGCAGCTTGGGCACCTCGAAGAACTTGATCGGCGCTTCCCGGCGCAGTGTCGCGAACGCACCGTCGCGGAGGTCGTCATCCCAGGACCAGAACCGCCGTTTCCCAATGTTGACGTCGTCGAGCGGAACGTCCGGTGGCGGTGTCCCATTCTTGCGGCCGCCGAGACCAACACCGCCGACACCCATCGTCGTCGTCATGCTCACCCTCCCCGATGGCACCGATAATCTCGGCCCAGTATGACATTCGTCACCCTCCGGAGTGTCGCTGCCACTTCATGGGCGCGTTCCGGTGTATACGCCTGTGAAAATCGGGACAGGTGGGGCGTGGTCTGTCAGTCTCTTCGTGTGCCCCGCAAGCCGCTGCTGATGCTCACCGCGACGCTGGTCGTCCTCGCCGGTGCGCTGGCCGCGGTGGCCGCGCTGCACCACGCCCGGGTCACGGTCGAGCAGGACATGTCGCGGCCGGTGGCCGTCGGTGACTGCGTGGTGGTGACGACCGGCGCCGGCGATGCCGTTCAGACCCGGCGCGCTTCCTGCGCGGACGACCCCAGCTACACGGTCGGGGCGATGACCGATGTGTCGGGAAGCTGCCCCACCACCGAGTACCAGCACTTTGCCGCGCCGGTCGCCGACCGGGCCACCGCGGGGCTGTGCCTGGTGCCCAACCTGGTGGCCGAGCACTGCTACCGGCTGGGCATGCCGATCGGGGTGGTCGCGAAGGCGGCCTGCACCGATTCGCGCGCCGGGAGTCCCGACAGTGGACTGCTGGTACAGGTCACCCGGCGCCTCGAGGTGCACGACCAGAGCGCGTGTCCGGCCGGCGGTGGCAGCTACGCCTGGCCGTATCCGTCACCGGCCCGGACCTACTGCACCGCCACCCTGTTCTGACCCATCTGTTCAGCGCCCTCTGCGAATCCCCCTCCCACTTCGTATCGGTGAGCGCTGAACAGATCAGGGGTTGTGCCCGGACTCCAGCTCCGCCTTGATTCGGTTGAGCGTCGTCGTCATGTCCCGGCGGTTCCGGCGTGTGCGCAGCTGCCCGCCGAAGAGCCCGAACAGCGTCGTGAACAGGCCCTCGTTCATCCGGAACGACTCGGTGACATCCGTCCCGTCGCCGGCCGGCGCCAGCTCGTAGAGCCAGTTGTTCACCGCCCGATCCCCGGCCAGCACCTCGAAGCCGAATGCGCGGCCGGGCTCGCACGCGGTGACGCGGCACGTGGTCCAGTAGATCGGCCCCATCTCGTTGCGCTTGACATGGCCGCGGAACTTGGCGCCCAGGGCGGGGCCGGTGGCGCCGTCCAGCCACTCCGACTCGAACACCTCCGGTGAGAACCGTGGGGTGTTGCGCACGTCGGAGATGACGTTCCACACCGCGTCGGGCGGGGCAGCCATGTGAACGGTTACGGCAGCATGCATGGTGGGATCCTTTCGAGCACAGGTCATTCCAACAATCGTTCGATGGAGCGCAGTGGGATGGACAGCCAGGCCGGACGATACCGGGCCTCGTAGCCCGCCTCGTACACCGCCTTGTCCAGTTCGTAGGCGGCCAGCAGCTCGGCCGACATCCGCGGATCCGTCCCGGCCACCTTGGCGTACCCGTCACAGAATGCGTCACGGTTGCGGTCGGTCCACTCGCGGGCCCGGGCGGCCAACTGCTTGTTGCCCTCCTGACCGACCAGCGGCTGATATGCGGCGTACTCGTAGGAGCGCAGCATTCCGGCCACATCGCGCAGCGGCGAATCCGGCCGCCGGCGCTCGGCGATCGGCGCGCCGGGTTCGCCCTCGAAGTCGATCACCAGCCAGGTCTCGGGGGTGCGCAGCACCTGCCCCAGATGCAGATCGCCGTGGATGCGCTGCACGGTGATCGGGATATCGCGCAGGGCCTCGAACCGGGCGCGGATCGCATCGGCGAACGGCTCCAGGGCGGGCACCACCGCCCGGGTCGAATCCAGCCGGCTCAGTGCGGTGTGCACCGGGAACGACGACGTCGACGTGCCGAGTTGCTCGGCCAGCGTCAGATGCACCGATGCAACGGCCTCACCCAGGCGGAACGACTCGGCGGCAAAATCCCCACCCACCTCGTCGGCGTACAGATCGCCCTCGGCATACAGATCGCGCGCGCTGGCACTCGCCATGTCCCATCCGTCGGCCGAATTCGACTCGAATGCCGTCACCATGCCCAACGGATACGGCTCTGCACCCCAACGGGTTTCGTAGCTGCCGAGCAGTTTGGCCACGTTCGGGTCACCGGCCCGGCCGAGGGCGCGATTCAGTTCGATGTCGGGATTGATCCCCGGCGTGACACGGCGGAACACCTTCAGGATGGCGCGCTGGCCGAAGATCACGCTGGTGTTGCTCTGCTCGGCGCCGAACACCCGGGGCGGCTCATCGACGGGCAGCTCCATCAGGGGTTCGGGCCGGAACGTCACCTCACCGCGCACCGCCGAGTCCTGGATCAGCGTCATGAGGAACTGGGTGGCATCCGGATCGTAGAGCGCGTCGAAGCCGATCCGGCCGCCGTCGGCGCCGATCTCGGCCCGCTCGGCGTACTCGGCCACCTGTTCACTGTCCCAGCTGACCAGCACCTGGTAGCGCTCCGAGGTGCCGTCGGCATAGCCGGCGTCGACTAGCATCAGGTCCAGACCCTCGCGCAGCGGGACCACCGATGTTGTGGTGGCCGAAATCAGTTCTCGCCCACCGGCGAACCATCGTTGGGCGGGCAGCCATTCGGCGAACGGCAGGCTCATTGCGCACCTCCTGCCTGGGTGTCGATGACACCATCGAGTTGGCAGAGCTGGAACCAGTAGAACCCGTGACCCGGCAGCGTCAGCAGATACGGCAGCTGGCCGATCGGCGGGAAGTTCACCCGGCCCATGAGCTCCACCGGGGTGTAGGTGTTCCACGGCTGCAGATCCAGCTCGATGGGCTGCGGGAACCGCGACAGGTTGTTGACGCACAGCACGATGTCGTCTGCTGCCCGGGCCTGCCCAACGCCTTCCCGGATGAAGGCCAGCACCGACGGATTCGAGCCACCCAACTCCCGGAACGTGCCGGTGGCGAACGCGTCATGACGCTTGCGCACCGCCAGCATTCGCCTCGTCCAGTTCAGCAGGGAAGCCGAATTGTCGCGCTGCGCTTCGACATTCACCGAGTGGTAGCCGTAGATCGCGTCCTGGTTCGGCGGCAAGTACAGGCGTCCGGGTGTGGCGGTGGAGAATCCGGCGTTGCGGTCCGGGGTCCACTGCATCGGGGTCCGCACGCCGTCGCGGTCGCCCAGCCAGATGATGTCTCCCATGCCGATTTCGTCACCGTAGTACAGCACCGGCGATCCCGGCAGCGAGAGCAGCAGCGCGGTGAACAATTCGATCTGATCGCGGTCGTTCTCCAGCAACGGCGCCAGCCGGCGACGGATGCCGACGTTGGCCTTCATCCGCGGGTCCTTGGCGTACTCGGTGTACATGTAGTCACGTTCTTCGTCGGTGACCATCTCGAGCGTCAGTTCGTCGTGGTTGCGCAGGAAGATCCCCCACTGGGCCAGGTCCGGGATCGGCGGTGTCTGCGCCAGTATCTCCGAGATCGGGAACCGGGATTCCCGCCGCACCGCCATGAAAATCCTTGGCATCAAAGGGAAATGGAAGGCCATATGGCATTCGTCGCCGCCGGTGGTGGGATCCCCGAAGTACTCGACGACATCGGCGGGCCACTGGTTCGCCTCGGCGAGCAGGACCCGGCCGGGGAACTCGTCGTCGATCACCTTGCGGCAGTACTTGAGGAAGGCGTGCGTCTCGGGCAGGTTCTCACAGTTGGTGCCGTCGCGTTCGAACAGATACGGCACCGCGTCCAGCCGAAACCCGTCGATGCCCAGACCCAGCCAGAACCGCAGGACGTCGACCATCGCTTCCCGCACGGCCGGGTTGTCGTAGTTCAGATCCGGCTGATGGCTGAAGAACCGGTGCCAATAAAATTGCCGGCGGACCGGATCGAACGTCCAGTTGGACTCCTCGGTGTCGACGAAGATGATCCGGGCATCCGGATAGCGCTCGCTGCTGTCGCCCCAGACGTAGAAGTCGCCGTACGGGCCGTCGGGATCACGGCGCGACTCCTGGAACCACTGGTGCGAGTCGGAGGTGTGATTCATCACCAGGTCGGTGATCACCCGGATACCGCGCCGGTGCGCCGCGTCCAGCAGGGCCACGAAATCGTCCACCGTGCCGAACTCGGGTAGCACCCGGTAGAAATCACGGATGTCGTAGCCACCGTCGCGCAGCGGCGAGTCGTAGAACGGCGGCAGCCACAGGCAGTCCACTCCGAGCCACTGCAGGTAATCCAGCCGGTCGATCAGGCCCCGCAGGTCTCCCGACCCGTCGGAGTCGGAGTCATAGAACGCCCGTACCAGCACTTCGTAGAATACGGCCTTCTTGAACCAGGTGCGGTCCTCGGGCAGGATGCGGGCCTGCGCGAAGTCCTCCGCGTGGGGGTGGTCGACGAGGCCGTTCTCGGGTTCTTGCATCGTCACCGGATCCATCGTTCGTCTCGTACCCGCGGCAGCGGGCGCTCAATCCGTCCCATCTTTGCAGCGTCGGCCCAGACCGGCACCACCATGACGGCATCGACGTCCAGTTGCAGCGCGACCCGGCCGCCGGGAGTGAACTCGGCCGCACGCGCACTGGGCAGCTGGGCCGTCACCCGTACCCCATCGAGGTCGCAGTGCACCCGGGCGATCGCGCCCATGAACGCTCGTACCCGATCTACGTGCCACAACAGCGCAAGTGCTACCGGAACGCAGAATCCCCCGACATCGTCGGGGGATTCGCGTTCGGCTCTCGTTCTTTCGAGGCCGATATCAGAGCAGGTGGGCCTGCAGGTCCGGCTTCATGGCCTGCAGCTCCCGGCCCCAGTACGCCCAGTTGTGCGTGCCGTTGTCCGGGAAGTTGAACACACCGTTGGTGCCACCGGCCGCGATGTAGTTGTCCCGGAAGGTGATGTTCGTCTTGATGGTCAGGCCCTCCAGGAAGGTGGCCGGCAGATCGCCGCCACCCAGCTCGTTGGGCTGGCCGTTACCGCAATAGACCCAGATGCGGGTGTTGTTGGCGACCAGGGTCGGGATGTTGACCATCGGGTCGTTGCGCTTCCAGGCGCTGTTCGGGTCCTCGGTGCGGCCCCACATGTCGTTGGCGCTGAAGCCGCCGGCATCGCCCATCGAAATGTTGATCAGGAACGGCCACCAGCCCTCGGACGGGTTCAGGAAGCCCGACATCGAACCGGCGTAGACGAACTGGTTCGGGTGCCAGATCGCCAGCGTCAGCGAGGCCGAACCGGCCATCGACAGACCGATGGCGGCGTTGTTGGTGGGCCGCACGTCCCGGTTGGCCTGAAGCCACGCGGGCAGTTCCTGGGTCAGGAACGTCTCCCACTTGTAGGTCTGGGTCGGGCCCTTGTTCTTGGCCGGCGCGTACCAGTCGCTGTAGAAGCTGGACTGACCGCCGACGGGCATCACGATGGACAGGCCCGAGTCGAGGTACCACTCGAACGCTGCGGTGTTGATGTCCCAGCCGTTGTAGTCGTCCTGGGCGCGCAGGCCGTCGAGCAGGTACACGGCCGGGGAGTTCGGGCCGCCGCTCTGGAACTGGATCCGGATGTCGTGACCCATACCGGCCGACGGGACATCCAGGTACTCAACCGGCAGACCGGGGCGGGAGAACGCGCCGGCGGTGGCGATCTCGCCGGTCACTCCGGCCAGGCCCGGGAAGGCCAGGGCGGCCATCGCGGCCACCCCGAGCCGCTTGGCCCACGTCCCACGGATCTTCTCAACGAGTTTCATCTGTGCTTTCCAGCCAATCTGTCTTTACGACGCAGACGTCGCAGTCTCCATTCGTTCTCATGTATCGCCGAGAACGGTGTCTTCATTACGTGTTCGCATCGACATATGACATGCCTCGGGGGGTGACCCTACAGGGCAGATCCGGCCTTTGATAGTCGAGGGGTATCCGAACGGGGCTCGGTTCGGTCACAAGATGGGCGCCTCGCTTTTGTCGAAAGTGACAATTATCGGGCTCGGCAGTTAGCGTTATCCCATGGCCCGACCTGCACAAACGGCGCGCAGTGAACGCACCCGGGAAGCGCTGCGCCAAGCGGCTCTGGTTCGGTTCCTCGCGCAGGGCGTCGACGACACGTCCGCGGAGCAGATCGCGGCCGATGCCGGAGTTTCCCTGCGCACGTTCTATCGGCATTTCGCTTCCAAACACGACCTATTGTTCGCCGATTACGACGCCGGATTGCAGTGGTTCCGCGCGGCATTGTTGGCCCGGCCGGCCGACGAACCCGTCATCGCGTCCGTGTGCGCCGCGATCTTCGCGTTCCCGTACGACGGTGACGCGGTCACCAAGATCGCCGCGCTCCGGACCGAGGAGATGGATCCCGAGCGCATCGTGCGTCACATCCGGCAGGTCGAGGCCGAGTTCGCGGCGGTCGTTCAGCTGCGCCTGAGCCACTCGCACACGGAAATGTTCGACAGGTTGGCCGATTCCGAGCTGCAACTGACGGTGGCCGCGCGGTGCGTCGCGGCCGCGGTGTTCGGCGCCATGGAGTTGTGGATGCTGGGCAGCGACCGCACGCTCGACGAGTTGGCACGGCTGTGCCGCACCGCGCTCTCGACCCTCGAATCCGGCATCCTGAACGCACTTGTTTTGTCATAATTGACAAAACAAGTGCATCTCTACGTCCAGGAGCGCCACGTGACGGAGACAGAATTCGACGCGATCGTGATCGGGGCGGGCCACAACGGCCTGACCGCCGCGGTCATCCTGCAGCAGGCCGGGCTCCGCACCCTGTGCCTGGACGCCAAGCTGTACGCGGGCGGGATGGCCTCCACGGTCGAACTCTTCGACGGCTACCACTTCGAGATCGCCGGTTCGCTGCAGTTCCCCACCGCACTGACGGTGAGCAAGGAGCTCGGCCTGGACACCCTGCCGACCATCGATCTGGACGTGATGTCGGTGTCGCTGCGCGGCATCGGTGACGATCCGCTCATCTACTACACGGACCCGATGAAGCTGCTCACCCATCTCGGCGAGGTCCATGGTGTCGAGGCCGTCAACGGGATGGCAGGACTGATGGCGTGGAGCCTGGCCCCGACCCGCGCACTCGGGCGGTTCGATGCCGGCACGCCGCCCAAGACGTTCGACGAGATGTACGCATGCGCGTCCACCCCGGCCGAGCGCCTCGCGATCAACGACCTGCTGTTCGGCTCGGTCACCGACGTGCTGGACCGGTACCTGCCCGATCGGGAGAAGCACGGCGCACTGCGCGGCATGCTGGCGTTCCTGGCCGTCAACACCACCTACCGCGGGCCCGAGGTGCCGGGCACCGCGGCCGCGCTGGCATACGGACTGGCCATACCCGATGAGAACGCCGCGCTGATGAAGAAGCTCGACGGCGGGATCGGCGCGCTGACCGACCATCTGCGCGTGCAGTTCGAGGCGGCCGGCGGCGAACTCCGGTTGCGCAGCAAGGTGACCGAGATCAGCACCGATGCCGGTCGGGCGACCGGGGTCCGGCTCGAGGACGGCAGCGCGCTGCGCGCGCCCGTCGTCGTCTCCAGCCTGGCGCCCGACCTGACCGTCAACGGCCTGCTCGATCCAGCGAGCGTGCCCGAGGACCTGCGGGCCCGGTTCGGCCACATCGACCATCGCGGCAGCTACCTGCAGATGCACTTCGCCCTCGACGGCGTCCCCGAATTCGCCGCGCCCTATGAGGTGCTCAACGATCCCGCCATGCAATCGGCGATCGGGTTGTTCAGCACGCCCGAGGAATTGCAGCAGCAGTGGGAGGACAGCAAGCGCGGATTGGTGCCCGCCGACCCGGCGATCGCCCTGCAGATCCCGTCGGTCAACGACCCCGCACTGGCGCCGGCCGGCAAGCATGCCGCGTCGGCGTTCTCGCTGTGGTTCCCCATTGGCGAACACGACGGCGGATATGGAGAGCTGAAGGCGGAGATGGGCCGGCGGGTGATCGAGAAGATCAGCCGGATCGCGCCGAACTTCGAGAGCCTGATCACCCGGCACACCACGTTCACCCCGAAGCACATGGGCACCATGTTCGGCGCGCCCGGCGGGGACTACTGCCACGGGCTGTTGCATTCCGACCAGATCGGCCCCAACCGGCCGGGCCCGAACGGCTATGTGGACCAACCGATTCCGGTCGAGGGACTCTATCTCGCGGGGGCCGGTTGCCACGGCGGGCCGGGCATCACCTTCATTCCGGGCTACAACGCGGCGCACGCGGCGCTCACCGACAGGTGATCACACCGGGTTCATCGCTCACGCACAGGTCCACTCGAACGTCGTGTGCGTACGTGCAGACTCGAAGAATTCGGCCGGGGCTACAGTGCCGACATGACGTTGCGCGACCACGGCGACCCCGGTGACGCCCCCTCCATTCCGCCGCCACTGGCTGACGTCGTCAACCCGGTTCGTCCGTCGGCCGCGGAGGAGGCCCGCACCATCGCGGCATCCACGAACACCGCCACGCTGGCCAGCCTGAGCGCCGACGGTTCCCCGTGGGCGTCACTGATCACCTACGGCCTGCTCGGTGGCGACCCGGTGCTGTGCGTGTCGCACATGGCCGAGCACGGCCGCAACCTGGCCGGCGACCGGCGGGCCAGCATCTCGGTGGTGGCGCCCTCCTCTGACGGAGATCCGTTGGCACACGCCCGAATCACGCTGGCCGGCACCGTGATCGCGCCCGACGACGACCTGCGGGATGCCGCACGGCAGGCGCATCTCGACGCCGTTCCGGCGGCGAAGTACTACGTCGACTACAGCGATTTCGCGCTGTGGGTGCTCCGGGTCGAGCGGGTGCGCTGGGTGGGCGGCTACGGGCGGATGGACTCGGCCTCCGGCCAGGACTACGCGGTGGCCGAACCCGACCCGGTGACCCCGCGGTCCGGCGCCGCGATCGCCCACCTCAATGCCGACCACGCCGATTCCCTGGCACTGCTCGCCCGCACCATGGGCGGTTACCCCGACGCCGACGCGGTGGTGTGCACCGGCGCCGACCGGTACGGCCTGGATCTGCGGGTGACCACCCCGCGCGGGGTGGCCTATACCCGGGTGGCCCATCCGACCCGGCTCGACGAGGTGTCCGAAATGCGCCAGGCCACAGTCGATCTGGTGTCGCAGGCGCGCGCCCTCAGCTAATCCCCCTCTTGCCGAGCGGCCGTGTTCGTACGGCGACACGCCGTCCGGGGTGTACAAATGCGGACGCTCGGCGGAAGGTTGGCCGGGCTCAGGCCAGGCTGCGCAGCAGCGCCCGGGTGCGCGCCCGACCCTCCGGCGCGGGATCGAATGTGTCTGCGACGAACTCGTCGACACCGGCGGCCCGCACCTCGGCCATCCGCTCGGTCACTTCGCTCTCGGACCCGATCAGCGCAGCGTCCTCGCGCCCGGCCCAGCCCTCACGGGCCAGCACCGCCCGGTATGACGGCAGCTGCCCGAACATGGCGCAGCGCGGCGCGGCGAAGGTGCGCAGGGCGTCGACATCATCGGTGACCGCGACCGGCAGCGCGGACCCCACCCGCACCGCGTCGCGGGGCCGTCCCGCCGCGGCCGCGGCATCACGCAGCACCGGTCCGATGTGCTCGGCCAGCGTTTTGGGCCCTGTCATCCACGTCACGGTGCCCGCAGTGCGGCGCCCGGCCAGTTTCAGCATCTGCGGGCCCAGCGCGGCGATGTACACCGGTGGCGCACTCGAGCCGGGGATCTGCAGCGCACCCCGGGCCGTCACGGTCTCGCCCGCGGCGTTGACCGGCTGACCGTCGAGCAATGGCAGCAGCCCGTCGAGAAACTCACCGAGGCGCCGGATCGGCTTGTCCCACGGGATGCCCCACATGCCTTCGCTGACGGTCGCGTGCGTCATCCCCAGACCCAGGACCAGCCGGCCGCCGGAGATCGCGTTGAGGGTCAGGGCCCGCTGCGCCAGCAGCATCGGATGCTGATTCTGGATCGGCAGCACCCCGGTGGCCAATTCGATCCCGTCGACCTCACGGAACGCGACGGCCATCGCGGTCAGCAGGTCGCGTTCGAAGGGCATCTGCGTGCTCCACACCCGGGTGAAGCCCTCGTCGTGCAGTTGCGCGACCTGTTCGACGTAGGCGTCGATGATCGACCGGCCGTCGCCCGCGCCCGAATACTCCAGGATGTTGATCTCCACCCGACCACGGTACCTACGCTGGGTGGCGTGTCCGACGGTTCCGGCGAACGCGACCGCCAACGGTTCGCATCGGCCCGGGTGGTCCGCCTGGCGACCGTGGCCGACGACGGTGCGCCACACCTGGTTCCGGTGGTGTTCGCGGTCGGCCAGGGTGCCGCCGACAACACGGTGTACACCGCCGTCGATGGCAAACCGAAGTCCACGCAGCTGCTGAAACGGCTGGCCAACATCGCCGCCACACCGCGCGTGTGCCTGCTCGTCGACCACTACGACGACGACTGGTCGCAATTGTGGTGGGTGCGCGCCGACGGCGTCGCTTCGGTCGCCACAGCCGGGCCCGACGCCGACGCCGGGCGCACGCTGCTGCGCGCGAAATATGCTCAGTACCAGTCTGTTCCGCTGGACGGACCGGTGATCACGATCCAGATCGAGCGTTGGACCGCCTGGCATCCGTAGCCCCTCCTACGGCGAGTGTGCTGTGATGGGTCCGTGGCTCCCCTTGGATGCACCGTCCGCGGCCGGGTGTGGCGCGGTGGCGCCCCGCAGCCGGATTTCGACTTCGACTCGATCTCGGACTACCTGACCGAACCCGACACCCTGGTCTGGGTGGACCTGTACGACCCCGACCATGCCGCGCTCACCGACCTCGCCACCGAACTCGGCCTCAACGTGTGGGCCATCGAGGACGCCGTCGCCCCGTCGGAACGCGTGAAGGCCACCATCTACCCGACCCATACCTTCTTCACTGTCTACGCCGTGGACATGGCCACCCCGGACTACACGGCCGAACCGGTTTCGTTGCTGACCAAGCACCGCATCTCGGCCTTCGTCCTGGAGCGCGCACTGGTGACCGTCCGCCTTGCGCCGCAGTTCGACATCGAGGAGGTGTCCCTGCGCTGGGATGAGCTGAACACGCCACGTTATGGCGTGGCCGCCCTGGTGCACGGACTGCTCGACGTCGTGGTGGACGGTCACTTCGATGCCGTGCAGGTTCTCGACGACTGCATCGAGGGGCTCGAGGACGAACTGTTCGACCCGCCGTCGCGGGCCAACGATCAGCGACGGATGTTCCAGCGCCGCAGTTTTCAGTTCCGCAAGGATCTGGTGCACCTGCGCCGCGTCGTGCTGCCCATGCGGGAGGTGGTCAGCGCGATCCAGCACCGCCGGCACGAGAACCACCACTCCCCCGAACTGGACCCGCTCTACATCGACCTCTACGACCACGTGCTACGGGTGTCGGAATGGACCGAATCGTTGCGGGACATGGTCACAACGGTTTTCGAGACGAACCTGTCGTTGCAGGACGCCCGGCTGAACAACGTCATGAAGAAACTCACCGGATGGGCGGCCATCGTCGCGGTCCCCACCGCCATCACCGGCTTCTACGGGCAGAACGTGCCCTATCCCGGTTTCGGGGCGCACTGGGGTTTCGTCGTGAGTTCGGCGCTGATCGCGGTCATCTGCGTCGTCCTCTACATCGTGATGAAGCGCCGGGACTGGTTGTAGCGCATGCCTGTCGAGGTGGTGGAACGCGGTGGCGCGCAGGGCCTTCTACAGCCGGGCGACACCGGTGGAGTTGGTGGACCGGTACAACGCCCTGCTGCAGGACGAGAGCACCCAGGTGCTCTACCGCGACCTGCTCTACGCCGACCTCGCTACGCCGGCACGGGTCAGTGCACCGGTGCTGGTGCTGGGGTCCGACGAGGACGGCATCATCAGCCGCCGCCAGGTCCGCGGCACCGCCCGGGCCTACCGCACCCGGGCCCGGATGTTTCCCGGCATGGGGCACAACATGATGCTCGAGCCGGGCTGGCCAGACGTGGCACACTGCATCGACCACTGGCTCACCAGCCTGGACCTGTAACAATCCAGGAGTTGAGCAACGACTACTCCGTTGTCATGAGCGGTTTGCCGTGCGACGTTAGGATCGGTAGTCGCACTGCTTGGAAGGATGTTCACTTGCGTCGAGCGCTTCGCCACGTTCTGGCCCTCTTCGGGGTATCCGTGATCGCGTTGGTCATACCCCTCTGGCCGGCGTCAGCCGGCTACCAGACCCCGCAACCCGGTCCCCGCGTCGTCGAGGTGTCCCCCGACAACGGGGCCACGGTCGGGGTCGGCATGCCGATCACCGTGACCTATGCCGGCGCGGTCGCCGACCGGACCGCGGCCGAGAAGTCCATCTTCGTGGTGTCACCCGCGCGGGCCACCGGCACGTTCGAATGGCTCAGCGACAACATCGTGCAGTGGACCCCGGCACAGTTCTGGCCCGCGCATTCCCAGGTCAAGGCCTCCGTCGGCAACATGCCGCTGGACTTCAACGTCGGCGCGTCGGTGGTGGGTGTGGCCAGCATCTCCAACCACACGTTCACCGTCAGCATCGACGGCGAGGTCGCCCGGAAGATGCCAGCCTCGATGGGCAAGCCGAAGCATCCGACCCCGGTCGGCTCGTTCACCGTCCTGGAGAAGCAGAATCCGGTGGTGATGGACTCGCGGACCATCGGCATCCCGCTCAACGACCCGGAGGGCTACAAGCTCACCGTGTACTACGCGGTCCGGATCACCTGGGGTGGCGTTTATGTGCACTCCGCGCCGTGGTCGGTCGGACAGCAGGGCTACTCCAACGTCAGCCACGGATGCGTCAACCTCAGCCCGGACAACGCGCAGTGGTACTACAACAACGTCGGCATCGGCGACCCGGTGATCGTCAACGCCTGACCCGCGCGGCTACTCCGCGGTGATCGCGTGCTCCGGGCAGGCTTCGATGGCTTCGCGCACCGCGCCCTCGAACTCCGCCGGCACGTCGTCGTCGATCGCTTCGGCGTAGCCTCCGTCGGTGAGGGTGAACACCTCCGGGCACAGGGCGACGCACACCCCATGGCCGCGGCACAGTCCGTCGTTGACCGACGCGCGCATCAGTCGAACTCCAGGTGCAGGTCGGTCAGGCCACGCAGGATGAAGGTCGGCACGTAGCTGAACCGGCGCTGGCCGGACGGACCGTGCTGTTCCTCGGAGAGCCGAATGCTCTTGGTGCGCTCCAGGATTCGCTCCAGGCTTACCTTGGTCTCGGCCCGGGCCAGCGGCGCACCCGGACAGCTGTGCACCCCCCGGCCGAACGCGATGTGGCGCCGGGCGTTGGTCCGCTCGATGTCCAGCACGCCGGGATTCTCGAACTGGCGGGGGTCGCGGTTGGCCGCGCCGTTCATCACCATGACGGTGGTGCCGGCGGGCACGTCCACACCGCCGACGGTGGTGTTCCGTTTGGCCAGCCGGAAGTCACCCTTGACCGGGCTCTCGAAGCGCAGGCACTCCTCGATGAAGTTGGGGATCAGGTCGCGCTCGGTGCGCAGGCGCTGCTGCAGCTGGGGATCCTCGGTGAGCAGCTTGAGCGCCGTGCTCAACAGCCGCACCGTGGTCTCCTGCCCGGCGGTGTAGAGGTTGGCCGCGATGCGCACCACGTCCATCACCTCCGGGGTGGATCCGTCCGGGAACTTCGCGCCGGCCATCTCCGAGAGCGCATCCGCGCGCGGGGTCGCGCGGCGGTCCTCGATGTAGGCGGAGAACTTCTGGTACAGGTACTCCAGCGGGCTGTGCCCCAGGGACTTCTCGTTGGTGTTGCCGACGCCGCCCTGACTGTGGTCCATGTGCTTGGCGAACTCGGGCCGGTCCTCCGCCGGGACGCCGAGCAGGTCGGCGATGACGGCGAGGGTGAACGGCGCGGCGAACCCCTTGATGAAGTCGCCGCCGGTGGCCAGGTAGGGCTCGAGGTACCTGTCGGCGTGCGCCCACATGAAGTCCTCGTTCTCCTTGAGCCGCTTCGGTGTGATCAGCCCCATCAGCAGCGCGCGGTGTTCGGTGTGCTTCGGGGGATCCATGACGGTGACCTGGTCACTGAACGGGAGCTGCTCGCGGTACTGCTCGATGATGTCGGTGACGTCGTCGGCGGCGCCCTCGATCGGGACGGGGAAGCCGGGGAAGGGCCCGGTGACGGCGGTGCACGAGGAGAACGTGTCGGCATCACCGAAGACGGCGACGGCCTCGTCGTAGCCCGTCACCACCAACACGTTCTGGTGGGGTTCGCGCCGCACCGGGCACCCCTCGCGCATGGCCTCCATGTACGGGTACGGGTCGGCGACGAGGGTCTGGTCGGTGAAGAAGTCGAGCTGATCGAGTTCGGTCATCGAGGGGCTGCTCTCCAAGTTCGGCTATACGATCGACGAGGACACTACTTGACGATCGTATAGGAATCTACTGTACGATCGACAAGCAATGGAGAGGATCATGCTGTGACGGTTCCGGCGACATCGGCGGCGGTTCCCACGGGCGACACCCGTGCGCGCCTGATCGAAGCGGCGATCGACCTGTGCACCCGGTACACGTTCGCGGGCACGTCGTTGCAGATGATTGCCGACGAGCTCGGGTTCACCAAGGCGGCGATCTACCACCATTTCCGCACCCGCGAGGAATTGCTCGACGCCGTGGTGGGTCCGATCCTCGAGCAGCTGCGCGCCGTCGTCGACGCGGCCGAGAACCAACGCAGCACTCCCGCTCGCGCCGAATGCCTGATCAATGGGTTCGCCCAACTCGCCGTCGACAACCGGGTGGTCGCGGTGCTCGCGGCCGACCCGTCGGTGGCCCAGATGCTGCGCGCCAGCAAGGAGTGGGACACCCTCATCGACCGGCAGATGGCGGTGCTGGCGGCGGTCAACCCCGGCCCGGGCGGTCCCGTCAAGGCCGCCGTCGCGCTGGCCGGCATCGCGGGAGCCTCCAGCCCAGGCTTCGCCAACCTCGACCGCGACGAACTGCATGCCCAGCTCCTCGACGCCGGCCGACGGGTCCTCGGCCTGCGCGCACCCCGAAAAGTCTCAGCCCCACAGATACGACAGGAGAGTCATGACTGACCAGAGCAGGGCACAGAAGGTCGCACTGGTGACCGGCGGCGGCTCCGGCATCGGCAAGGCCATCGCCGAGCGTCTCGGTTCCGACGGCTATCGCGTCGCCACCATCGATCTGCAGGCCTCGGAGTCCCCCAACTCGTATGCGGCCGACGTGACCGATCGGGCGCAGATCGACGCCGCGCTGAAGAACATCCACGAAAACCTCGGCCCGGTAAGCATTTTGGTGAACGCCGCGGGCGTCGACGGGTTCAAGCCGTTCCTGAAGATCTCGTTCGAGGACTGGCAGCGCATCGTCAACGTGAACCTGCACGGTGTCTTCCACATGATCCAGGCCGTGCTGCCAGACATGATCGACGCCGGTTGGGGCCGCATCGTGAACATATCGTCGTCGAGCACGCATTCGGGCACCCCGTACATGGCGCACTACGTATCGGCGAAGTCCGGCGTCAATGGCCTGACCAAGTCGTTGGCACTCGAGTTCGGCCCCAGCGGTGTCACGGTCAACGCCATTCCGCCGGGCTTCATCGACACCCCGATGCTGCGCAGCGCCGAACAGCGCGGCAACCTGGGCGACATCGAGAAGACCATCGCGGCCACCCCGGTTCGCCGGATCGGCAAGCCCGAGGACATCGCAGCGACGTGTTCGTTCCTGGTGTCGGAGGAAGCGGGTTACATCACCGGTCAGATCGTCGGCGTCAACGGCGGCCGCAACACCTGAGCGGTCCGATCCGTGTGATTTCGGTGCGTTGACCGTCGGTGAGCGACGGCTGACGCACCGAAATCACATGCCTTGGACGATGGCCACCTTGCAGTCGGCGGAGGCCTGCCGCATTGGGGCGGCCTTCTGGTAGAGGTCGGAGTTGTACCAGGTCTTCGCTGCGTCGCCCGATTCGAACTCCATGATGATGGTCTGCGGGCCGTGCCACTCGCCCTCGATCACCTCGGGACTGGGGTCGAACGCCAGGACGGTCGCGATGCCGTCGGCCATCGCCTTGGCAGCCTCCACCGCGTAGGCCTGGAAGCCCGCCGGATCGTGGACGTCCTCGGTGACGATGATGTAGGCCTTGGCCATCTGGTCGCTCCTTCAGCGCGGGAGAATGCCGCTCTCCAATTGGGAACATGTCAGTTCCGGTCGGAGAAGACAGTTCCAGAGAAGTGTTGTCCCGTCAACGGTGAACGTCTTGCGATAGTTGTGGATAAACAACTATACTTTCACAAGTATTCATCGAGTAGAGACCAATGCCACCATGGAAACCAACCACCCCGGAGGCTCTGGTGCGCAGGATCCAGGGAACCGGGGACGACGTCGCCACCTACGAGGACGTCGTCGGACGACACCTGGTCCGGTTCGGCGAGCGCGACGAACTGAGCGTGGCCTGGACTCGCTCCGACGGCACGACCGGGTCGACACAGGGCTGACGCCCGAGCCCGGACCCGACCGCCCAACGGAACGGGAACACGTTCTAGATTGTCCGCATGGGTGACGCAGTGAACTTCGACCTCGCCAAGGTGTTCTCCGCCGTAGCGGGGGCCATTCCCGATCATGAGTTCCTGGTGTGGCGCGACAAGCGGTTCACCTACGCCCAGTTCGAGCAGCGCGTGACCGGCGTCGCCAACTACCTGGCCGGCGCGGGGCTGGGGTGCCACACCGAGCGGGACGCGCTGGCCGGGCACGAGTCCGGCCAGGATCACCTCGGCCTGTATCTGCGCAACGGCAACGAGTACCTCGAGGCGATGATCGCCGCCTACCAGGCCCGCGTCGCGCCCTTCAACGTCAGCTATCGCTACGTCGAAGAGGAATTGCTGTACCTGCTCAACGACTCCGGGGCCACCGCGCTGGTCTACAACGCCGAGTTCGCGCCACACGTCGCGGCCATCCGGGACCGGCTGCCCCAGTTGAAGGTGCTCATCCAGGTCGCCGACGAGTCCGGCAATGAGCTGCTGCCCGGCGCCGTGGACTACGCGTCCATCGTGACGACCGCCGCGCCAGCGGGCGGACTGCCCGAGCCCACCGCCGACGATCTGTACATCCTCTACACCGGCGGCACCACCGGCATGCCCAAGGGAGTGCTGTGGCGCCAGCACGACATCTTCATCTCGGCGATGGGCGGCCGGCCGTTCGGTTCCAACGACGCGATGACGTCCTACGACGAGGTCGCCGAGCGCGCCAAGTCCATCGCCGGGCACATGTCCCTGCTGATGCTCCCCCCGCTGATGCACGGCGCCGCGCAGTGGGCGGCCTACAACATGATCACCATGGGCGGGCGCATCATCATTCCCGACGATGTCGAGCGGTTGCGGGCCGGCGACGTCCTGCGCCTCGTGGAACGTGAACGCGTACTGAGCATTCCGACGGTCGGCGATGCGATGGCCCGTCCGCTGATCGACGAGATCGAGACCGGCGACTACGACCTGTCCGGCCTGATCTCGATCACCAACGGCGGCGCGCCCATGTCCCCGGCGATCCGCAACCGGATCCGCGCGGCCCTGCCCAACCTGCTGCTGATGGACGCGGTCGGCTCCTCGGAAGCCGGCCAGCAGATGAGCACCGTGGCCACCGAGGAATCCGGGCAGTCACCGGTGTTCAACCCCCAGGCCGACACCACCGTCGTGTCCGCCGACTACACCCGGGTGCTCAGCCCGGCCGATGGAGATGAGGTCGGCTGGCTGGCCCGGCGCGACCTCATCCCGCTGGGGTACCTGGGCGATGCGGCCAAGACCGCCAAGACATTTCCGACCATCGACGGGGTCCGCTGGTCGGTGCCCGGGGACAAGGCCCGCTTCCTGCCCGACGGCCGCATCGAACTGCTGGGCCGGGACTCGGTGACCATCAACTCCGGCGGCGAGAAGATCTTCGCCGAGGAGGTCGAGCGGGCGATCGCCGCCCACCCCAGCGTCTACGACGTCGTCGTGGTGGGCCGGCCGTCGGAGCGTTGGGGCAGCGAGGTCGTGGCGGTCGTGCAATTCGCCGACGGCCGGTCGGCCAGCGACGACGAACTGGTCGACGTGTGCAATCAGCACATCGCCCGCTACAAGGTGCCCAAGGCGTTCATCCACACCGAGAAAGTGGTGCGCTCCCCCGCCGGCAAGGCCGACTACCGCTGGGCCAAGTCCGTCGCCGAAGCCTCACTGGCGTAACCCCTTTCGCATAGGCCCTTTCTTCGCGACCGTGCGTGTTGGTCCGCCAACACGCCGTCGAGTGCGTACTTCTGCGCACACTCGCCGTCAGACGGTCACCAGTGGTTTGCCGGCCGTCTCACGCACGGTCAGCACGGTGAGCAGCGAAATGAGCGCTGCGCCAACGACATAGAACGCCGGTGACAGCGTATTGCCGGTGTGCCCCACCAGCCAGGTGACCACGTACGGGGTGGTTCCGCCGAACAGCGCGACGCACACGTTGTAGCCGACCGCGAATCCGCTGTAGCGCACCCGCGTCGCGAACATCTCCACGCCGGCCGATACCGCCGCCGAGATGTACAGGCATTCGATGACGGCCAGTCCGACATGGGCGCCGATCGCGGCGGCCAACGTGCCCGAATTCAGCAGCAGGAACAGCGGATAGCCGAATACCGCGAAACCGACGGCGCCGGCGATCAACAGCGGGCGACGGCCGATCCGGTCGCTCAGCGATGCCAGCGGGAGGATCAGGATGATGGCGACCAGGCAGGCGATGGTGCTGGACAGGAACGCCTGGGTCTTGGTGAAGTGCAGCGTCTTGATGAAGTACGTGGGCAGGTAGGTGAACACCACGTAGTAACCGATGTTGAAGATGACGAACAGGCCGAGCACGCGCAGGATCGACGGCCAGGATGTCCGGATCGCTTCCCGCAGGGGCGATTTCGCGACGCTGTCGGTTTCGACGAGTTCCTTGAACTCGGGTGTGTCATCGAGGCGCAGCCGGATGTACAGGCCCACCAGGCCCAGCGGTCCGGCGATCAGGAACGGTACGCGCCAGCCCCAGCTGTCCATGGCGCCGGCCGGCAGCCAGGCCTGCAGCAGGGTCACCGTCAGTGACCCGAACAGGAACCCCACCACCCCGGACCACACCATGTAGGTGATCGTCCGGCCGCGGTGTGCGTCGTCCGCGAATTCCGCGAGATACACGGCACCGCCGCCATATTCGCCACCGGCCGAGAAGCCCTGCAGGCAACGCAGCAGCAAGAGCAGCAGCGGGGCGGCCACCCCGATCGAGTGATAGGTGGGTAGCAGACCAATCGCCAAGGTGGCCGCCGACATCAGCAGGATCACGACGGCCAATACCCGGTGCCGGCCGATCCGATCGCCCAGTGGGCCGAAGACGAAGCCGCCGAGCGGACGCATGAAGAACGCCGCCGCGAAGATCGCGAAGGTGTTCAGCAGTGCGGTGGTGTCATTGCCGGCCGGAAAGAAGTTCGCCGCGATGAACGTGGCGAGGAAGCCGTAGATGGCGAAGTCGAACCATTCGACCGCATTGCCGATCGCCGCGCCGACGATCACCCGGCGCAGTGTCGAGGAATCCCGATCACTCACAGCCGAAGCTTACAAGCAGCTGCTTTAACTTCGGGTGCCGAATGCTCAGCCGCGGTAGGTACCCCGGCCCGTCACCAACGGCATGTCGAGCGTCGTGTGGATTCCCGGCGCGGCGGCGACGGTGTCGGGGATGGCGTTGACGATCCGGCCGGCGCCGACCAGGATCGCCGCGTAGTTGTGATCGCCGCGGGCACTGGTCGGGCAGATGTCAACGGCGTAGGACGGCTCACCGGTGATCTCCACCCGGTAGGAGCCGCCGGGCTGCGCGGGCTGGGCCCAGTCGGGGCGCAGGTCGCCGCGCACCCGGGTCACGTGCTCGACCACGACGACGGGCTTGCCGCCGACCATGCCATTGATCTCGAACCGCATCGCCGCGACGGTGCCCTTTTCGATGACGCCGATGGCGACGTCGATGTCCTCGGGCGCGGGCTCGAGTTCGAAACTTTCGGTGATCTCGTCGATTTCGAGGCCGAGACCGGCGGCCAGCATATGGATCGCCGTCCCCCACGCGGCCGCCAGGGTGCCCGGCTGGAACAGCAGACCCGGTTGGTCCAGCGGATTGCCGAAGCCCATCACCCACTTCATCACGATCTCGCCGTCGTAGGTTGCGTAGTCGGCGATCTCCATGGTCCTGATCTGCTCGACGCGCTGACAGGTTCCAGCCAGCGCGAACGGCACCAGGTCGGTCACGAATCCCGGATCGACGCCGGTGATGAATACCGTCGAATTGCCCTGCTGGGCAGCCGATTCCACCTTTTCGATGTACTTGCCCGGGACCGCCCCGCCCCACGGGAACTGCAGCCCGCCCGGCGCCGAGCCCACCACGTTGATACCGGCCTCGAGGGCGGCGCACACCTCCAGGGTGGCCTCCTTGGTCCGGACGTCACCCATCGCGGTGTAGACCAGGCAGTCCGGCCGAGCGGCGATCAGCTGGTCGATGCCCTTGGTGGCCTGCACCCCGGTCACGACGTCCAGCCCGGCCAGCTCGCCCGCGTCGCGGCCGACCTTCTCATCATTGGACACCCCGACGGCGACGAGCTCGAACCGCGGGTCCTCGATCAACTGCAGCAGTGCGATCTGGCCGCAGTTTCCGGTCCCGAAGAGTGCAACGCGTATAGCCATGCCAGGCAGTATGCGTGCTCCGCCCAAAAATTGGAACAGGTTCTAATTTTGGATTCGTGGTGCGGTAACGTGACGCCCCATGGGACGCGTGGATGACAAGGTCGTACTGATCAGCGGTGGCGCACAGGGCATGGGTGCCGCGCACGCCAAGATGCTCGTCGCTGAGGGCGCCAAGGTGGTCATCGGCGACATCCTCGACGAGAAGGGTGAGGCACTGGCGGCGGAGATCGGTGATGCCCATCCAGAATCAGCACGCTATGTCCACTTGGACGTCACCCAGGCCGACCAGTGGCAGGCCGCGGTCGATCTGGCCGTCCAGACGTACGGCAAGCTGACCACGCTGGTGAACAACGCCGGCATCGTTGCCCTGGGCAAGATCGGCCAGTTCGACATGGACAAGTTCCGCAAGGTCATCGACGTCAACCTGATCGGCACGTTCCTGGGCATGCAGGCTGTCGTCGAGCAGATGAAGGCCGTCGGCGGCGGGTCGATCATCAACGTGTCCTCGATCGAAGGGCTGCGCGGAGCCCCGATGGTGCACCCATACGTCGCGTCGAAGTGGGCGGTCCGCGGACTGGCCAAGTCGGCGGCAATCGAGTTGGGCAAGTTCAACATTCGGATCAACTCGGTGCACCCCGGATTCATCCGGACCCCGATGACCAAGCACTTTCCCGACGACATGGTGACCTCGCCACTGGGCCGGCCGGGCACGTCCGAAGAGGTCGCGACGTTCATCGTGTTCCTCACCAGTGACGAGTCATCGTTCTCCACGGGTGCCGAGTTCGTGGTGGACGGCGGCCTGATCACCGACGTCCCGCACAAGGACCTGTTCTAAGGGGCGTGACTTTCTCGGCGGCTGATAGCAGCCCGCCGCGAGCGTGCAGCCTTGCGCAAAATCGGCTGATTTGCATATGGCTGCACACTCGCGCCAAAGGTTGGCTACGTCGCGGCGTAGCCGAGCGCGGCCTTGATCTCCAGGTAGTCGTCGAACCCGAACAGTCCCCACTCGCGGCCGTTGCCGCTCTTCTTGTAGCCGCCGAACGGCGCGTTCATGTCGAACCCGTGGTTGATCGCGACCGAGCCGGCCCGGATCCGGCGCGCCACCGCGCGCGCGGCATCCAGATCGGCACCCGAAACATAGCCCGCCAGACCATATTCCGTGTCATTGCCGATCTCGACGGCCTGATCCAGGTCGTCGTAGCCCAGGATGCACAACACCGGTCCGAAGATCTCCTCCTGGGCGATCGTCATGTCGTTGCGCACGTTGGCGAACACGGTGGGCTTGATGTAGTAGCCGGTGTCCAGGCCCTCGGGCCGGCCGGGGCCGCCGACCACCAGGGTGGCGCCCTCGTCGACGCCCTTCTGCAGCAGGCCCTGGATCTTGTCGAACTGCGCCCTGGACGCCACCGGGCCGATCGCCTTGTCGTCGGCCGGATCGCCGACCTTCACCGCTCCCGCGGTCTCCCGCGCGATCGCGATCGCCTCATCCATGCGGGAATTCGGAACGAGCATGCGCGACGGCGCATTACAGCTCTGGCCGCTGTTCACCATCATCACCGACGTGCCGGCGACGACGCTCTTGGCGAAGTCCTCGTCGTCGAGCACGATGTTCGGGCTCTTGCCGCCGAGTTCCTGCGTGACGCGCTTGACCGTCGGGGCCGCGTTGCGGGCCACCTCGATGCCGGCCCGGGTGGAACCGGTGAACGACACCATGTCGATGCCGGGGTGGGTCGCCAGCGCGACGCCCACCCCCGGCCCGTCGCCGTACACCAGGTTGTAGACACCGGCGGGCACCCCGGCCGCGTCGATCACCTCGGTGAAGATCTGCGCCGAGTACGGCGCCACCTCCGACGGCTTGAGCACCATGGTGCAGCCGGTGGCCAGCGCGGGGAACACCTTGCAGGCGATCTGGTTGATCGGCCAGTTCCACGGGGTGATCAGACCGCACACCCCGATGGGTTCCTTGACCACCAGCGTCGACCCGTGCTGCTCCTCGAACTCGAAGTTCTTCAGCGCGTCCATCGCGGTGGCCAGGTGTCCCATCCCGAGACCGACCTGCGGGCCGGCCGCTAGCGAGGCGGGTGCGCCCATCTCCTCGTTGACCGCATCGGCCAGGTCACCGGCGCGCTTCTGGTACTCGGCCATGATCGCCTGCAGCACGTCGAGGCGCTCCTCGCGGGTGGTCTGCGACCATGTCCCGAAGGCCTTGCGCGCGGCCTTGACCGCCCGGTCGACGTCGGCGGCGGTACCCAGCGCGATCCGGCCGGACACCACCTCCGTGGTCGGGTTGTCGACGTCGAGTGTCGCCGGCTCGATGGGGTCGACCCACTGGCCGTCGATGTAGAACTTCAGATACTCGCGCATGGGTCGGGCCTCTTCTTCTTGGTCTACTGGGTTCCTTCTGCATACCACGTGCGGAACCGGTCGTACTTGGGCATTTCCTCAGAATTCGCCATCGGGTCAATGCACACGTGCACCACGCCAACTTTGCCGCTGGCGTAGGCGCGGGCGATCGCCGGGCCGATTTCTTCTTCCTTCTCGACGTACTCACCGTGGCAGCCGAAGCCCTCGCCGATCTTGTCCATCCGGACCTCTTTGCTCCAGTGCACGCCCGGCTGCGGCGACGGCTGGTCGAAGGTCCGCTTGTACACACCGACCTCCAGTCCCCATTGGTGGTCGACGCCGACCACGCAGACCAGCGGAAGATTCAGCCGCGCAGCGGTTTCCAGCTCCGCAATGTGGAACAGGAACGCCGAGTCGGAGGTCAGCAGCATCACCGGCCGCTTGCCGCCCTCGGCCACCGAGGCGCCGACCGCGTACGGCAGGCCGGTGCCCAGGTGCCCGAAGTTCTGATTCCAGATCACGTCGCGGGGCTTGGACTGCGAGTAGGTCCACTGGAAGATCACGGTGGCGCCGCCGTCGCGGACCAGGATGCCGTCCTCGAGGTCGTTGAACGCCTTGGTGGCCTCTACGACGTAGCGGGCGGGGTGGATCGGGGAACGGCCCGACGGTGCCTCCTCGGCCACCCGCGCGATCTCTGCGGCGTCGGCCTTGATCAGAGCCTCGAGGTTGGCCGACGGCTCGCGTGGTGCGTCCCGCAACGCCTCGACGAGCTGCGGCACGACCCCACGCAGATCACCCACCAGGGCGACGTCGAACGAGCGGTTGACGCCGATGGCGGTCGGATCCTGTTCGACGTACACCCACTTGCGGTTGGCATCGCCCTCGGCCCAGTGCTGGGTGCGGCCGTAGTGCATGGGCTCACCGAGTTCGGTGCCCAGCGCGACGCACAGATCGGATGCCTCGACCGCTTCGTTGGCGGCCGGGGAGAACAGGTACGGGAACGTCCGGTCCTGTAGTCCGGGGATGAAGGACGTGCCGCCGGAGGTCTGGACCACCGGGCAGGCCATCAGCTCGGCCAGCTCCTTGACCGCGGCCTGGGTGCGCGAGGTGTGCACGCCGTGGCCCACCAGCAGCACCGGGCTCTTCGCCGCCCGGATCAGCTCGACGGCCCTGGCGACCTCGGGGGCTCCGGCACCCTGATTCACCAACCGGTACTTCGACGGCTCCGGCGCCGCCGGGACGTCCAATTCCTCGAGGATGACGTGCGACGGGAATTCGACGTAGGCCGGGCCGGGAGTGCCCGACATTGCGCGCCGGATCGCTTCGTGGATGATCTCGTCGGTCTGGTCGGCGTACTCGATCGAGCTGCTGTACTTGACCGACGGCGTGAAGAGCGCTTCCTGCTGGACGAACTGGATGCGTCCGCGCCGAACCCGACGCTCGGTGACACGGGCCCGCTGGCCGCCCAGGAAGATCACCGGCGAGTTCTCCACCAGCGCGCACATCATCGCGCCGGCGATGTTGGCCACGCCCGGACCCAGCGTGCCGATGCACAGGCCTGGCCTGCCGGTCATCCGGGAGGCGGCCTCGGCCATGAATCCCGCCGAAAGTTCGTGGTGCGGTGCGACGACGGACCACCCACGGGTCTCGGCCTCGGTGAACATGTGCACGAAGTTGGGGTCCGGGATGCCGAACAACGTGTTGATGCCCTCGGCCTCGAACAGGTCGAGAATGCGCTTGTAGACGGGGACGCCCATGGCCTTCTAACTCCTTGATTTCTTGTAGCGTTCTGCGAGTTCGTGTCGGTGCGCTGCCGGCGAGCCGAACAGCGAACGGTTGAGGGCGGCGCGCTTGAGATACAAGTGGATGCCGCTCTCCCACGTGTAGCCGATCCCGCCGTGCAATTGCATTGCCTTGCCGGCGATCTCGACGGCCTTGCTGGTGGCCTCTGCCTTGGCCATCGAGGCAGCCGGCCCGGCTTCCCCGCCGTGGGCGATGCGCTCGACGGCCGCAGTGACCAGTTGGCGGGACACCGCGAGCGACACCATCATGTCGGCGCAGGCATGCTTGACGGCCTGGAAGGACCCGATCGGACGGCCGAACTGGTGACGCACCTTCACGTAGGACACCGTGGCGTCCAGCATGGCCTGCGCCAGACCGAGGCTGTCGCAAGCGACGGCGACGGCGGCGCGGTCGCGCAGTTGCGGCACGGCCTCGAACGGCAGCACCTCAGCGGCGGCGACACCGTCGGCGGAAACAGTTGCCAATGATCGGGTTTCGTCGACTACGGGCTGCGGTGTCACGGTCAACCCGGCCGGAGCGAGGGCCAGCGCGTTGCCGGCGACCACCAGAATCTGGTCGGCACCATCCACATCGGGGACGAACTCCGCTGTGCCGTAAAGCTTTCCGTCGCGTAACTCGAAGCCGTCCAGCACCACGGCGGGCCGGACGTCGCCGGATGCGATGCCCGCGAGCAGTTCGTCGCGGGCGCCGCCGGGCGCCGCCGCGGTGAGCGCGCCGACCGACAGCAGGCCACCCAGGTAGCCCGTCGCGGCCACGGCCCGGCCGATCTCCTCGCAGATCACCGCGGTCTCGGCGAAACTCGCACCCGCGCCGCCGAGCCCCTCGGGCGCCTCGACGCCGGTCCACCCGGCGTCGGCCAGCACCTGCCAACCACCGCCCTTGGCCAGTACGCCCCCGGCGACCGACCGCAGTTCGTCGTGGAACTCCGCGAATTCGGACTTTTCCGGGGCCATTACGCACTACTCGGTTCGCGGGGCAATTCCAGCCCCCGTTCGGCGATGATGGTGCGCTGGATCTCGCTGGCGCCACCGGGAATGGTCCATTCCCAGGAGCCGATGAAGTCGAGCATCCAGGCGCCGGATTCCCAGCCGCTCGACATCGGTTTGGCCACCTGGGTTTGTACCGGCAGGCCGCCGATCTCGGTCGCGAAGTCCGTCATCCGTTGCAGCAGTTCGCTGTAGTACAGCTTGACGATCGACGCGTCCGCGGGTCCGGCCGCACCGTCATGGCTGCGCTGCACCAGGTCGCGACACAGGCCGCGCAGCGCGGTCAGCTCGATCTCGAACTGCGCCAACCGATCCGACACGATCGGACCATCGAGCGGAGCGGACTCGACCAGCCAGCGGAAGCCGGCGTTGCCCAGTCGCTCGGCCAGCTCGAGCATCGTCATCCCGCGCTCGGCACCCAGCGTGGCCTGCGCCACCTGCCAGCCGTTGTTCTCCGGCCCGATCAGATTGGCGGCCGGAATGCGGACATCGTTGAGGAAGATCTCACAGAAGTGCGAGTCGCCGATGGCGTTGCGGATCGGCCGGACATCAATGCCCGGCGTGGTCATGTCCATCAGGAAGTACGAAATGCCCTTGCGCTTCGGGGCATTCGGGTCGGTCCGGGCCAGCAGCAGACACCAGTCGGCGTGCGCGCCGCCACTGGCCCACAGCTTCTGGCCGTTCACGATGAACGCATCGCCGTCTCGGCGCGCGGTGGTGCGCAGCGCGGCCAGATCGGAGCCGGCCTCGGGTTCGGAGAAGCCCTGCACCCAGATTTCGCCGTCGAGGATCGCGGGCAGGTGACGTTGCTTCTGCTCCTCGGTGCCGGCAACCAGCAGGGTGGAGGCGGCGTGGTGGATCCCGACGAAGGCCAGCACCAGCCGGGGTGCGTCGGCAGCGGCCAGTTCCTGGTACAGCACCACCTGCTCGGCCACCGACATGCCGCCGCCCCATTCGGCCGGCCAGTGCGGCACCGCGTAACCGGCCCGGTGCAGTTCGGCGAACCACTGCTTCTGGAACGCGACGAAATCGGCTTCACCGACCCCGGTCTGGCGCTCCCGCCAGTCCGCCGGAATGTGCTCGGCGCACCAAGTCCGGACCTGCGCGCGGAACTCGTCGAGACCGGTCATGCGTACAACCCGGTCAGGCCGCGCCGCCCGACCGCACGGGTCAACACGTCCCGGGTGGCCGACAATCCGATCGGGAGCCGGCGCAGTGGTTGGCTGTAGCGCGACAACCAGGACAACGTGGTCTCATCACAGAACCCGACCGCGCCGTGGAGCTGGTGACACACCCGGAAGACCACCTCGGCGGCTTCCAGCGCCGCCAGCCGCAGGGCCAGTGCGTCGTCGAGGGATTCGGGTTGCCCGGCGGCCAGGCTCCACAGCGCGTACTTGGCCAGGATGTCCACGCCGCTGCGTTCCACCTCGGCATCGGTGAGCTGGAACTGCACCCCCTGGAACGCCGACAGCGGCTGGCCGAACTGCTTGCGCAGGCTCACGTGCGCGACGGTCAGCTCGAGGGCCCGGTCGAGCATGCCGAGAAGTGTCCAGGCCGAGAGCACCAGTCCCAGCGGGACATCACCGGCGCCGCCGGCATCGAGGGCGGCCAGCTCGAGCTCGGTCACGAAACCCGGTCCGGCCGGGCCCACCCCGGTGACCGAGCTCCGTCTGCCGTCGAGAGTCACTGCTGCCCAGCGGTTCTCCAGCCCGGCCAGGGCCGCCGACGGACGGGTGTCGGCAACGATCACCACACCGTCAACATCGAGGTCGACCGGTACCGCCAGCCGTTCGGCCACCGGGTACGGCAGCGCCCAATAGCCGGCACTGCGGCACAGCGCGGCGGCCGCCTCGAGCCCGTCGGCGTCATTGCGCGGGTCGAGGTCGAACGCGCCCAGGCCGTCCAGCACCGGCTCGATCAGCGCGGCCCGATCCTCCGGCTTGGCCTCGGCCTGCTGCACCAGTTCATCGCCGCCGGCCGCGTCGAAGGCGCGCAGGGATTGGCGGCCATATTCTTTGGCGTCATCGCTGAGATCGAGAATCACTTGGCGCCTCCCAGGAGAGACCGGGACAACAGGATCCGCTGCATCTCGATGCTGCCCGAGGACACCGTCGAGGCCTGTGAGTACTTCCAGTGGTCCTCGACCTCGCCGAGGAACCAGGCGGCCCGCGGGTCGTCGTGGGACACCTCGGCGGCGATGTCGGAGAGCACCTCGGCGGAATCCTGGTCGAGTTTGGTCACGGCGATCCGGTACGCCGCGGCATCGCCGGGCCGGACCTGCCCGGTGCTCTGCATCTCCACCACTCGGTAGGCCATCAATCGAGCGCGACGGCAATGGGTCAGCATGCGTACCCAGCGGGCCCGCAGCTCGGCGGGTAGCTCGTCCCACCGGTCGCCCAGAACCGTTGGCGCGGCGGCCAACAGCCGCTCGCACCGGGCGTACCGCGCGATGCCGACACGTTCGAACGACATCACGTCCTGCACGATGGACCAACCCTGGTCGACGGTGCCCAGCACGTGGGCCGGGGTAACCCGCAGGTCGTCGAAGAACACCTCGTTGAGATGGTGCGGCCCCATCATGCAGCGGATGGGGCGCACCGTGATCGCCGGATCGTCCATGGGAACCAGGAAGATCGTCAAGCCCTGCTGTTTCTTCTCCACCTTGCTGGTGCGGGCCAGCAGGAAGCACCACTGCGCCATGGTGGCGTACGACGTCCAGATCTTCTGCCCACTGACCAACCATCCGCCGCCATCGGGACGGGCGGTGGTCCGCAACGACGCCAGGTCCGATCCGGCCTCGGGTTCCGAGAAGCCCTGACACCAGATCACCTCGCCCGCGGCGATCGGCGGGAGGTGTGTGCGCTGCTGTTCGGGAGTTCCGTGCCGCATGATGATCGGGCCGACCCAGTTGACGCCCATGTACTGCGCACCGCGCGGTTCGTGATGCGCCCACATTTCCTCCCGGACCACGGTCTGCTCCCACACCGAGGCATCCCGGCCGCCGAACTGCTCCGGCCATGCCATGCACAGCAGATTGCGATCGGCCAGCGTGCGGCAGAATCGTTGCGCCACTGCCAGATCGGCCGGGTCGTCGGTGAAGGCACCCAGATAGTGCTCGGGCACTTCGGCTCTCACGAGATCCCGCAGCTCGGTACGCAGGGCGTCGGCCTGCGCTCCCATTCGGAATTCCACCGCTATACCGCTCCCTCCGTGCTGAGCCCGGTCATGCCGAGTTCGCCGAGTACCGCCTCGGTATCGGCACCCAATTCCGGTGCGGGCCCGCGCACCCGGCCCGGTGTGCGTGAGAACCAGGTCGGCACACCGGGAAAGCGCACCGGCCCGGTCGCGGTCTGGACCGTCTCGAACATGCCGGCCGCGTTCAGTTGCGGTGAGTCGAACAGTGCATCGAGGGTATTGATCGGCGTGGCGGGAATCTCCAACTCGCCGAACAGGTCCAGCCACTCCTTGGTGGTTCGTTCGCGCATGGTCTGCGCCACCAGTCCGTAGACCGTGTCGATCTGCTTGGCCCGCCCCGCTAGCGTGGCGTATTCGGCGCTGTTCCAGGCCGGTTGGACGGCGCCGATGAATGCGGCCCAATGCTTGTCGTTGTAGATCAGCGCGGCGACGTGGCCGTCCTTGGTCTCGTACGGGCGCCGATTGGGCGCCACCGTCCGCGGATAGACCGCGGGCCCCAGCGGCGGATCGAACATCGCACCGTTGGCGTGTTCGACGAGCATGAACGAGGCCATCGTCTCGAACATGCTGACCTCGACCTCTTGGCCCTCCCCGGTGCGCTCCCGATGGAACAACGCCATCATGGTGGCGTACAGCGCGGTGAGCCCAGTGACCTTGTCCGCCATGATCGTTGCCACGTAGGTGGCATCCCCGGTGAGTTGCTTCTGGACGGCGGGCAGGCCGCACTCCGCCTGAATGGTGTCGTCGTAGGCGGGCCGGTCGGCATCCGGGCCGCGCCTGCTGTAGCCGTAGCAATTGGTGTAGACGATCTTCGGGTTCAGCTCGGCGACGCTCTGGTAGTCGAAGCCGAGCTTCGTGATCGCCTTCGACCGCATCGAGTGGATGAAGACATCCGCGGTGGAGATGAGCGCGCTCAGTGCCTCTTTGCCCAACTCGGAGCGCAGATCCAGTACGACACTACGCTTTCCGCGGTTGACGTTCATGAACACACCGTTCATCCCCGGTGTCGGCCCGACGGCGACGTTTCGGGTGATGTCGCCTTCGGGCGGTTCGATCTTCACGACATCCGCGCCCATGTCGGCCATGATCTGGGTGCAGTACGGTCCCATCACCACCGAGGTGACATCGATGACGCGGATGCCCGCCAGCGGGCCGTCAACCACGGTCCACCCCCTGGCCCGCCATGGCGAAGCTGTACGCGATGTGCGCGTTGTGGCCGTCGGGGACGACGGGGAACACCACGGATTCGGTGCTGTCGCGGATGTCGTCGATCTGCGCGGCGACCTCCTCGATGGACCAGGACGGCCGATACACGCCGGGTGTCTCGGCGATGTAGGCGCGGGCGATCCGGCCGGCGATGGCCACCAGCATTTCGCCGGTGATCGAACAGCTTTCGTGCGCCAGCCAGCCGACGGCGGGGGCGACGAGGTCGGCTCCCATCGGCGGATAGGCCGTGGTGTCGACGCCCTCGGCCATCCGGGTGACGGCGGCGGGGACAATCACGTTGCTGGTGACGTTGTGTGCCGCACCCTCGATGGCCGCCACGTTGGACAGTCCGATGACGCCCGCCTTGGCCACGCCGTAGTTGGCCACGTCGTGGTTGCCGTACAACCCGCCGATCGAGGACGTCAGCACGATCCGGCCGTAGTCGGCTCGGCACATGTGCGGAAACGCTTCGCGCACAACGTGGAACGCGCCACGCAGGTGCACGTCGAGCACGGCGTCGAAGTCGGTGTGGGACATCTGCGCCAGGGGCGCCCGCCGGACGTTGCCGGCGTTGTGCACCAGGATGTCCAGCCGGCCGAAGTTGTCCAGCGACGCGGCGATGATCGCAAGGCCCCCGGTGACCGTAGCAACGGCGTCGGTGGACACCACAGCGCTCACGCCGGACGCCTTGATC
>RRZT010381154.1_pt1 | contig 70657 bp, 63 predicted proteins | sample 2165551 | NCBI WGS metagenome assembly RRZT01 (sample SAMN10456910, study PRJNA506462) | wastewater metagenome | biome: wastewater; feature: sludge; material: wastewater sludge; isolation source: wastewater sludge with Escherichia coli K12::gfp cells carrying plasmid... | place: USA: Moscow, Idaho... | reverse complement strand
TGACATATTGGCTCCTTTCTTTTGTTTAGGTAAATGTCTAATAAGCAGACATTACAAAATTAAAAGAAAACCTGATATATCAGGTAAAATCAATACATTTTCATGCTCATGGGTGTTTGAAAATCATGGAGGTTTCATAACTATAAACGCTTAAAAGTGAAACATAAAAATTAATTGCGATTGCAATAACTGAAAAATAAATGAGGGGGGCAAATATTTAATGTTAAAAAACAAATCACGTATTATAAAAAATATTTTTAGTGGATAGTTTACTTACAATAAGATTTTTATGAAAACAAAGTAGCTTAAAGAGGTTATTATTGTTGTTCTTGTGAATTATAATCTGCCTTTATTTAGGCATGGCTTTACTTCTTCTGATTAGAGAACTATTAAATATAAATTCCATTAATAATTATCTTTTTTCTCATTTTCATTTTTTCGCCCAAAAAGGTTTTTTCTCAAGGCATCTTTCAAGGTGTTGTATTTAAAGTCATACCCAGCATCTTGTATCTTCTGCGAAGAGATGCGACTACCTTCTAGAATTATTTGAGATGCTTCGCCTAAAAACAGTTTGAAAACAAATCCTGGAACAGGTGGTAAAAACATTGGTTTCTTCAAAACATTGGCAACCTCTTTCATAAACTGTGCATTGGTAGCATCCTCTGGGGCTACTGCATTGTATGCACCAGTCATAGTTTCGTCTTCAATGGCTTTTATATAAATCTTACACAAATCGTCGATATGTATCCAAGGCATATATTGAGAACCTTTGCCAAGAGGAGCTCCCAACCAAAATTTAGTAGGAAGTACAGCCTTTTTTATCAACTCGCTACCCTTTGATAAAACCACACCTGTGCGAATACTTGCTGAACGAATGCCCAACTGTGTAGTAAATTCTTTTGCTTGCTTTTCCCATTTGTAGCAAGTCTCTGCCAGGAAATCATCTTTGGCATGAGCATCGTCTTCGGTAAACACTTTGTCGGATGTAACAGCTCCGTAATAGCCGATAGCCGATGCTGATATAAAGGCATCTATTTTGGTATCCATCTCTTGCAACTTTTCGAGTATCAATTGAGCAGAACGCACCCTACTTCCCACAATCATACGTTTGCGTGCTTCGGTCCACTTTCCATCTGCAATACCCACTCCAGCCAAATGAACTATTACATCTGCCTCATCCAAAGCCTCTTTATCGATTTGCCCTTTAAGCAAATCCCACTTGTAGCGTGGTATATCGGCTTTAATATGTCTTTCGCGGCTTAACCATATTACATCGTATCCTTTTTTTAAAAGCATTTTAGAGAGTCTTCTCCCAATCATGCCCGAACCACCCGTTATTAGTATTGTTTTCATAGCTATATGTCGTTTATTGTTTGCTTCTAACACTAATAACAAAAAAGACGAAAGATTGTTGCTAAGCAACGCTCTTTCGTCTTTATATTGTTCTTTTTGAAACTAATTGTAAAGAAGGGTATTTGCCTTTCTTACTTGTTTCGCTTTTTTTGATAATTAATAAAGATAAGATAACTTATTAACCAAACGGTCAACCCTATTTAGGGAAGCTCACCTTGCCCCTTGTTTCTTGTTCCTTGTTCCTACCTGCGATTGCCCATTGCAATCATAACATAATAGATTAAAGTAGCTAACGACCCCAATGCAGCAACCACATAAGTATAAGCAGCCCATTTGAGAGCATCTTGCGCTTCGGAGTGGTTTCTTGAATTGGTTACACCAGCCGTTTTCAACCAAACTAATGCACGTTGCGAAGCATTGATTTCTACAGGTAGGGTGACGAAGCTAAATAGTGTAGTCATTGCAAAAAGTGCAATGCCAACCCAGATAAGCATTGGAAAAGATTCCATCATTATTATCCCCCCTAGTAGAATCCATGTAACCCATTTTGATGAAAAAGACACTGCAGGCACTAATGCCGAGCGCATTTTGAGTGGAGCATAAGCGCGTGCATGCTGTATGGCATGGCCCGTTTCATGAGCCGCCACTGCTGCTGCTGCAACACTATTCATGTTAAATACTGGTTCGCTTAGGTTGATTGTCTTGTTGGCAGGGTTGTAGTGGTCTGTAAGACTGCCACGCACCGATACAACTTGCACATCGTAAATACCACTATCGTGCAACATTTTTTCGGCTATATCTTTCCCTGTCATACCATTTGACAGTGGTATTTTGCTATACTTCTTAAATCGGCTTTGTAGCTGCGACGAAACCATCCAGCTAATTAATGCTATGCCTATAAATAAAATCCAATACATATCTTTATTGTTTTATTGTTTATTGTTTCTAACCTCTTATCAGTAATAATAAGAGCAAAAAGTGTGCCGTTGATTATTTTACTAACAGCTAATAGATTTTAAATATTAGCTATTGGTAAAAAACAAGGGACTATTCACACCTCAATCTTCTTACCTCACTACCACATGTAGCACATCTAAACATTTATCTAATAATTGTTTGAGCTCTATCTGGACCTACCGATACAATTTTGATAGGAACCTCCAACTCGTCTTCGAGAAAGCTCAAGAAGGCGTTGAACTCTTCGGGGAATTCATTTTCCGATTGCACTTTTGTCATATCTTCTTGCCATCCTGCCATCTCAATATACTCTGGTGTTATATCTTCGTTCACCTCAAATGGAAAAATCTCTGTGCGTTCACCATTAATATTGTAGGCTACACATAGCTTGATGGTTTCAAAATCGTCCAGCACATCCGATTTCATCATAATGAGCTGGGTAACACCGTTTACCATAATGGTATATCTGAGTGCTACTAAATCAATCCAGCCACAACGGCGTGGACGACCTGTAACCGAACCAAACTCATTGCCTTTGACAGCCATCTCCTTACCAACCTCATCAAATAGCTCTGTTGGAAACGGACCACTGCCAACCCTTGTGACATAGGCTTTGAATATTCCAAACACCTCGCCAATGCTATGTGGGGAGATACCTAAACCTGTACATGCTCCTGCACAAACTGTGTTGGACGAGGTAACAAATGGATAGGTACCAAAGTCGATATCAAGGAGAGAGCCTTGTGCACCTTCTGCCAAAACACTATTCTCTTGTTTTATTTGATCGTTTACAAACTGCTCGCTATCAATCATTTTAAAGGTTTTAAGCTTCTCTACACCTTCAAACCACTCCTCTTCGAGCTCTGCAAGATTGTCGTAATTGAAATTGCAATTATCAAGCATCTTTTTGTGTCGCTTAGTTGCCTGTTCGTATTTTTCTTCGAAATTGTGGAATATATCCCCTACTCTTAGTCCATTACGGCTAATTTTATCGGTATATACAGGTCCTATTCCTTTTCCTGTTGTGCCAATTTTGTCATCACCTTTGGCAACTTCGCTTGCACTATCCAGCAGACGATGTGTGGGCATAATGAGGTGAGCTTTTTTAGAAACATAGAGTCTATCTGTAAGATTGTGTCCCGATGCTTCCAAGGCATCAATCTCGCCCTTGAACAAGGCAGGATCGAGTACAACGCCGTTGCCGATAAGGTTTATCTTTCCACCCTGAAAAATTCCTGAAGGAATAGAGCGCAACACATACTTTTGATTTTCAAACTCCAACGTGTGACCAGCATTTGGACCACCTTGAAATCGAGCTACTACCTTATAATTGGGAGTTAACACATCTACAATTTTCCCTTTACCTTCGTCGCCCCACTGCAGGCCTAATAATACATCTACTTTCATTTCCTTCTTAATCTATTTAATTTCATTCTACGTGCATAGCTGCATTTGCTACAAACGCCATATATATACATGCTGTAATAACTTACTGTGAATTTTCTAATCTTCTTCAATTGCTCTTCGCTGATAAGATTGTTTGATGTTTCTCGCACCTCGCCACAATCTACACAGATGATATGATCGTGATTTTCGTTTCCATAAGCACGTTCATATTGTGCAGCTGTGCCAGCGCCAAACTGATGCTTTACCACTAAACCGCAATCTAACAACAACTCAATTGTGTTGTACAAAGTAGACCTGCTAACTCTAAAGCAAGCCTCTAGCATAGAGTTGTAGAGCGAATCCATATTAAAATGCCCATCGATAGAGTATATGTGGTCTAAGATAGCATAACGCTCGGATGTTTTGCGATGCTTGCGCAATGTAAGATATTCTGTGAACTCGTCTTTTACCTGTTTACGGATCTTTTCGTTAACCATTTTGTTATATCTTAGCGTCTTATTTTATTAAAACTATTTAACTGTTTCTGAGTGATAGAAGAAGGCTGTATTACATATAACACTCTCGTTGTTATAGGCATCATGCGAAGTTACAAAATAGTAGTATGCTTCATCGTTATCTTCTACATAAAACTCATATATTGGCTCTCTTATGCCAGTAATAATTATGTTGGCTGAGTTTTCAGTGTCAAAATTATCATCTGTCGTTCTATATACTGTGTAGGTTCTTCTTTTAGTTGTATCATCTTTCCATTTAAGCTGAAATACACCTTTCACCTTTTCGGCTGTCAAATCGTGCGGAGCATCGGGTATGGTATCTGATAGCCAAGTCATAGCAGGTAATTTGGCTGGATGCTTATAGTAGTCATTGATGGAAAAAAGAATTCCTTTCAAGTTCGATAATACATTTTCGGCACGAAAATAGGCTTGTCCCGACATTTTTTTATCGCGCGAATAGGTCATCTGATTCACTATATCTTCTTTTGGCCACTCAAGCTCCGTCATTTGATATACACCCAGTCCTGGTGCAACAATCCGATTGTTGCCATGCAACACCCAATCGTCTGCAAAAGGATAAAACAGATCGTTGCGATAGTACATCATTGGATATAGTGCATCGTGTTTGCCACTCATCATCCAATAGCCTGCATCTTGCAGCACTGTTTCGTAGGCGTTCCATCCATCGTGTTTATTATTCAAAGGTCTGTATCTGCCAAGTGGGGCGCTACTAACTTGCACCCACGGCTTTATACTTTTAACAGAGTCGTACATTTTTGTTACAAATCTGTTGATATTCTCTCTTCTCCAATCCGAGATGTTCTTGCCCTTGCCATATTTATTAAACCTTGCTCTATCTGGAAATCTTGTTGAGTTGTCGGGATAACGAATATAGTCGAAATGAATACCATCAACATCGTAATTGCTTACAATTTCGTTGACAATAGAAATCAGGTAGTCGTCTGTACTTGGATTGCTAGGATCTAAAAACCACTCTCCCTTGTATTGCAAAGCAATAGTGGGGTGTTTGCGTGTTACCGAACGCTGCCCTAAACCCTTTACATGACTGTTGCCTCCAAGGGGATAGGTCACTACCCATGCATGACAGGCAAGTCCGCGCTTGTGACACTCTTCTATAGCAAACTGTAAGGGGTCGAAACTCTCTTCTCCTGGTTTTGCTGAAGCAACTACCGACGACATTGGCTCTATTACAGACTTGTAAAGCACCTCGCCACGTGTTCGGGCTTGAAAGAAAACAGTATTAAAGTTATACTTTTTCAGGTCATCAAGTATCTTTATAAGTTCTCTCTTTTGTACATCCACATCTGTTCTATTGGTGGGCCAATCCAGACCATAGTTTGTTGTCAACCAAACTGCTCTCACTTCGGTTGCGGGTGGATTATCTGCATAAACTTGCAATACAAAAAAGAGACTTATGCAAATAAGCCAATATATTTTATTCATTCTTTTTCTATCAATCAATTCTTACACTTATACAAAAATAAAATAAATCGACCATATAAAGCGGGTTTCACTATACATTAACATAATAAAGGTGTTTCCTTCTGTTATCTGTTTCTATGTTGCAAGCCCACTGAGCTTATCACCCTACTCTATCAAACGTTGTGTATTTATTCTATAAAGTAAAACAGTCTATAATTGCTTTTATCTATTCTGTATAATCGTTGCTTAATTGACACAAAGTTATTGATAATTTGTGAGGATATTATCATTTCAAGTAAGGGGTTATCATCTAAAGAAGAAGTTTTAAGATAATTGAACTATTATTGTTTTCTAGATATCCTGCCCAAAAGAGGGTTTACTATGAGAAATCTATATTATAAACAAAAAGATTGATCTTATATTGAGAACTCGATTGGGGTGCGAACTCTTCTTTTGATGAAAAAGTGTAGTAAATCAGATAACATTATTGGCTGCCAAGCTTTTTAAATTTACTATATTTGAACAATCAATAAAAAAAATAGAAGAGATGAAACCTCACATTATTATTACAGGCGGAGCACAAGGCATTGGCAAGATTACTACTCTTGAATTGCTCAAACGAGACTACTATGTAACTGTGTTTGATAAAGATATAGAAGCATTAGATGAGTTGAAAAATAAAGTTGATAGCAAAGACTGCTCTCTGCGACATGTGGATGTAGCCAATGAGCAGGAGGCAAAGTGTGCAATTGACGAATCGGTTAAACAGTTTGATGGTCTATATGGTTTAGTTAATAATGCAGCCATCAGTATCAACAAACCTATTGCGGAGCTAACCCTAGATGAGTGGCAACAAGTAATAAATTGCAATTTAACGGGAACATTCATCTGCTCTAAACATGCACTACCCTATCTAAAGAGAGATAAAGGTTGCATAATCAACATGGCATCTACACGAGCATTTCAATCGGAGCCCAATACTGAGGCATATTCTGCTAGCAAAGGTGGTGTGTTTGCACTTACACATTCATTAGCTATGAGCGCAGCCCCCGATGTGAGGGTAAACTGTATAAGTCCTGGCTGGATTGATGTATCGGGTGTAAAAAAAGCATCGTTGGCACAACAAGACTTCCTGTCGCAAACCGACCATGAGCAACACCCAGCAGGTAGAGTTGGAAAGGCAGAGGATATAGCTCGTACCATTCTCTTTCTTTTAGATAAAAAGAATGATTTTATTACAGCACAAAACTTTGTGATAGATGGCGGTATGACCCGCAAAATGATTTATTTTTAAAGGTTCTTTGATGGTTTTATGCGCATTAGAATTACACCAATGGCTATCCAAAACATCTCTCTAATGCGCGTTATTAGACCCACATAAACTCCAACACCTAGCGGAATTGTGAGCATGCTGAAAGCTATACCAAACCCTCCCTCGCGTGTACCCAACTGCATGGGCGAAAAGAAGAGTATATTGGCAAACAACGATGAAAAAGCTGCTACAATAACACACTGGAAGAATGTGAGGTGAATTCCTAATGGAATTGCCATAAACATAATCTCTATGCTTGAGAGAAACCTGGCAATAACTTCGAATGAAAGGGCAAGAAAAAAGTCTTTTTTACGGTTGATAAACAGCTCTGAAGTTAGGCTATCCATCACTTCAATTCTTTCGGCATGTTGAGCGGCATAAGCTCTCACCTTCTTTTTTGCAAAAGGTATGCGTGCTGCTACACGCAATGCTTGACGTATCAACCCTTTTCTAAACACTGTGAAAGCCCAATAGGTAAGTAAGAATCCACCTATAACAACCCCCCAAAGAATCAACTTTATACCCAAAGGGATAACAGGCACTACAAAAATAAAGATAGGAACCGAAACCATCCAAAATATAAAGTGGGCAAGAAAGTGCATCATGGTAGACAGCAAAACACCCGAAGTGGCTCTATCGATACCTACATATTCTTTCAGCTCGAACACCTTATAGGGCTCACCACCTAATAGTCCAACAGGCGTCATACTATTAATGGCAAAGCCACTAATCATTAGCTTAATTTTGCGAAGAAGCGACACATCTTCACATCCATTTCCTCCACGCAGTATTACGTGGAAAGCCAAACCATTAAAAGTGTACACAATTGCCCAAATACCAACAATTGCGAAAAACCACCAGCCAGTATCTTTTATATTTTCCCAAATATTGTCAATACCAACTCTGTATACCATCCAGGATAATACTACCATCCCCACTACAAAAAGCAGGTCGCGTATTATCTTTACTTTTCGATTCATCTATATATTTTTACCCACACACAAGCATCTAGATTGCGAGAAGAGCTTGTTTTGTGAAATTAACGACAAAAATAAGGGACTTTGTCCAAAGATTCAATAGTAATATGAATAAAAAAACCTCAACCGATACATCTAAATTATGAACTCTATTGAAGAAGAGCTAATTGTGTAGCATATCGGTTGAGATTTATATTGTGTTATTATATTGTATTATTTACGGAAGGGAGGTTTCACCACCTCTGCTCTCAAGTTTCTCTTACGAACTTGGATAAATATTTCAGTCCCTAGCTTAGTATATTCGGGTTTCAAATAGCCCATACCAATACCAACCTTCATCATGGGCGACATAGTTCCCGAAGTTACTTCGCCTATCTCTTCGCCATCGGCATTTACAATTTTGTATCCTTGGCGTGGAATTCCTTTGTCAGACAATGTGAAAGCTGCAAGTTTGCGTGTAACGCCTTCTGCTTTTTGCTTTTCAAGCACATCGCGACCAATAAAGTCGTTGCCATCGGTTAGCTTGGTAATCCAACCCAAATTTGCTTCCAATGGGGTGGTCTCTTCTGTCATATCGTTTCCGTAAAGGTTAAAACCCATTTCCAAGCGCAGTGTATCTCTTGCACCTAAACCTGCAGGCATAATACCAAACTCTTCTCCAGCTTCAAAGAGTGCATTCCACATTTTCTCGGCATGCTCGGGGTAGAAGTATAGCTCAAAACCTCCTGCTCCAGTATAACCTGTATTAGAGATTATTACATGCTCAACTCCTGCTATCGTACCATACTCAAAAGCATAGTAAGGGATGGCTGATAAATCAGTATCGGTTAGCTTTTGCAAAAGCTCTGTAGCTTTGGGTCCTTGCACTGCCAATAGAGCTGTATGCTCTGATGCATCTTCTACAATAGCTCCCATTGTGTTTTGCTTATTAACCCACTCCCAGTCTTTTTGAATATTGCCAGCATTTACAACCAACATATATTTCTCTTGCTCCATGTGATATAGTAGGAAATCGTCGATAATACCTCCTTTTTCGTTTACAAAACAGGTGTATTGTATCTTGCCAACTTTCAGCTTCGAAGCATCGTTGCTTGTTATCTTTTGTATCAACTCAAGCGCTTTGGGACCTTTTATCCAAAACTCGCCCATGTGAGATACATCAAAAACTCCCACTGCGTTGCAAACGGTGGTATGCTCCTCTATAATACCTGTGTATTGTATTGGCATATTGAATCCAGCAAACTCGTGCATTTTAGCTCCTAGCTTGATATGCACATCATTTAAAGGTGTCTTTTTCATATTTATTTTATTGTTATCTAATGTATTATTATAATCGGTTATCTTGATTGGTTATTTTGCCTCTTCAGCAAGAAGTTCTACTATCTTTACAACTACTTCTGATGCTTTTTTGAGCGAGTTGATTGGTAAAAACTCGAAGCGACCGTGGAAGTTAACTCCACCCGCAAAAATATTGGGGCAAGGCAGTCCCATATACGATAGGCGTGCACCATCTGTGCCACCACGAATGGGTTTAACAATAGGCTTGATGTCTAATGCTTCCATGGCTCTAAAAGCTAGGTCTACGATATGTTTCACAGGCTCTACCTTTTCACGCATATTGTAGTATTGATCTCTCATTTCTAGCGTCAATACATCGGGGTATTTTGTGTTGAGAAAATCAACAGCTTGCTGCATTTGCTCTTTGCGTCTTTCAAATAGGGCGCGGTCGTGGTCGCGAATAATATATGCTACACTTGCCTCGTCAACCGAACCCGACATCTCTATCAAATGAAAGAAACCCTCGTAGCCTGCTGTAAACTCTGGTCGCTCATTAACAGGAAGAATATTTACCAACTCATTGGCAACATGCAGAGCGTTTATCATTTTATCTTTTGCATAACCAGGGTGCACGTTTCTTCCCTGAATAGCAATTTTGGCTGCGGCTGCATTAAAGTTTTCATACTCCAACTCGCCCAACACGCTGCCATCCATGGTGTATGCCCACTCGGCTCCAAATTTCTCTACATCGAAGTGGTCGGCGCCACGTCCAATCTCCTCATCGGGTGTAAAACCAATTCTTATCTTGCCATGTTTTATCTCTGGATGGTCGATAAGGTATTGCATTGCATTCATTATCTCTGCAATTCCGGCTTTATCATCAGCCCCCAAAAGGGTTGTGCCATCGGTTACTATTAGGTCTTCTCCTATGTAGTCGAGCAACTCGGGGAAATCATTTGGCGACATTACAATATTGTCCTCCTTGTTGAGAAGGATATCTTTACCATCGTAGTTTTCAACAATTCTAGGATTTACATCCTTGCCACTCATATCGGGGCTAGTGTCGAAGTGTGCTACAAAACCAATAGTGGGCAAGTCTTTGTCGCAATTGGCAGGTAGCGTAGCCATCAAATAACATTTGTCATCCAAAGATATATCTTCGAGACCCATCTCTCTCATTTCCTGCTCTACTACGCGAGCCAAATCAAATTGTTTTTTTGTGCTTGGTGTTTGGTTGCTGTTTTCATCAGATTCAGTATCTATCTTTGCATACTTGATGAAACGATCTACAATATTCATACGTTGATGTTTTAGATGTTGTGTGGTTATTAGTTAATTAGATTCTTTGTAGTGCTTTGATAAGCAAATCAAGAATATACTCTTTAAATAACAAATATACGAGTTTTTTTTTATTTAAATAACTTTGATGTCTAAATGTTGGCTGCTAAAAAATTAAAGAGCAACAGAGGGTTTGACAATAATCGAACCAATAATGCTATTTTGGAATATAAAAAAAATTATTTATTGTATGTAGCAGATTGTTGGTTTGCCTACACAACAACTATAAACACCTAGTTTGTAGCACAAAAGACTATCAACGGTTGGTTTACACATAACTTAAACGCGTATTTTTTGTAGCACGCGTAAAAATAAATCAATTAAGATTTTTGCATTTGAAATAAAAAGATGTATCTTTGCAGTTGGGTAAGTCCTACACGGCCAGCTCCCAATGAACTCCCCCAGGGCTTGATCGCAGCAAGGGTAATTGGTTGTAGCGGCGCGATGTAGTAAGCTTACCCTTTTTTTATGTCTATACTTTTCTATAAAAACACACATCATACACCTCTATTTCCAACTTCTAGCAATTTATATAGATTGACAACTCAAATATAACAACTCTGTTTTGTTTCCAGTTGCAAAAATAATTGTTTATTTTAGCCGATGTATATTTGGTAATTTATCGACATATCTTTTCAAAGTATTTTGTAGGTCTACAAAATGCTTAAAACAGTTGAAACTTGTATCTACCATGGTAGATCTGCTTTGAAAAAGGTTATTTTTGTTTTGTTGTCCAAACTTGCGCCATTCATGCCTTAAAATTCCAATTTTAAATAGGGGGTTCTCTCTTTATCAGTCAATTTTTTATTTTTAGACTGTTTTTTTTATTTTTTCGTGACTTTTTATCCACATATTTTTTAGAGAAAATCAGCATTTTACCATTTTAAAGCGTTTCTACGATCGTAGATTCAGTTTTTATAGTATGAATTTTCAATCTACCACGATAGATTCAATTTTCAATGCATGAATGCCCAATCTGCTGTGGTAGATTTAATCTCCAACTATTTAATGCCACATCTACGAGTAAATTACAACTAATAGTAGACTATGATTTACAAATTGATACTTGCACAAAAGTGAAAGTTATATGAGCATGAGATAAAACACCCAGATAGAAGCGAAAACAGAATTTTTAATGAAGATTTGAGGGTGGATTTGATTGCAAAAATTTTAAATTAACTGCATAAAAAAGCGACTCTATATAAATATATAGAGCCCGCAATCATTTTACCAATTTACTATTAAGCAATTCTTCTAAAAAACTTATAGTCAAGCGAATAAATACCCGGACCAGATATTGCAAAAGCAACAAACACAACCAAAGCTTTAAGTGCGTTGGAGTATACTGCAAATGGGTCGCCGGCTGCAACATGAACTAGCAAGGCAACCACCATTGTAAATATAAGCATTAGAGCTACAAGTCTATGCAGCAATCCGAATATAATAAACAATCCGCCACCTACCTCTGTAGCAGCAGCCATAAAACCCCAAAAGACAGGAGCAAATGTAATTCCCATAACCGACATGGTAGATCCAAGCTGTGTCCAAGTTTCTACTCCTCCCATTAATTTAGGCAATCCATGAAAAACGAATATTATTCCAATACCTACTCTTAAAACCAATAAACCAACGTTAACCAATGCTTCTCTATTTATCATTTTCCTGATTTTTTGTATATCTATTAAAACTTCAAATTGTAAAAGACAACATATCTGCTTTTTAACCGTAAGCCAAAAAAAGAAACCGTTATCTCACTATTTATTATTTATAAGAATACAACCAATAATTAGTAGATTTTGTTTAATAATCGCTACACAAAATATGGTTTACTTCAATAAACTCATAATTATTTTGTGTTAGCCTGCATTATTAAAGTGTTCTCATCGCTATTGATGTGAGATAATAAAATGGTAAAGTTGTTATTTAATAAGATACGAGCTAAAATTACTAGCTGATAGTTAATATGTAGCTATCAATCAAGAATTTCACAATTATTGATAGGAATAAATCACTCAATTGGTCTTATTTACTTACTTTTGTTTGTATCAAAACAATAAGAATATGACAACATTTGCACCATTTGCAAAACCATTATATGTAATGCTCAAGCCTGTAGGAGCATTATGCAACTTAGCATGCGACTATTGCTACTATCTAGAAAAGTCGAAACTCTACACACACAATCCACGTCATGTGATGAGCGAGGAACTGTTGGAGAAGTTTACAAAAGAGTATATCGAGTCGCAAACCATGCCCCAGGTAATGTTTACATGGCATGGTGGCGAAACATTGATGCGTCCACTCTCGTTCTACAAACGGGCAGTGGAGCTGCAAAAACTGTACGGACGAGGCAGACAAATTGATAATTCAATACAAACCAATGGCACATTGCTTACCGATGAGTGGTGTGAATTTTTTAGAGAAAACAATTTCTTAGTGGGAATTTCAATTGATGGTCCACAAGATTTTCACGACGAGTATAGAAGGAATAAAATGGATGCCCCATCGTATCACAAAGTGATGCAGGGCATTAAATTGCTAAAGAAGCATGGAGTACAATACAACTGTATGGCTGTTGTGAACGACTACAATGCCGACTACCCGTTGGAATTTTATAATTTCTTCAAGGAGATTGGATGCGAGTTCTTGCAGTTTGCACCTATTGTGGAGCGATTGAAGGATGACAAAGAGGCTCTCACCTCACTTGCTAGTGCAAAAGACAAACAAGCAGAGTTGGCACCCTTTAGCGTATCGCCCAAACAGTGGGGCAACTTCTTGTGCACCATATTTGATGAGTGGGTGCGCAAGGATGTGGGCAAGATGTATATACAACTTTTCGACTCTACTCTTGCCAATTGGGTAGGAGAACAGCCAGGAGTGTGCACCATGGCAAAAACCTGTGGACACGCAGGGGTGATGGAGTTTAATGGAGATGTTTACTCGTGCGATCATTTTGTGTTTCCAGAATATAAGCTTGGCAATATCTACAATGAGCCACTTGCATCGATGATGTATTCTGACAAACAGCTGAAATTTGGTGCAGACAAATTTGATAAACTTCCAAAGCAATGCAAAGAGTGCGATGTGTTGTTTGCATGCAATGGTGAATGCCCTAAAAATAGATTTACTTATGATAAGTACGGCGAATATGGATTGAATTATTTATGCGAGGGCTTTTATCAATTTTTCAATCATGTAGCTCCCTATATGGATTTTATGAAAAAGGAGTTGCTGGCAGAACGCCCACCGGCTAATGTGATGAATTGGGTGGATTGATAAATATTGTTGCTTCACTAAGCTCGTCTCTCGAATTGTTGTAAGAATCGACGAAATGAAATTACTGAGCCTTTTGTATGTTGATTTATTATTATCAAAAAAAATATAGAAGCATATCAAAGACAATAAAAAAAGTGCCTGATTGGTTTTAATGTAAACTATCAGACACTTTCATTTGGTAATTAAATAGTTATTAGCATTATATAGCCAACAACCATTTTATTTATTGTTTCAATAGGGCATTATCGATAGCCTCTTTTGTTAGTTTTTTGGTACACAAAAACCAGTCGTAACAGGTTATACCCTCTTCTTTACCTTCCATTCTATCTTTGGCTACTCCACATGATCCTGCTGGAGGAACAATCACGTCGTCGCCTGGGCGCCAGTCTGCTGGAGTAGCTACGCCAAACTCCTCTGCTGTTTGCAAAGCAATAAGAGCGCGTTTTATCTCATCAAAATTGCGACCCAATGATTGTGGATAGTAGATAATCGCTTTAATAATTCCTTCGGGATTGATGAAGAATACAGCTCTCACAGCTTGAGTTTCGCTCTCTTCGGGTTGAACCATACCATATTTTTTGGCAACGTTCATGCTAATATCTTCAATTAAAGGAAATTTAACCTCTACATTTTTCATTCCTTTAAATTCAATCTTCTCTTGAATTGTTCTCAACCATGCAATATGGCTAAACAATCCATCAATTGAAATTCCAACCAACTTACAGTTTAGAGCATTAAACTCATCTTCCATAACTGCAAATTGCATAAACTCTGTAGTACATACAGGAGTAAAGTCGGCAGGATGACTAAATAAGATAACCCACTCACCAGCATAGTCGCTTGGGAAATTGATATCACCTTGTGTTGTTTTTGCTTTAAAAGCAGGAGCTTTAGTTCCTATAAAAGGCATTAAATTAACCTCTTTGTTCTCTTGATTTAATTCCATCTGTATAAGTTTTTAATTGTTTATAAAATGCTTTAAATTGTCCTACTCCAAAGATAATAAAAAAAAATTAGGTGCTAATAGAATAAAGAAGCAAAAAGAAAATATGACAGCTTTAAAAGAAAAAAGCTAAACCAGTATACTGATTTAGCTTTTTTTCTGCTTAATTTTATAAATTACCTTTCGGTAAGATGCTAGTTATCTCCTTTACGTGCGGAGTAACTTATCTTAAGAGCATAAGCTCTTCTTAAAGCCTGCTTTACGTCTGTTACATAACGCATATGAGTATCTTCGTCTGCTTTAATAGACACTGTCATAAATTGTTGATCTGCTTCACTAAGCATATTTCGTTCTGATCCAATATAATCGTGTATATCTTCTACTTCTGCAAACTTATCATTCAGCTGCATAAATGTTCCAGTACCAAATTTTGAATCTACTGGTTGACCCATATAAATATAGGTAATCAAAGATTTCTTTTCTAGTTTCTGTACTTCTGATGCCTCAGGAACTTTAAACCTAACCATCAAAGTAACTTCTCTCATGGTAGTTGTAACCATAAAGAAGAACAGAATTGCAAAAATCATGTCAGGTAAAGAAGAGGTATTTAATGCTGGCATCTCACGTCCGCCCGACTTATTAAATTTTCCCATTATTTATTTCCTCCATAACTTTTAGGTTCTGCCTCAGAAATTTTCTGTGGATAAACCTTTCTAATTAATTCTTGTTCGTCTAATAAAAGCTCTTCGTACGGTCTGTTAAAATACCTTCTTGATGCTTCATCCCTTAGCTCGTTATAAGCTTTCACCAATTCGTTTTGAACTGCTAAATAAGCTTTATAACTAGTAGTATTGTCATTTTGAAGAGATATTACGTGGTCTTTAGTTACACGCAAAGTGCCAATAGGAGCATCAAACTCCACTTCAAAAAGTTCTGGCATATCTTCATTATTGTTTGCATTAATGACAAACTCTTTCACCTTATCTTTTAAACTTTGTTTTCCTGTCTTACCTTGGAGTTGCCTTAGATTATCATAGTGTGTATCTCCAACCATTGTTTGGTCTAACGAGTTTACTAACACTACCAAAAGATTACGCTTTTGTATTTTCATCTCAGTGAGATTATCTTCATCTTGAGGTGGTTGTGGAAGTTGTCTTGCCAAACCACTATCGGTATCCATTGAAGAGGTAACAAGGAAAAAGATAAGTAAAAGGAAAGCAATATCAGCTGTTGAGCTGGTATTTACATCAGGTACCTTTCTTTTCTTTTTAGCCATATTATAGTTCTGTTTTACTGGAATTTTAATTATTTCCGTTTACCTATTCTTTTGATTAAAGGACTTAATAACATTGACAAAATAACTAGACCCATCAAGATATAAACTGAATAAATCCACATATCTGTCATTTTCAATCTAGCTGCCACATTATCGGGTCCCTCGTATCCAAGGATATTTAGTTGTGTTCCGTCTCCAATAGAGTAGGTAATTATCAATAAAACAGCAAAAATAACAAGCATAACTAATGAGTTGATTGCTTTTTTTCTGTTATTAATAAAGTTATTGATAAATCCAACTATCGAGAAGGCAAACACTGCAAGTACTGTTAATCCTAACAGTGCATATATCCAAAAAAGTAGTCCGTTTGTGAAATTAGGCTCGGGTAATCCGACTAATTCCGAGAATTGATTTTCGGGAAGAACACTACCTCCAAAGAAGAACGCTGCAAGAAGAGCAAGCGTTACAGCTGTCAAGGCATATAATGTCCAACGCGAAATTCTTGATATTTTTGTTACTGCCATTGGGTTGTTTAGTTTTTAGATTTTACATTGTATCTAATTACGTGGTCAAGGAAAGTAATAGATGCATCTTCCATTTTGTTAAGAATTGTCTCAACCTTGTTCAAAATGTAGTTGTAGAATAACTGTAGGATAAGAGCAACAATAAGACCACCAATAGTTGTAATAAGTGCTACTTTCATACCACCTGCAACAATTGTAGGGCTAATGTCTCCTGCACGCTGAATATCATCAAACGCTTGTACCATACCAATAACTGTTCCCAAGAAACCTAGAGAAGGAGCCATTGCAATAAACAATGTAATCCACGATAAATTTCTCTCTAACATACCAGCTTGTACACCGCCATAAGATACTACAGAGCGTTCTACTACTTCTGCACCTTGATCGATACGCAATAGACCTTGATAAACGATAGAAGCAATCGGACCTCTGGTGTCGCGAGCAAGCGTTTTAGCTCCTTCTACATCGCCTCTGTCTAATGCTTGACCTATTTCAGTCAACATTTTCTCAACGTGTGCGTCTGCAAGACTTAGATAGATAATTCTTTCTAAACAAAATGCTAAACCTAAAATTAGTGGAATAGCAACTAAGCTCATAAAGAAAGCACCACCTTCGATAAACTTAATCTTTAGTGCTTTGTGAAAACTAGTTGATTCTTCAGCAACTTCTGTTGTAACTGCTTCAACTTCTTCAACCACCTGTGTAGTAGCTTCTTCAACTTGCTCAGTAGCTGCTTCTGTGTCTGCTTCTGCGTCTTGTGCTAAAAGAACCGATTGCAATCCTACTGACATAAGTCCTAGAATTGCGAAAATTGCAAATAACTTTTTCATTGTGTGTTCAATTTTTTGAGGATTAATGAATTTAACTTGTTATTAATTTAAAATGATTATTTACGTTATTACTTGTTTTAATTACAAACGTTTCATCATGTTTTTTTATTAATACCATATTTCTTTTTTTGTATTGCGGAGAGAGTGGGATTCGAACCCACGATACACTTTTGGCGTATACCCGCTTTCCAGGCGAGCCTCTTCAACCACTCGAGCATCTCTCCAAAATGAGGAGAGTGTCCGAAATCGTCGCAAAATACGACTTTTTTTTCACTTGCATCTCATTTTCTTGACAAAAATAGAGAATTTATCCAACATTACCACCCATAAACGAAATAATTTTACTGTCGAAGGGTGGTTTTACACCTGTTTTATGATATAAAAAACAGATTTTCAGAGTTTTAAATCAAAAAGACGCGTTGCATTTGTTTTTGTTATTTGCGCCATGTCAGAATATTCGATTGCATATATATCTGCTAGTGATTGATTGATATGTCTTAAATGCATTGGCTCATTTCTTTTGCCTCTATAAGGAACTGGACTTAGATATGGTGCATCAGTTTCTAAAACTATCCTTTCGATGGGACAGTTTTTAAGTACTTCTCTTAAATTTGAATTCTTAAATGTAACAATGCCATTAATGCCAATATAAAAACCTTCAAATTTTAATAGCTCCTCCAGGTCGTTGGCATCTCCACTAAAACTATGAAAAACACCACGCAACTTATCTCCCCCTACTCTACTTACAGACGCTACAATTTCATCATAAGAATTGCGAGAGTGGATAGCCACAGGAAGGTCTTTTTCTAAACTCCAGTTAAGTTGTTGTTCAAAAGCTTTAGTCTGCTCTTTAATGTATGTATTATCCCAATAAAGATCAATTCCTATCTCACCTATAGCCGTATAGGGAAAATCGCTATTGAGCTCTCTGTATATTACATCTAAATTCTCTTTATAGTTATTATCTATGCTAGTAGGATGTAGCCCCATCATAGGTAGAAAAAAAGAGGGATATTGAGCTGTTATTGCTTTTAATGCATCAATTGTATCAACATCAATATTAGGCAATAATACCTTTTCTACTTGAGCCTCTTTTGCTCTAAGCACTATGTCTGAGAGGTCGTTTTTAAATCTATCTACATATAGATGAGCGTGTGTGTCAATTAGCATTACTCTACTTTTTCTCCTTTTCTATAATAATAGACAATTCCATACTCTCTGTTCTTATCTATTCTCCTTTTTGCAGCCAAATTACTGTTGGCTTCTTCTACTTGGTCCCAGATATCTAATATTATATTATCCACTTCGTGACGAAATGCTACAATATCTGCCTGCGTTCTATTGGTTGCTTTCTGATGTATCTGTTGTGTTTGGTATCCATCCTTAAATATGGAATACATCACCTTTACCTTAGCAATTGTGGGGTTGTAGATAGGAACTCCTCCTACTGAAACACGTTTCTCTTCTCCCTCAATAATCTTATCGCCCCATTCAAGAAGTAGCTCATTTGTTGATAAGTCGGGTACAAGCAATTCGCTGTTCTCCAATCCATACAAAATAAGATTTTCTTCCTTTATTTCATTACGTATTACAGATAGATAAAGCACTTGTATAAAGTGGGAAAGATACATTCTCGCATTTCTTATTTGTCTCTGAAAAGATTTATTGGCTCTAACTTGTCTCTCAAAGGTTTGTTTGTATAACATACACATCCTCTCGAACTTACCCACTACATTCTTTGCCCTATATAAACTTTTCATTGAAACAACAACATCATTAAAATCTGTTTCAGAACATTTATCAATGGCTGTTTTCAAAGCTTTTATACGAGCAGTATCAGTATTGGGGAGTCTTCTATAGGGCATATATTGTTAAAAATGTAAATACGAGATGTATTGATATAAGATTATAGTTTTTTTGAAAAGTGTTTCTACCTTTCTCTATTCATTAGTTTTTTAGTGTAATTTAGAAGTTGATGCTTTCTTTCGTCTAGTACATCTACTTCCGATAAACTGTCTAATGCTGCAAGGTAATATTTTTGAATGAGTTTATCGGTAAGTCTACTAAGATTTAAATCATCATATATTTCTTTAACAGCATTTATTTTTGCTTCTGCATCAAATGTTTCAGCCAAAATCCACTCTTTGAGGGCTGTATTTTGCTCCTTATTACTATTTTCGAGAGCTTTTATAAGCAAAAATGTCTTCTTATTGCTCAATATGTCACCACCAATATTTTTGCCAAATTCTTTTGGGTCTCCATATACATCCAGCAAATCATCTTTAAGCTGAAAAGCAAGCCCTATATTGATGCCAAAATCGTAAAGTCTATCTGCATTCTCTTCACTAGCATTGCCCATTATAGCACCAATTTTTAGAGATGCTGCCACAAGCACTCCAGTCTTCAAACGAATCATCTCTAAATATTCCGACTCATTCACATCAAGACGTGTCTCAAAGTCCATATCATACTGTTGCCCCTCGCAAACTTGCATTGCTGTTCTATTAAAAACATTTAAGATGCGAGGAAGGAGTTCGGTATCCACCTTCATCATACAATTATATGCATCAATCAACATGGCATCACCCGAAAGGATAGCCGTATTGGCATTCCATTTAGTATGAACAGTTTCAGCACCACGCCTAACCGATGCGTTGTCCATCAGATCGTCGTGTAGCAAGCTAAAGTTATGAAATATCTCTAAACCTATGGCAGGGTCTGTAGCTTTCTCTAGATTGTCGGTAAATAGATTTGTAGCCATATAAGTTAATATGGGTCGTAGTCTTTTTCCTCCAAGAGACAATATATATTCTATAGGCTCAAACAAAGATTTAGGACTTCTATCAAAATCCAACTGCTCGATTGCTTTGTTTATTTTCTTCTCTAAATCTGCTGGTGTGTATGTCATTGTAGTTGTGAGTAATAGGTGTAAATTTAAACCAATAAAAGCTGCTTTAATGATATAAAGCAGCTTTTATGTTTATTAAATTACAAAAATAAGATTGTAAATATAGTTTAGTTTGCTAAGCGGAACTGAACAGGCAATGTAAAGCGTACACGTACTGGTTTACCTCGTTGCTGACCTGGTTTCCATCTAGGCATCGTTTTAATAACACGTACAGCTTCTTTGTCTAGCGAAGGGTCTTGACCTCTCACAACATTTACGTCTGTAATGCTACCGTCACGTTCTACTACAAAATTTGTAATAACACGTCCTTGAATACCATTCTCTTGTGCAATAACTGGATATTTGATGTTGTCGCTTAAAAACTTCATCAACGCAGACATTCCACCTGGGAATTCAGGTTGGTGTTCAACCACCACAAATATCTCTTCTGTAGCCTCTTCCTCTACTGCTTTGGGTGGAGGTGGAGGTGTATAAGTTGCCACTTGCGCCCTTGACTGGTCGTCTTCTAACGAAGACAAGTCAATTTGGTTTTCAACTCTCTCTTCTACCACGTCAATAATTTCGGGTACTTCTGGTTCTGGTGGTGGTGGTGGAGGCGGGGGTGTTGGATCACGTTGAGTAATTTCAATTTCCTCTTCAGCCAGCACATCTTGCACAATCACCGTTTCATCTAACTTAGAAATACTAGATGACCACTCAAAGCCGACAAATAAAACAGCAAGCGCAACTACCAATCCCATAAGAAGGAATGTAGTTTTTTGCGTTTCGATGTTAGCTTTCGGTGCTTTTTTAACTTCCATGTTTTTGTTTTTAATGTGTTTGCGTTAATACTTACCGTTATCTTCAATTACAAAAATAGATATTTTTTTGATATGCACTCCAACATTTGGAGTAAAAATTTCAAAAATCGGTTAATTCTACTTTATCAGCTTCATTATTCTTACTATAATAACAACTTACAGCGAATAATGTTGATTTTCTCTACTGTTTTATTTTATATATATCTTCTAGATTGCGACCATATCCATCATAATCTAAACCATATCCTACAATAAAATCATTGGGTATATCCAATGCCACATAATCTGGTTTGACATCTCTCTTTAATGCCTTTGGCTTAAATAGCAGTGTAGCTACTTTTATCTTCTTTGGTTGATACTCTTTAAACTGATTCAACAGCATTTCAAGAGTAAACCCCGTATCGACAATATCCTCTAAAATAACTACAGTGCGATCCTTGATGTCTTCTCTAAGCCCAAGAATCTCTTTCACGTCTTCGGTGCTTTTCATCCCTCTGTACGAAGCTATTCTCACAAATGTTATTTCACAAGGAATTGTTACGTGCTTCATCAAATCACCAGCAAACATGAACGACCCATTAAGAATAGCAATAAAAATAGGCTTTTCACCTTCTAGGTCTCTATTAATATCTGCTGCTATGCCCTTAATGCTAGCCTGAATAGTGTCTGCATCGATAAATAATTCGAAATCTTTGTCTAATATTCTTACTTCTTTCATAAAGATATTCCGATGTTTTAGTATTTATCGAACAAAAGTACTATTTTTTAATCTATATAGGGCTATAGAATCGAATCAATCTTTCTACTTATTTATAAAATCTTGAAAAGAGTTGTCTGAAAAGAAGCGTTTTTTGTGTTCTGGCAAAGGCATTTTACATGTACCAACTTGCATATACCGTCTGAAATAGGCAAAAATAGAATATCCCATATCTCTCAACAATTTTGGAAATAGTTTTAATGCTTTTAACTGAAATGAGTTTGGTTTTAATGACTGAAATATAAAAGCTACTGCATCCGACTTGCTCATAAATCCTGCCTGTTTATCCCAAACAACTATGGTTTCTTTTGGAAACTCATAATTGAAATGATGGGAAAACTCTTTAGTAAAATTAGATTCTAATGCAGCAAAGCAAAAAACACCCTTGCTGTCGTTATCTAAAATCCAATTAACCCAATAGTTGCAAACATTGCATTGGTTATCGTAGAATACAATTGTAGCCATAGAATTTAAGCCTTTTTCTTCCTAAAAATAAAATGTTCGCAAATAATTACGGTAATCACTCCCATAACAAAACCATTGGTTAAAATAGGGCGTACTATTAGTGGAATTGCTTCAACTACTGCCTGAGGCAAGAATGATACCAATACTGCCAACATAATGGGGAAGCCTATTACAAGAGCTGATTCAAAATCGAGAACTGCTTTTTGCTCTTGCATCAAGTTAAATCCTGAAGCCAGTTGTGTAACCATCAAGTAGAACATGATAGCCCCGATAACCAAAGAGGGTGTTTGATTTAAGATACTTACTAATCCTGGAAAGAGTGAAATAAGAATAAGTCCTACACCGGCAGGAATTAGCACAAAACGCGACGCACACCTTGTAGCCGATATAATGCCTGGACTAAAAGAGAAATCGACCAGACCAATAACTCCAGTAATACCTGCAAAAACATTCGAAACTCCTGTTACAGCCACACCTCTTTGCGTTCGTTGGTTCATATCTTTGAGATTAAGCATGCTTCCTACAGATTGTATAGAGCCTAGCTCATTGATGAGCAATGCTAAATAACAAAACATGAATGCTATAATTACTCCAAAATCAAATTCTAATGGGAAAATAAAAAGAGATGTTGTATCTGACGATAGTATCTGCGACATTGTTGTGGCTGTAGCAAGTTCCATTGGTTTAAACTGCAGATAAACCAGTGTGCCCACAACTATTCCAAGAAGGATTACAACCGATTTCCAAACTCCTACAAACCATTTGTTCATCAGAAGCATCATTGTGACCAGGATAATAGCAAACCAGAAATGAAAATTCTCAAACCCTGCTGAGTTTTCAAACAGAAGATTCAATATCACCGGGGCTAATGTAAACCCAATGAGCAACAGGATAACTACTATGATACGAGGGGTGAATAAGAAATCGATTTTTGCTAACAACCCGCTAAGTGAAAGAAAGAGTAGAAACACCCCTCCTATAGCAACAGAGGTATATATAATAGAATACGAAAAACTCAACGAAGAGACTATACCGATGAGCAACACTGAAGCTGGTCCGATAATTAATGGCAGCCTGTGTCCCCACAATATCTGAACAATCAAGAAAACACCCCCTAGTGCAAAAAGTTTCTGCATATAGAAAGTTTGGGATGGCGCATCCTCGAAGTGAATAACACCGAGGACGCGACCCAAAATCAATATAGTTGGCACGGATATCACAAGCCACTGCAACCCATATAATATAAATGGAAAAGCTGCGGGCTTATCGTTTAGTTTATAGTTGATAAGACAGTTATTTTAAAATCGTTATTTCAATATATCTTTCAATGGCACTGCCTGAAATGTCATGTGTGCAACACTGCTTTCATACAATATGCCTACAGTTTCTGAATCAATCAATGTGAGACAAGAATAACCCCAACCATGAGCTTCGTCAAGCAATACATCATATTCCGTTGGAAAAGTAAGTCCTCCATCCAAGCTGGCTTTAATAGTGATATGATGACGACCCTTTGTAGTATTTGGATTAGAGAAAAGAAGTATATCTTTTCCGTAAACATTGTCTGCTGCCACCACTTTTATTAAGCTAGCCATACAAACAGGCTCTTGCAACACACTGCGTGATGAAGGATGCTCCACCCATGTCTCGCCAAGATCTGTAGTAGTAGCCACTGCTCTACTGCCACCTCTGTTGTCTCTCATGTTAAGCATTAAAACTCCAGGCGTAACCTCAGCCACTTGCGCTTCGGTTGTATTGGTGCGGGCATGATTGTGTATATGCCATGTTTCGCCCCTATCTTTACTGTACATTATTCCTGCATTGGGTATGCGAGTTGAATCGATATACTGAATGGGGAATACAAGTGTGCCGTCTAGCATAGTGATGCCTCTTCCAGGACCTTGCAACAAAAATTTCCACGAAGGGTCTTTCACCTGCTCTGTAATATTAATAGGCTCAGACCAAGTTTTACCATCGTCGGTACTTTTAGACAACACCAACTGAGCTGTTCGCTCTTTTGTCATGCCATCTTGAGAGTTGTGCCACGCTCTATGGTTTCCCATTCCATGTGTCCAAGCTGCAATTGTCCATATAGCTCCCGTTTTAGTATCTACAAGAATAGCAGGGTCGCCTACTCCATTTTGTGCTTTTGGCATACCTCCATCTTCTCCAAATGTCATAGGAATGACCATTTTCTCCCAAGTTTTTCCTTTGTCGGTGCTTCGGCTCAAGCCCACATCTATGTGTTCTTGCAAATCTACACTACTATTGTACCTAACATCGTAAACAGCCAAAAGTGTACCTTCGTTAGAAGTAGCCAATCCTGGAATTCTAAATGCAGCCGAACCATCGTCACCTGCATGTCTCACACCTACTCCCATTCTGTGAGGGGCGCGATTGGTGTCGAATAACAAAGGAGCATTTTTATGATCCAATTGTGCTGAAAGAAGCTCTATATCTACTTTCGATAGTACAGAGGCAGAAGGTTTCATTTGAAGGCTTATCCAAAAATAATTAATCCCAGGAAAAAGTTTGTAGTTGGGAGAAAAGGTCACATTTGTGCTTGGCTTTCTCTGCTCTACCACTTTTATAGAATAGGAAGGATTTGCCTTTAAAGTATTCCCAGGGCTATGGCTAGAGATATAGCCCACTGGAGCAAAATAGATATCATCTCCACGCTGCACCGATTCGGTTCCACTGTAATAGAGTTTTATTGCCTCAATTTCATCCAAGTTTGTATCATCTGATAGCTTAAACTTCAACTCGTTCAACATTTCCGACTCGGAAGCATCAATACGAAAATAGAACAATACATTATCTTCCCTCTCGATTAAGATAGGAATTTTGGTTTGTTTCACTCGTATGGTGTCGGTTGCTAGCATGGGTGTAAAGCACATTGCTGCCAGCAAGAATAATAGGGCGTAATTTAATTTTTTCATATTTTATTTCACTTTAAATTAGTAAGCTTAGAAACTTATTTAAAACAAAGGTAGTAATTTTATTAAGCAACATCTTAATAATAGTAAGCAAAATAAAGTATATACACCTACAAGATTGCTAGCCACACAAATAGATGCTTTATTAAAGTGAAGCTGAGTTAAAGGGATGGAGTGTGTTTGTGTTTTACTTATCGTGCTATTTCTGAAGGTAAAACTCGTTAGTAAGTGCATTATACTCATCGGTATACTTGTGCCGACTAAGCTCTACAATCAAATTATCTTCGACACACTCTGTATCACTCATTCCAAATTCAATTAAGAAACGTTTAGCAGGTTTATGGGGCAATGGAAAGACATTCGTTATCCTTTTTGCAAAAAGACCAACAGTTTTAGCATGCATCAAAACCGATGTTTTAAACTCATAAGGAAGAATTAGAGAAATAGACCCACTTTCTGTAAGAAGTGATACTCCATCAGATATTATTTCGTAGAAAGAGAGTGAATCGGTATGGCGTGCATAATTGCGATGTAAATTAGGAGATTTGAGAGAATTGTGAAAGTAGGGCGGATTGGATACAATTAAATCGTATTTATTATCGTTACGAGCTGCAAAGTCTTGAAAAGAACTTTTTTGCACATCAACACGATTCGAAAAAGGTGATTCAAATACATTCCTCTTTGCTTGCATCACACACCCTTCATCTATATCTATGGCATCAATAGTGGCATTTGTGTTACGCTGAGCAATCATAAGAGCAATCAACCCAGTGCCAGTGCCAACATCCAAAACATTGTTACGCTTATACGCTTCTGCCCAAGCTCCCAACAACACCCCATCGGTGCCAACCTTCATGGCACAACAATCTTGAAAAACAGTAAATTGTTTGAATCTAAAAAAATTATTTGACATAAAACAGGCTCTAATAATAGTTTGGCACGAAATTTGGACATACTCTGTTGTATAATAATGCTCCCAAAAATTGGACGCGTTATTAGATATTCAAAACAAACATAGCGAATTTACCGTTAACAATAGAGCCTCTACTCATCAAAATATGAGAAAAGAGGCTTTAAAAACATTAGATTGAAAGTAAATATGTCTCAAACAAAATTACATATGCTTACATTACAAGAGAACGACCCTAATATTATATCATTTATAGCTGGCGACTTTATGGAGGGAAACCTTGATATAGACTTAGACTTACTCACTGAGGAGATGCCTATACTGCCACTTAGAAACACTGTGGTTTTTCCAGGCTCTAGCTTACCCATAGCTGTGGGAAGAGAAAAATCGATAAGACTCGTAAAATCTTTAGGCAAAAAAACCAAGTATATTGGGCTAGTCTGCCAAAAAGACATAAACGATGAGAATCCTCATGAGGAAGATTTGTATAAAGTTGGTGTTATAGCTGAAGTATTAAGAGTTATAGAACTCTCTGAAAACAACTTTAGCCTTATTGTGCAAGCCAAACAAAGGTTTGAATGGTCGGAGATGACTCAATCAGAGCCTTTCTTTAAAGCAAAGTATGAAATAAAGGAGAGTATTCCAGCAGACGAGAATGATAAAGAGTATGATGCTATTTTAGGATCGATACGCGAAAGCATGATTCAGATGCTAAACATGCTAGGCGAGCCACCTAAAGAACTTATTCAAACACTCAATAGCAAGTCGTTTGCCAACATGCTAGTTAGCTATAGTGCCACAAACCTACCAATAGATAGCAAAGAGAAGCAAGAGTTGCTAAATATTGACGAAGAGAAGCAAAGAGCAATAGAACTCTTAACTATATTGAGTAGAGAGATGCAAGTACTTGAGCTGAAGATGAATATTCAGACAAAAACACGCGAAGACCTCAATCAACAGCAAAAAGAATATTACCTGCAGCAACAAATACGCACCATTCAGGAAGAATTGGGTGGAGGCAACACGCAGCAGATAGAGATTGATGAGTTTAAAAAGAAAGCTAAAAAGAAAAAGTGGAGCAAAGAGGTAGCTGAAACATTTGAAAAAGAGATAAGCAAACTTGAACGACTAAACCCACAGTCACCAGATTACTCTGTACAGTATGGTTATCTACAAACAATATTAGAGCTACCTTGGAACGAATTTAGCAAAGATAACTTCGACCTAAATAACGCTCAGAAAGTATTAGACCGAGATCACTTTGGAATGGAGAAGGTGAAGGATCGTATTATTGAGCATTTGGCTGTACTAAAATTAAAGGGTGATCTAAAAGCGCCTATCATTTGCTTGCACGGACCTCCCGGGGTTGGAAAAACATCTTTAGGAAAGTCTATTGCCGAAGCTTTAAACAGAAAGTATATACGTGCTTCGCTGGGAGGACTGCACGATGAATCTGAGATTCGTGGCCATCGCCGTACCTATATAGGGGCAATGCCGGGTAAAATCATTCAAAACATACAAAAGTCTGGGTCTTCAAATCCTGTGTTTGTATTAGACGAAATAGATAAAATAGGGTCAGATTTTAAAGGCGACCCCTCCTCTGCCCTACTTGAAGTGTTGGATCCAGAGCAAAACGATTCGTTTTTGGACAACTATTTGTCTATCAACTACGATTTATCGAAAGTGCTCTTTATTGCTACTGCCAACAACCTAAACTCTATCTCACAACCGCTACTCGATAGAATGGAATTGATAAATGTGGGTGGATATATTCTAGAAGAGAAGGTGGAAATAGCTAAACGCCACTTACTTCCAAAAGAGTTGGACAATCATGGCATCAAGAGATCGGAGTTTACGATACCCAAAAACACTCTAGCTAAAATTATAGAAAGCTATACTAGAGAATCAGGAGTGCGTGAGCTAAATAAGCAAATTGCAAAGGTGTTGCGTAAAGTTGCTCGCAGAATAGCAGGTAAAGAAGAGTATCCTAAATCTTTAAAGATAGACGACCTGCACGAATATTTAGGCGTTGAAGAGTATAGCAAAGACAAATATCAAGGCAATGAATATGCGGGCGTAGTCACAGGACTGGCTTGGACTTCGGTTGGTGGTGAGATACTACTTGTTGAAACATCGCTAAGTAGAGGCAAAGGTGAAAAGCTTACACTAACTGGTAATCTGGGCGATGTGATGAAAGAGTCTGCCATGTTGGCAAAAGAGTATATACAATCGCATGCCGAAGAACTAGAGATAGATCCTGAAATATTTCAACATTGGAACATTCACGTTCACGTTCCAGAAGGAGCTATTCCAAAAGATGGTCCATCTGCAGGGATTACAATGATTACCTCATTGGTGTCGGCTGTAACACAACGCAAAGTAAAAAGCAACCTGGCAATGACTGGAGAAATCACTTTAAGGGGTAAAGTTTTGCCAGTAGGTGGCATTCGTGAAAAAATACTTGCAGCAAAGCGTGCAGGTATAAAAGAGATTATACTCTGCGAGGAGAACAGGAAAAATGTAGGTGAGATTAAGGAGAGCTATCTCAAAGGGTTGAAGTTTCATTACGTGAATGACATAAAAGATGTTTTGGAAATTGCCCTATTGAAGCAAAAGGTAAAGAGCCCTAGAAAATTCTCAATACCCAAAAAGAAGAAACAATAGTAAAGCTAATGCTAGGAGCTATATAACAAGAAAAGAGGAATCTCGTAGCGAGATTCCTCTTTTCTTGTTATATTAAATTTCTATCTACTACAAAAATTATTCGGCATAGTGCCTAAAATCTTTAAGCATTTCTTGTAATCTTTTTCTTGCAAAGAAAATTCTACTTTTCACTGTTCCAATTGGCAGCCCTAAATGTTGAGCTATCTCCTGATACTTGTAACCTGACACGTGCATTGAGAAAGGTACTTTATACTCATCAGTAAAACTATTGATAGCTTTGTTTATCTCTTTAATTGTATATGCACCATCAGGTGTATCAAATCCTGAATCTTGAGGAAGATTGAGGTGATATAGGTTTTCCGTTCTATCAATAATAGTCTGGCTTCTCACAATTTTTCGATAGTTGTTCACAAATATATTATGCATAATAGTAAACACCCAACCCTTAAAATTTACATTTTCGTAATATTTCTCTTTATTGTCTAAAACTCTTAGGGTTGTTTCTTGTAACAAGTCTTTGGCTGCCTCTCTATCTGTAGTAAGCGACAATGCAAAATTAAGCATATTGTCTTGTAGACTGAGAAGGTTATTTTCAAATAAATTGTTTTCTTTCATAATTGTGTTCTTTAAAATTCTAAGTGAATGAATGATTGTGTATATTTTATCACTTAACACTAACAAAGATAAGCATTTTAACTTTCACTGTTATAGAGAAAAGCAAATTATATTGGTTAAAGGATGTTATATATGTGTGTTAAAAATACAGTTAGCTGATTGTCAGCATTAAAGCATATGCTAAAAGGCTTTTTTATGATGAAAAACACTCATTGATTGTATCTATGCATGGATATATAGAAGCATATAACTAAAAAACAAAGGATTTTTAGACTTTATCTTCCAATTTACGTATATCAACAAGACAGCCTTGCATAAGTTTAATTGTATATCAATACTGTTTTTAAAACTAAAACTCGACATTGCTAATAACTTGGCATATTATTTGCATGCTATAACTATAAACGATAAACTAAAAAACAAATAGCTATGACAAAAAAAGGAAAAATTGGGGTTACGACAGATAATATATTCCCCATTATTAAAAAATTTCTGTATAGTGATCATGAAATATTTTTACGAGAGTTAGTATCAAACGCTGTTGACGCCACACAAAAGCTAAAAACCATATCTTCTGTTGGAGATTTTAAAGGTGATCTTGGCGATATCTCCGTTCGTGTATCTATAGATGAGGAGGCTGGCACACTTACCATTTCAGATAAAGGAATAGGTATGACTGCTGAAGAGATTGACAAATATATCAATGAAATTGCCCTTTCATCTGCCAATGACTTTTTAGATAAATATAAAGACAACTCTAATGCAATAATTGGACATTTTGGGCTGGGTTTTTACTCTGCTTTTATGGTAGCAAAAAGAGTGGAAATTAAAACACTATCCTATAAAGATGGTGCAGAAGCTGTGAAATGGACATGTGACGGATCTCCAGAATATACTATCGAGAAAATAGAAAAGGAGACTAGAGGAACAGATATTGTACTTCATATTGATGATGAGAATAAAGAGTTTTTGCAAAAAGATAAAATAACCACGCTACTCAACAAGTATTGTAAATTCTTGCCCGTGCCAATTGTTTTTGGTAAAAAGGAAGAGTGGAAAGATGGTAAAAGTGTGGAAACAGATGAAGACAATGTAATAAACAATACTACACCGGCGTGGATGCGTAGACCAAATGAACTAAAGGAGGAAGATTACCTCAACTTTTACAGAGAGTTGTATCCAATGAGCGAAGAGCCTCTATTTTGGATTCATCTAAATGTGGATTATCCATTTAATCTAACTGGTATCCTATACTTTCCACGCATCAAAAGCAATATAGACTTGCAGCGAAACAAAATTCAGCTCTACAGCAATCAAGTATTTGTAACAGACTCTGTAGAAGGCATTGTGCCAGAATTCTTGACGCTATTACACGGAGTAATAGACTCACCCGATATACCGCTTAATGTTTCTAGGTCGTACCTACAAAGCGATCACAATGTTAAGAAAATATCAAACCATATTAGCAAAAAAGTTGCAGACAGACTGGATGAAATATACAAAAAAGACCGCAACGAGTTTGAGGAGAAATGGGATAGCTTAAAGCTGTTTATTGAGTATGGTATGCTTACCGACGAACGATTTTACGATAGAGCTGAGAAATTTACTCTGGTAAAAAACATTGACGGTAAACACTTTACACTTGATGAGTATAGAACGCTTATAGAGGAAAATCAAACCGACAAAGATGGCAACATAACCTATTTGTATGCTAGCAATAAAGATGATCAGTTTACTTTTATTGATGGTGCAAAAGAAAAAGGATATGATGTGCTACTGATGGACGGACAACTTGACACACACTGGGTGGGGCTACTTGAACAGAAGCTCGAAAAGAGCCGATTCATTAGAGTGGATAGCGACACTGCTGAAAATATTATTGTTAAAGAAGAGGCTGCAGAGATAAAGCTAACTGACAAACAAAAAGAAAATATTGATGAGGTTGTTAAATCGCAGTTACCAAAAATCGATAAAACAGAATTTATGGTAGATTATAAAGCTCTAGGCGAAACGGGCAGGCCTATCCAAGTTATCCAAAACGAGTTTTCGAGACGAATGAAAGAAATGGCTGAAATGCAACCAGGTATGGCTTTTTATGGTGAAATGCCTGATACTTACCAAGTAGCCCTAAACATTGATCATCCTTTGATAGCGAAGATGATAAGTGAAACCGAATCGAAAGAGAAAGAAGAGCTTAAACAATATGCAGTTGAAAACAAAACATTGCACCAATTGATTGACTTGGCATTGCTTTCGAACGGAATGTTGAAAGGAGAGGCTTTAAATGAGTTTATAAAACGCAACTACGAAGGTTTAGCTTAACCAGTATAGAGCTGTTTTATACATAAAACAATCAAAATAGAAAAGAAAACCGATGGATATAACTATTCATCGGTTTTTTATTTCAATAAAAATGTGGTAGTTATAAACAAACATTTTAACTTTGCAGCAATTAATTAACCACAAATGCACCCCCTAATGAAAAAAGCTCCTTACAAGGCAACTTATTCACCTTTCAGAAGCTTCACAAGAGATGAGTGGAGCAAACTCGAAGAGCATCCCATGTTTCCTATTTCGGATATAGACCTTACAAAACTAAAAGGTTTGAACGAACCACTTACTTTGAAGGAGATGGAAGAGGTGTATATCCCTTTGATTCGTTTGCTGCAAATACACATCACACACTATCGAAGATTGCACAACGAACTTGATGAATTTTTTGATAATACAAGCTATAGAGTTCCCTATATTATTGGCATTGCAGGCAGTGTGGCTGCTGGAAAAAGCACCACTGCAAGGGTGTTGCAAAAACTATTATCTCTTACACCAGAAAAGCCAAATGTAGAACTAGTTACAACTGATGGATTTCTCTATTCGAATGAAGAACTAACAAGACGTGGAATATTTAACCGTAAAGGTTTCCCCGAGAGTTATGATGCCAAAAGCTTAATTGCTTTTCTATCTGCAGCCAAATCTGGACGACGATTATTGACTGCCCCTGTATACTCGCATCTTTATTACGATGTAATGCCCAATGAGATACAAGAGATAAAATGTCCGGATATTTTAATTGTAGAGGGGATAAATGTATTGCAGGTATCAAAAAGCGCCAAAGACAGACGCAAGAAACGTGTGTTTGTGTCAGACTTTTTCGACTACTCTATCTATGTGGATGCTCGCAATAGAGATTTGCGTCAATGGTTTATAGAGCGGTTTTTCACACTTCAAGAAACTGCATTCCTCAATCCTGAATCGTATTTTCATCAACATGCCAACTTATCGAAGGAAGAAAGCATAGCGTTTGCTACACAAGTGTGGGACGATATAAATCTACCTAATTTAGAGCAAAACATTTTGCCCACTCGTTTCAGGGCAGACCTAATATTGGAGAAGGCAGAGAGCCATTTTGTGAGAGGGGTAAGAATAAGGAAGGTTTAAACAGACAAAAACACTACAGAAACAAAAAACGGTGGGCTCTTTTATATAGAACCCACCGTTTTTTATATTCGCTGTATATATATTATTTATAAGTATCTAACTATATCATTTGCTATCTTTTCAAACTCTTCTTTTGACAGTTCAACACGTTTGTTCGACAAATTCATATCACCCTCACTTTGTATTGGTATCAAGTGAATATGTGCATGTGGAACTTCTAAGCCAACAACCATCACCCCTACCCTGTTGCACTCAATAGCTTTCTCAATAGCTTTGACAATCCTTTTTGACAACACAATCATCTCTTTAAGCATTTCATCATCAATATCAAAAAGATAGTCGACTTCTTTTTTTGGTATAACCAAAGTGTGTCCTTTAGCCATAGGATTTATATCGAGGAACGCATAAAAACGCTCGTCTTCAAAAATTTTGTATGATGGTATTTCACCTTTCACTATTTTGGTAAAAATGGTAGCCATAATTCAATTGGATTTAGATTGTAACTAAAATGAATTTACTTAAATTGCTATTTCAATAATTTCAACACTCAAAACTCCTGATGGAATTTTAATATCCACCACATCGCCTACTTTTTTCCCCATCAAGCCTTGACCAATGGGTGTATTAACTGCTATTTTACCTTGCTTAAAATCTGCTTCTGTTTCAGAAACTAAGGTATATGTCATCAGCTTTTCGGTTTTCAGATTCTTCATCGTCACCCGGTTCATTATCTTAACCGTTTCTATGCCAATTGCCTTTTCATCAATAAGCCTAGCTGTAGCCAACACACCTTTTAGTTGAGATATTTTTGCCTCCAACATACCTTGTGCTTCTTTTGCAGCATCATATTCGGCATTTTCAGACAAGTCGCCTTTATCTCTCGCCTCTCCAATTTGCTGTGAAATTTTAGGTCTTTCAACAGATTCAAGATGTGCTATCTCTTCTTTGAGTTTATTATAACCATCTTGGGTCATATACGTGATTGACATAATTAGATCTTTTAATTAATTGTACTGTAAATAATATTGTGCTATATATAAATAGAGTAAGAAGTAAGAAAAAAAATTCTGGTCAGTTATTTCCCTGCAGACCAGAATTCCTTCTATTACTTCTAATTATATACTGACAAAGATAATAACTTCTTCGCTTAAATACAAACTATTTGTGCAGAAGCTAAAGAATTTGCTGAAGAAGATGATCAAGTTCACCAAAATCTTCAACTCTTTTTATCAAATCTCCCTCCTTGTTTAATATATAGGCAGTTGGCAACTCTCTAATATTATAGTTTTTCAGCAAATCCGAATAAATAGAGTGAGGTTCATACACAGTTGTCCATGGAAGTTCTACAGAAACATTTTTCCAAAAGTGAGCATCAGAATCAAGAGAAACTTGATATACAACTAAACCTTTAGACTTATATTTATTGTATGCACTTCTTATGATTTCGTTGTGTTGCATAGAAAAATCTGATTGGTAGGCAGTGAAATCGAGTAAAACAAAATTCCCTTTGAAAGTTGATAGGCTAACCTTTTGTCCCTTCACATTTGATAGCGAAATATCGGGTAGCTGAGACTCTGCAAGGGTTATATTGTCATAAAAATCGCTCTGTTTCTCTTGTTGCTTCCGCACTCGTAAAGCATTCATAGTAAACTCATACAGATGTTTGGTGCGTTGTGATTCGGGATAAAATCTATTCCAAGATGTAGCAACTGCCCCAAACATAGGATAATCTTTCTTGTCATAAGGGTCGAAAATCAAATAGCCATCAATCTTCTGAAAAACAGCATAGTAGGCAGCAGCGCTTGCTGGATTACCTAAAATAAGATCTGCAGCATTAGTTTTATAAATTGACAATATAGAATCTACCCTCTCCATATAAGTAGCATCATCTAGCTCTTTGTTTTTGTGTTGCTGCATCAGTGTCGATATCTTATCTTTTGTATCAGCCTGCATGGTTATCACTTTTTTTATCTGTGCATTAGGCATGGTAGGCTCTATCTTATAAGAGTTGTAAAAGTTAGCACCATCAGCATTAAAATCTAGAGTTTGGGTAGAGTCAACTGCAAACACAGCTATCTGATTACCCAATCTTAGCTGATAAAACTCGGGGTTTTCTGGAGCTTTTTCTTTAAAAGAGAACTTTCCATTTTCTTTCAACTTCACAGAATCGAGAATTGCGATACCGCCAAGCCCCCTGTGCTCTATGTATAAAACTTCTCCTTCGGCTTGGCTTATTTCACCATTTACACTAAAAGTCTTCTCCTTAGAGTGGCACGAAGACAATAGCATAATTGAAGCTACAAACAAAAACAGTGTTGATGAGATTGTCTTAATCATTTTCATATTCATAATATAAATAAAAACGTGTTGTAATAGATAAGATGCAAATTTATACATTTTTTCGCATACATAGATAGAAACTACCAACAACTACATAAATAAAATCTCTTTAATGGCTCTGTTTCCATTTTTACTCTATAGATTGTTGCATAATAAGACATTAAAATTGAAATTAATATGTAACTTTGTCTGATTATTAGATATAAAATAAAACAATAAAAAATTTATGATTAATCCAATTGTTCAGAGCATTACGATGGCAGATGGCCGTACGATTACGCTCGAAACAGGGAAATTGGCAAAACAAGCTGATGGTTCTGTAACCCTACGAATGGGAGAAACCGTATTGTTGGCTACTGTTACTGCCGCAAAAGATGCAAACCCTGGAGTTGATTTTATGCCTTTACAGGTTGAGTACAGAGAGAAATTCTCCGCATTTGGAAGATATCCAGGCGGATTCATGAAAAGAGAAGGAAGACCTTCTGAACATGAAATATTGACAAGCAGACTTATCGACAGGGTTTTACGCCCTCTTTTTCCTGATAACTATCACGCAGAAGTTTTTGTAAACGTTACATTATATTCATCCGATGGTGAAGATATGCCCGATGCATTAGCAGGATTGGCGGCTTCAGCAGCACTAGCTGTTTCTGATATTCCTTTTCATGGACCTATATCAGAGGTGCGAGTTGCACGTATAGATGGAAAATTTGTTGTAAACCCCACTTTCTCGCAAAATGAAAAAGCCGACATGGACATTATGGTAGGTGCTACTCTAGATAACGTAATGATGGTAGAGGGAGAAATGGACGAAGTGAGCGAAGCCGAATTTTTGGGAGCTATCAAAATTGCTCATGCAGCTATAAAAGATCAGTGTGAGGCACAAATAAGATTGATGGAAGCTTGCAACACTGTTGAAAAACGCGAATACGAGCACGAAGATGAAGACGAAGAGCTAAAGAAAGATATTTGGGACAAATGTTACCAAAAGGCTTACGAAGTTGCAACTGCTCAAAATCCTAACAAACACGAAAGAATTGAATCTTTCATGGCAGTTAAGGAACAATACTTACAGTCTATTGAAGACGAGGAGGAGCGTGCTGAAAAAGCTCCGCTAATTAGTAAGTATTATCACGAAGTGGAAAAAGAAGCTATGCGTCGATCTATCTTAGACGAAGGTAAGAGATTGGATGGCAGAGCTACAACTGAAATTCGTCCTATTTGGTCAGAAGTTGATTACTTGCCAGGTCCTCACGGCTCGGCAGTATTTACACGAGGCGAAACTCAAGCGCTTGCTACTACAACTTTGGGAACTAAATTGGATGAAAAAATCATTGATGATGTTCTAAATAGAGGTAAAGATCGCTTCTTGCTTCACTACAACTTCCCTCCATTTTCTACAGGTGATGCTAGACCACACCGTGGTACTGGTCGTAGAGAGATAGGACACGGAAATTTGGCACATCGTGCTTTAAAAGGACAATTGCCAGAAAACTATCCATATGTAATTCGTGTAGTGTCGGATATTCTTGAATCAAACGGATCATCGTCTATGGCCACCGTGTGTGCAGGAACACTTGCACTGATGGATGCTGGTGTGCAGATAAAGAAACCTGTATCGGGTATTGCAATGGGTTTAATTTCTGAAAACAAAGGACAAAATTTTGCTGTACTTTCAGATATTTTAGGCGATGAAGACCATTTAGGTGACATGGACTTTAAAGTTTGTGGAACTAAAGATGGTATTACAGCTGCTCAAATGGATATTAAAGTAGATGGTTTATCTTACGAAATATTAGAGCAAGCGCTTACACAAGCTCGTGAAGGAAGATTGCATATTTTAGATAAAATGCTAGAAACTTTATCAGAGCCAAGAGCAGACTTTAAAGCTCATGCTCCACGTATCGAAACTATGGATATTCCAAAAGATTTGATAGGTGCTGTTATTGGACCAGGTGGAAAAATTATTCAAGGAATACAAGAAGAAACTGGTGCAACTATAACCATTGAAGAAGAAGATGGTCGCGGACACATTCAGGTGTCAGCTTCAAGCAAAGCTATTATCGATGCTGCTATGAACAAGATTAAAGGAATTGTTGCAATTCCAGAGGTTGACGAAGAGTATGAAGCTACAGTGAGATCGGTTATGCCTTATGGTCTGTTTTGCGAGTTCCTTCCAGGTAAAGATGGCTTACTTCATATTTCTGAAATTGCGTGGGAACGTATCGAGAATATTGAAGACGCAGGATTTAAAGAAGGCGACAAAATAACAGTTAAACTGATTGATATTGATCCACGTTCAGGTAAATTCAAGCTTTCACGCAAAGTTTTACTAGAAAGACCCGAAAGACGCAACTAAACAATACTAGTTGAAGTTCTTTTTACATATAATGAAAAGTGTCCAAATTTATTTTTGGACACTTTTTTTTGTTTCTAATTATAAATAATTGTTTAATTTCCACTGCGTCTGTTTGATAATTTATCTGCATATATTTTCAAAACAGTTCGACGGATCTTCAAAATGTCTAAAACGGTTGAAACTTGCATCTACCATGGTAGATCTGCTTTGAAAAAGATTATTTTTGTATTGATGCACAAATTTGAGCCATTCATCTCCTGAAACTCCAATTTCCGACATAAAAATATCTTTTCATCAGTTGATTTTTTAGTTTTAGCCTGCTTTTTATTTCTTGGCAGCTTTTCTCTCCATGTATTTTTCAAAAAAGATACATCTTAGCGTTTCAAAGCGCCTCTACGGTGGTAGATTCAGTTTTCATAGTATGAATTTTCAATCTACCGTGGTAGATTCAATTTTCAAGACTCAAACGCCCAATCTACCGTGGCAGATTTGATTTCCAACTTTATTGCGCCGTATCTACGAGTGAATTATAAGAAATAACAGCCTGTTATTTACAAATTGAAACTTGCTCAGCTGTGAAAATAATTTGAGTGTCAGATAAAACAGATCACTAGCAGCGAAAACGGATTTTCTTGACAAAACTTGAGGTTGGATTTGATTGCAAAGCTGCGAAAAGAGCTAAGCTTGTAGTTTTTATATAGCTGCTTTACTAGCACCTTTTAACAATCTGTTTTGTCCAAATTTTCAAATACCATGAGTTTTAATACTCATCTTTAAAGCTATTAATCTTAAACAACTTAAATAACTCTACCACCACAATAGGAGTTATAGACAATCCTAATACATACAACCAATGTATTGCATCCATCTCAATCAATTTAAAAGCTTTCATGAAAGGTGGATATAGAAGTATTACCAGCATCATAACAGCTGAAAGAAGAATACCCGCAATAAGTGCTTTGTTTTTGAATATACTTGTTCTGAAAGAAGACAATCTGTTTGAATGCAAATTGCGAACATGAAACAGCTGAGAAAACGCCAATACAGTAAAAGCCATTGTTTGTCCCAATTCTTGTCCACCATCATGACGACCCAATAGGTAAGCCACAAGCGATATCAACCCAATAGTTGCACCTTGATAGACAATGCGCCAAGTCATTCCTTTCGTAAAAAACCCCTTCTTTGCATCACGTGGGTTTCGTGTCATGATATCTTTCTCGGCTGGATCGACACTCAAAGCCAAAGCGGGGAAACTATCTGTAACTAAATTAATCCAAAGAATATGTATTGGCAGTAATGGATTTCCTATATTAAACATAGAAGCAATAAAAATAACCAATACCTCGCCCACATTTGCTGAAAGTAAGAATTGAATCGATTTCAAGATGTTATCGTAAATACGTCTACCTTCTTCAATAGCAGAAACAATGGTAGCAAAGTTATCATCAGTAAGAATTATATCGGATGCATCTTTTGCCACTTCAGTTCCCACTATCCCCATTGCTGTGCCAATATCGGCTTGCTTTAGTGCTGGAGCATCATTCACCCCATCGCCAGTCATAGACACCACCTCACCATGAGCTTGCCATGCTTTTACAATACGCACTTTATGCTCGGGGGCTACTCGTGCATATACCGAGTATTTATGAACATTATTAAACAAATCATCATCACTCAGCTTTTCTAGCTCCAACCCTGTTAGAGCTATATCACCTTCATTGTAAATGCCTATCTCTTTAGCAATGGCAATCGCTGTTACCTTGTGGTCTCCGGTTATCATTACAGGTCGAATACCGGCTGTGCGACATTTTTTAACCGCCTCAATAGCTTCCGGACGTGCGGGGTCTATCATACCCAACAGCCCCACAAATGTGAGGTTGGTCTCTATAGTTTCGTTATTCACATTTGATGGAATATTGTCTATCTCTTTTTGAGCAATAGCAAGCACACGTATTGCATTTTGAGCCATTTGATTGTTTTGCTCTTTTATAGTTGCAATATCCTCATCGGTTATTGCACGAATCGCTTCATCCACTAAAATAGTTGTAGTAACACCCAATACCTCATCCAATCCACCTTTTACATTTACAATAAACCTGCCATCTGGATGCTTGTTGATTGTTGCCATTCTTTTTCGTTCAGAATCAAACGGCACTTCGCTCACACGTTTGTACTTTTCTTCTGCCTCGTTTTTATTTACACCATGCTGTAAGGCAATAGCCACAATGGCTGTTTCTGTTGGGTCGCCACTATTCTCAGCTGTTCCATCGGGTAGCATTTTCAAGTGTGCATCGGTACACAGAAGGCCTGCCATAAGAAGCGTTTTTTCAGATTCATGCAGTTTATGAAAAGCATCCGGAGATTGATAGCTCTCTTTTAAATCCACACTCCCATTTGTAGTCCAACCTTCTACAACAGTCATTTTATTTTGAGTAAGTGTGCCTGTTTTGTCTGAACAGATAACAGTAGCACTACCTAACGACTCTACTGAAGGTAAAGTGCGCACAATGGCATTAGACTTCACTAAACGCTTCACACCCATTGCTAACACAACAGTCGAAATCACTTGTAAACCTTCGGGAATTGCAGCAACAGCCAAGCTGACAGCCATCATAAAGGTATCCAAAATAGAGTTTCCATATAAAACACCTACAACAAATATTAATGCACAAATAGCAAGCGCTGCATAGCCTAGTATTTTGCCCAGCTCTTCTAAGCGGCGCTTCATAGGTGTATCAGTCGATTCGGTATGCTGAAGCATATCTGCAATTTTACCCACTTCGGTTTGCATGCCCGTGGCAACTACTATACCGCGTCCTCTTCCATAAGTAACCATTCCTGTGGAGAAAGCCATATTTTCTCTATCGCCCAAAGGTATGTCTTTGCCCTCTAGTGCCTTGGTATGCTTAATGACAGGCACAGACTCGCCTGTTAGTGCTGACTCTTGTACTTTAAGATTTATGGTTTCAATCAAGCGAAGGTCGGCTGGAATAATATCGCCTGTATCTAGTACAACAATATCTCCTGGTACAATATCAACAGCCGATATTTCAGATACTTCTCCATTTCTTAGCACTTTAGAGTGAGGAGTACTCATTTTATTTAAAGCTTCAAGCGACGACTCTGCGTTTCGTTCTTGTACCACACCAATAATAGCATTAACTATGAGAATCCCTAATATAATATAGGTGTCGAGCAACCCCTCTCCGTGCATAATACCAATAATCCCAGAGACTGCTGCAGCAACCAACAGTATCAAAACCATAAAGCTTTTAAATTGCTCAAAAAACACCATCAACAAAGATTTTTTCTTTTTTGACGTTAGTCGGTTTTTGCCATACTGTTTAAGACGACTCTCAACCATGCCTGAGGATAAACCCTTATCGAGCATAACGTCCATCTGCTTCTCTATTTCTTTGATTGAATGCTTGTAAAAATGGCTCATAAGTTTTATTAATTTTGTTGATGAGTATGTTTGCTTTAAACACAATTACTCTTATCTTTAAAAAAGGTAAACAATCGATTTGACATTATTGTTTTGAGCTATCGAAAGTTTCAAAGAACCGCTTTTTACAACATAAATATGTTTTATAACATCTATTACTAAAGCGAGGTTTTCAATTGTTTTTAATAACTTGCGATGCTTAAAAAAATGAGGCTTTGCATAAAGCAAAGTCTTTTTAATATGTAGTTTCAAGATTTTAATTAATATAAATTCTTTACACATGAAAGTCTATAAAACCAATGAAGTTAAGAATATTGCCATACTAGGCAGTTCAGGAACAGGTAAGACCACTTTCGCAGAGGCAATCCTTTTCGAAAGTGGTCTTATAAAACGACGTGGCACTATTGATGCCGAAAACACAGTAAGCGATTATAATCCTGTAGAAAAAGAATATGGGTATTCTGTGTTTTCAACACCAATTTCGATTGAGTGGAAAAACAAAAAAATGAACTTTATAGATTGTCCTGGGTCAGATGACTTTGTGGGAGGTGTTATTTCATCTCTCAATGTTGCCGATATGGCCTTAATGCTAATTGATGCTCCGAGTGGCGTAGAAGTTGGGACAATGAATCAATTCAGATATACTGAAAAGTTCAACACTCCTTTAATGTTTATAGTTAACCAGCTAGACCACGATAAAGCAGATTACGAAAACACACTAACTAACTTAAAAGAGATATACGGCAATAAAGTTGTACCTGTACAATATCCTATTACCAGTGGTGAATCTTTCGACGCTATCATCGATGTTTTGAAGCGAAAAAAATATAAATGGGCTCCTGGTGCTACTGCTCCAGAAGTATTGGAAATACCCGAAAGCGAAGAAGAGAGAGCAGAAGAATACTACCAAGCTCTATTGGAAGCAGCTGCTGAAAACGATGAAGAGCTGATGGAGAAATATTTCGACCAAGGCACTCTGACCGAAGAGGAAATGCGCGATGGTATTCAAAAAGGGATGATTAGTCGCGATTTATTCCCTGTTTTTTGCACCTCTGCAGAGAAAAACATGGCTGTACATCGTGTTATGAATTTCTTGAGCGTTGTTGCTCCATCACCCGATGATATGGAAGCACCTATCAACACCGATGGAGAAGAGGTGAAACCAGATTCTGAAGCACCAACTAGTCTTTTCTTTTATAAAACAACAATTGAACCACATATTGGAGAGGTTTCTTACTTCAAAGTAATGTCTGGAAGATTGAAAGAGGGTGACGATCTTATGAACGTTGACCGTCAATCGAGAGAAAGAATTGGACAGATTTTTTCAGTGGCTGGACAGCTGCGTACAAAAGTTGAACAACTGGAAGCAGGAGATATAGGTGCTGCAGTGAAGCTCAAAAATGTGAGAACAGGCAACACATTAAATGAAAGAGGAGTTGAACAGAGATTTGACCTTATAAAATATCCTGAACCTCGCTATCGAAGAGCTATAAAACCTGTTAATGAGTCAGACTCGGAAAAGATGAACGAAGCTCTCAACGTTATGCGCCAAGAAGACCCAACATGGGTAGTAGAGGTTTCGAAGGAGTTGAAACAGACAATTGTTTCAGGACAAGGTGAGTTTCATTTAAGAACCTTGAAATGGAGGCTAGAAAACAACGATAAAATTGAGATTGAATTTTTTGAGCCAAGAATTCCCTATCGTGAAACTATTACTAAGAGTGCTCGTGCAGAGTATAGACATAGAAAACAGTCAGGTGGTGCTGGACAGTTTGGTGAAGTTCACTTAATTGTAGAACCTTATGTAGAAGGTGAGCCTGTACCTCCGGTATATAAATTTGATGGTAAAGAGTTCAAAATTCAAGTGCGAGACACAGATGTTGTAGAACTTGAGTGGGGCGGAAAACTCGTGTTTATTAACAGTATTGTAGGTGGTGCTATTGACACTCGTTTCTTACCTGCCATTTTAAAAGGTATAACAGAACGAATGGAACAAGGACCACTAACAGGGTCGTATGCTAGAGATGTACGTGTGATTGTGTATGATGGAAAGATGCACCCTGTTGACTCTAATGAGATTTCGTTTATGCTTGCTGGGCGAAACGCATTTAGCACTGCATTTAGAAATGCTGGACCAAAAATTCTTGAACCTGTATACGACTTAACAGTTTCAGTACCTGCAGATTTCATGGGTGACGTAATGAGTGACCTACAAGGCAGACGTGCAATGATAATGGGAATGGATAGCGAGGCTGGATTTGAGAAAATTAATGCTAAGGTTCCATTAGCAGAGTTGTCAAACTACTCTACATCGCTAAGCTCTCTTACAGGAGGACGCGGATCATTCTCTATGAAATTGGCAAACTACGAATTGGTGCAATCTGACATTCAAGATAAACTATTGAAAGCTTACCAAGAAAAACAGGATGAAGATTAATTTATAGCATCATCATAAACCTTGCTATTTTATATAACTAAAAGGCTGTTTCTATCTAATTGTAGAGACAGCCTTTTCTTTTACATCAACATACCAACCAAAAGCTCATCAATTGAATCTGTTTTATTCGAAACCAATGAAAAGCAACTCAATAGGAAGCTCAAAAGAAACACAAATAAAGAAGTGTTTTAGAAAGAGTGAATTATTAGAGTGTTTTGATAAGAGGTGAAATATTAAACAGTTCATTTCGTTAAAAATAAGTACATTTGTATTTTTAAGAGTAGAACAATAAATTGCCACATATCAATATGGAAACCCCCACCCTATACTTAATTCCTATAACTATGGGAGATACGCCCATAGACAAGGTATTGCCAAAGTACAATACAGAGATAATTAATAACCTATCGTTTTTTATTGTAGAGAATATACGCACATCACGGAGATTTCTCAAAAAATGCAATCCTGAAATTGATATAGACGCTCTTACTTTTTACGAGCTTAATAAACGAACTTTGTCGAAAGATATTGCAACTTTTTTAAATCCTATGAGAATGGGTGAAAGTATTGGCGTAATTTCTGAAGCAGGTTGTCCTGCAATAGCCGATCCAGGGGCAGATGTTGTAGCCATTGCACAGAAAGAAAACTATAAAGTAGTGCCTCTGGTGGGTCCCTCATCTATTTTAATGTCGCTTATGGCATCGGGTTTTAATGGGCAAAGCTTTGCATTTCATGGTTATCTCCCAATTGAAACGAATGAACGTATTAGAGAGCTAAAAGAATTGGAAAATAAGGTTTATAGAGATAATCAAACTCAGATATTTATAGAAACTCCCTATAGAAATAACAAAATGGCAGAAGATATTCTAGAAAACTGCAAACCTCAAACCAAGCTTTGTATTGCTATGAATATAACATGTGACAATGAAACCATTATTACCAAAAAAGTGGGTGCATGGAGAGGCAAGCTGCCAGATATGCATAAACAACCATGTGTTTTTTTAATCTATAAATAATCTCTATAAGAGAAAAGCAAAAACACTATAAACACTTGCAACAAAAATATAACAATAGATTTACTAGATGAATATCCAGCATAATATAGAACTAAAGCCCTATAACTCTTTTCGTACCAAAGCCAAAGCAAAGCTTTTTAGCGAACCCAAAACAGTAGAAGAACTGTGCCAAGTAGTAAAACAATACACAAACGAAAAAATATTAATACTAGGCAATGGCTACAATCTTTTCTTTACAAAAGATTATAACGGTTTAGTTATTCATCCTCTCATGAAAGGCATTAATGTATGCTATGAGAATGAAAAAGTAGTTGATATAGAAGTAAATGCAGCTGAAAACTGGGACGATTTTGTAGCGTATTGCGTAGCTAACAACTATGCAGGTGTAGAGAATCTCTCATTAATTCCTAGTTCAGTGGGTGCTGTTCCTGTTCAAAACATTGGGGCTTATGGTACAGAAGTAAAGGAGGTGATAACACGCGTAAAAACAGTAAACATTGAATCAGGTAAACAAAAAGAGTTTACAAATGAGATGTGTGAGTTTGGATACCGTGATAGTGTTTTCAAACGAACAGGTAAACATATTATCACTTCTGTTATATTCAGATTACAAAAAGAATTTATTTATAAGCCAAAATACAAAGATGTTGTAAGTGAACTTGCTGGTATAGAAGCTCCAACAATGGCGGATGTACGCAATGCGGTTGTAAATATCAGAACTCGCAAACTGCCCGATTACGACATATTGCCTAATGCTGGTAGTTTCTTTAAAAATCCATTTCTAACTAACGATGAAAAGGAAAGCCTTTTGCGCTTGTTGCCGGATGCAACTATCCACAAGGTAAATGAAAGCTGTTTTAAAATATCTGCAGCATTTTTAATTGATAGAGCAGGATTTAGAAACAAACGCAACAAAATGGTTGGCACATATAAAAATCATTCTCTCATCATAGTTAATTATGGCACAGAAGAGGGAAAAGAGATTGTAGATTTTATGAAAGAAGTTCAAAAAAGCGTATATTCACATTTTAAGATATGGTTAGAGCCTGAGGTGAGGATCTATTAAAACAAATAATAGATGAATAGAGCTACAAGCATCTGGCACTCTTACCATTAAGCAGACTAAATTAACTCAACATTAAACTAAATCAAATATGGCATCATTTATAGTAGAAGGTGGACATCAACTCCATGGAGAAATTACACCACAGGGAGCTAAGAACGAAGCTCTACAAGTAATTTGTGCAACTTTGCTAACCAACGAAGAGGTAGTTATAAATAACGTTCCTAATATATTGGATGTAAACAATTTGATTGATTTGCTGAAACGAATGGGAGTGGAGGTGAAACAGCTTAGTAAAGACAGCTATTCATTTTGTGCAAACAATATAGATTATGATTACACTCAATCGCAAGATTTTGTAAAACGATGTGGTGCACTTCGAGGCTCTGTAATGCTTATTGGTCCACTGCTTACTCGTTTTGGAAAAGCAATAGTGCCAACTCCTGGAGGTGATAAAATTGGACGAAGAAGATTAGATACTCACTTAAATGGAATAATTAAACTGGGTGGGGATCTTGAGTTTGATGCAGAAAAACAACTCTTTAGTTTATGTGCAAAGAAACTAAAAGGAACCTATTTGCTTCTTGATGAAGCATCGGTAACTGGCACAGCCAACCTGATAATGACTGCAGTATTTGCAGAGGGAGAAACAACAATTTTTAATGCCGCTTGTGAACCTTATGTAGAACAACTTACCAAAATGCTGGTGAGAATGGGTGCACAAATTGAAGGTGTAGGTTCTAATCTGCTATGTATAAAAGGAGTGAAACAGCTATCTGGATGTTCTCACACGCTTTTGCCCGATATGATAGAGATTGGAAGCTTCATCGGGATTGCTGCTATGACTGGCTCTGAGATTACCATAAAAAATGCTTCTATAAGCGATTTAGGGATCATTCCACAAACTTTTTCTAGATTAGGAATTACAGTTGAACAAAAAGGAGAGGATATATTAGTGCCCAAACACGAAAAATATACTATCGAATCCTTCTTAGATGGCTCAATTCTTACTATTGCCGATGCTCCCTGGCCTGGACTAACACCTGACTTGCTGAGCGTGTTGCTTGTATTGGCAACAAAAGCTGAAGGTTGTGTTTTGATACATCAGAAGATGTTTGAAAGCCGACTCTTTTTTGTTGACAAGTTAATAGATATGGGTGCTCAAATTATATTATGCGATCCGCATCGTGCAACAGTTATTGGTATGGGTGATAGATTTAAATTGAAAGGAATGACTATGACATCACCTGACATTCGTGCAGGTATATCTCTGTTAATTGCTGCCATGGGTGCAGAAGGAAAAAGCGAAATTCATAATATTGAGCAGATAGACAGAGGATATGAAGATATCGACATTCGTTTAAACAAGCTAGGTGCACGCATAAAGAGGGTGTAAAGCAAGCAATTTATAAAATATATAACTAAAGCATTGGCAAAACACTTTTCCCCTCATAATTTATATGTGAAACTATTTGTCAATTTGCAAATACTTTCATTCCTTTGTGTAGAAGCATTATTAATAACTCTACTACGTAAGAAATTAAAATCTAATAATACTAATGCCTTAATATAAATCCTCCAAAAATATGGATCATACAACTGTAGTCAAAGACTTAACACAAGTAACAATCAGATTATCGGGTGATTCAGGTGACGGAATGCAACTTTCTGGCACATTGTTTTCGACTCTATCGGCAATATTTGGAAATGAAATTGCCACTTTTCCCGATTATCCATCAGAAATTAGAGCCCCTCAAGGAACGCTAAGTGGTGTGTCGGGATTTCAAGTAAGAATAGGGTCAAAAAACATTCACACTGCTGGCGATCTAACCGATGTGTTGATTGCAATGAACCCTGCAGCATTGAAAGCCAATGCACAACACCTTAAAAAAGATTCTATCGTAATTTTCGATACTGACTCTTTTAATAAAAGAGATTTAGAAAAAGCTGCTTTCGCTACCGATGACCCATTTAAAGAACTAGGCATGAATGAGCTGCAATTAGTTCCGGTTGCAATCACAACAATGACTAAAGAGAGTCTTAAAGAGATGGGATTGGACAATAAAGCTGTTTTACGCAGTAAAAACATGTTTGCTTTAGGATTGGTTTGCTGGTTATTTAATCGTCCAGTTGAAATTGCTGACAAGCTTCTCGAAAAGAAGTTTTTGAAGAATCCCAAATTAGTAGAAGCCAACATTAGAGCATTAAATGATGGGTACAACTTTGGCAACAACAGACATCTAACAGTTTCTACCTATAGAATAGAAGCCTTAGAGCCTGAAAAAGGGTTTTATACAGATATAAATGGCAACCTTGCCACAGCATACGGATTAATTGCTGCTGCTGAAAAAGCAAATATAAATATGCTACTTGGTAGCTATCCTATTACACCTGCTACAGATATTCTACATGAACTAGCTAAACGAAAAGACTTTGGAATAAAAGCTCTTCAGATGGAAGACGAAATAGCTGGTATATGCGCTGCATTAGGAGCAAGCTTTTCAGGACAATTAGGAGTTACTACTACATCTGGACCTGGACTAGCACTTAAAGGCGAAGCTCTTGGACTAGCTGTTATGACAGAGCTTCCTCTTGTAGTTATCGATGTTCAGCGTGGAGGTCCATCTACTGGAATGCCTACAAAAAGCGAACAATCGGATTTAAATCAAGCATTATATGGCCGTAATGGCGAGAGCCCTGTTGTAGTAATTGCAGCACTCTCACCTACCGACTGTTTTGATAGCGCTTATTGGGCTGCTAAGTTGGCTTTAGAACATATAACCCCTGTAGTTTTATTAACTGATGGATACATCGCTAATGGATCTTCTGCTTGGAAGGTGCCAAAGATGAGCGAATACCCTGATATTAAACCAAACTATGTAGAAAACTACAAAGGCGACGAAGAATGGAGACCGTACCTACGTAACGAGGAAACAAAAGCAAGATATTGGGCTTTCCCAGGAAAGGCTGGATATGCTCATCGAATTGGAGGGCTAGAAAAGGATGCTGTAACAGGAGGAATTTCATCGGAAGGTGAAAACCACCAGTTGATGGTTGAAACCCGTCAAGCTAAGATTGATGTAATTGCCAACTACATTCCAGATCTAGAAGTTATTGGTGATGAAGATGCTGAAACACTCATTGTTGGATGGGGAGGCACATTTGGACATTTGCTTGAAGCATACAGAGGGATAAGAGAGAAAGGACACAAAGTTGCTTTCACACAATTCAAGTTTATCTCTCCATTGCCTAAAAACACAGAAGAAGTGTTGAGAAAATATTCACGTATTATTGTTGCAGAACAAAACTTAGGTCAATTTGCAAATTATTTGAACAGTAAGATTGAAGGGCTCAATATTCACAAATTCAATCGTATAACAGGGCAGCCCTTCTTAGTATGGCGTTTGATTGAAGAGTTTATAAACATTATTGAAGAGGAGGCATAAACATGGCAGACACATTAAATATAAAAGCTGAAACCTTGATATATAATCCTAAGGACTATAAGAGTATAAACAGTGTTAAATGGTGCCCAGGTTGTGGCGACCATGCAGTGCTAAACTGTATACACAGAGCAATGGCAGAACTAAATTTAGAACCTGACAACACAGTTATGGTATCTGGTATTGGATGTTCGTCAAGACTTACTTATTATATGAACACCTATGGAATACATAGTATTCATGGACGTGCACTCCCTATTGCTACTGGAATGAAAGTAGCAAACCCAAAGCTTAATATATGGGTGTCTACAGGTGATGGTGACTCACTAGCTATTGGTGGCAATCATTTTATTCATACCATTCGCAGAAACGTTGATTTAACGATTATATTATTCAACAACAAAATATATGGTTTAACTAAAGGTCAGTTTTCACCCACTTCCGAAAGAGGATTTGTGGCTAAGTCTGCTCCTTACGGAACAGTTGAAGACCCTTTTAGACCAGCTGAGCTTTGCTTTGGTGCACGCGGCAAGTTTTTTGGTAGAGCTATTGATGTAGACTTGAAAAATCTGACTAACACATTAGTCTCTGCATCTAAACATAAAGGAGCAGCTGTAGTGGAAGTATTGCAAAACTGTGTTATCTTTAATGATGGTATTCACAATAAGTTTTCAAACAGATCGTGGCGAAAAGAGAATACAATATTGCTACAACATGGCGAGAAGATGATTTTTGGTGATAATGACGATAAAGGTATTGTAATTGATGGATGGAATTTGAAAGCTATAACTATTGGCGAAGATGGATATACACTAGATGATGTGCTTGTTCATGACAGCAGTATAGAAAATGATACATTGCACGAAAAGTTGGCTCTTATGGGAGTTGAAGAGAATCACAATCTTCCAATAGCTTTAGGGGTTATCCGCGATGTAGAAGCACCAACATATGAAGTAGAGCAAGAAAAGCAAATAAAGAAAGCTCAAGCAAAATCACCTAAACTTACTTTTGAAGAGTTTATAATGAATTCGGGTAACGTTTGGGAGGTGAAATAACATTCAAAGCAATATTAAATAAAAAAAATCCGGAAGATTACTCTTTCGGACTTTTTTATTGTTTAGAATTCCTATTATTTAATTTTTCTTCTTTTCAACTCCTGTTTTATCATCAACAGCTCTCTACTTGATTGTCCACTAACGGAGCTATTCTCTTCTGCACGACGAATCAAATAAGGCATCATTGTTTTCACTTCGCCATAAGGAACATACTTAACAACATTGTATTCATACTTAGCTAAATTGTTAGTTATGTGATCACTCATTCCATATAATTGCGAAAAATAGATATGAGGATGGTTGTGTGGCAAACCATGTTCATCAATTAATGTTGCTAATAACATACAACTTCGTTCATTATGGGTAGCTACCATAAAAGAGATGGTGTCAATATTGTCAATAAAATAATGAATTATTTCATCAAAATCTTTATCAGTAGCCTTTTTGTTAGGTTGAATTGGTGAGGGATAACCCATCTCTTGTGCACGCTCGCGCTCTACTTCCATGTATGCACCACGAACAATTTTAAGACCTAGATAAAAGCCCTCAGCTTTTGCTACTTCATGATGCTCTTTAATTACATCTAACCTATCGTGACGATACATTTGATAAGTATTTTGAACAATAGCTTTTTCTTTATTATATTTACGCATCATATCAAGAGTCACAGCATCTATCATTGGCTGAATCCAAGAATGCTCTGCATCAATCAATACGGGTACTTGTAATTCATGACTTAAACTGCAAATATCATCAACCCTCTTAAGTAACCTATAGTAGCTTTTATTCTCTGAATCTGTTAGAATTTCATTATTACTAACTTTTACCATTAAATCAAAAGACCCAATTCCTGTAAGCTTAAAAGCACTAAAGGGGGTTTTTTTGTTATTATTAGAATACCTAATAACATTCAACAACTCTTTACAAGTTTCGTCAAACATCTCTTCGCTCTCCTCGCCCTCAACCGCATAATCTAAAATAGTTCCAACACCCTTTTCATATAGACTATCAATCAACTTTGAGCTATCTTGTATAGAGACCCCTGCACAGAAATGTTTATAAATGGTTCTTTTAATAAACCATTCAACTGGAAAATGTATGGCAAAAGCAAAACCCGTGAGCTTTTTACCTATACTAACCAATGTAGGATTGTTCATAACTTTAAACAATAGATACATTTCTCGTAAATCACTATTAGATTTACCTCTAAAAGCAGTTTCTAAGTCATTGAAATTAAGAGATTCAGCGATTTTATTTTGCATAATTATAATGGTATAAAATAGGTATATACAAATTTATCAATAAAAATGATATATTGTATGTTTTTTTAAATAAATAATAGTATTGTCATGTGTTTGAAAAAGAATAGAGGTGTTGTTTTCAACGTAAACAGATAAGAAAAGTGCGATTTTAACTTTATTGGAATAAAAGAGGAATAAATCAAGCAATTATTACTACTTTTGAAGTTGAAATTAAATTATTAACAGAAGATGCTTGAACGTAGAACAAGACTCTAAGTTTCTATAATATCAATTTATAAAGAGAAGATTATAGAAATCACATAAAAGACACTCCAAACTCTAAAAATCAATCATATTTATAGAGCTTCCTGAAGAAGGAATTCCTCAATGTGATTATTTTATGATAAATGTTAAACTTTTATTGAACTCATTTGTTAAATTGGTTGACAAGAAGCGTTCTTTAAAATATTTTTTGTAAAACAAAAAGGTAAGTAAAAAGGAAAAGTATGAAAAAATCAACTATTTGGATACTTGCCGGTGTAATGATTATTGCATTCATAGCACTATTGTTTCTTCAAGTAAAGTACATACAAGTTACTCTAGAAACGAGAAAAGAACATTTTGATGAATCTGTAAAAAGAAGTTTGTATCAAGTTTCACAAAACTTGGAATTCGATCAAACATTACAGTTTATCGAAGAAGATATTGCAGAGTCTGAAAAACAGTACTCAAAGTATAATCAACCCCAGCAGGGCAGTTCTTCATCGTCTATTAGAAGAAAGAGTGAAAAATGGACAACTACAAATCCCGATGGGAGTGAAACTACAATTAGCTATGATATCACAACCGAAATTGGTGATAAATCTCAACAAGGAGTTTTTATATCTCCGGGACATGGCAAAAATACAATATCTAAAACCTCGCATGAGTTACAGCAAGCTTTTTCAAAGCGTTATTTGCATGAAAGAGCTTTACTAGACGAGGTCATTTTAAAGATTATGTATCGAGCCAGTACAAAACCAATTGAAGAGCGTGTAGATTTTCGCAAGATAAATTCTTACATTCGCTCAGAATTATTAAGCAATGCCGGTTTAAGTGTTCCATTCAGTTTTCAGGTAGTTAATCCAAACAACCAGGTGGTGTATTCCTCACCAGGTTATTCTGACAAAACTGATGAAGAAGTTTTTACACAGGTGCTTTTTCCGAACGATCCACCGTCGAAATTGAATTACTTGCGAGTTTATTTCCCCACAAAAGGGGAGCACGTTTTTAGTGAACTTACATTTGTAGTGCCATCGTTGATATTTACAATTATTTTATTGATAACTTTTACATTTACTATTATCTCTCTTTTCAGACAAAAGCGTTTATCTGAAATGAAGAACGACTTTATCAATAATATGACACATGAATTAAAAACTCCTGTTTCAACTATATCTTTGGCTGCACAAATGCTTAAAGATTCGGGTATTGCAAAATCTCCAGAAGTATTCAAACATGTATCAGGGGTTATAAATGATGAAACCAAACGTTTGAGCTTTCAGGTAGAAAAAGTGTTGCAAATGTCGCTCTTCGATAAACAAAGAGCTACACTAAAATTAAAAGAAAAAGATGCAAATGATTTAATTGTTAGCGTGGCAAACACTCATGCACTGAAAGTTGAAAAATTTGGAGGTACACTAGATATCGATTTACAAGCAGTAGAAGACTCAGTAAATATAGATGAAATGCATTTCACTAATGTATTATTTAATTTACTAGACAATGCTCTAAAATATCGCAAAGAGGATGTTCCTCTTGAATTGATGATGAGGACGTGGAATGACACTGGAAAACTATATATATCGATTGAAGATAACGGAATTGGAATAAAGAAAGAATACGTGAAAAAAGTGTTTGATCGATTCTATAGAATTCCTACAGGAAATGTACATGATGTAAAAGGATTTGGATTAGGATTGGCTTACGTTCATAAAATAGTAAGCGATCACAAAGGAACTATTCGCGCTGAAAGCGAATTAGGCAAAGGAACGAAATTTATAATAAGTTTACCCTTAATAACACAGAAATGATATGGAAGAAAAATTAAAATTATTTTTATGCGAAGATGATGAGAATCTTGGCATGTTGCTCAGAGAGTATCTGCAAGCAAAAGGATATGAAACAGATCTTTTCCCTGACGGAGAAGCTGGTTTTAAAGGATTCGTTAAAACAAAGTACGATCTATGTATTATAGACGTAATGATGCCAAAGAAAGATGGTGTTACGTTAGTAAAGGAAATCAGAACAATAAATACTGAAATCCCTGTAATATTTTTAACTGCAAAGAATATGAAAGAAGATATTCTTGAAGGTTTTAAAGCTGGTGCTGACGACTATATAACCAAACCATTCAGCATGGAAGAGTTGGTGCTTCGTATTGAAGCTATCATCCGCAGAGTGAAAGGCAAAAAAACGAAAGAGCAACAAGTTTACAAATTTGGTAATATGACTTTTGATACTCAAAAGCAAATTCTCACTATTGGTGATATTGTAACGAAGCTTACAACTAAAGAATCGGAATTGTTGACACTTCTAAGTGCACACAGTAACGAAATTCTTGAACGTAATCATGCGTTGAAACAAATTTGGGAAGAAGATACTTACTTCAATGCTAGAAGCATGGATGTATATATCACTAAACTACGTAAACTGTTGAGACCAGAACCAAACATCGAAATTATTAATATTCACGGAAAAGGTTACAAGCTAATTGTACCTAATGAGGAAGAAAGTAACGAAGATGAGGAATAGATTATAGTTATACAAACTATCTATAAACAAGAAAAAGCTGCTCAATTGAGCAGCTTTTTCTGTTTAATAGAGATTTTACACATCATCTACTTGGGGTTATAGAAGCCATTGTTTTTACGTCAATCACACTTTCTTACATCTAACTATCACAATACGACAGTTTTTCCTTACATTTGTATAAAAAAGAAGATGATACACTCAATGACAGGGTATGGAAAGGCTACAACAGAGCTCCCTGGTAAAAAAATCACCGTAGAAATAAAGTCGCTCAACAGTAAGCAATTCGACCTATACACCCGCATTCCACACATATACAAAGAAAAAGAGATATCGTTGCGAAATGATCTATCTAAGATATTAGAACGTGGCAAGGTTGATTTATATATCAATGTAGAAGAGTCGGAAATGGATTCTACAATAAAGATTGATGAATTGCGCCTCAAAAATTATCACGCTGAAATGAAGCAGCTTGCTGCTTCTCTTAATATTGAAGAACCAACTAATTGGTTTGATATTCTGTTTAAACTACCTGACGTTTTTAAGCAAGAGCCTGAAAAACTTGACGAAGATGAGTGGCTAGCTGTAGAAAAAGCTGTTGATGGTGCTGTAGCAAATTTAATTTCATTTAGACATCAAGAAGGTGAAGCACTAAAACAAACAATGCTTACAAATATTTCCAAAATAAAAGAGCTGACCATTGAACTAGAAAAGTTTGAGGCAGAACGTATTGAGAAAGTAAAAACTCGTATAACGGAAGCTCTTAGCAAATTAGAAAACACAACTTACGACAGCAATCGACTAGAACAAGAATTAATTTATTATATTGAAAAGCTAGATGTAAATGAAGAAAAAGCACGTCTTCTTAATCATTTAGACTATTTTACAGAAACGATAGAAGCAAACACTTCACAAGGAAAGAAACTAGGTTTCATTGTTCAAGAGATTGGTCGTGAAGTAAACACTTTAGGCTCTAAATCAAACGACTCTGATATGCAACGCCTTGTTGTACAAATGAAAGATGAGCTGGAGCAGATAAAAGAGCAGATATTAAATGTTTTATAAACAGTAAAGAAAGGAGCATATATTATGACGGGTAAGTTGATTATATTTTCAGCACCTTCAGGAACAGGCAAATCTACTATTGTACGTTACTTGCTTAATAAAGATTTGAAACTGCAATTTTCGATTTCAGCTACAAGTAGAGCACCAAGAGGAAAAGAGAAACATGGAAAAGAATACTATTTTCTAACCTTGGACGAATTTAAAGCTCGCATACAAAGAGGAGATTTCCTTGAATACGAAGAAGTGTACAAAGACAACTTCTATGGCACCCTTAAAAGTGAGGTAGACCGTATATTAGCAAGTGGTAAAAATGTAATTTTTGATGTTGATTGTGTTGGAGGATTAGCAATAAAGAAAATATATGGCGATAAAGCACTCACTATTTTTGTTATGCCCCCATCTGTAGATGAACTGCGCAATCGTTTAGAAAAAAGAGGAACAGACACCCCCGAGGTTATTCAAAATCGCTTAGATAAAGCAAAGCACGAAATGAGTTATGCTCCGCAATTTGATGCTATAATTATGAATGATGATTTTGATAAAGCGAAAAGAGATACAGTAAAGCTCATTAAAGAGTTTACAGGAAAAGAGTAAGCTTAGCCTATCACAAGTTGGCAGCTATCTTTATCGTGGACAAATAAACAACTCGTTTCAAAACATTCACTCTTTAGATTGCAACCCAATTTACAGCACTAATAAAGCCTTATAACTTTTACAAACAGAATCAAACTAACCCAATAGAGACTATTAAATGAAACTACATAATAAATTTATACTACTCTTAGTGTGGTTGTTCCCCCTCGTGCTACATGCAGCCACCCCACAAAAGCAAACTTACACCTATACAAAAAGAGACTCACAATCATTAAAACTTGATGTGTACTCAACTTATACAGGTGAGATGCAACCGTGCTTGATGTTTGTATTTGGAGGTGGATTTAAGGAAGGTACTCGCGATGCTGAGATATACAGCGACTACTTCAACCATTTTGCAAACAAGGGCTTCACTGTTGTTTCAATTGACTACCGTTTAGGGATGGAGGGTGAGAAAGCTCCCTCTATGTTTAATTATAAACCAATGGAGAAGTCAATAGAATTGGCAGTTGAAGATTTATATATCGCTACCCAATTCTTGTTAGAAAATGCATTTGAACTAAATATCGACACTACTCAAATAATAATAAGTGGGTCGAGTGCTGGTGCAATAGCAGTGCTGCAAGCCGATTACGAAAAGCGAAATAGTTTTGAGTCTAGCAAAACCCTATCGCCTAAATTTCAATATGCAGGAGTAATTGCTTTTTCAGGCAGTATATTTAGTAGAGAGGGAGCTCCAACTTACACCATTGCTCCAGCTCCTACCCTACTGTTTCATGGCAGTGCCGATAAATTGGTGCCATACAACAACACTCGTTTCTTTAACATTGGTATGTTTGGGTCGAACACACTAGCAAAGGAGTTTCGCAAAAATGAATATCCTTATCTCTTCTACTCAATGGAGGGTAATGGTCACGAAGTAGCCGAATACCCAATGACAGACTTCCTACCAGAAATAGAACAGTTCATCACAGACTATATTTTCAACAAGAAACAACTGTTCATTGATATCAACTATCGAGACAAGAACAGAGTGGTTGAAATTTCGGATAGCCCCAAAGATTATTATAACAATTAAGCTGTGCAACAATTTCTAAGACAATACATGCTACCAATAGCCATGGTTATTGGTATTAGCTTCTATAAGCAACTTGCAATACTTGCACCAGCTATTCCATATTTGCTTGCAGTGATGCTCTTTATCACCTATAGCCGTATAATATTGCGAGACATTCGACTCAAAAAGTTTCACTATATTCTTTTAGGCATCCAATATGGAGGAAGCATTTTAGTTTACCTGCTGTTTTTTAAGTTCAACACCACACTTGCACAAGCTGCTATGATTTGCATACTTGCACCCACAGCAGCTTCCGCTCCAGTAATTACAGGTATTTTAGGAGGCAATATCTCCTCAATAGCTGCTTATTCATTTATAAGCAACTTATCAATTGCAATTTTGTCACCACTCTTTCTCGCCCTTATTGGCGATGCATCTGTAGGGGCTATAACCTTTGGGTCTTCTGTGATTATTATCTTCAAAAAAGTTTTCCCTGTGTTATTACTTCCTTTCATTTTGGCAATAACAATAAGCAAGGTAAGCCCCAAACTGCACAACACTATACGTAAAGCCCAAATACTATCCTTCTATTTATGGGCAATAGCCCTCACCATTGTTACTAGCCGTGTAACAATGTTTATAAGCATTCAAGGCAATGCTTCTTATAAACTAAAACTTGCAATGGCGGGTGTAGCTCTAATTATCTGCGTGTTGCAGTTTTGGTTTGGTCGTCGTATTGGCAAAAAATACGACAGTACTATAGCAGGCGGACAGGGTTTGGGGCAAAAAAACACAATTCTTGCTATATGGCTTACTCAAACATACCTCAACCCTGTAGCGTCCATTGGACCAGGAAGCTATGTGTTGTGGCAAAATATAGTAAACAGTTATCAACTGTGGCACAAAGAAAGAAAAACAAAACAGAAACAATAAAGAGATTTATTCATTAAAAAATGTCTTATATTTACTCAAAAATATAACACCCCACCAATATGATAAAAATAACAAACAAACAAATAGTAGATTCGCTTCAAAAAGGACCCGTAGACTATATTTATCTATATACCGATGCTTATCTTGCCGAATTAGATAATCAAATGAATCCTGAAAACATGCACAAACTAAACGGACATCAACACGCACTACTTGCCTATCGTTTTTTTAGGGAAGAGGTGAATTATGGAGGTTTTGTGCAGTTGATACAAAACGGATATGGTGGTTACATATTTGATAATCCCACTGCAAAGGCTTTTAAGCTATTTGGTGCGAAGGAGACAGCAAAAACTATATACAGAGCAAAAGAGATATTTGATGCTAACCGTGAAGAACTTGAAAGAGAAACTACAGACGAAGAGTTCAACGCTATGTATGTTGACTTTGAAGACTTTGAAGAGCTTGAAGAGCAATACTATCGAGTAGAAAAAGCTCAAACAGCAATTATTGCTAAGTATGTTGATGACAATAGAGAATTATTTGCTGAAATTGTGTAATCGCTAATGCGAGATTGATGAAAGCAAAAAAAGAGCTGTTGGTTTATTTCTAAACTAACAGCCCTTTTTTTATTCAGTATATTCATTTCTTATTAAAAAGACTTCAACTCACTTTTTCTATACTTTTCCAATGCTTGCTTTAATGTCAAATCTTGTGCACCAACAAATATTTTCATATCCATCTTCTCTAGTGCCATTGCAGCATTATCCCCTGGTCCGTTGCCTGTTATCAGCACATCGGGTTTGAGTTCGAATATCTTCTTCGATGTTGCAGTTCCTGCTCCATGAGCTTCGTTTTTAACTGCACTATTATCAATTACAGACAACTCATTAGTTGTCTCATCAAATACTACAATATATTCTGTTCTGCCAAATCGTGGGTCAATCATTGCGTTCCAATCTTTACCCACAGCAGTAAAAGCTATCTTCATTATTTTCTCCTTTTATGTTTGTTAATTCTTTTATCTTCTCCCAAGCCTGCTCTAGCAAACAGGTTAGTTCTTTTTGTTTATATTCTACAATAGTCTGTCCAAGCGTCATTGCTTTGGTAAAATCCTCATTGTAGGGCAAATCTATTATATGTTCAATACCTTCATCCACCAAAAACTGCTTTATCTCTGCCTGCTTTTCAATATTCACATCGGCTTTGTTGATAATACAACCAGCATTAATGTTGAACTTTTTCACTAGTTCATATACTCTCTTCAAATCGTGAATACCCGATATTGATGGCTCGGTAACTAGCACTGCAAAATTAGCTCCTGATAGTGAAGATATTACCGGACATCCTACACCTGGTGAGCCATCTACCAACACGTAATCTTTCTGATATTTTAGTGCCAACGCTTTGGCTTCGTTTTTTACTTTAGCTACCAATTTACCCGAATTGTCTGCTCCAATACCAAGATGAGCATGCACCATTTTGCTGCCTGTTTTAATATTAGAAACAAATAACTCTCCAACCAGGAGATCTTTGTTGATAATGGTTTCAGTGGGGCACACACGTGCACAATAGCCACATCCCTCGCAGTCTAATGGTGTAATGGTGTACTCATCGTTGATTACCGAAACAGCATCAAACCTGCACACATCCATACATATTCCACAGCTAATGCAATTAGCTTGCTCTATGTAAGCAACCTCGCCACTATAAAAATCTTCTGAAGAATCTAAGTCGGGTTGCATCAGTAAATGCATATCTGCTGCATCCACATCACAATCTGCAAGCACCACATCCGTAGCACCCATCATAGCAAACGAAGCAGTGAGCGATGTTTTTCCAGTGCCACCCTTTCCAGATATTACTACTATCTCTTTCATTTACTTGCTCCTTCCTTCATAGATAAACAGAAGTCTAAAATATCATTCAAAGCTGACTCCACTTCTGGAAACTGAGGATATATAAGATTTCCCCTGGAATATAGCTCTGCTATCTCTCGTTTGTTGGGTATTTTAGCTAATACCTCAACACTTTCTGCATTACAATAATTAATTACCTCCTCATCGCCTATCCCATCTCTATTGATAACCACACCAAAATCTCTTTCAAGTTCTCGCATAGTTTCAACAGCCAGCTTCAAGTCGTGCAAACCAAACGGTGTAGGCTCCGTAACCAATATCACATAGTCGGCATCTTTGGTAGCCTCCATCACAGGGCACGATGTGCCAGGAGGAGAATCGAAAATGGCGAAAGGGATATGTGCGTATTTTTCAGCAACATATCTTTGGGTCTTTGCAATGCTCGACACTGCTTGCTCTTCACCAACATTGAGGCGGCTCTCTACATAATGCAATTTGCCCCATTGGTAATCTCGCAACACACCAATTTTGGTTGGCTGCATTGGCAATGCACTTGCAGGACACAACTCGGAGCATGCATAGCAACTATGACACAGTTTTGGATAAACCATAATCGTCTCTCCCAATTGAATAATTGCATTAAAGTTGCACACCTCTTCACAAAGTCCACAAAGAGTACATTTAGTTGCGTCCCATTTGGGTGTCATATTATGGTTATCCTCTTCGTGCACCAATGTGCCATTGAAAAACAGCCCCGAATTGGGCTCTTCCACATCCAAATCAACCAACACCACTGCCTCACGCTCAGCAATATATGCAGCAAGATTGGTAGAGAGGGTTGTTTTACCTGTTCCACCTTTGCCACTTGCTATTGCTATTTTAAATGTTTGCTGGTTTTTCATACTTTTAAAATCTCTGATAGTATTATAGCTCACTTAATGACCATCGCAACTGTGATTCTCGTCATGGCTGCAATAGTTGGCACTCAATGTCAACTCGTCTGCAATAAACTTATTCACCAAATTAGTAGGTGTATCAACAGGTGCACCCACAAAAGCATTTACGCCGTATTGGTTAAAAAGGGTGATAGCTTTACCTCCCATACCTCCGGCAATTACATCAGTTGCACCATTCTCCGACACCCACTTTGGAAACGCACCTGGTGTGTGTTCTGGTGGATCCATTCTTGTAACTTCTGTGATAGTATCGTTTTCAACATCCACAAAAGCAAATGCTTGGCAATGGCCAAAGTGTTCAGCCAACATACCGTTGACCATCGGAATTGCAATTCTTTTCTTTGTCATAATTAATTTTGTTTTGTTTTCAAATTAGCACAAGCCCTTTCTATTTAAACAAAGGGCTTGTATTGTTTTATAATTGTTTACTGTTTTATTTAAAGGTTATTCTTGAATATCGTCACGAAACCTGCCACCCATACCACGACCACGGCCTCCATTGCCTTGACCCAATCCTCGACCACCACGATTTTGCCCCATGCCGCCACCTTTACCTCGACCCATGCGGTTTATCATGCCTCTTCCCATTCCTTGTCCACGAGCTCTACCCAATCCTTGTTCTTGAAGAATGTCATTCATCGTATTTTCTATATTCTCGTTCTCTTGTGTTGGGTATCTGCGTCCTGCACCAAAATTACCACAACGACCCATCCTTCGTCCTGTCATAGGACCTTCGCCCATCGGACCTCTTTGATTAAAATTTGACATTATAATATGTTTTTAAAAATGATTAAATTGATTATTTCAAACCAGCGTTTAGTCGTTTACCACGACCTTCCTCTGAGCATGAATGGCGATTCTTACCCATTCCCTTGCCCAATTTATCTAGTTTCTCTTTATCTGTAGCATCGCTACATTTTCCTAGTCCTCTTCCTGTTCCTTTGCCCTTTCCTTCGGGTCCTGTACCATCCAATTTTGGCATAATTCTATTTCCTCCTATTATTTAATAAAGCAATTACATCGCTGACTCTCTTTTCGGCATCCTCTATCACCACCATTTGTATGTGCATACTATCTAACAAGGGTTTAATTTTCAAACCAAACTCACCAGATACTATCATCTGCACGTTGCGGGTTGCAACTAATTCTACTGCCGCTTTGCCAGCATGCTCTTCCATATCTCTATTGATGTTGGGGATAAACTCCATTCCACCACTCTCAGTATCTACTATAATAAACCACGCACAACGCCCAAAACTTGTGTCTATATTAGATTCTAGCGTATTGCCAGTTGATGCTATTGCTACTTTCATACTCCTTTATTTTTACGACCTCTGCGTCCAGGTCCACCTTTTCGTTTCATAAAACTCCCACATTTTGGACAAACCTCTTCTTTACATGGTCTTCCAGAATGGTGAGCTTGCTTAAATTGACATTGTGGGCAGGCACATTGATCTTCATTATAAATCTCTTTGTCATCCTCTTCAGGCATATCAAAATCTGATATATCGTGGCTGCCACACAATGGACACTCCTCTATGGGCAAATGCTTGTGTGGGTGACTAAAATAACATTCGCAACTGTTGCACTGATGCCAATCGCTATCGAAATAGACTTTGCCTCCTTCAATGGCTATTTGGCGCCCTTCCACAAAAGCCACAGCTAACTTTCGTAAAGCTGCAGCATATATGCGTGTAAAAGTTGGACGAGAAACATCCATTAGCAATGATGCCTGATGATGACTCAACCCATCATAGTCGCAGAGGCGCATTGCCTCATATTCTTCAATCAATAAATTGACTGAAACTTCCGATTGCTTTAAATCAGAATCTATTCCATAAGGCTTAAAACCCTTTACAGATGGTGGATTTAATACTCTACGAGCTCTTTTTCTACGTGCACACATATTTACTTTTTGCTAATGTTCACGACAAATGTAATGAACCTACGTTCACTAACCAAATGTTTTAACAGTTTATTTAGACATTAAACGCACAAATGATATACACTTCTTTAAATCAGCTGGTAATTAGAAAATATTTGATGGTAAAGTTGTCAACGTAATACTAATACATCTATTATATATGATAGGTAAATTAGAGCCAATTATAATTCTTCCAGTTGTGATGTTTTTTTATTTGTGTCTGCTATTTGAAAATACTGTTTTGTGCAAGTGAAACTAGAATTGCATTTTTTACGGGTTCGTAGAAGTGAAAAGTAGAGCCAGCATTGTGTTAAAGACTGCAAATAAGCAGCTGTTTTACAAACTACTATTATATTCCTTTTTTCAGTTTTGAAATCAAATCCAACATCAAATTTTGTAGAAATAATCTATTTTAGCTTCCAACAAGCTGTTTTATCTCACACCCACAATATTTCTGCAATTGCCGAAATGTCAATTCGTAAATAATAGAGCGCTATTTATTACAATTCATTTGTAGATCCGACAAAAAAGAGTTGGAAATCAAATCTACCATGGTAGATTGGGCATTCATCCCTTGAAAATCAAATCTACGGTGGTAGATTGAAAATTCATGCCTTGAAAATTGAATCTACCACTGTAGAAACACTTTGAAACGGTAAAATGCTGATTTGTCAAAAAAATGTGGTGAGAAAAAAGTCGCGAAGAAATAAAAAACAGTCTACAATTGAAAAACTGACTGATGAAAAGATAATTCTCTATCAAAAACTAGAATTTTGATGCATGAATGGTTCAAATTTGTGCATCAAAACAAGAATAAACTTTTTCAAAGCAAATCTACCGTGGTAGATGCAAGTTTCAACTCTTGTTGGTATTTTGTAGAGCGTCGAAGTGTTTTGAGCAAAGATATGCCAATAGGATACCGAATAGACAGCATAAAAACTAAACAATTATTTACAAATAGAAGCAAAACATAGTATATCAACAACCCTCAAATATATTGCATGTAGACTATAAAAATGGATATATGGAGACATCAAATTGTATCGTACATGCAGTTTAGAGCAAGCATATAGCTCTTTGCATGTAATCTGTAAATTGCATATAAACAGCTGAGAAACTAAAAATTCATTTAAGAATAAAGACAACTTACAGCAAACATTTATATAGAATATCAAAAAAATAAACCCATCTGAATATAATCAGACGGGTTTATATATACCTAGAATCTTCTAGCTGATAAAATTAAATCTCAACTTTTGACGGACGAACCATATGTTTAGGATCTAATATTGTATCCAATTGCTCTTGTGTTAGCAATTTCTTGTCAAGTACCAATTGATAAACACTGCCTCCAGTTTCCAATGCTTCTTGAGCAATCTCTGTACTGTTTGCATAACCAATAAATGGTTTAAGCGCAGTAACTATACCGATAGAGTGCTCTACCACACTTCTGCAATGCTCTTCGTTGGCAACAATACCATCAACACACTCAACGCGCAATGTATCAAAAGCACGTTTCAACCAAGTGCTAGATTCTATAAGGTTTTGAACCAATACAGGCTCCATAACATTTAGCTCCAACTGTGCAGCTTCTGAAGCCATCGACACAGTTAAATCGTTTCCAATAACCTTGAAACACACCTGATTTACAACTTCTGGAATCACCGGGTTTACTTTACCTGGCATAATAGAAGAACCCGGTTGTTTTGGGGGTAAGTTTATTTCACCCAAACCTGCTCTTGGTCCCGAAGCCATTAATCTAAGGTCGTTGCATATTTTAGACAATCTAAGAGCAATCATTTTCATAGCAGATGAGTATCCTACCATAGCTGATGTGTCGTTTGTTGCTTCAACAAGATTTTCTGCAAGAACTATGTCCCAACCCGAAATATCTTTTATATATTGTGTGCAAAGCTCTGCATAACCGGGCTCTGCAGTAATTCCTGTACCAATAGCTGTAGCGCCCATATTAATTGTAAGGAACTCTTTTGAAGCAGCATCGATGCGCTTCAATTCGTTTTTCATTGCATCCATATATGCACCAAAAGATTGCCCCAAAGTCATTGGCACAGCATCTTGCAACTGTGTGCGACCCATCTTTACCATCTCTTTAAACTCGATTGATTTCTTTTCGAAAGATTCAATCAGTTTTTCTAATGAAGCTTTCAACTCATCGTGCAACATATACAAACCCAGGTGCATAGCAGTTGGGTAAGCATCATTGGTAGATTGAGCCATGTTTACATGGTCGTTTGGATGGCAATATTTGTACTCGCCTCTCTCTTTGCCCAATATCTCCAATGCACGATTGGCAATAACTTCATTTGCATTCATATTAACACTTGTACCTGCACCACCTTGCACTAAATCTATAGGAAAATGCTCGGCATGCTTGCCATCCATGAGTTCTTGACAAGCCTCTACAACTGCATTAGTTATCTCATCATTGATAAGTTTAAGCTCATTGTTTGCTTTTACTGCTCCCATTTTCACTAATCCCAAAGCCTTTACAAATGGAGGGTAGTGTGATAACAATTGACGACTTATATCAAAATTTTCGATACAGCGTAAAGTTTGAATTCCAAAAAGTGCTTCTGTTGGTACTTCTTTCTCGCCTAAAAGGTCACGTTCGGTACGTGTTTGTCCTGATGTTTTAAATTGATATTCTTTCATAAAAATAATAATTAGATAAAAAGATTATGATTTCTCATCTATAAATATTTTTCAATAAAAAATAGATGTAATCGGTTTTTCCATTCTGTAAATTGTTGCACAAAGGTATATAATTAAAGCCTTATTAAGAAATAAGAACACAGCATTTATTAGCCAACTTAACTACACCTCATAAATATTAAGAGGTAATATATATAACAAGAGCTATACGAAAATAAAAGACCTACTAACACCTAAATTTTATGAAAATGAGCACAAATTTGAGATAACATATAAATGAATGACTTTTTTTTATGTAAGTTTGCAAGCGATGAAAGAAAAGCTACTCATACTGTGTTTATTTAGTTTTTTTGCAACTATGCTGGTTGCACAACAACCGCATATAATTGTGCCCGACTCATCCTTGATTACAAACGAGAGAGATTCGCTTGGCATCATTATGGAGCAATCGAAAAGAGCTGAAGGTATAACTAGAGGAGCCCTTCAAGATACCGACACAACAAAGGATCTTACACGCTATAATGTTTGGAGAATCAACGAACGAACAGGCGAACGATACACAGCTACACCAGATACTCTATTGTACAATTATCAACAAACAACACTGCCCGATGGCAACTCTGTTGCAATGGGCTACTTGGGCAATCTTGGCTCGCCAGTTATCTCTAAACTCTTTTTCGATCGTGGCGAGGGGAGTCAGTTTTTCTTTTACGATGCATACTACCCATATAATATGGATGTTGATAAGCAATTGTTTTTCAACACCCGCATCCCCTATTCTCGCATAAATTATCAGCGCTCTGGAAGCAACATGAACAAAGAAGAGCGACTTGAAACAAGGTTTACGATGAACTTTAACAGGCACCTAAACTTTGGTTTCGACCTAAACTTTATCAATGCTAAAGGATTCTATGCATCACAAGCAGCAAAGCAGAACAATTTTTCTGTCTATGGAAACTATCTAAGCGACCGTATTGAGGTTCATGCTTTTGCTTCACAAACATCCGCTACTAATTACGAAAACGGAGGCATCACCGACTCTACATTTATAACCAACCCCGAGTTGATTGAGCAAAGCTTTAACTCACAAGATATTCCAACTCGCTTTGTAGATACTTGGAACAGAGTGAAAACCAAGCAATATTATCTATCTGCTCGATACAATTTAGGATACAACGAACCAACCTTAACTCCTGGAGATAAAAAGTTTGTGCCTGTAGCGAGTTTAATATTAACCTCGCGTTACAAAGATCAATACCGTAGATTTTTATCGTACGATACAGCTCGTGTAACACTGCCCAATGGAGATGTTGTTGGGAAAATAGACACACTTTATACAAACAATTATTACAAATCGGCAGTTGACGACAGCACCCGATTTAGCACATTTAAAAACACCCTTGCACTCTCTATGCGAGAAGGATTTAGAGATTGGGTGAAGTTTGGGCTTACCGTGTTTGTAGAACACGAATCAAGAAACTTCAATTTGCTCGACACCGTGGCAGATGGTAGGTATAGACACAATGAACAGACTACAACTATTGGTGGAATACTAAGCAAACAACAAGGAAAGTATCTTCGCTTTAATGCAGAAGCCGATTTGGGTGTACTGGGCGAAAATTTAGGGGAGTTTAGATTAAGTGGAAATATAAAAACAACCTTTAATATTGCGGGAAAAGATGCAAACTTGATAGGAGAGGCATATATCAAAAACTTGAAGCCTAAATTCCTTGAACGACAATATCACTCGAAATACTTCTGGTGGAACAATGATTTTGATGATACACGCAGGGTATACATTGGTGGAAAACTAGTTATCCCATTTACCAAAACCACTCTTAGTGTGGGTGTTGAAAACATTCAAAACCTCATCTATTTCGATAAAACTAGTCTGCCTTTCCAAGAAAACGAAAACATACAAGTTGTATCGGCGCGGATAGATCAAGACTTTAAATTTGGCATTTTTAATTGGAACAACTCTATTGTGTATCAAACATCAAGCAACGAAGAAGCAATTCCATTGCCCACTCTTAGTGCCTACTCAAACATATTTTTAAAGACTAAAATTGTGGATGAGTTAACTTTGCAATTGGGAGTTGACGCACATTACCATACAGAGTATTATGCACCAGGCTATGAGCCAGCTCTATTGCAGTTTTACAACCAAAGAGAGAAAAAGGTTGGAAACTATCCTATTGTAACAGGATATGCAAATATGCACTTGAAGCAGATGAGATTTTTTGTGATGATGTACAATATTGCAGATTTGGTGATAGAAAAACCAAACTACTTCTCGCTGCCCAACTATCCTGTAAATCCCACCTTGTTTAAGTTAGGTGTTTCTGTTAATCTCAACAATTAACAACTGTGCTATCTGATAAAACAAGTACGGCAGTTCAATAATTGCAGCTATTTACACCTTCATCAAATCACTCATTATTCCATCAGATATAAATATCCCCTTGTGTGTGAGCGTAACATTGGTGTTTTCTTTTTTAAGGTATTCAAGATTAAAGTATCTTTTAGAATTCTGTAAAAAGTAGTCATACAATTCATCTCCAAACCTACTTTTCAAAACTTCCAAATCAATTCCCCACACTGTACGCAAACCAGTAATAATATACTCGTTGTATTTTGTTGTGAGGTCTATATCCTCCTTTTCAAGGTTCGGGGTAGAGTTGTTTATCCCCGCAATGTATTTTGGCAACGATGATACATTCCACCATCGATGTTCGCCATCGAAAGAGTGTGCTGACGGACCAAATCCAAGATATTTCAATCCCGTCCAATAAGAAGAGTTGTGTTGTGAAATAAAACCCTGTTTTGCAAAAGCAGAAATCTCATAATGTTCGAATCCCACTTTTGTTAAAGTGTCAATTAAAGTAGCAAACATTTCTAAACTACTATCTTCATCAACAGGGTTTACTTTGCCAGCCTGCAGCAGAGAGTATAATCGTGTTTTTTCTTCATAAATTAAATGATAGGCAGATATATGTTGAACGTTCAGGTCTATAGCCTGTTGCAAACTTCGTTTCCATATAGCTAATGTTTGATTGGGCAAACCATACATTAAATCGATACTTATATTATTGAAGCCCTTTTTCTGACAATATTTTACTGCTTCAATTGCCCCACTAGCATCGTGTCTTCTACTAAGAAACTTTAGCTCATCATCATCAAAGCTTTGCACCCCAATACTAACTCTATTGAAGGGCAATTTGCAAAGCATATCAACGTAATGGTGAGTCAGGTCATCAGGATTAGCTTCAATCGTTATCTCTGCGTCAGCTGTCAATTGATAGTTTGCTCTGATAGCTTCAAAAATCTGCTCAATATGATTCTTCTTCAAACGCGATGGCGTGCCTCCACCAAAATAGACTGTTTTCACAACATCATCAATCAACTCATCTTTTCTAAGATGTATCTCTTTGCATAAAGTCTCAACATAACTGTCTATTTCAGCTTCGTTGGTTGAAGTAAAAAAATCGCAATAGACACATCGCGTTTTGCAAAAAGGAATATGAATATAAATTCCAGCCAAAGGTTCTTAATTTTATTAGTTACTTGTCGGTAAGTTTGTTGTATGCATCTAGGTATTTCTGCATTCGCTCCACATCGTCGTCAGACAAAACTTCTAAGCGTCTTAAATCCATGTTGTCTGTCAAATCATTTAACTTAACACGTGTAGCTAAATCATTTTGCATAACGCGGTTCAAGTAGTGATTATAATCCTCATTCTCTATCTTTGTTAGAGAATGGACTGCATCAACTATCACTTCCGAGAATCCTTCGAAAAACAAATCAGCTACAGTAAGTTTTGTATCTTCAAGAACATCATGCAAAACCCCAACAATTTTCTCCTCTAATGTTTGTCCTGCATTCATTACTCTAAAACAATGCCCTATATAAGGCTGCCCAAACCTATCCTTTTGTTTACCATGGGCATCTATTGCAAAATGTATTGCATGTGAAAGCTGCGCTCTTAAATCCATAGTTGTAAAATTAATCTCATAAATTTTGCATGCTCATTAAGCATCAGTTTATCATCAACATAATTTGAACTTGCAAATAAAACTTTTTCAAAAAAAAATCAAAATAAGAAAACTCTATAATTTTTAAACTAACCAATATTTTTAACGGCTAACTGTTAAAGCGACAAACATACATAGAAAAGTTTTAATATTCATTTTTCAATATGTTAAAAACAATTTTCCCATATAAACGGAAAGTTATTAACATAAAAACTAAATGGCAAATATCATAACATCGTTCACAATCTAATGGGATAGTTGTATCATAACAACTAAAATTTGCAGGAAAAACAGCTCTTCTGGATAAACTGAAAAACAGCTCTTTGGATATGCAAACTAAACTTGCACTATTAGTTAAGCTACATATTTATAATTATTATTTCTATTATTAAATTCTTCAATTGTCATGTAATCTAAGTAAGAGTGCCTTCTTCTTTTATTATACCAGATCTCAATATATTCAAAGACTTGCGTTTTCATTTGTTCTCTTGTAATTAGGAAGTTGCCGTAAACAAGCTCTGTTTTAATAGATTTGAAAAAACTTTCTGCTACTGCATTATCCCAACAATTTCCCGTTCTGCTCATACTCCTTATAACGTTATGAGAGGCCAGCGTATTGGCAAACACATTATTTGCATATTGTACTCCTTGATCTGAATGAAAGATAAGCCCTTTGCTAATATCCCGATTCTTAAGAGCCATGCGCCATGCTGGCAATGTGGTGTTTTGTGTAGCCATGCTATTACTTAAACTCCATCCAATGAGCTTCCTGTCATACAGATCCATTATCGTTGTTAAGTATAAGAAGCCTTCTTTTACGGGGATGTAAGTAATATCTGATACCCATGCCTTAGAAGGTTCTGTTTGCTCGAACTGTCGGTTTAGAATGTTGTCCATAATCAGATAGTTATGCTTAGAGTCTGTTGTAACTTTAAACTTTTTAGATAGCTTGCTTCTTAGGCCCATCTCTTTCATATACTTAGCCACTGTTACACGCGATATTTTATACCCTCTACTATGTAACTCAGCAGTAATTCTAGGGCTACCATAACGTTGCTTAAACTCAAAATAAACACTGGTAATCAACTTCTTGAACTTCTGTTTTCTTAAAGCTTTATTACTTGCAGAAGACCGCTTCCACCAATAATAGCTACGACGTCCTACTTCCAGGACTTTGCACATTTTGTCAATCGGAAATATCCCTTCATTATTCTTTATGAAGGAATATATCATCGATCGGTCTTGGAGAAAATGGCAACGGCTTTTTTTAATATACTATGTTCTAACTCTATATCTCGTAACTTTTTCTCTAATTCGTGGATTTTCTCTTGCTCTGGTGTAAGCTTTAAATTCCCATTACCGGGAAAGCTACCTTCACCAAGCGCATCATATTCTCTACGCCATTTATATAACAACTGTGGTTGAATGCCAAGTTCTCTAGCCAACTGTGAAACGTTCTTTCTAGTTTTAGTTAACTC
>RRZT010172694.1_pt1 | contig 71054 bp, 65 predicted proteins | sample 2165551 | NCBI WGS metagenome assembly RRZT01 (sample SAMN10456910, study PRJNA506462) | wastewater metagenome | biome: wastewater; feature: sludge; material: wastewater sludge; isolation source: wastewater sludge with Escherichia coli K12::gfp cells carrying plasmid... | place: USA: Moscow, Idaho... | reverse complement strand
GTAGCCATGCCTACCACAAGATTATCAAACAGCATCAGTTTACAGGCTCGATGAGTGGTCGTGGCAACTGCTTTGATAACGCTCCAATAGAAAGCTTCTGGGGCGTATTAAAGAATGAATTAGTATATCACCAAGACTATAAAACAAGATTTACAGCCAGCAGCGATATCATTGGCTATATTGAGCTGTACTACAACCAAACGAGGATTCAAAAGGGTTTGGCCTATAAATCGCCAAGACAGGTGTGGTTTGATTATTATCGTCAAGCTGCGTAACTAAAATCTCCCAAGTTTAACTGTACGGATTTGACGGCAGGGGTCAAACAACACCAACAACACCAACAACGCCAACAACGCCAACAACGCCAACAACGCCAACAACGCCAACAGTCGATAACTCGTTGTTAGATACTAAGACCTTGCCTGCTATGCCAAGTAATAACAAGCCTTTGGCAGTATATAGAAATAACAATGCAATCACTGCGCTCCAGCAAGGTATCTATAAAGTGAATCAAACCACTTTTCTTATTGGCGGTGCTGGGTATGAGTGTGATGGTAAAAATAAGGATGCTTCTGGACAAGCAATCTTGTGTAGTTTTGTCACCAAATACAAATATGATGCCAATAGCAAGAAAATTGTTTCTGAAAATTGGGTTTACCAACCTACGAAGAAAACTTGGTCAACCATCGCATTGATCGATGATGATAAAAACTTTTTCAAAATATTTTATCAAAATTATGAAGGAAATACAGGTGATGGCAAACAGTGGTATAACGATGCTATTGACTTTAAAACCACCCCCTCTGTTATTGACAATGGGGTATTAAGCTATAGTTTTGGTCAAGCAAAATTCTTGTTAAGTTTCATACCTAGTAACTTAACTAGCAATAACAAAATCCAGCATACCAGCGGTGCTGAAAGTTACAATACACAGGTGAATCTTGTTGAAGGTGAATATCTAAGTCTTGACAAAAGAGGCGTATGGTCAAAAAGCGATGATGGCAATGGTTATAGAACCTTAGGAGAGTATCGAAACGCACATACCAATACGGGTAATGTATTGTGCTTATACCCTCTTAACTGGAATGCGGGAATTGTTTTTAATAGCAATCAGCCAAACGCTCAATTATATCAGTTAACCGCAGGCTGTAGCGATACGATTGATACTAAAGTTGATAGCATTGCACTTACTGAGGGTGTTAAAACTATTGGCAATAAAAAAGTAATTTATTTATCTCAAAAACCTGTGACATTGCGTTCCGATGAAGCGACTAGTAGCTATCAATACCTGTACGCAATAGCCCTTAATGATAAGGGTATTCCAACCCAAGGCAAAGCTTATCAAGTGGGCTATGCAGAAAAAAGTTCAGAACAATACTACAATAAAGCGGCACTGACCAATATTTTAGATAGCCAAAAAGTAGATTTGCAAATTCCTTTACCTTTCTAAATAGTTTTAAATAATTGCAAACGAAGTGTTCTATTAAAAAGCGGATTAAATAATTCGCTTTTTTCTTATCTGAGCTTATCTCATAAAAATCGCTAAAATCTATAAAATCCGCTACAATACGTCATCTTTTTTTATCTAATTTAAGTACCTAGCTTGCCATGACCCTACAATCAGAAATCGCCAAACGCCGCACCTTTGCCATTATTTCTCACCCTGACGCGGGTAAGACCACCATGACCGAAAAACTCTTATTATGGGGTCAAGCCATTCAGCGAGCAGGGGAAGTTAAATCGCGCAAAACAGATAAACACGCCACTTCAGACTGGATGAGCATGGAGCAAGAGCGGGGAATCTCGATTACCACCTCCGTTATGCAGTTTCCCTATGCCAACCACATGGTCAACCTGCTTGACACCCCAGGTCATGCTGACTTCTCTGAGGACACCTACCGCACGCTGACCGCAGTAGACTCTGCACTCATGGTCATTGATGGCGCCAAAGGGGTAGAAGAGCGCACCATCAAATTAATGGAAGTGTGTCGCATGCGAGACACGCCCATCATCTCGTTTGTTAACAAACTTGACCGCGAAATTCGTGACCCATTATCGCTACTGGATGAGATTGAAAACGTACTCAAAATTCGCTGTGTTCCTATGACGTGGCCCATCGGTACAGGCCAGCATTTTGTGGGTGTTTATAACATTGCCGAAAATAAAACCTATTTTTATAAAAAAGGTCATGGCACGGAGATTATCGACATTGAAAGCCGTGATGGCTATGACTACCCCGATGTGCGAGAAAAGATTGGTGATATTGCATTTCGTGAATTTGAGGAAAGCTTGGAGCTTGCGCAAATGGCGCATGAAGACTGGAACACCGAAGAATTTTTGACAGGAAAACAAACGCCTGTGCTATTTGGTACCGCGCTTGGTAATTTTGGCATCAACATGGTACTAGATACGTTGGTCAAATACTCACCTGCACCCAAAGACCACGCCACGACCGAACGGTTGGTGAAGGCGGATGAAGAAAAATTCTCAGGGTTTGTATTTAAAATCCAAGCCAATATGGATCCTAAGCATCGCGACCGCATCGCCTTTATGCGCGTATGCTCTGGCAAATACGAAAAAGGCATGAAAATGAATCATGTGCGCATTGGTAAAGACGTGCGTATATCAGATGCGTTGACGTTTTTGGCAGGCGACCGTGAGGCGCTTGAAGAAGCCTATTCTGGTGATATCATTGGGCTACACAACCACGGCACTATCCAAATTGGCGATAGCTTTACCGAAGGTGAAAAACTGAACTTTACGGGTATTCCGCACTTTGCCCCCGAACTGTTTCGCCGCGTAGTACTCAAAGATCCCCTCAAATCCAAGCAGCTACAAAAAGGTCTGCAGCAGCTCTCAGAAGAAGGCGCGACGCAAGTATTTATGCCACAAATCAACAATGATTTGATTTTGGGGGCGGTGGGGGTGCTACAGTTTGAAGTGGTGGCTCACCGCTTATTAGAAGAATATAAAGTTCAGTGTAAGTTTGAGCCTGTCAGTATTGCCACAGTGCGCTGGGTACACTGCAATGACAAGATCGCGTTTGAAAAATTTAAGAAAAAAGCCCATGACCAATTATCCGTTGATGGCGGCGGTTATTTAACCTATCTTGCGCCCAGTCGTATCAACTTAAGGCTGATGGAGGAGCGTTATCCAGAAATCACTTTTAGTGCCACTCGAGAGCACTAACCCTCGTACAACAAAAAAATCGACAACAAAGACCTTGCCAAGTTAAGTTACCAAACAATAACTTAACTATGGCAAATCATCAATATTTGTAACCGAACTACCTTAGCCAACACTGACACAATGGGCTACACTAAAACCATTAGTTAATCGTTCATTAGTTAATCGTTCATTAGTTAATCGTTATAGATGCTTTTGCCACTTATTAGCAGTCGTATTAGCAATCATGCGATTCTCCCACTTTTTATGTAACCCACCAGTTAGCGAGGACACAATGCAATTTCCAAATGGTGTAACCAAATCAAACTTAATTAAACTTGGCGTATTGGGTGCGGCTGTCTATATGATGAAAAACCGCAACAAACCCACGGCAACCTTACAAGACAAAAGTAGCGTGACACCAGATAGCAGCGCAGATAACGACAATAATGCGGTAGAAAACGCTGCCAAGCAAACCACAAAAACTACCGCATTCACGATGGGTAAAGACTTGGCTGCCAAGTTGCTAGGTAAAAAATAAGCGGTCAAGTGGCAGCAGCCAAAAGCCTTTAAAGCGCTTTGATTGATTAGCTAAGTGTGGTTCGACGTGTAGTTTAAGCCAGTCACTATTTGCAGTATCAACGCAATGCCCATTAGTCATTTTGTCTAATGGGTTTCTTGCCTATTGTCTTCTTGCTGTCTTTTTGGGTTTTTGCCTCGCTAAGGCAGCGCAATTTTTCCTAAATTTTTTCTACCAAATTTCTCCTATAAGCTAAGTCAGACGGTCAAACCAGACCACACCACGCACCTTACCTCATTCTACAACTTTATACCCAAAAAGGCATTTTATGAAGCTACCTGTAATCACCCACCCACTTACCAAATTTGGCATGGCAAGCTTGCTGATGGCAGCCTCACTAGCTGGTAATGCCCAAGATTTTTATGTGAAAACTTATACCCCTGAAGTCACTGCCACCGTGCTAAATCAATGCGGCGCACAATGCCCAAACCTTGAGTATCAATTTGTTAATACGGGCATCCCGTGGCTTGATCATATCATTAATAAAGATATCACACTTGCGCTTCACAGTACCAATGACGAAGCCAGCAAAACTGTCAAAGACCCTTGGCAAACCTTTAAAAATAGCGCCGCACCCTCTAATAGCCAATATACTGAGCGCCTCACTGCCGCGACCCGTCAGCTAATCCAAGAGAATAAAGCGCTCAATAAAGCCCGCGGTAACCGTGGCAAAGAAATCGCCCCGTTCATTGAGGTAACGGCAACTCCCACCTACCTTGGGCATAAGGGCAATCTTGAGCTGTTTGCGACCACGTTTTATCAATATATGGGCGGCGCGCATGGGCTGGGTACGACCAACTTTTATGTGTTTGATATGGCTAATAAAAAGCAGTTAATGCTAGAAGATGTGTTGCTACCTAACCAAAAAGACCGCTTGTCGCAGCTAGTCAAAGCGCAATTTAGTGAGCAGTTAAAGGCAGAAAAAATTGATCCCAAAACCCATTTTCAAAGCTGGCCTTTTTTCTTGACTGCCAATTATAGCTTTGGGCGCGAGGGTATGACATTTTTGTACCAACCTTATGATTTGGCTTTTTATGCGTTTGGCGCCCCAAAAGTGACCATCGGCTACGCGCAGTTATCAGGTATTGTAAAGCCTGAGTACCTCCAATGAGCGGTTTATGTACCGCCCGTTATCCCATAGAACATCACTTTGCGGCGGGTATGCTGCCTGATAATATCTTTGCGCTGATAGACACGCACACCCATTTTGATGTAGCGGAATTTGATGCCGACCGCGCTGCCCAAGCGGCGCTAGCGTATCGGCAAGGCGTGAGGCACTTATTGATAATTGGTGTGATGGCGGCGGGGTTTTCGCGTATGCTTACCTGTCAGCACCAGCTATCCGCGCTTATTTTGCAAGGGGCGCCCAGTCCAAAAGCTCATGTGGCATTTGGGCTGCATCCTTTTTATATTACTGAGCATACCCAGCAAGATTTACAGATTTTAGAAAATTTTATCCAAAATCATGCCCCTGTTGCGGTGGGTGAAATAGGGCTGGATACTTACACCGATACTATGAAACTGGCGGAAAACTATGCTCGCCAACAAGATTTTTTTGTGGCACAGCTTGACTTAGCCAGTCGCTATCGTTTACCTGTTTTGTTGCATATCCGCCGCGCTCATGGGGATACCTTAAAAATTTTGAAGGCGCAAAAATTCCAGCAAGGGGGTATTGCCCACAGTTTTAGTGGGGGTATTCAAGAGGCTAAGTCGCTGGTTGCGATGGGTTTTAAAATTGGGGTGACAGGTCAAGTCACTAATCCTAATGCCAAAAAATTGCGTCAAACCCTAACGGACTTGGTCAAAACCGTGGGGTTGGAAAGTTTGGTGATAGAGACTGATTGCCCTGATTTTACCCCCGTACCTTGCCATGTCAGCCATGGTAGGCGCAATGTTCCTGCCAACTTGGGGTACGTGCTAGATGAGCTATGCCTGCTTCTTCAAGTAGAAAAGGCTGAATTAGCGGCACAATTATGGCAAAATAGCTGTGCAGGATTGCAAGTGGATTGGCAAAACCCGCAATACTCAATACATTGATACCAATAAGCTTATTTGGTTTTTGATGCAATAGTGTTTGCCAATCTGCCCGCCTTTCAACGTTACCAAGAGTGTGATTGACCTTATGAATACCCCCGACCACCAATATGACCGCCGTTTTGCAGGTACCCAAAAACTCTATGGTACCAAGCAGTTTAGTTTGTTTGAAAATACCCATGCTTATGTCATTGGGGTGGGTGGCGTAGGCACGTGGGCGGCTGAGGGCTTGGCGCGTAGTGGGGTGGGCGAGATTAGTTTAATTGATATGGACGTACTGGTGGCGTCTAATGTCAACCGTCAGCTTCCTGCGTTGGATGACAACTTTGGTAAAAGTAAAATTGACGCCATGGCGGAGCGTATCCGACAAATTAATCCGTTGGTCAGATTACATTTGATTGATGATTTTTTAACCACGGATAATGTCACAGCGCTGTTACCTCATAGATCAACTTATCATCAGCTCAAGCAAGCGGGCAAACGTGTGGTAATTTTGGACTGTGTGGATGATATGGCTGCCAAACTTGCTATTGCGCTGCACTGCCGTTTTAACAAGCTACCGCTGATTATGTCTGGTGGGGCAGGTGGCAAAACCGATCCACTGGCTATCACGGTGAGCGACTTAAAAGATACCTACCAAGACCCGCTGCTTGCCAAGGTGCGCCAAAAACTGCGTCAGCAGCACCATATCAACCGTGATTTAGCCGAAAAATTTGGTATCAAGTGTGTGTATTCCACCCAGCCACCGATTGTGAGCCGCGGTACGGCGCAAACGTGTCAAACAGGTGGTCTTCATTGCGGTGGTTATGGGTCGGCAGTTACAGTAACCTCGGTGGTTGCCATGGTGATGGTGGCACAAGCGCTTCAATAACCGCATCACGTGTTACAAAAATCTTGCCACGGTAGTTTGTGACAGCGTGAGTGATGACCCCTACCTCATATTTTACCCCCATACCCAACGGAAAATCCCCATGCAATCCCCCGATGTCCCAGAATTTGAAATTCCCATACCAGACAATGAAGAAGAACGCCTAATTGTGCTACAACAGCACCAGATTATGAACACGGCACAGGAACCTGCGTTTAATCGTATCATTGATTTGGTCAAACATTATATTGATTACCCGATCATTGCGATTACGTTTATTGATAAGGATACTCAGTTTTTAAAAGCTTCCTGTGGTCTTGATATGACACTGATGCCGCGAAAAATGTCATTTTGTACCCACACCATTGCCGCCAATGCGCCTGTGATTGTAGCCGATACCCACCAAGATGAGCGTTTTAAACGCAACCCCCTCGTGGTGGGCGAAACAAATTGCCGTGCGTATATTGGTATACCTATTTTGGTTAATGATAGACGGGGTCAGCAAGTGGCGCTTGGGGCGCTATGCCTGTTTGACCAAGTGGTGAGAGAGGCGCCTAGTACCGAACAGCTGAGCGTGCTCAAAAATTTTTGCGATATTATTAGTGACACGTTATCGCTGCGTTTGCAGCAGCGCCAAGCAGAACGCGCCGATGAGGTCAAAACGGCTTTTTTGGCGAATATGAGCCATGAAATTCGCACACCCATGAACGGGATTATGGGCATCTTAGCCCTGATTGAGCAAACACCGCTCAATGCCCAGCAGCAAAATTATATTCGCCATATCAAAAACTCCAATGAGCATTTACTCAATATTGTTAATGATATCTTGGACTTGTCTAAGGTAGAATCAGGCAAAATGCCGTTTGAGAGCATTCCTGTGGATTTGCGCCAATTATGCGAGCAAGTGTATAGCGGCTTTTTGGCACGTGCTCAAGACAACCAGCTAAACCTTGTGTTTGATTATCCGCCAGCCATTCCCCAATACGTCAAAACCGACCCCGTGCGCGTTCGTCAAATTTTGATCAACTTGGTAAGTAACGCCCTAAAATTTACCCCAAAATTTGGTACCATTACCCTAAAAGCGGCAGCGTGCTGTGAAGATTGTCAAGTCAAGCTACAGGTGATTGATACTGGCGTGGGTATCAAACCTGAGTCACAAGCGGTTATTTTTGATGCCTATAACCAAGCGGATAAATTTACCCACCGTATTTATGGGGGAACGGGGCTAGGTCTGTCGGTGTGTAAAGCATTAGCAGAGGGCATGGGCGGTACGGTTCAAGTTGCCAGTGAGCAGGGTGAAGGCTCAACTTTTAGCCTGTGTTTGCCCCTAGAGCTGAGTGATGAGGCTGCTTATCGGCAGTGGCACCAACACCACCAAGCAGACATGACGCCTCATGAGCGCTTGTCCGCGCACATTTTATTGGCAGAGGATAACGAGCTCAATGCCATGGTGGCTGTCAAAAGTTTGCTAAAATACGGCTATCAAGTAACCCGTGCCAAGGACGGTTTGGAGGCGGTGCAGTTGTTTGAAACCGCGCCAAGTCGTTATCAGATTATTTTGATGGATCACCAGATGCCGTTGATGGATGGGGTAGAAGCCACTAAAGTATTACGGCAGAAGTTTGCCCGCTTACCGCCGATTATTGCGGTGACTGCCCATGCCATGCATGGCGATAAAGAAGTTTATCTCAAAGCGGGTATGCAAGATTATTGTACCAAGCCCTATAAGCCTGAAATGTTAGACCAAATGATCCAGCGCTGGTTGCATGCTGAGCAAGTGGGGTTATCAACCGCGTTTGCAGATGTACCGAGCATGGCATTATCATGGGCAGGGTTCGGAGGTGAGGGTGATGATGAAGCAAATCATCGGGTGACTACGATGACAACCCATAAAGCCAGCCCATGAAGCCAACCAATGATTAAAAACTAAGATACAAAATTATGGGAAATTTTATTTTTTTACAGATTTTGGCAGCGGTATGCGCTTTGTCAATTATCACCACGCTATTTAATAAGCGCATTTTGGATTTTCCGCAAGCGATTGGGGTGCCGATTGTGTCTGCGGTGCTCGTGTTTATCTTGCAGTGGAGCGCAAGTCTATTAAATGGCAATCAGTTTATTACCATCAATATTCATAATATTGAGGCTGCAGTGCGCCATATTGATTTTTATGATTTTTTGATCAATGGGGTGATTTGTTTTATTTTAACCTCGTCAGCGCTTACTTTTAAGGTGTCAGATTTAAAGCATTATTGGAAACCTATCGGGATTTTGGCAAGTATTGCGTTGGCATTGTGTGCGGTGATTTTTGCGGGCATGATGGTGGGGTTTCAGTGGCTGGTAGGGCATAGTATTCCATTTTCTATTTTGCTGCTGTTGGGTGCTGCGCTAGGTGCCACAGACCCTATCGGTATTAAAGGGGTGTTGAGTTCTGTTAAGGCGCCACGCCATTTGATGATTAAGCTTGAGGGAGAGTCGTTATTTAATGATGCGGTGTGTATTGCGCTGTTTATGACTATCTTGGGGGTGATTCAAGGCGATAGTGTGAGTGTACTCAAAACGCTAGAGATTTTGGGGTATGAAATTATTGTCGCAGGGATTATTGGCTGGTTTTTTGGGCAAATGACGCTGCGTATTATTGGTGGTAAGCATGAAATGGAGTCGTTGATTTTGACCACGGCTTTTTTGGCATGCGGCTCTTATTTGGTGGCATTGTATGCCCATGCATCAGCGCCTATTGCTTGTGTGGTGGGCGGTTTGATTGTGGGCAATCGCTGGCAAGATATTTTGCAGGCAAGAGAGATTACCGAGGTTAATCATTTTTGGCATGCCATTGAGGGGATTATTAATTCGTTTTTATTTACCTTGATTGGGCTTGAGTTGTTTATTTTGGATTTAAATTTGAGCTTGATATTGGGCGGTATGGTGGCGTTTTTGAGTTTGCATCTGTCACGGTTTATGGCAAATTTTTTGTCGTTTGCGTTTTTTCCGTCTTTTAAAAGAACCGCATATAACGGCAGTTTGACAATTTTGTCTTGGGGCGGGGTGCGTGGGGCGATTTCGCTGGCGCTCATCTTATCGGTGGCAAATGTGGCTGAGCTGCAGCCGTATGGTAGTTTTTTGGTGGGTTATACGTTTATTGTGGTATTGATGTCTGGGGTGGTGTCTGGACTTGGGCTGCCTGCGGTGATGAATGCATTTTATCATAATCCAAACGCGCCTACGACGGGGTTGGCGGGTTGGTATCAGCAGCTGGTTAATCGCTTTAACCGAAAAGGCTATCAGTATGTGATTAGTGAGGATGAGGCGGGTAATGAGGTGATTAGCCGTTATCAGCCTGCGCCAATTATTATACAAGCGTCGCCAAGCAGCGTGGGTATGGCGGTGCCGCTACCCAAAGTGGTGGATAAAGATGGGCACGATGAGCTGGCAAACCCCAATGGGTTTTGAAGGCGGTTGACCATTCATACGGACGCTTTTTGTTAAAAAAGGCCTAACCAAAAAAAGGCTTAGTGGGTAGATTAAGCCTTTTTTTGTGGGTCAAAACCGCGGCAAATATTTAGAGTGCCGCGTTCAAAATACGCTGTGCTACGCTCAAGTCATTGGTTTTATGCTCACCCAATTTGACCATACCATGCGCCGCGAGCTGAGATAAAATTTCGGGTATGGCTTGATCATCTAGTGATACCTCACTGAGACGTACGGGTAACCCAAGCTCACGGAAAAAATCTTCGGTACGGCTAATGGCTTGCTGGATTTTTTCTTCATCACTTCCCTCGGTGATTTGCCAGACATTTTGGGCATACTGTAGCAGTTTGGCGCGTTTGCTGTCTGCTAGCACGCGCATGACGGCAGGTAGCACGATGGTCAAGGTGCGGGCATGGTCAATGCCGTGAAGGGATGTGAGTTCATGCCCAATCATGTGGGTTGTCCAATCTTGTGGTACACCCGTGCCAATCAGACCATTAAGAGCCATGGTAGCTGTCCACATGATGTTTTTGCGAATGGTGAGGTCGGTAGGGTTGGCGAGAACTGCTCGCCCTTCGTCAATCAAAATACGCAATAAACTTTCGCTAAAACCATCTTGTACTTTGGCATTGACAGGGTAGGTAAGATATTGCTCCATGACGTGTACAAAGGCGTCTGCCACGCCATTCATGACTTGGCGTTCGGGCAGGGTCAGGGTTTTGGCAGGGTCAAGAATTGAGAATTTGGGATAAACTCGTGGGTTGCCAAAGGGTAATTTGGCTTGGCGCTCACTGTGGTTGATGACCCCGCCTGAGTTCATCTCAGAGCCTGTGGCAGGAATGGTGAGAACCGTGCCTAGCGGCAATGCTTGTGTGATGTCACGCGTGTAAGTGGTAAGCGCTTGCCACGCCTTGTTATGCTCGGCATCATCGTCTAAAGTTGCTGTTAGGGCAATAAACTTGGTGCCGTCAAGCACCGAACCGCCACCCACCGCCAATAAAAAATCGATGTTGTTGGCGTGAACCATGTCCACCGCCTTCATTAAGGTAGTAAATTCAGGGTTGGGTTCAATACCGCCAAATTCAAAAATTTCTCGGTTTTTGCCTTGCAGCGCCATGATGACCTCATCAAGCGTGCCTGTTTTTTTGGCAGAACTGCCACCGTAAGTAATCAAAACACGGGCATTTTCTGGTACCAAGTTGGCTAATTCTTTAATTTGTCCTTCACCAAATACGATACGTACAGGGTTGTAATATTGAAAGTTATTCATGGATATCCTCAGTGGATTTTGGCTGATTAAGTGATTAACGCTTGTAAAAGTGTAGGTTCGCTATCATAAATACATAGATACAGCAAATTGCCATATTTTGGGTCAAGCCTTTTTTAGCGCTTAGGTCGTATGATGTTAAATAGTGCATGATTGGATGGTTGCAAGGTGTTGTCATCATAATTTTTTAATAATCATTAAAAATAACGCAGTTAAGCTGTTTAATTATTAATCACGCCAATAATAAAGAGGTTGTTATGTCTTATTCGTCATTGTTATCGCCGATCACTGTGGGCACCATGCGCCTGCCAAACCGTGTATTTATGGCGCCATTAACGCGCCTACGTAGTGCCGATTTGCCCAACGGTACTCGAGGCATTGGCGGCTTGCCCACCGCACTGATGGCAGCGTATTATACCCAGCGTGCCAGTAGCGGCATGATTATCGCGGAAGCCACGGATATCTCGGCTAAGGCAAAAGGTTATGCAGGCGCACCAGGAATTTTTGGCGCCGCACAGGTGGCAGGATGGAAAATGATCACCGACAGCGTTCACCACGCAGGTGGCCACATTGGTATGCAATTGTGGCACACGGGGGTAGTGTCGCATTATCGCCTTCGCCCTAACCAGCAGCCACCCGAGTCTGCATCTGCTACCAATTTTGGCGAGGCAGTTCGTACTTCCTTAAAAGATCAAGACGGCAAGGTATATCGCGCGGTGGCGACCCCCGCACGTGAGATGACCCGTGCCGAAATCAAAAACACTGTGGATGATTTTGCCAACGCGGCGCGCCTCGCCATTGAGGCGGGTATGGATTTTGTGGAGATACACGCGGCACACGGTTATTTGATTCACCAATTTTTGTATGATAGTGTCAATCACCGCCAAGATGAATACGGTGGCAGCTTGGACAATCGTATGCGCTTTTTGCGAGAAATTTTGAGCGCTGTAACGCATGCCATTGGCAGCGAGCGTGTGGGTATTCGCATCTCACCACTGGGCAAATTTAATGGGATTGCCGCTGGTAGCGAGGCGGACGCTTTAGCCATTATTGGTATGATCAATGAGTTTAACTTGGCTTATTTGCATATTTCAGAGCCCGATTGGGCAGGTGGCAAGCCACTGACTACCGAGTTTCGGCGCCAAATCCGTGATACTTATCATGGGGTGATTATTGGTGCAGGCGCGTATAGTGCCGAAAAAGCGGACCAATTGATTAAAGCGGGATTAATTGATGCCGCAGCATTTGGGCGTAGCTACATTGCCAACCCAGATTTGGTGGCACGGTTTGAAAAAAATGCACCACTCAATACCCCAAACCCTGCCACATTCTATGGAGGCAACGAAGTGGGCTATACCGACTATCCGTTTTTGGCTTCCACGCCCGCGTCTGTTTAGCCCAAACTTGAAAAAACCACCATCAATACAGGTGAGATAATATTAACCAAAAATCCAAAGCTCATGGCAAGTGGTACCACTTCATTACCGCCTGAGCTTTGGATGACGGGCAACGTAAAATCCATGGTAGTGACGCCGCCAAGCCCCACTGCCGTACTGGGGTAAGCGCGCATCAGCATAGGAATGAACAGCAGCGCCATAAATTCTCTTAACAAATCATTGAGTAGAGCCACACTGCCCCAAACCGCGCCATAGGCATCTGTCATAATAATTCCCGACAAAGAATACCACCCATACCCTGACGACATTGCAAGTCCCTGCATAATAGACACTTGTGGCATTATCAGGCCATATACCACCCCACCCACGGCAACACTCAAACAAAAAATAATACTCACTTGTACGCCGCGCTTGTTAAGAAGCACTTGCCGCAGCGACATGCCCGAGTGCGATAGCTGAAAACCTACCAATAAAATAAGTAAAATCAGTAGCGCCTTAATAATATTATCAATGGGCAAACTGGCAATAGGCAGCCATTTTCCCAACACAAAACCAAGACCCACACACGCCATCTGGATTAAGCTACCACTAATACTAAGCCCTGCTTGGGTATGGGTATGTGGCAAACTACGCTGCCAAGGGTGCAGCTTATCAAACACCAATAGGCTTAATATGCCAGCGCCCATGGTACATACCGCCAACACCGCAACATTGAGCCCAATAAACCCCAGCTGATTGCCCAAATTGTGAATTTGCGATAACGACACGCCAATAAATGTCAAAATCACAAATACTAACTTGGTTAATACCTGATCCACCAGTGGCATAAATTTTTGCGGCAATGGCACCACAAAACCAATAATCAGTGGCGTAAGTATCAATATAAGTGTGATAAAATTTTCTAACATACCGCTAACATCCCAACCTTTTTATGCCCTAGCGACCAATAGCAGGTTTGCTATCGGCGCGTCACCCAACCATTGTTTTGGCTAACGGCGGTTATTGTACCGACAAACAGGTAACGATAGCGAATTTTTTTGTGATAAATAGTCGGTGATAAATCATTTGTAAAAACTTACGTGGTACTAAATAATCGTTGTTGGTTATTGGGCTTTGACCGTAATTGGTAACACAAATAAGGTATGATTTGGGCAAGAGTTGTGTAAGATAAGCACACTTAACGCAACAAAATACCAAAGCTGCCCATTGGCAGGAGCAAAAATTGGTCAGTTAATTTCTCGTTTAATTTGTAGGACAACTAGATAACTATGAGACACTTTTATTTTGACATCATCTTCACCAGCATTGCCTTGGCAATTGCCGCTTGGTGGGGATTTAGCCATGGTGGCATGGCAGCGATGACATCGGCAATCTTTATTACCTTAATTTTGGCAGTGATGGAAATTTCACTGTCATTTGACAATGCGGTGGTCAACGCCTCTGTGCTGAAGCATTGGGATAAATTTTGGAAAACGATTTTTTTGACCGTTGGTATGCTGATTGCCGTGTTTGGTATGCGGCTGTTGTTTCCCATCGTCATTGTAGCGGTAACCGCGGATATGAGTATGGTTGATGTGGTCAATCTTGCGCTCAACAGCCCCAAAGAATACTCCGCCAAACTGATTGCTCACCATGAGGAGATTGCGGCATTTGGGGGGATGTTCTTATTATTGGTTTTCCTCAATTTCTTATTTGATGAAAAAGAAGTCATGTGGTTTACTTGGCTTGAGCGCAAACTTGCCCGCTTTGGTAAGGTTGATGCTATGAGCGTGTTTGTTGCCTTGACCCTACTCATGATTACCCTACAATGGGTAGCCGACGACAAAAAATCAGTGGTACTGGTGGCTGGGGTATTGGGTATTTTGATTTACCTTGCGACCAATGTGTTATCAAGCCTTTTAGAAGGGGCAGATGACGATGACGAAACAACCCCCCAAGTTGAGGGTAAAGAAGTAGCGGGCGCTATTGCCAAAGGCGGTATTGCAGGATTTTTATATTTGGAAGTGTTGGACGCCTCGTTTAGTTTTGATGGGGTTATTGGCGCGTTTGCCATTACCAATGACGTGATTATCATCATGCTAGGCTTGGCAATTGGCGCAATGTTTGTGCGTTCTATGACTATTTTTTTAGTGGAAAAAGGCACACTTGATGAGTTTGTGTATCTTGAGCATGGCGCGCATTATGCCATTGGCGCGCTCGCCATTATCATGTTATTAGCGACTATGCACATTGAAGTGCCAGAAGTGGTGACAGGTCTGATTGGTATTGCCTTTATTGTATGGGCGGTGATCAACTCTATTAGCCACCGTAAACGTGAGGCAGCGATTGAGTAATGACAGGTTTTTTGGCGGTTAGATTGTGTCCCTATGGCGTGAGTGATTAAGGTTTGGACACATAAATATAACAGCCAAATTTCTCTCAATAGTGGACAAAAATTCCTTCCGCTTGTATAGTAAAAACGTGAGTTATGGCTCGCGTTTTTTTTATTTAATTTAATCGTTTCGTCCAAAAAATTGAATACAAGGATTATAAAATGGCAATTAGCTTAACCAAAGGTGGTAATGTTAATTTATCGAAGGAAGCACCTACCCTTACCAATATGGCAGTGGGACTGGGTTGGAATCCACGCGCAACAGATGGTCAAGCATTTGACCTTGATGCCGTGGCTTTTTTGGTTAATGAAGCGGGCAAAGTACGTAGCGATGCAGATTTTATCTTCTTTAACAATTTAAAATCAAGCGAGGGTGCCGTTGAGCATACAGGCGACAACCGCACAGGCGAAGGCGATGGCGATGATGAAACCATCAAAGTAGATTTGACCAAAGTGCCAAGTGATGTCAGCAAAGTGGTGTTTTGTGCGGTGATTTATGATGGTCAAAGCCGTAACCAAAATTTTGGACAAGTAAGCAACGCCTATATTCGCGTGGTCAATAGCCAAGGCGAATCAGAGATTGCCCGTTATGACTTATCAGAAGATGGTAGCACTGAAACCGCAATGATTTTTGGTGAATTGTATCGCCATGGCGGTGAGTGGAAATTCCGTGCAGTGGGACAAGGTTTTGCAGGCGGCCTAGGCCCATTGGCGGCATCCTACGGCGTGGCGGTATAAGCGGTTTTGTAGTGACGGGCGCTGGGTTATCATCACGCAATTGCAAGTGACTTACAGTCACCCAACACGCGCTAGACCACTACCACTAAACCACTAGCAACCTAAATAATCTATCGTGGCGGCTAGTGGTTTTTTTATATATTAATCTTCACACACCAAACATCACAGATTGACATAACAAGCAGAGACAGCTATGGCAGCGACGTTTACCTTAATTGGCACCATTGAACCTTTTTTACATTGTAACCTTAAACATGGCGATGCCATCTATTGTGAAGCCAACGCCATGGTGATGATGGAATCCAACCTTGAACTCAAAGGTCAGATGAGAGGCGGGCTGATGCAATCGCTGATGCGCCGCTTTGCGAATGACGAATCGTTGTTTCAGCAGCAAATTGAAGCGGTCAACGGCGAGGGTGATTGTTTGCTTGCCCCCACGCTAGATGGTGATATGCAAATTTTGGAAGTGGGCAATCACCAATATACCCTAAGCGATGGTGCCTTTGTGGCAGCCACCAATCAAGTAGATATCCGTGCCAGTATTCAGCGCAATCTAGGTGGCGCCATATTTGGCGACACAGGCGGCTTGATGGTTATGAAAACCCAAGGCACAGGACAAGTGGTGGTATCTGGGTTTGGCTCACTGTTTGAGATTGATGTCACCCCTGGCAAAGACGTGATTATTGATAATGGTCATGTGGTATGTTGGGACAGTCGGTTACAATATAGCCTATCGATGTCTACGAGCAAAAATAAAGGGTTTTTGGGCAATATCATCAACTCGGTGACCAGCGGCGAAGGCATGGTCTTAAAATTTTCGGGTCAAGGCAAAGTGATTATTTGCTCACGTAACCGCGACACCTTTCAAGGGTGGATACAAAGTATATTAGGCAGCAATGCAGGCGGCCGTGGTAACAACGGCGGCTTACTCAATAATATTTTTTAAACCAAATAACTAAACTTAAGGATAAACACATGGCAGTTGATTTACAAAAAGGTCAAAAAATTTCGTTGGTCAAAGAAGCGGGTGGCGAACTGGCACAAATCAAAATGGGTCTAGGTTGGGATGTGGCTAGCAGCGGCGCTGCAAAAACAGGCGGATTCTTGAGTGGGCTGTTTGGTGGTGGCAACGCAGGCGGTAGCATTGACTTGGATGCGTCTTGTATCATGCTAGATGCCAATAAGCAAATGATAGATGCTATTTGGTTTGGTCAATTACAGTCAAAAGACCAAAGCGTATTGCACACAGGCGACAACCGCACGGGCGCAGGTGATGGTGATGACGAGGTGATTAATGTGAACTTGGCAAACGTGCCCGCTCACGTGCAGTCTTTGGTATTTACCGTCAACAGTTTTACTGGGCAAACCTTTGCAAGCGTCAGCAACGCGTTTTGCCGCTTGATTAATGCAAGCAATAACCAAGAAGTGGCACGTTATAATTTATCTGCCCAAGGCAATCATACCGCCCTCATTTTGGCAAAAATCTACCGTCATAACGGTGAGTGGAAAATGCATGCAATTGGCGAGACGGCAAATGGTCGCACGTTCCATGATTTGATGCCCGCTATTTTACCGCATGCATAGACGGTTATTATGTAGACGGTTATTGTGTGGCTAACGGGTGAATTATTTTAACCCCAAAGTAGGCTAAACCCCTGCTGTCTTTTGCGCTAAGATAGCAGGGGTTTTATTATTTGCGACAAAATGTTTGCCAAGTTAATATACATGGGTTTTGAACAAACCGCGGGTTTGTTAAAATACCCCACATTCATGCGGCTTATGATGACGCAATTTTGATAGCGTTGCCCACATTTGAGCACAAATTTGACACAAAGGAACATAGCATCATGGCATCTAATCGTTTTCAGCCGATACTCATTGCAGGGTTATTGCCGCTGCTGGTTTTTACTTGGTTTGGGCGTGACTATATTGGTCAAATTGATTTTTGGCTACTGTGGCTTGTTGCCATGACGCTGGTGGGCTTGCCGCTGGTCTTTGCCGAGATTGGGCTTGCGCACCGTAGTGGTACCTCCCCGCTAATTGGATTGGCAAAACTGACCCGTGAGGCGGATGTGGCAACGGCATGGCGAGGGTTTGGCTGGCTGACGGTGGGGTTATTGTTGGTGGTGATTGGACACCTATTGGCAAGTAGTGGTCAAATGCTGCAGCCGCTGATGGGTCAAATGGCGCTACCTGCCATGTTGGCGGTCATGACTCTTGGAGTGCTAGGGCTTAGCTTTGCCAAACACTTGGCAGGTTGGCTCGCGGTTGGTTTTGGCATTGCCGCAATCGCGATGAATGTAGCGAGCCGTGGCATGGTAAATTGGCAAGTGACTCAGACTTCACTGTCTGAGTGGAGTATGGCAGTGGTGCTGGCGTTGGTGTGTGTGGGGGCAGGGACAGGGTTATTTTGGCATGCGCGCACCCACCAAATGTTAAGCGATGAGGTGACCGCTGAGGCAAGTGGGGCAAACGCGCGCGAGGCTGCTAGCCGTTATGTGCTGCCAGTGTGGTGTTTTCAGTTGGTGGCAGGCGCACTGATTGCGATGACTATGGCGCCAAATTCGTCATTGTCCGCGATTTTTAATGCTCTTGCTATGCTTGCGGGCGCGGCCTATTTATTGCACGTGGTGACTCACCAAGTGGCACTACGCTTTCAACAGCAGTCGTTTAATTTTTTGGTGTTGGTGGTACTGGCGGTGGTCAGTTTGTTGCTTGCGATGGTACCCACGCCATGGCTTAATCAATTGATTGCTATGTTAAGTTTGGTGACGGCTATGTGGTTGTCGGTCTTTACAGGTTGGCAGATGAAAATCAGCCATTTAAGAAAATCGATGAATTTTAGCTCAGAGAGTTTATATAATCTGTGGCGTATTGCTGTGCGTATTTTGGTACCGCTAGCGGTAGCAATAGCTATTGTGGGCTGGCTATTGGGGTTGGCACAATGATACAAGTCGAGGTGGCATTTGCGCCGCAGCCACACACTCAGTGGCTGATATCAGTTGCGCTGCCTGCAGGTAGTACCGTTATGGATGCTTTGATAGCAACGGGCTGGCAAACGCACAATCAGCAAATACTGGACTATGAGGTTGGTATTTTTTCGCAAAAAGTGAGCCATCACCACCCCATCAAAACAGGCGACAGAATTGAAATCTATCGCCCATTAATCATTGATCCGCAAAACAAACGCAAACTGTTATCCAAAAAAGCCACTCAACGCCGCGCGCAGTCATAGCGGGCGTTGACCCAAATTCTAGTGGCTAGTAGCTGTTAGCTCGGGGTAACGGGGCGCTCAATGTTGGTAACCACGCCAGACTCATTAAAATAAATTTTGGCATACTGCTTGGCGTTGTGGATGGCGGGCTGATTGGTGCGTTTTCCTGCCGTGCCAGGGGTGTAATCATAAAGATAATCCCAGCGCGTTGGGTTTAGGGTGTCTTTAAAGGCAGGGCTGCCCAAGATGTATAACACTTGGTTGGCGTTCATGCCCACTTGAACTTGGCTAAGTTTGTCTTCATGAATGGGCGTGCCTTGAGGAATATCAATTTTATAGACACTAAACCATGAACAGGCGGGTAACACGCTAACACCTGCCATCACAGCTAATAAGGGCACCATGGCAAATTTGATTGACAATTTTTTGGTTGAGTTCATCTTTTGTTGACCGCTGTAAAGTTGAGCATTAAATTAGCAACTTATCATACGTGATTTGGATTTTTTTGCCTACCTATTCATCCCAAAATTAAAATTATTTTACATAATAGTAGGGTAGTGTCAGGCTTCACGCCGTGCCCGTTATTATTTTTTATAACTCAAATAAGACATAATTTTGCCGTGATTTTACCAATGCCACACGATTTTTTAATGTGGTAGCGGGTTGAATTTGTTATGATAGCAGTCATCAACTGATCAGCCCTGCTTTTTAGGTATAAGGATTTGTATGTCAGCTATTACCAACCAAGATTTGCGCCGCGCTGGATTGAAGGTGACCCTGCCACGCCTCAAGATTTTAGAACTCCTAGAAAAATCAGAAATGCACCACATGAGTGCAGAGGACATTTATAAGGCGCTCATTGAGCAAGGCGAAGATGTGGGGCTTGCCACTGTCTATCGAGTATTGACCCAATTTGAACAAGCGGGAATTGTCGAACGCCACAATTTTGAAAATAACTTATCCGTGTTTGAAATTGCCAAAGATGAGCACCATGACCATCTTGTCTGTGACCAATGCGGCAAAATTATTGAATTTCATAACGAAGAAATTGAGAATCTACAAGAAAAAGTCGCCAAAGAATTTGGCTTTAGTTTGGCAGGTCACTCACTGGTACTCTACGGCATCTGTGATGACAAAAAATGCCAAAGTGTCCTGAAGAAATAATGGTTGGCACCATCCTACGACGACATAAACACTGACAGCTAAGCCTCATAGCGACCACAGGGCTGCATCAACTAGACCCATCATGGGGCTTTAATTCTTGACATCTAAACCCACTTATCAGCAGCGCTATCGCATACACGCTAGCGCCTACCACACAAAGTGCCAGTAGGGCTGCTAGTTTAAGCGTTGGCGTGGCTTGTCGCGGAAAATAATGTACCCCACCTGCAAGCGCTGCCGCCATCGCCACATTTGCCACCACAAAAATTCTGCCAAGCCGCCACCAATGCGCGCGCAATCGATAAATATCTTGGGTGTGTAAATAATAATACAGTAACCCTGCATTGAGCAGGGATGCCAAGGTATTAGCCAGCGCCAAGCCTGCATGAGGCGCAATGTGCCAGTATTTAAACAACCCAGCAAATACAAGACTTAGCACCACATTGGCAATGACACTGACCACCCCCACTTTAACAGGGGTACGGCTATCCTCACGGGCAAAAAACGCGGGGGCAAAAATTTTGATGAGCATAAATCCCAAAATCCCCCCAGACAAGCATTGTAGCGCCAATCCACTCATCAAAGCATCCTGCCGCCCAAACTCACCATGCTCAAATAGTGCCACCATCAGCACCTCACTAATCATACCCAATGCCAGTGATGCAGGCATCCCGACCAACAAAGTCAAACGCGTAGCCCAGTCTAGGGTATGGGTAAACTCCGTGTGATTTTGGGTGCGCATACTTCTCGATAAACTGGGTAAAATCACCGCCGCAATCGCCACGCCAATCAGCCCAAGAGGTAGCTCGCTCATGCGCTCTGCCGTGTATAGCCAAGAAACCGAGCCATCAACCATCATAGAAGCCAGCACCGTATTGACCAACATATTAATTTGGGTCACTGAAACCCCAAAAATGGCAGGCAGCATCAGCGTTAACATACGCCGCACCCCAGGGTGCACAAAACTCACCTTGGGCATGACCAGCAGCTGATGACCGTGTAACTGAGGCAACTGAATCAGCAGCTGCAATAACCCCGCCACCGCTACCGCATACCCCACTGCCAAAATAGGCTTGGGTGCATACGGTGATAGCCACAGCGCGGCAACAATCATACAAATATTAAGAATAATAGGCGCAAACGCGGGCAAGGCAAAGCGCCCCACACTTTGTAAAATACTACTGACAAATGCTGTCATAGCAATAAACAACAAATAAGGAAAGGTAATACGCAGTAGCTCAACAGCGGTATTAAACTTATCTGGCTCATGCACATAGCCCACCGCAAACACCGTGATGACCCACGGCGCAAATACCACCACCAACGCCGTCAAACCCGACAATATTAACAGCAGTGCCCCTGCTGCGCGGCTGATAAGAATTTGCAGCGCCACCAAATTTGAATCAGAGGCAGATGAGGCGCCAAGCGTTTTAAGCGGATACTGAGACAACACAGGCACAAATGCTTGCGCAAAGGCGCCCTCGGCAAACAGCCGCCGCAAAAAATTGGGCAATCTAAAAGCGACCAAAAACGCATCCATCATGCCGCCTGTCCCAAACACACTCATCAATACCATATCGCGTATCAGTCCCAAAATACGTGACAACAGGGTAAAAAAACTAACGATAGCCGTGGATTTTAGCAATTTAGACATAGCACATCACAGAGGTCAAAAAAACAAGAACAGCCGTTGGTATCATCTAGGTATAACATGGACATCACGTGGGTATTCATAGGCGCCAAGATTTTAGCACCTTTTAGCCTACCCATACCAAAAAAACGTGACCTATTGCCCTAAGCGCTGCACATGGCGCCCTGTTTCACCCAGTAACCAACCCAGTAATTAAATCAGTAATCAATGCGCTATCAGCTGACGTATTTTTTGCCAGTCAAAATACCCACCAGGGTCGGATTTTCTTCCACGGGCAATATCGCTGTGCCCTGCTAGGTGATGGCGCGTTTTGGGATACGCATCATACAGCGCCGCAATTACTGCCGCCAATGTTTGGTATTGACGCTCCTCAAATTCGCTATAATCATCGCCCTCAAGTTCAATACCAATTGAATAATCATTACAGTTATCCATCCCCAGATAGCTTGACTTGCCCGCATGCCACGCACGGTCATTAAAATTGACAAACTGGGTTACTTGCCCATCACGCGTAATCAATAAATGCGCGGATACCTGCTGCTGATAAATCGTGGCAAAATACGGGTGGGCGTTTGGGTCTAGCTGATTTTGAAAAAACGCTTTGATAACATGCTGCCCCTGGGCATCCACCCACCCAAACTCACTGGGAGGTAGGCTGATATTATGAATCACAATCAGATGAATGTCGGCAGGGTTTGGGCGCTGTCCAAAATTGGGCGAGGCGATAAACTCGCAAGGCTGCAACAGACCTTGATGAATGGTATAAGCAGACATAAAATAAGCACCCTCAATATCCAATAGAATGCCTAATTTAGCATAAAATCCGACCATTACAGGGCGCTAACCGAAAAATACATTTTAAAAAAGTAAATTTCTAAAAAAATGTTATGCTGTCTGCTAAGTGCATAAAAGGGTAGTAACACATGACAGATTGGATAATTACGGGTTTGGTAATTGCGGTGGTAATCGCTTTTGTACGCATTTTTTCACAAAACAGCCAAATTTTACGCCTAGAAAAAAAGCTTAATAACTTACAAAAACAGCTTGCAGCGGTGATGGCAAGCGAGTACCTAGCCAAAAACCCCACTCCAAATCTGCCAACATCCTCCCAATCAGCGCAGACTTTGGCTACATCACAAGCCGCGCCTATCCTAACCACACCGCCACCAGCGTCAATCAGCGTAAGCGAGTCACTGCCTATTGAGACGCCCTCCACAACCCCTAACGTGGTGACGTCAAGTCAGCTGCGTACTCCCGTGACGCAAGACGACAGTGCGCCTCGTGTGGTTACCTCGCTGTTTTACAGTCTAAAAGGTTGGTTTTTGGGTGAAAACTTGGTGGTGCGCGTGGGGGCGTTGGTTTTGCTGGTTGGGGTGGTATTACTGCTTAAGCTTGCCAGTCAATATATTCAAGTGTCGATGCCTGTACGTATGGCGATGGTAGCCATGGGCGGTTTGCTACTGACGGGCGTGGGTTATAAAACCACTGCCAAAAGGCGGGGCTATGGGCTTACCCTACAAGGGGCAGGGTTTGCGGTCATTTATCTTACGGTGTTTGCCAGTTTTAAACTTTATGGACTACTGCCGCCCACGCTCACCTTTGTGATGCTGGCGGTACTGGCGATGTTTACGGTGATGTTTTCGGTGTGGCAAAATGCGTTGGTGCTTGCGGTGTTGGCATTTGGTGGAGCATTTTTTGCGCCAATTTTGGTTAGTCGCCCCGATGGTAGCGTGGTGATGTTGTTTGGTTATTATCTGCTGCTTAATGTGGCAGTGGCAGTGATTGCGCATTATCGCACTTGGAAGTTACTTAACGCGTTAAGCCTTGTTACCACGTTTGGGCTGGCGTATGTGTGGGGGTTTGGACAGTTTCAGCAGCTTCAAGGTGAGGGTGAGGGCGTGCCTGTGTGGGCAGCGATGCGGTGGCAGCTGATTGGCTTGTTGGTGGCGCATATGGCATTGTATTTGTTTATTGCGGTACGTTATTCGCAGCAAGTGGTGCGCTATAACCAACAAGCGAGCATGACAAAACCGCATGTTGGCGGTTGGCAGGCTTATAGTCCGATTTTATCGATAGATGCAGGTCTGTTATTTGGTACGGCATTAATGGGGTTTGGTTTGATGGCAAGTCTGCTCAATGATTTGCCATATCATTTGGCAGTGGCAAGTAGTGGGTTATCAGCGGTTTATTTGGCACTGGGGTTTTGGTTGTTACAACAGCATCGTAATCCTATACGCCAAAACCTAGACACCCGTGAGGGGTTTGATAATAGTTTTGAGGTATTGATTGAAGCAAGCCTTGCTTTGGGTTGTGGTTTTTTGGCGTTGGTGATACCACTGGCGTTGTCAGGGCAATGGTTAAATATTGGTTGGGCGGTGCAAGGGGCGGGCTTGGTGTGGCTTGGGCAGCGTACAAGGCGGCGCTGGACAGGGTTTTTGGGATTGTCATTACAAGCGGCAAGTCTGGTGTTATTAGTCGCCTTTGAGGCGGTAATGCGGCAGTGGTATTTGTTGTTAGATAGCTTGTCTGTACCGCACCAAGCGCTGATGGCAGATTTTTCTTCAACCTTGCCTGCGGCGGTGTTGAGTGCTACCGTGCTGTTGTCGGGGTTTGTGTTGCGTCACGGTTTGCCAAGCGTTCGCCCTCAGACAGCGATGATACCCACACCCGTTGGCAAGGCAGCAATGGCTGCTTTTGGCTGGAGTTTTATTTTATCGAGTATTGGTTTTTTGCTCTATATCGCTGCGATTTGTTCTACAAATACGCGGGGGGTGGCAGCCGCTAGCGATTTAAGTTTCAAACTTGCGGTGGGTATGATGGTGTTTTTGCTAGTTGGGCAGCGCATTGAGACACGCTTTGGCTGGCAAGCGCTGTGTAGGCTTAGCCGTTTGATATTGCCGTTTGCCATGCTGAGTTGGGCGGCGGTCTGCCATCGCTATTTTGCGGTACATATTGATTATAATGCCGATTATCAAGTTACCAACTTTAGCGGCTTGGGGCAGTATTTATTGGGCATGTTGGGCTGTTTGGCAATGGCAAAGCTACTGGGGGCTTGGCTGCTTCGTGGTTGGCACCAACAGGCGGTGGCAATACAGGTCGACCAAGTGGTATGGCTGCTGACGCTGATTGCAATGGCAACGTGGCTGCTGCAAGCAGTGCCGTTTGGCTATTGGCAAGCGGGTGCAGAGCTAAGCGCCATTGTGACGGTGCTACCCATGGTGGTTAGTGTGATTGGGCTGATTGGCTTATTGTATTTACCGACGACTTGGCAACGCCTGTACCAGCGGCTAGTGCCTTGGCTTGAGCCGACTGCGCTGCTGCGTCATAGTGGCTACATATTGATGCCGTTAACTTTATTTTGGCTGATCAATGCCAATTTATCCTTGGATGGGCAATTACTTGGCAGTTATGTGCCTGTGCTTAACCCCTTGGATTTGACACTCATTGCTATTTTATTGTACCAAGCTTATCTAGCAATTAAAGCGCATAACCGTATTAGACCGTGGCTTAGCTTGGTGTGCGCGCTTGGTGCGTTTATTACTTTAAGTAGCATGATGGTGCGGAGTTTTGCCAGTTTATGGGGCACCCCGATATGGCAAGATGGCGCTTGGCAAGTGAGCGAGGTGCAAACAGGGCTGACTATCTTATGGACAATCACCGCGATGATACTCATGTTTTTGGCAAACAAAAAAGCCATGCGTGTGGTATGGTTTGCAGGCATGGCGTTGCTGGCGCTGGTGGTGGCAAAATTGATGATGGTGGATATGTCTAACACCAGTGCCGTGCTACGGGTCGTGTCTTTTATTGGGGCAGGGCTACTGATATTGGTGATTGGTTATTTGGCGCCGTTGCCACCCAGAGCCGCCCATGCTGATACAAAATCACAAGATTAGGTGCGGCATACCCCAAAAACTGTACTCGCAATTTTGTAGTCAAATTGTAATATTTGGCTAAAAATTGCGCAAAATGTCCGCTATCTTGTAATGACTTTGTTGCATAGTATGGATGTTTTAAATGGGAATTGTTAACATTTATTGTAGCTGCCGACAGGTGTCTTGCCTGCAATTTTTTGTACTTTGGTGGTGTTAGGGTGGCATCAGGGTGGTATCAAAGGTGGGGCGGTGGTAAATCTTCGAAAGATTTCTGTGAACAAATTCAACAAGTTACCAAATTTCGCTATTTTGACATGGGCAAAAAATCATGGTTAAATGCGCCTCAAAATGTAGAGATACTTTGTTTAACTTAGACCGTTTAACTTAGTTAAACCTTTTAACCTAGATCCCTGCCCTTAACTATGCCCAATAAAGCTGCACATTGGCATAAGAGTTAGCGTAGTAGTTTGCGCCAATGCCCCAAAAAAAATAACTGGACGACCGCCCATGCTTACTGTTTTTTGTTTAGATGTTTTGTTATGCCTGTATCCATAAAAAGTAAGCCCTATTGCAAAAACAGGCTTGCCAAACACCGTACCTATGTTTTGACAGTGGGATTACTCACGCCATTATTACTGATCATTCCTGTGGTTTATACCCAAGCTGAGGATGTCAAATCTAGCACCCAATCCAAGGACGTAGTCACCAAGACCGCGCATCAAGACACAGCTGCAACTCAAAAAACGGGTGAGGATAGCTCCCTTGGGCGTCTCAGTGATGACAGCTATGGTTTTGAACAACTGCAAGACTTGTTTGTTGTGGATCTTGACTTGCCAACAGACAAGTTTGACAGTAGCCCTCATAGCGCCCAGCTAATCAAGTTTTCTTCTTTAACCCCAAGCCTATTAGCGCTCATTTTTGAGCCAAACAATCACCTAATCAGCGATAAGCAAAACTACCGAGTGATAGATGCCCACGGTCGCCTTATGCCGACTGCCATTCGGGCAGTATTCAAAAATACCACGGTTAACCGCCCTGTACCCGCCGTAAGCGTGGAAACCGATAATCCCAATGCGGTTGAAAAATTGCGTCACGCCCTACGCATTGAGCTTGCCAATGTCGAGAATTCTCAGTCAGTTGATATTGACTTGGGTGATTTTCCTAGTAATGTGCTACCTGCGGTTACCAACAGCCCGATTCGGACGTGGTGGCTAGCCAATCCTAACCGTATTAATGAGTCATCTGCCAAAACGCCGCCCACAGCCGTGACATTGTGGCTAAAATTTTCGCCTATTGATGCGGAACGCCCAAGCAGGCGCCCGTTACAACTGCAAGTGTATGGCAGTGACAATCTGCAAAGTTGGCAATTGATGAGCCAAAGTGTGGTGAGTCCGTTTGAAAATACCGCCGCTAACGCCCCAGCCAATTCCAAGCAGTCTGCCCCAACAGGCAATGCCATTGCTATTGAAGCAAAACATGCCAATTATCGTTATTGGCAAGTGATCGCCAATCAACCGATCAACTTGCAAACCACCACGGTCAGTTATGTGGTCAATGAACCCAACTATTTTTTGACCCGCGCCAATTTTTCTCAAGATAAAAAACACCCTTCACAGTGGCGGTTTAGTTTGCCGCAGCCCATTCTTGCCTCAGGTATGAACTTTTTTGTGCCAGAAAATCAGCTTTGGCAAGTGACCACAAGCCTTCCTAAGCAAGAAGCGGCACAAATTGCCAATATGCAACCATCCGCCCCACCGTCCACAAATCTCCCTCTTGCCAGTGCCCAAGTGGACAAAAACCACACAGCTATGAATTGGCAACCTACCTTGATGAAGACGCTTATTTTGACGGGACAAATGCAGCAAGATGATTTACCAGTCAACCTACTAACGCCAATGTATGAAATGTATTTTTTGGCACAAGGCACTGCGCCTTATCAACTGGTGATTAATGACCCTGAAACGCTCAAACAGCCAGCAATTTTATTGTCCGATCAGCAAATTAGCCGCTTGGGTAATCCCATTGATGGTCAAATGGCGGGCATTAATTTATTGGAAAACCCAGAGGCTGATTTGGCGCAATACAAAAAATGGGGTTTGTGGGCGGTGCTATCGCTGATTGTGCTCATCTTGAGCCTGATTGCCTATCGTTTATATCAACAAACCACTACCAAACCAACCACAGAATAAGCGATAATAACCCAAACTTTTACCACGGATTATTCGCATGTCATCATCTGCCTTAAACCCAGCAGTGACCACCGAATTGGTCATACCTACCCAATTACGCATCGAGATTCATAAACAAGTTACTCTGGCGCTGCAAGAAGATATTGCCACGGGCGATATCAATGCCCAACTGATTCCAAGTAACCAAACCGACACGGCGACCATTATTTGCCGTGAACCGATGGTCATGGCAGGGCGGGCGTGGGTAGAAACCGTCTTTGCAATACTAGATCCCACCATGCAGCTAGACTGGCAAGCCAAAGACGGCGATAAACTGGCTGCCAACCAAGTGTTGGTCACCTTGACAGGTAACACGCGGGCTTTATTAACAGGCGAACGCACCGCGCTCAATTTTTTGCAAACCTTATCCTCAACCGCCACCGTGGTTGCTGAGCATGTAGCGGTTATTGCAGACTTGCCCACGCAGTTGCTTGATACCCGAAAAACCATTCCCTTGCTACGCCATGCCCAAAAATATGCCATGCTGTGTGGTGGTGGCAACAATCACCGCATTGGACTCTACGATGCGTTTTTGATTAAAGAAAACCATATCATGGCATGCGGCAGTATTGCCCAAGCAGTAAGCCAAGCCCGAAACATCGCGCAAAAACCCGTGGAAGTCGAAGTAGAAAACTTTGCCGAGCTGCAGCAAGCCATTGATGCCAAAGCCGACATCATTATGCTAGATAACTTTACCCTTGAAGACACCAAAAAGGCAGTGGCACAGGTCGCAAGTTTGGGAAAACCTTGCAAACTTGAAGCCTCAGGTGATGTAACGCTGGCTACGCTACGCGACGTGGCATTAACAGGGGTGGATTTTGTATCCATGGGCGCCCTCACCAAGCACGTTCGCGCCATTGATTTGTCGATGCGGTTTGTAAAATAACATGGCAAATTATCTGATTATTGGCTTGGGAAAAATTGGCTTGACGGTCGCCAATACATTGGCAGCAGCAGGCAAGCAAGTAATTGCGGTAAACCGCTCTGAGCGCACCATGATTCACCCTGCTATCACCTTGGTGCAGACCGATGCGCGGTTTTTAGCAGTGCGTGACCTTGGCGTAGATTGCCAAACAATCACCCATGCCTGCATCATCGTGAGCCCCAGTGAGCCGAGCGTGCAAGGCTATAAGGATAGTTATTTTGCCATTAGTCAAAATTTTATCCAACTTGCCCAGCAGCTCCCCCATCTGCAGCGCGTGGTGTTTATCTCCTCCACCTCAATCTATGGACAAAATCAAGGTGAAAAGATAGACAGCCATACCCCTGTAGCACCGCCATCTGCCGCCACTGCACAGGTGCTGCTTGACACCGAAAGGTTGCTCCAGCAAGCTTTTTTGCAGCGTTGCACGATTATTCGTCCCAGTGGAATCTATGGGCGTGAGCGGCTACGGCTGGTCAATATGGTCACAAAGTTGGTCAATGGCGAAATAGCAGCGCCAAGCAACACTTGGAGCAATCGCATCTTTGATGAGGATTTGGTCAGTGTCATTGTAAAGGTATTGACCGAGACGTCGCCATTGCCTTTATACCTAGCAACTGATTATGAACCTGCCCCAATGTTTGGCGTACTACAAGGAATTGCCCAGCTACAAGGTGTCAACCTAAACCTTACTGATGCCTTACCTACTACGGGCAAACGGGTGATTAGCAATTTGCCAAAAAATTGGCTACACTATCCTAATTGGCAAGCAGGTTATCACGCTATTTTGCAGACCCAAACAGCCCAACAGGGCAGGTGAGTCTTCATCAACACAGTAGATAAGGGGCGTATGCAATCAGCCGCACGTAGTAAGTTTCGACATCCCAATGTTATGAGCGATGCTGAGCGCTTGGCATTGCCTGACCCATGCCGCCCTATTGATGAATGGGTGCTACCTGCCAAAAGATGGACGGGATTTTTTGGTAGTCACAGCGCTGAATCTGCCACCATGACGAATGTGCCGCCTTCAACGCTTTATCCTAAAGAGCAGGGGGATATTGACCGCGCTATCTATCAATCACCCAATGAAGAGGGCGCAAGTTTGGCAGAAGACTTGCTTGCCTGTGAAACCTTGAATGTGCGTGAGCTGATACAGCAGCAACAGTGGCAGCAGCACGCCCAAAAACATCGTACCACGCTAACATTACCACTGGCGTTATTGCCGCGGTTGGTGGGTAACAGTGGGATGTCCTTAATTAAGGAGATTATGGCACAAAACCCGCAGTTGTTGATGATGAGCGAGACTGTGCCGACAACCAAGATGAACGACAATGAGCTAGCCATTGAGACGCCACCGCCTAACCCAGCGTTACTCACCATCGAACAGCGTTTATATCTTATGGCTCAGCTTTATCACATCATGCTATGCGTGTTTTTATTGTGCCAATGCAAGTCGCGTAAAACCCTTAACCCAAAAATCACCCTGCAAGATCTGACCAATGCGATTAATCGCTATGCCGATGCGCACCGCACCGAGCTTAATTTTTTGACCCAGCACGCTGATTTATCCATTGAGCCAAAACATGTGGAATTTGCCATTGTGGCACTCAACTGGCAAATGAGCAAACAGGCTGATATCCGCCAGCGTCATACCACGATTAGTACCCATAATCCTTTGCTGTAGGGCTGGCGCGCGGTGAGGATAAACCTGCTTGCGAGGATTTGTAGGCTGTTTTTATCAATTGTTTTTTAACCATGTTTGGAGTTACCTATGTCTCATCACACCGCCGCCTTTAGCCCAGCCCAGTTTATTGAAGTTGCCCTTGGCAACAACGTGCTAAAATTTGGCGAATTTACCCTAAAATCAGGGCGCATCAGCCCGTATTTTTTTAATGCAGGGTTATTGTCAACAGGCGAGTTGTTGTCTGTGTTGGCAAATGGCTATGCTGATGCCCTAGCCAAACAGGCAAATAGTCAAGATTTGGTGATTTTTGGGGCAGCATATAAAGGCATCCCGTTTGTGGCGGCAACTGCCCAAGCGCTCTGGCAAAACCACCAAATTAATGCCAGCTGGGGTTATAATCGTAAAGAAGCCAAAGACCACGGCGAAGGTGGTATGTTAGTTGGGGCAGATTTAAAAGGCAAATCGGTTTGGGTAATTGATGATGTGATGACCGCAGGCACTGCCATGCGAGAAGTGGTGAGCTTGCTTGCCAAAGAAGGTGCAAGTGTAGCAGGCATCATTGTGGCGCTTGACCGCAAAGAAAAAGGGCAGGGCGATAAGTCAGCCATTCAAGAACTTGCCGATAGCCTGAACGTGCCCGTACTGGCATTGGTCACCATGGATGATATCACCGACTATGTTGCCAAACACGGCTCAACAGACCAGCTTGCCAACATGCAGGCTTATCGTGAGCGCTACGGCATCGCCTAGCCTAGTGCTTGTCAACCAACAAAATAGCAGGATAGCGGTGGTGTCAGTTATAATCTTGGCGCCACTCGCCATTTATACCATCATACGATACAAGGCTGCTGTCACAGGCTTTTGTCTTGGAGAAGCCGATTGTCACCGTTTGAGGAAAAATTATGCGAAACAAACACATTAGACTTGCTACCTTATTGTCCGTCATAACGCCTGCCATCTTACTGGGTTGTAGTAGTCAGCAAGCCATGTTATCACAAGGCAGTAACCCCCCTAGCATTGTCAACCCCACCCATGATGCCCAAGCTTTTTATCAAGCGCTAAATCACCTAATATTACCGCCAAAGACGCCACAGCCTGCACCACAAGGCGTGCCAGACGGTGGTTATAAGGGCGTGATGCCAGACGGGCAAGAATACACCACCTATGTCAAAAATGGTTATTTTGATGAGTTTTTGGTGGTTTATTACCCCAATTTTGTCACCCAGCTACGCACCGACTTGGTGGGTGGGCTATACGATGGTTGGGTTACTGTACGTGAGCCCAATAGTTTGATTAAACAAAAAGCGCTATTTCACCAAGGCGTGGTGCAACAAGCAATTTTGTATAACGAAAAAGGCAAACCTGCCTATCATTTTTGGTTTACCGATGAACAGCCAAGCCAAGGTATCCGCTATGATGACAATGGCAATGCGGTTGAGTCGATGTTTTAATTGGCATGCAGGTTGTAATGATTAAAACGTATAAATTAATAAAAATCTAAAATAAGGATAACCGATGAAACCCCTTAATTTTCTAATTGTGATGGACGATATCCACACCATCAACTACAAAAAAGACACCACCCTCGCCATGCTATGGGCAATCAGTGAGCGCGGACACACCGCCCATTATTGCCAAATTAGTGACTTATGGCTCGACCAAGGCAAGCTACAAATCGACAGCCAACCTGTCAAGACCTTTAAAAACCCTGAGCATTTTTTTGACTTGGGCGAAAAGGTGAGTCAACCTGCCAGCGCGTTTGATGTGATTTTGATGCGTAAAGACCCACCATTTGATATGAAATTCTTATACAGTTTGTACCTACTTGAATACGCCCAGCGAGAAGGGGTGCTGGTTGTCAACAACCCACAAAGCGTGCGTGACTGTAACGAAAAGCTATTTGCCACCCAATTTGCTGAGCTGATGACCCCCACCATTGTCACCAACAAACAATCGCACATTCGTGATTTTATCAATACCCATCAAGACGTGATTGTCAAACCACTTGATGGCATGGGCGGTATGGGAATTTTTCGTTTGACCGCTGATAGCCCCAATATTGGCTCAACCCTTGAGATGCTGACCCAACTTGAAACCTTGCCTGTGATGGCACAAAAATACTTGCCCGAGATTATCGAAGGCGATAAACGGATTTTGATTGTGGGCGGTAAGCCTGTGGATTATTGCTTGGCACGTATTCCAAGCCAAGGGGAGACGCGCGGCAACTTAGCGGCAGGTGGGCGAGGGGTGGCGATGCCTTTGTCGGCGCGTGAGCGTGAGCTTGCCGAGCAAGTCGCCCCTGTGCTTGTGGCAAAAGGCTTGTATTTTGTGGGTCTAGATGTGATTGGCGGCTGCATCACGGAGATTAATGTCACCAGCCCCACCTGCGTGCGTGAGATTGATGACCAGTGCGGCACACAGATTGCGGTGGATTTTATTGCATTTATTGAAACGCAAATTCAATAGCTGCAGTTATCAAAGCATAAAAAAACCCAGTCATTGACTGGGTTTTTGTGTATCACAAAAGCCCATGGGTTGGCGGTTTATGACCACTAACTGGCTTTTTAATTGGCTTTAAAGGTAAGGTAGCCGACTGCTGCACTGTAGTTGTTGTTATAGTTGCTGTTGAGCAGGGGTTTTACCGCTGCTTCCACCGCTGGCACAAATTTCATATCGCCTGCATGCTGAAAGTTACTCATAATATAGGTAAAACCATTGATTTCATCCACGGCGTGTAGCCCCGTTGATTCGGCACCTGCTGGCGTGGACAGAATACGGGTAAGTTTTTTGGTATCCACATGGTACGCCCATAGGTAGTTATTGACATGATAGCCTGAGTCTTCACCAATAAATAGGGTACGCATTTTTTCAGAGAATTTTAGATTGTCTGGGCAAGAAATTTTGTCAATATGTGACGTGTTGCCTAGCGCGTCTTTGACAATGTCTTCCCCTGCTAATCCTTCAGGTACGTACATGCGGGTGGATACCCATTCTGAGTTAATCATTTTGCCATTGTTGTCTTTTTGACCACCTTTTAGCTCATGGGCGTAGACTGCGCCTGATTTTAGCTGAGCCACTTTGACATCGTATTCGCCCGTGGTCATGGATTTTTCAATGCGTGACATGGCAGAGTAGGCGATTTTATCTTTGATATTCACCGTGGTGCCTTCCATTTTGGTAAATGCCATCGAAGCGCCTTGCAGGGCAGCATAACGGTGGGTTTCCAAAAATGCCGCAGCTTGTTTTAGTTTATCGGCAGGCAATTTGCTGTTGGTGGCAAGTTTGACCCAGTTGGGGCTGCCATCCAAGCCAATCTTTTTATAGGATGTGTCATTGGGGTCAGTAAATTTGACGTCCATCATATCGGTGGGTGCTACCAAATTGGCTAAGGCTTCAATCTCAGCACTGGTAGCATGCCCTAGATGAATCCAGCTGATACCAAACTCACTGTCTTTAGCCAATCCACCTTGAGCCGATATTTGGTTGACTTTGGCAACATACAGATTACCTGCCGATAAGTCCTTTTCTTGATCCGCCACAAACATAAATAGTCCGCCGTTGGTAAAATCATCGCCCATTAAGGCAGTGCGATTGTCAGGCATGACTTGGATCAGTTCGTGAGAGATGCGTCCAAGGTTATAATGTTTTTTGACAAAGCCCGTGCCATCAGCATTGACAAATACTTCGGGCATATGCCCATAGTGGTACGGATTGGCTTTGGTTTCGTCGCCATAGAGATTTTTACTAAATGCTCTAAAATTGGCATCATTTTTGGCAATAAAGGCGTCAGGTTCGTATTCTTCAGAGGATAAATGGCTATTCCAAGGCGATAATGACGCGCCGCACGTAATCCATAAACCATGGGCTTTTGAAGTGTCCACATTGTGGTATTTCACCACGTTTAATTCGCCTGTTTTGGGGTTTTGATCCAAGGTAATAATGGCGATGGGCGATGGCAGTAAGCCATACATATTGCTACCTAATAAGTTTTTGGTGGTGTACTCAAACTGCACCACCGCAAACACCGTGTTGCCTTGCACGCCTGCCACGCGCGCCCCTTTGACCGTAAGCAGCGATGAGCCGTCTGGACAATCAGAAAAAAACTGGCGGCTAGAGGCAAGCACTGAATTATCCATGATGGGCTGATTATTGATATCAAAATAGCCCCCTGCAATAATTTCTTTGCCCGTCAAATCTTGCAACTTATCCCCTGTTTTAAAAAACGGCTGATACGCTAATTTATAATTTTTTGTGGTATTGTCGGTAAAAGTGGCTTTGAGTTCAGATGCCACATACACTGTTGCCATATTGGCAGGGTTTGACAAATCAGGGGCTGGCATACCCAAAAACTCAACCGACTTAATCGGGGTTGTGGTGTGGTCTAAAAACCCATTGTCACGGTTAGAATTGCCAGAATATTGATTACTACTATCATTACTATCGCTACCACAACCCGTCAGTAACGTAGCAGCAGAGCCTGCCGCCAGTGGTAACGCGGGCACGCCCGCTAAAAAACGAATAACCTTGCGGCGGCTCAATGATGGACTAAAAGAATGTGAGACACTCATGGCAAAATTCCTTGACTATGATATTAATTTTATTAGAAATAATGGCTAAAAAACAAAGCTTAGATAAAAAGCAGTAACAATCATGCCCCGTATGTTAGACGGGTTATATGACAAACCCTTGACCAGATGATGACAAAACCATGACATTGCCACCCCAAGGCACAGGCAACAATATGATTAGACACACTTTATTATTGATTGAAAAAATGCTATGATTTTGCCATTTTTATTGTGATTGTTTTTACTAAAAAACGGTCAGTCATGATGGTTTTTTAATCTACCACAGTAGGCGTGGTGGTCTGATCCAAAGGGTAAGTCAATGAGTGAGCCAAAAATGCAACAACCTCGCGTGCTAATGATGGCAGCAGGGACGGGCGGGCATGTATTTCCAGCCATTGCAGTGGCTCAGGCGCTACAAAAATCAGGCGCAGAGGTTCATTGGTTGGGCACGTTGACGGGCATGGAAAACGACCTACTACAAAACTATGATTTTATCTATCATGCCATTGGTATGCAGGGGCTCAGAGGCAACGGGCTCAAACGCCTGCTTCAAGCGCCCACCACCTTACTCAAAGCCACATTAGCCACTATCAAAATCATCCAAAGTAACCACATTGATATTGTGGTGGGTTTTGGCGGCTATGTCACCGCGCCAGGTGGTTTGGCTGCCAAGATTTGTAAAAAACCCATCGTAATACACGAGCAAAACGCCATTGTGGGTATGAGCAACCGCTACCTATCAAAACTCGCCAATCAAGTATTACAAGCCTTTCCCAATACCTTTACTGAGGTGCCCACGAGCAAAGTGGTGACAGTGGGCAATCCTGTGCGCGATGCCATTGTACAAGTGGCGCCACCCAACCAACGTATTCATCTTGATGACCCAAGTCCGCTAAAACTGCTAGTGATTGGTGGCTCGCTTGGCGCCCAAGCGCTTAATAACAGCATTGCACCCACCCTCAAAAAACTTGAGAACCTGCCTGCGGCAGCGGCTTGGCAGGTACGCCACCAATGCGGCAAAAACAACCTACAAGATACCCAAGCGGTATATGACCAAGCAGACCTACAAAATACCCCTTACGAAATTTTGCCGTTTGTACAAGATATGGCAGCCGCCTATGCCTGGGCGGACGTGATTGTATGCCGAGCAGGGGCTTTGACGGTTACCGAAGTTGCCACGGTGGGTCTGCCTGCGGTGTTTGTGCCACTGCCACACGCTGTAGATGATCACCAAACCGCCAATGCCAAGACGCTATCACAGCAGCAAGCCGCATTTTTACTGCCGCAAAAAGACCTAAATGCCGATAGTTTATGCCAAATTTTAAGTGGGCTAGACCGCCAAAAATTGCTAGCCATGGCACAAAAAGCGCGCGAATTTGCCAATCCCACAGCGACCCAACATGCCGCCCAGATTGTGCTTGACCAGCTTAATCGTTCTTAGCAGCGTATCTTGTGTGATTTTTTTCTTTATATGTTATCAAATTTAATTGTTATTAAACTAACCTGTTATAAAAATAGTCAGTCACCATCAATTGAGCCAACCTATGTCAAAACCAGCCAAATCAACCGTTCCTGTTGCCACCACCCCTGATATGCCTACCAAAACCAAGCAATTTGCCAAGCGGTTTGTTGAAATTCCAGAAATGCGCCGTATCAGTCATGTGCATTTTGTGGGTATTGGGGGCGCAGGAATGTGTGGTATAGCCGAGGTGATACACAACCATGGCTATACAGTCAGTGGCTCAGACATCAAAGAAAGCCCCGTCACAGCGCGTTTGGTGCAAATGGGAATTCAAGTGTTTATTGGGCATGATTCCAAAAACATCAGTGAAGCGGATGTGGTGGTGGTGTCTTCTGCCATTGACCGTGCCAACCCAGAGATACAAGCCGCGCTTACTGCGCGTATGCCAGTAGTGCGCCGCGCTGATATGCTAGGTGAGCTTATGCGCTATCGCCACGGCATTGCGGTGGCGGGCGCCCATGGTAAAACCACCACCACAAGCTTACTCACCATGATTTTGACCGAAGCAGGTCTTGACCCTACCTATGTCATTGGCGGTAAACTCAATGCCTCAGGCAAAAATGCCTCATTAGGAGAAAGCCGTTATTTGGTAGCAGAAGCCGATGAATCAGACGCATCGTTTTTATCCTTACGCCCCATGGCAGCCATTGTCACCAACATTGACCAAGACCATATGGAAACTTATGGCGGTAGTTTTGATAAGCTCAAAGCCGCGTATGTGCAGTTTTTACAAAACATGCCGTTTTATGGTTTGGCAGTATTGTGTGGGGATGACAAAGAGTTGTACGGCTTGATTGACAGTATTGCCCGCCCCGTTCTTACTTATGGGCTTGAAAAACACAATGATGTCCAAGCCATTGACGTGGTGGCAGACGGTACCAAAACCCACTTTACCGTGCTACGAAAAGACCGGGAGCCGCTTGCCATTACCTTAAACATTCCTGGTATTCACAATGTGTATAATGCCTTAGCTGCCATTACCATTGCCACCGATGAGTGCGTGAGTGATGATGCCATCTGCCGCGCCGTCGAAAAATTTGCAGGGGTTGGCAGACGTTTTGAGAACAACGGCAACTATGCCCTCAAAGACGGCACTGGTGACGTGCTATTAATCGATGACTACGGACACCATCCCACTGAGGTGGCGATGACCATCAAAGCAGCTCGCCAAAGCTATCCTGACCGCCGCCTTGCCATGATTTTTCAGCCACACCGTTTTAGCCGTACCCGTGATTGTTTTGATGATTTTGTTGAAGTATTGTCACAAGTGGATGTGTTGATGCTGCTTGATGTGTACAGTGCAGGCGAGGCAGCCATTGAAGGCGCAGATAGCCGCAGCCTTGCCCGCACTATTCGTACGCGCGGGCAAGTTGACCCAATCATGCTGAACATTAATGACATTGAGCAAGTAGGGCAAGTGCTCAAAAGTATGCTTAAGGGCAATGATTTACTCATTACCCAAGGGGCAGGCAATGTGGGGCAGCTGTGTCTAGATTTGGCAAAAAACAAGTTGTTTTTGGCTTAATTGATGAAAAAGATTGCGTTATTATTTTTAACCGTATCTTTAGTCAAGGTGAGTAATGCAGGCACCATGGGGCAAATTACCCTGCCAACAAAAAACACACCATATTGTGAATTTATGCCGTTTGATTTTGTGGATAATGACAAAAAATTTAGCACGTTACAGAACCGAATTTGGGTAAAAAAACCTGTGACCTTTACGGTGACAAGTCCAAGATATTTTGATAGTCGGTGGCTACAATGGTATAAACGTGGGGATAATCCGTTGACGGGATTATCAATTATTTATAAGAACAACATTATCAAACCAATCAAATTATCAGAGCAAACCTATCAATATACTTTGCCTCTATTACCATTAGGTGATTTTTATGCATTTGTTGGGAAACTGCAATACCCCAGTCATGGCTTAGAAATTTGTGTGAAATAGTAGTTTAACGATAAATTAGGAATCAACATGTCAAATCTTATTGATGTCAAACAATTTGGCAAAGTCGCTGTGGTATGTGGTGGCTGGAGCACTGAGCGCGAAGTATCACTCACCAGCGGTGGCGCAGTGCTTGAGGCGTTATTGTCAAAAGGCGTGGACGCGCACCATTTTGACCCCAAACAAACAGATATCTCTAAACTTAGAGAATACGACCGCGTGTTTAATGTGTTACATGGCACCTTTGGCGAAGATGGCAGCTTGCAAGGGGTGCTTGATGGCTTTAATATCCCTTATACAGGCTGCGGTGTGTTAGCATCTGCCATTGCCATGGACAAGTTTCGTAACCGCCTGATTTGGCAAGCGCTTGGGCTACCCAACGTCCCGTATGTGGTGTTAGATGATCACAGCGATTTTGCCGCCATTGAGCAGCAACTTGGGTTGCCTTTATTTGTCAAACCTGCTGCTGAGGGCAGTAGTGTGGGCGTGGTCAAAATCAAACAGGCAGGCGAGCTTGCCAACACTTACCCGACACTCAAGCAATATCACGGTGCAATTTTGGCAGAAAAAGCCATCACGGGGGGCGAGTATGCCTGCTCAATTTTGGGCGATGAGGTCTTGCCAAGCATCCGCATCATACCCACCACCGAATTTTATGACTACGAAGCCAAATACAACCGCGATGACACGGTATATCAATGCCCCTCAGACTTGACCGAAGCCCAAGAGCACAATATGCAGCAAATTGCCAAAAAAGCCTTTGCGGCAATTGGGGGTAAGGGCTGGTCGCGGGTGGACTTCTTACGAGATGAAGACGGCACTTTATATTTATTAGAACTTAATACCGTCCCAGGCATGACCAGTCATAGCTTGGTACCAATGGCAGCAAAAGTACGGGGAATTGACTTTGCCGCCTTATGTTTGCAGATCTTACAGCAAACTTTGGTGGTATAAGCGCTCCGCTTTTATAATTATTTACAATAAACATACCATTCCTGTCTAGAAGCGTATTATCTATTCACCCAAGGGCTAAATGAATTTGCTATGATATGCTCCTAGGCGACAACAGCCAAAATACTATCAAATTATTGATGAATTTTTACTGTAACGTTAACCAATAAATAAATGAAGACCTAATCACTGCTTGGTCAATATGGCAAACTCACTTGTGGCAACCGCGTCTGTAGAAAATTTACCCAATCGCTTTAGGTACCTACTGCCAAAATTACTGATGGTAGGCATCGCAGCGTTATTAATAACTTTAGTGGCATTGGTTATTCATGCAATCAACCAACTGCCTAACGCGGCAATCACCGTGGTACCCAAAGGGCTTAATGCACCCCAGTACCAACAGCTTACCAAGCTTTTAGGGTCGCAAGCCACCGCCAATGTGTTGCACGCTGATTTGCAAAGCTACCTTACTCAGTCGCAATCGTTGGACTGGGTTGGGCAAGTGGATATCCGCCGTGACTGGCAGCAAGGTTTGTTGGTCAGCGTCACCCCACGGCAAGCCGTTGCCAAATTTGGCAGTGAAAAGTTGGTAGATGCCACAGGGGTTGTCTTTAAACCCGCTGATAGCAGCGAACTGCACAATCCGCAATTGATGCAGCTACAAGGCGAAAATCAGCATGCGGTGATTATGATGCAGCAAGTCAAACAGGTCAGTGACTGGTTTTCGCCGTTGGGTCTCAAGATTGATGAGGTGATAGTGACACCGCGCATGGCGTGGCTGTTTCGTTTTAACAATGGGCTACGGGTGTTGGTAGATAATGATAATACCTCAGAAAAACTCTATCGACTCAGCGTGATGCTACAAAATCAGCTAAAACCGCAGCTTCACAACTTACAAACCATTGATTTAAGATATAAAAATGGTATGGCAATCACCAAACGGGCTGCACCTGCTAGCGGTAGTGCAGACCCGCTGACAACCGCCCATACTGCCGCTTCCACCCAACCACAAGCAATAGCCGTTAGGTAATATATATTGTAGCATTCTATGAAAAAACCAGATCTTATCGTCGTCATCCACCTAAGTGCTACCGCTATTCATACGGTCATTGGACAAGTTCATAGTGCCCAAGATATTCGTATTGTGGGTTTATCCACGGTAAAAAATCATGATTTTTCACAAGGGACTATTCGCCACCGCGAGCGCCTAAAATCTGCTATCAAACAATCCATCCAAAACGCTGAAGACATGGCAAACTGCCGCGTCAACAGCGTGTGGCTGAGTTTTTCCACCCCTGATTTACAAAGCGTCAATAGCGTGGGCGAGGTCAAAATTGCCCATGAAGTGGTACAAGCCAAAGATGTGGTTGATGCGCTCACCCAAGCAAAAGCCAAATACTTACGCGATGACTTATACCTGATGCATTATGCCCAGCAGGGTATCGCCTTAGACGGCAATGCCGACATGATTGATGATGCTATTGGCATGCAAGCAAATGACCTTATGGTGCTATATCACTTGATGATGATGCCTGTCAAAGGGCGGCAAAACCTACAGCAGCTTTTACAAGAGTGTGATGTCAGTATTGACCAGATGCTATTTGATGCGGTATCAACGGCAGAATATGGCTTATTGCCTGAAGAAAAATACCATGGCGTGTGTTTGATTGACATTGGCGCATCCACCACCAGTATTTGCGTGTATCGTGAAGACAAACTGGTATACACCCATTGTTTTGCAGAAGGTGGTCACCATGCGACTTTAGATATCTCAATGTTACTTGATGTCACGATTGTTGAAGCTGAGACCATGAAAAAAAACCAAGCCAGCGTGGATCGGCACGGCATCGATTCTAGCCAATTTTTTACCATCAAGCGCTCACAATACAACGATGAAAAAACCATCAATATGCTTGAGCTGCTAGAAGTCACCGAAGCGCGCTACCTTAGTATTTTATCTAATATCAAAGCGGCATTGGATCAAGAAGGTCTAAGTAACTTTTTACAACAAGGCTACGTGATTACGGGTGGCGGCGCCGACATGCGCGGCTTACTTCCCCTTGCCAAAAAAGTCTTGGGCAACAAAGTCAATAAAGTCAACCAGCACAGTGCCATCTCCGCTTACACCCAATATGGTGATGACGATAAATTACGCACCATCGCTGCCATGATTGGCGAACGCAAATACCAAACCGCATTTGGCACCTTACTATATAGCCAAAGTGAGGCCTTTCACCACAGTGAAAAAAGCTCACCCGACTCATTACAAGTGGCGCCCATGCGAGAAAAATTACAGACTTTGAACAAGATTTTTAGAAAATTTTTCTAACACTAATAGACATTTAGCGTTTTGTGATTGCTCATGTTATGATTAATTGTATAATATTTTTATCATCATTACGGTAAAACTGACATTTAAACCCACCCTTTAATTATGGATGCTTATCAGCACATTGTCTGATAGTAGCGTAACGGAGAATTTTAACTATGGAAGCGAAATTTAGTATCGAACCTGATTTTCATGATACATTTGCCCAATCAGCACGCCTATCAGTCATCGGCGTTGGCGGCGGCGGTGGTAACGCGGTAGAAACCATGGTACAAAATGGCGTCAAAGGCATCAACTTTGTTTGCGCCAACACCGATAAACAAGCCCTTGACCGCCTGTCAGCGCCCAATAAAATCCAGCTAGGTATCAAAAACAACAACCGCGGCTTGGGGGCAGGTGCCAACCCAGAAGTAGGGCGTGAAGCGGCAGAAAGTGACGAAGAACAAATTCGCCAATTACTAGAAAATTCTGACATGGTGTTTATTACCGCAGGCATGGGTGGTGGTACAGGAACAGGTGCAGCGCCCGTGATTGCCAGGCTTGCCAAAGAAATGGGCAAATTGACCGTTGCCGTAGTAACCATGCCATTCACCTTTGAAGGTGGCAAACGCGGCAAAGTAGCAAAAGAAGGTATTGAACAATTATCAAATTTTGTTGATTCTATTATCACCATTCCTAACGACAAATTAATGACGGTGTATGGCAAAATTTCTATGAAAGATGCCTTTAAAAAAGCCGACGAAGTATTGCTACAAGCCGTCCAAGGTATTTCTAATATGATTAGAGATAACGGCTTTATTAACATTGACTTTGAAGATATTCGCACTGCCATGGCTTCACGGGGTCACGCCATGATGGGAATTGGCAAAGCAAGCGGCGAAGACCGTGCCGAAATTGCCGCTGAAAAAGCCATTAAAAGCCCATTGCTTGACAACTTACTTCTTAAAAATGCCAAAGGTCTATTGGTTAACGTGGTGGCAAGCTCAGACTTTAACTTTGATGAACAAGAACGCATCACTCACAAAGTCCAAAGCTTGGTAGATATTGACGAAGCCAATATTTTTTATGGCGTGGTGTTTGATGAAGACATGGGCGATGAAATCCAAGTGACCGTGGTGGCTACAGGTCTTACTTTAGATACCGCACCCAAACAATCTACCCGTGATTTTATTTCAGATGCCTCTAGCACCCACAAAGTGGAAGCAGGTACCCACGAACCTGCCTATGCTGCACGCCGTGATATGCCACAAGTTGCTCCGACGGTTGTCACCGCTGTACCACAAACAATAGAACCATCGGTGAGTGCCGCGCCTTCTCAGCCGCAGCGTACCACCAATAGTATCCAAGACTATCTACGCCGCCAGCAAAACCGCTAGTCAGATACCTTGTGTGACTCATTGACATGATTTTGTGCAAAACCCATGGCTAAACTAGCGATGGGTTTTTTGTTACAACCCATTTTTATACAAATGTTTGTATATAAAGTTGGGATGACCGCTGCTTAGTTTCGCCAATCGCCGTGGTCAAAAAATTCAATCGTTGCATCGCTATGATGTGCCAATAGACAATGATAGAATAGCCAAATGTAACAAATTATATCATTGATTAACCTCTCACCATCCGCCGTTATTTTGCTCAAGGAGTCGTTATGCAGCAGCGCACTATCAACCAATCCATTATGCTAGAAGGTATTGGTTTGCATAGCGGAAAACCCGTGCAGTTACGTTTTTCCCCTGCTGCAGTCAACACAGGGATCGTATTTTTGCGCTCAGATTTGGCAGATGCCCAGCCCATCAACGCAAATTTTCGCGCGGTCAATGACACCATGATGTCTTCTAACCTCACCAACCGCGCAGGGCAGCGCATCGGCACGGTAGAACATCTCATGAGCGCCATTGCAGCCTTGGGGCTTGATAATCTAAGCATTGAGGTATCAGCGCCTGAGATTCCGATTATGGACGGTAGTGCCCTACCGTTTATTACCACTTTGCAATCGGCGGGTATTGCCCTACAAGCCGCACCAAAACAATATATCAAAGTACAGCGCCCCATCGAAGTGCAATCAGGCGATAAAATCGCAGGGTTTCGCCCTTTTGATGGCTTTTCACTGGATTTTCATATTGAGTTTGATCATCCCGCGTTTGATAAAGCCCACGAAAAAATCCAATTTGATTTTACCGAAACCAACTTTATTTCCCAAATTGCCAGTGCTCGTACGTTTGGTTTTTTAAAAGACATTGAGTATCTTAAAGCCAATAATTTGGGGCTTGGGGGGAGCATGGAAAACGCCATTGTGCTGGATGATCACCAAGTGCTAAATCCAGAAGGTTTGCGCTTTATGGATGAATTTGTACGTCATAAAGTACTGGATGCGGTAGGGGATTTGTATTTGGCAGGTCACCAAATTTTGGGTGCATTTTATGCCTACAAGTCTGGACATGCTCTCAATAACCTGTTGTTGCGACAATTGTTTAGCGACCCTGATAACTACGAAATTGTAACAAAATATGAATCATAAAAAACCATTTAGTTTATTTGTATTAAATAAACTGATTAATTTTAATAAATAATTTTTTTATAAATGTGAGGAGTAGTAACATTTTTTTTACCCCCATAGTCATGCTATTCACCCTTAATCTGCAAAAAAAATCAACACGGTCAAATTTAAAAAAAAGATATCTTTTGTTGTCTAATTTAGTCGCCCACTACCCTAGTTAATCCCGATAAAGATATCTTGGGGTGGTTGTCTTATGTAATCTTGACCAAACCGCTTTAACTTTGCGTTGCAAAACACGGGCGCTAACTTGACGGTTATGATAAAAATAGTAACAATATTTACATAAAGTTACATTGTAAGTTGATGGTATTTAGTCTTTTATCAATTTTTGTAAAGCAGCTTTGAGGGGCGCCCCAACCGTGACAAGCTCGCAAAGCTGTGCTATATTCTGCTTCGTAGATTCGTTGAGTTCACATTTCTTTACAGTGGTAACTTGTTGATTACATTGTAAATGCGTGTCGCCCTCACTTCCCAAGGCTTTGGTGAGGATCACACGAAATCGTACCTGCCCAAATCCACAAAAATAAGCATCATGTGCTTGTAGCATGGTCAGCAAGTTTTGCTGGTTATAGTTAAGATGGTTGGCAATCGTGTGGCTGTGAGTACTTACCACCAAACTTTGTTGTTCATAATCAATGACTTGTAATGTTGTTAGCAGTTCGGTGGGCAAAATGGGTTGCCAGGCTTGTTGGATGGTTTTGGTCAACTGCTGCAATTGTTGCAGTTTTTGCTGAAAGGGCAAACGATAATTTGCCAAACGTTCGGTACGAGAAGCCAGATAGTTGGTAGGTTTTTTCATAGATCAAAGCAACCCATTAATAAAATGTGAGAGTGGCGAATAGGTTTTTTATTTGGTTTTAGTGTAGGTGATTTTAAAGCCAAATTATAGTCATTTAAATCTTGCGATATCTCAAAAAAGCATTGATTTAAACCAAAGGATGTATGAATGAAATTAGCTCTTATTGCACTGCCTGTTGTTGCATTAACCACGATGAGTGTTGCACAAGCTCAAATTCTCTCACTCACCAATTCATCAAAATATAGCCACAAAGTGGTGCTAACAGAAGATGAGGGTGAAGACTATTATGTATCCTCTGATGCCGTCAATGATGCCATCAAAAACTTGAGCCAAGCAGCGCAGCAAAAAGAAGACCGCTTAGCGGTTTTTACCCAAAAGCTATCTACCCAATCAACCAATAATGTTATTACGCTATCATCATCGGGTAGTTATGTGGGCAACGGTATGCTGGCTGTGCGTCCTATTACTTCGTCGGCACGTATGAGCTCAGGTTTTGGCTACCGCGTTCATCCTGTGACGGGCAAAACCCAGTTTCATAAAGGTATGGACTTTGCCGCACCGATTGGCACACCTATCTATGCCACAGGCAATGGGGTGGTGACGTTTTCGGGTTGGGGCACAGGCTACGGACGTTATGTTGAGATTGACCATGGCAATGGTACCATGACGCGTTATGCGCATACCTCAGCCAACTATGTAAGTGTCGGCGATACCGTATCGGCAAACCAGCATATCGCAGATGTGGGCAACACGGGGCGTTCGACAGGCGCACATCTGCATTATGAAGTGCGTCAAAACGGTCAAGCCGTTAATCCACAAACCTACTTAGCGATGGCGCCTGCTCGTTAATCAAGCGATTGTGATAAAAAACTGGCAAAATAGCCAGTTTTTTTTTGAAGTTAAAATTTTACCCAATAGGCTTTATGGTGAAAATCAGGCGGTGTTGCATGATGGATCGCATAAAATATTGGGTGATGATCCGCATACAAAATAGCACATGGATTGATGCGCGTGATTTCTTGCACTTTAAACTTAGACGTTGCTAAAAATGCTAAACTAAACTGGTACACCAACTCCGAACCGATTTGCACTTTATGCCATTGGAAGGTTATGTCGGTGCTCTTTTGTGGTGGTAAACTCGCTGGATGACGGTAGCTATCAAACTCATATACCGCAAAACGCCCATCAACACTGGCATTCACTTCATAATAGTGGGCGTTAGTATCGCCCACAAATATCTCCAAGCAATTTTGCTCCCACAAATAATCGCTATGACGGGTATTCGCCCCATCAAATGCCGCGACCTCTAGGGTAGTAGGAATGTTGGTCAGAGTAAAAGTCACCTCCAAACAATTTTGCCGCGATGAGACACTGCCCTTAATAGTCGGGATATTGCCCATTAAAGGCGTGCTATCGGTATTAGGCAGTAGCTCAAAAGATATTAACTCAAAAACAGGGTTTTGGGCGCAAGATGGGGCACCAAAACAAGCTTGATGAAGGTGTTTTATCACGTTTTGCGTCTGATTCATCTAAATTGTTGGCACCAATTTTAGCCAAATCTTACTAGATTAGACAATTTTGGGTTGGCGTGGGGATTACGGCGATACAGCAGGCAAACACGCCCAATGCTGGTAATCATCGTAGCATCGGTTGCCTCGGCAATCGCATGGGCAATACTGTCTCTGTCTTCTTTGCTGCCCGCTGGAATTTTTACTTTGATTAGTTCGTGGTCAGTGAGCGCACGCCCGATTTCTTCAATCACCGTGGGGGTGATGCCTTGTCCGCCAATCATTACCACAGGATTGAGCTGGTGACCAATGCCTTTTAAGTGTTTGATATCAGCATTGGATAATGAGGATTTTGCCATAATAGTCTAACAACCTTCAAAAAAATTAAGCGCTATTATAGCATACTAATACTGGCGCTTAGTGAATTGTAACATAGGTTGTCACCAAAATGGCAAGCCCAATACCTTAGGTCAGCCTGCATCTTCCGACTCATACCAAAATTTGAAAAAATCAATCAATCATGGCGCGCTAAACACAGGATAACTGATTGAAATATGTTAAAATAAGCGACATTTTGCGAGAATTTGGCAGAAATCGACCATGCCACTTCTCTCAAAAACCCAAAGCGTTCAACTTTCTTCACTTGATCGTAAAGCAACCGAGTAGACATCATTATGGCAACGCGTATTACCAACAAAAAACTTTCAAAAAGCAGCCGAGCGTGGATGAAAGAACACCTTGATGACCATTATGTCAAATTAGCACAGCGTGATGGCTATCGGGCGAGAGCGGCATATAAACTGCTTGAAATCAACGAAAAACTGCAGCTGATTAAAAAAGGCATGACTGTGGTGGATTTGGGCTCTGCCCCAGGCAGTTGGTCACAAGTGGCAGGCAAACTAGTAGGTGACAATGGCAAGCTGATTGCCTCCGACATTTTGCCCATGGATACCCTAGAAAACGTCACGTTTATCCAAGGTGACTTTCGTGAGCAGGCAGTGTTTGATGACATCATGGCGGCGGTCGCAGGCAAAAAAGTAGACGTGGTATTATCTGACATGGCGCCTAATACCTCGGGGTTTTCTGCTGTTGATCAGCCGCGCATGATTTATTTGTGTGAGCTTGCCATGGATTTTGCTGAGCAAGTGCTACCTGTGGGTGGTTCACTCATTATCAAAGTGTTTCAGGGTGAAGGCTCTGATGAACTGCGCAAAAACATGCAGCAACGATTTAGCAAAGTGCGTAGTATCAAGCCTGCTGCTTCGCGCGCGCGCTCCAAAGAGATGTATTGGATCGCCACCAAATAGCCCATCCCAACAGGCATACCATCATTGAACTTAAATTGACCAATTACAGTAAGATGTTTTTACCAGAAAATAACACAGATTTTGCTTGATAATGTCAATTTAAAACCATATATCATGGTATATTTAAAGTTTAATGTATTTTTTTAATAATTTGGTAATAACCGACCAACTTTTTTCTTACCAAGCATTGGTCAACAATTCTTGATTTAACTCCCCTAACGCGAAGGATGGAAAAACAACGTGAGCGACATGGTAAAAAATACCTTATTGTGGTTAGTTGTGATAGGGGTATTAGTGCTAGTCTTTAGCAATTTTGATACCCGCAATGAACCTGATAAGCTCAATTATTCTCAATTTGTCAGTGCTGTGGCAACTGACCAAGTGAAGAGTGTCAAAATTGACGGTGAGCAGATTTCTGGTGAAAAGAAAAACGGCTCAACATTTGAAACAGTTCGTCCTGCTGTCACAGACACCGAGCTGATGCCAAAGCTAATCAAGCATAATGTTGAAGTACAAGGCGCCGCCCCCGAACGCCAAGGGGTGATGATGCAGCTATTGATTGCCAGTTTTCCTGTGTTACTCATTATTGGTTTATTCCTCTTTATCATGCGTAATATGAATGGTGGCGGTGCTGGTGGTGGACGCGGCATGGGCCCGATGAGCTTTGGCAAATCCAAAGCCAAGATGCTCTCTGAAGACCAGATCAAAGTGACCTTTGCGGACGTAGCAGGGTGCGATGAAGCCAAACAAGAAGTCACCGAGATTGTGGACTTTTTGCGTGATCCAGAAAAATTCACCAAACTTGGCGCGACCATTCCGCGCGGTGTTTTGATGGTAGGACCACCAGGAACAGGTAAAACCCTGCTTGCCAAGGCGATTGCAGGCGAAGCAAAGGTACCGTTTTTTACCATTTCAGGCTCTGATTTTGTGGAGATGTTTGTGGGTGTGGGTGCCAGCCGTGTCCGTGATATGTTTGAGCAAGCCAAAAAAAATGCCCCATGTATCATCTTTATTGATGAGATTGATGCGGTCGGTCGTCACCGCGGTGCAGGCATGGGGGGTGGTCATGACGAGCGTGAGCAAACCCTAAACCAGCTATTGGTTGAGATGGATGGGTTTGAAGGCAATGATGGCGTGATTGTGATTGCCGCCACCAACCGTGTGGATGTGCTTGACAAAGCCTTGCTACGTCCAGGGCGTTTTGACCGCCAAGTCCAAGTTGGGTTGCCCGACATCAAAGGGCGCGAGCAAATCCTTCGCGTGCATATGAAAAAACTGCCTTCGACCATTGGCGTGGATATTCGCTCATTGGCGCGTGGTACCCCAGGCTTTAGTGGTGCACAGCTTGCCAACCTTGTCAATGAAGCAGCCCTGTTTGCGGCGCGCAACAACAAGGCTTGCGTCGATATGAACGACTTTGAAGAAGCCAAAGACAAGCTATATATGGGTCCTGAGCGAAAATCCATGGTACTGCGTGAAGAAGAGCGCCGCGCCACTGCCTATCACGAAGCAGGACATGCGTTGGTGGCTGAGATGCTCCCAGGCACCGACCCCGTGCATAAGGTTACTATCATGCCGCGTGGCTGGGCATTGGGGGTAACTTGGCAGCTGCCTGAGCACGACCAAACCAGTATTTATAAATCAAAAATGCTCAATGACATTGCGATTTTATTTGGTGGACGTATTGCAGAAGAAGTGTTTATCAACCAGCAATCCACTGGCGCATCTAACGATTTTGAACGGGCTACCAAAATGGCACGTGCGATGGTGACCAAATACGGTATGTCAGATGCCATGGGTGTGATGGTATATGAAGAAGATGAAAACCAAGGCTATTTTGGTGGGTCATCTCGAACCATCTCAGAAGCTACCCAACAAAAAGTAGACGACGAAGTACGCCGTATATTAGAAGCACAGTATGACATTGCCCGCGCTTTGATTGAAGGCAATGCCGACAAAATGCACGCCATGGTCGAGGCACTGATGAAATGGGAAACCATTGACCGTGACCAATTACAAGACATCATGGCAGGGTTACCACCGCGTGAGCCCAAAGTGTATCAAGAGCCTAGCCGCATCAATTTTGATAAACCTGCCAACCCACCGTCAGGTGGCTCAGGATTGACGCCGCCGCCCTTGCCTGCAATGTAATTGATAAAAAAATAAGACCGTTATCAACTGATAGCGGTTTTTTTATTTTTGGCTTACAATGGCTCAAATCATTGGTCAGTCATATGGTTCTTCTCATGCAGCTTCACGCCATTCCCAAGTTCTCCATCAATTATCAGCAGCGCACGTTAGATTTGTCGCGGCCGCATATTATGGGCATACTCAACGTCACCCCCGATTCTTTTTCTGATGGTGGTCAGTATTACCAGTTGGATAATGCGCTGCGCCACACAGAAAAAATGATTAACGAAGGTGCGACCATTATTGATGTGGGTGGCGAATCAACGCGCCCCAATGCCTGTGCGGTGAGTGAAGAAGAAGAAATCGCGCGGGTGGTCAAGGTAGTTGAAGCCATCTGCCACAATTTTGGCACACAGGTTTGGGTATCGGTGGATACCAGTAACCCCAACGTGATGCGTCTAGCCAGCCAAGCGGGGGCAGGTATATGGAATGATGTACGCGCGTTGACCAGACCCAATGCCATTGCCACCGCTGCGGCGCTTGGTATTCCTGTCATGCTGATGCACATGCGCGGCGAGCCGACCACCATGAACCAGCTAGATAGCTATCAAGATATCGTGGCAGATGTCATTACTGAGCTGCAAGCGCGCGTTGATGCGGTTATCGCAGGCGGTGTCAAACGCGACAACCTTATTATCGACCCAGGCTTTGGTTTTGCCAAAAACCACGCCCAAAATTTGATATGGCTCAAGGAATTTTATCGGTTACATACCTTTAATTTGCCTGTTATGGTGGCATTGTCACGAAAACGCTTTATCGGAGAAGTATTAAAAACAGCACAATTGCCACATAAAGCCAGCGATAGGGATATTGCCAGTATGGTGGCAGCGTTGCTGGCGGTGCAGCAGGGCGCTTGTATTGTCCGCACGCACAATGTGGCAGCGACCAAAGCGGGACTTGCAATGTGGCAAGCAATGAATCAGCACCCATCATTTTTATAAGGAATTAGTATGAGCGACACCCAGCCAGAACCGACCCTAGAACAGCGCAAAGTCATCTACCGTGCCAGACGCGGTTTAAAAGAACTGGATTATTATTTTGACCCTTATGTACGCACCCATTATTTACAAGCGGAGGCTAGTGAGCAGCAAGTATTTGCCGAACTGGTCAAAGAAGAAGACCCTGATTTGCTTGATTGGTTTTTACATAATCATCCCACCAAACCTGAATTTGCCGAGTTAATCGCCAAGCTCAAACGGCTACAATCCGCGCACTGATAAAGCGATACCTTCACGGATAAAAAGGGCAACGCATTTGGCAAATAATGATGTGATTAACATAGATGCTTGGCTACAACCAAGCCGCTTTAAGCGCTGGGTTTGGGGGCTTTGTGGTGTAGGATTTGGGCTGATGCTTGCCCCGCTTGCTTTAAGTTTTCATTACCAATTATTAGTTGCGGTGCTGGCAGCGGTGTTGATGTGGTTTGGGCAAATCTTTAGCCATCATCTCATCGCGTGTGCCACACTGACTCAGCACCAAGCCAGTCAAAGACCGTATGGCGCCAGCAAACGCACGGCAGAACGTTATCAGTTTTTATCTTGGCAATTGCAGTTGGTACAGGGGCGTTTTTTGATACCTTGGCAGCAAAAGCAGGATATATGGCACGCCACATTGCTAACAGTATCAGACGTAGGGGTGGCGGTGATTTTGCAGTTTGCCATTAGCCAGCCATTGCCAAAAACAATCAAAATCATGGTGTGGCAAGACCAAGTTGACCAAGAAAACTGGCGGCAGCTAAAAATACTAGCGCGATAACAAAACTGGCATATAAACGTTGCTAAAGGTTGCTACAATAAGCTTAACCATGCTGTTTGTGGGGGGATTTATCCACGACTTGCACGGTTTTCAGCGTTTGCTCGGTTTTTAGCGTTTAATAGATACAACATACCCATTAAATAGGAAGAATTTTATGAGCTTATTGACCAATCTTGTTACCCAAATTGCCACCAATGCCCTACAAAATAAAATGGGCGGTCACATGCCGCACGCTGCAAACCCCCAAGACAGTATGGGCGGGCTTGGTAGTATTTTGGGTGGGATGCTAGGCGGTGCTCAGACGGGCAGTACGTCATCAGGGGTCAATCTCAATAACGGTTTTGGTTTGGATGATATTATTGGTATGGCGATGAACCAAAACCAAAGCAGTACCGCAATGCCGCAAGGCGGGGTATTAGGTCAAGTGCTAGGCAACGTGTTAGGCGGTGGCATGGGCATGAATTCGTCCTCATCTAGCCAAGGCGGCTTGGGTGGTAAGGGGATGCTAATGGCAGCGTTGTTACCTATAGCATTGATGTTTATTCAGCGAAATGGCGGATTATCAGGTGCATTGAATAAAATTCAAAACATGGGTTTTGGGCAACAAGCCAATTCTTGGATGAGTGCAACTCAATCCAATCAGCCGTTAGACCCTAATGCTATCAGTCAATTGTTTGATAACAACGAGCTTGCGCAAGTGGCAGCACAGACAGGGGTAGACCAAAACGTGGTGCGTGAAGGATTGGCCCAATTATTGCCGCAAGTGTTTGATAACCTAACCCCACAAGGTGATACCCAAACCGAACACCAAGCCAATGACGAAATCAGTCAAATTTTATCGCAATTGTCACAATTTAAGGGTTAACAGGCAGCGGATGATCATGGACGCCGTTTGAATGAGTGGCACTGTGATGATCATTAGTTGTTTTCCAAAAGCCAGTGGTGATACTGGCTTTTTTTATTTGCCGTATAATAATAAGAGGTAACGATACCAATGACACTCAAAAAAAACCCCGCTGACCCAAATGGCGCCGCGCCCCAAACTGCGCCGCCATCACAGCCCAACCATGTTGGCAATGTTAGCAATGCCCTCGGTTTCAAACCACTGCCCACGCTGATTGCGGTGGCAGCGACGCTGATTATTTGGTTTTTGATTCCTGTGCCACAAGGGGTAAAGCCAGAAGCTTGGCATTTGTTGGCGTTATTTGTGGGTACTATAGCCGCTATTATTGGCAAAGCCATGCCGATTGGGGCAATTTCTATCATTGCCATTAGTTTGGTGGCAATCACAGGCGTGACGAGCCCCAAGCCAGCAGATGCACTGAAAGATGCGCTGTCAAGTTTTTCTAACCCATTGATTTGGTTGATTGGTGTGGCGGTCATGATTTCGTATGGCCTGACCAAAACAGGTTTGGGCGCTCGCATTGGCTACTACTTTATCTCATTATTTGGTAAAAAAACGCTAGGCATCGGCTATGCGTTGACGCTAGCAGAGCTGGTATTGGCACCGATTACCCCATCAAACACAGCACGTGGGGGTGGGATTATTCATCCGATTATGCGTTCTATCTCGCATGCGTTGGATTCTGATCCTGAAAATAACACCCAGTCAAGAGTGGGGCGCTACCTGGCTTTGGTAAACTATAACGCCAATCCAATTACCTCAGCGATGTTTATTACCGCGACCGCACCCAACCCCTTGGTGGTCAAACTTATTGGCGAGGCCACAGGCAAACAAATTGAGCTTAGCTGGACGACGTGGGCAATTGCTATGTTTGTGCCAGGTGTGGCTTGTCTGCTTGTGATGCCACTGGTCATTTATAAACTATACCCGCCAGAACTCAAAGCCACACCCAATGCCACTCAATATGCACGCGAAAATTTGACATCATTGGGCAAAGTTCATACTGATGAAAAAATCATGTTGGCAGTTTTTGCCTTGTTACTTCTCTTATGGGCAAATATTCCTGCGATGATTTTGGGTGATGCGTTTATGCTAGATGCCACAACCACTGCATTTATTGGGTTGTCGGTATTGTTATTGACAGGCGTGCTAAATTGGGATGATGTGCTCAAGCAAAAATCCGCTTGGGATACCATTATTTGGTTTAGTGCGTTAATCATGATGGCAACGTTCTTAAGTAAACTTGGGCTGATTGACTGGTTTGCCAAAAATATCCAAACAGGTATTACGCATCTGGGTGTCAGTTGGGTAGGGGCATGTGCTATTTTGACCTTGGTATATTTATATACGCATTACTTTTTTGCCAGTACTACCGCGCATATCACCGCCATGTTTGCGGCGTTTTATGGGGTAGGGATTGCCATGGGCGCGCCACCCATGCTATTTGCCCTTATCTTGGCAGCCTCGAGTAGCCTAATGATGAGCTTAACCCATTATGGCACAGGAACGGCACCTGTTATTTTTGGCTCAGGATTTACTACGCTGGGCGAATGGTGGAAAACTGGCTTTGCGATGAGTGTGGTTAATTTAGCCATTTGGTTAGGCGTGGGCTTAGTGTGGTGGAAAATCTTGGGATATTATTGATTTTTAACTAGGCTTAAAAAAACCGTCATTGTTGGCGGTTTTCTTATTGGATTTTGATCATGGGTCATAACATAGCCAAAACAATTTGTGATCCTTATCAAAATGTAAAATCCGTCAAATCCACCTTTTGCCCTGTCCACAATTCAAAACTTAACGCGCCTTGATTGATGAGCATCCCCAAACCATCCGATGTTTTGGCATTTTTAGTGTTAAAAAAATCCAAAAAAGCCGAAGGCTTGCCATACATCATGTCATAAGCAAAACCCGCGGTTAACGTCTCGCTAAATGGCAACTTCTCACCACTAAGCCCAATCGATGTGGCATTGATGATGACATCAAACTGGTTGGGAATATCGGTCAAACTTGAAAACGTCAACTTATCGGTATCAAACAACTGGGTTAGGCTTTTAGCTTTGGATACCGTGCGATTGGCGATATGTAAGGAGGCAACGCCAGCATCCAGCAGTGGCAATATCGCGCCACGGGTTGCCCCACCTGCCCCCACAATAGCCACTGCCGCGCCTTGCAGCACAGCGCCTTGTGACTGCAAATCTGCCACCAAGCCACGCCCATCGGTGTTGTCACCGTAGAGCTTGCCGTCTTTGATGGCAAGGGTATTGACCGCACCTGCCAGTTGGGCAAATTTAGACAATTCACCACGGCTTTGGCAAAGCGCAAACGCCATTTCTTTAAAAGGTACCGTAACATTGGCGCCCGTACCTCCGCCTGCAAAAAATGCGTCTACCACCGCGGTAAAACTGTCGACATCATTGGGGCATAATTGACGTTGATAGGACAGTTCAATGCCTGTTTGCTTGGCAAACGCTTGGTGCAGCTCGGGTGACTTACTATGGGCAATGGGATTGCCGATAACGATACAATGATACGGTGCGTCTAGCCTTGGAGTCAATGACATGCTATAACCTATATTATTTGGATAAATATTCATTACTTTACAATAGTTTTGCCACCCACTTCAATGGCGGTGACACACTTTAACCAAGCAGCTGTTGTAAAGTCTTAAAATAGCAAAAGGGTTATCAAATAGTGCTCAATAATAGACACAAAACCACACTGTTAACCTGCCAAGCGCCTTGCTACAATATCTGCAGCCATTTTTTGTCCTCAAATTTGTTATGGTGAACAACGTTTTGTTAACCTCGTCCTTATCACGCTTATCTATTAACGCCGATACAGCGCGTGGTCACTACCAGTGTCTAGGTATGGGTATGGTGTGCCTGTTAGTATTGGCAGGCTGCCAAAAACTAGAGGAATTTTCTTCCCAAAAAAACAGGGCAATTAGCACCGATGAGCGTGCGGCATCGGTGGATAACCCTGCCCATCAGCATACTAGCAACGGCCGTCCCGTGGTCTATCCAATTGATACATGGCGTCAACAAAGCGTTGCCAAACCGATCAGTCTATGGGACAGCAACACCCTCAGCGCGCAGCTAGGAGAGCCGTCATCCGTGGACGCTCGCCAGTTGGACTACGATAGTAACCTTGCCACCAAATACAGTTTTGCTAAGACGGGTGCGCCGTATTTTGATGTTTTGGACTCAACCAAGTACATGGAAATACAATGGTATTTTGCAGGCAGTCATGACAGTGATGCCATCAAGCAAATGAGTGTGCAACACGCCAAAAATGCTTTTGAACTGGCGCAGCAGTGGTTGGGTGAAGAAGGTGCTACTGTGGTCGCTGCTATGCTAAATGGGCAAACGCTACAGAATAAAACTTACCAAGGCACCCTAATTGCCCTTGCCCGCTGCCAAAACTACCATTGTGACTTGGTTATCAAAAAACCCAAGCGCCCCACCAAAAAAGTGAGCAGCTAACCGCCATGTGGTACCATCTTGAAGACTCACCAAACCCAGTCCCCTGTGCCGCCATCGGCATAGATGCGCGCGTGATTGCTTATGGTGACGGATTTTTTACCACCATGGCAGTCGTTGATGGGCAAATTAATTGGCTAGCGTATCACTTAGACCGCATCATGCAAAGCCTCCAGGCGCTGCAGCTTGCCCCTAAAGTAGGCGCACCTTGTGCAGACTTGTGCCAGAGCCGTGCTATCATAAAAACACACCTCAAAAGCTACGCCAAGCAGCTAGGGCAAGGGATAATAAAACTCATCATCTGCCGCCAAAACCAGCCCATAGCGGGGTATGGCTTTATCAATCAAGCGGCACACAGTTGGGTCAAACTCATGCCTACGCCCCAACCACTTGCAAGCGCTGCCAACCAAATCCAGCAACAGCCTGCCGCCACCGCCGTGTGCCTGACCCAACAAATAGCCTGTTTACCACCACCGCTTAGCGGATTAAAACTACTCAATGCCCAAGATAAAGTATTAGCCAGCCGTGAATTGTGGCAACGCCAAACAAGTGAAGCCACCTTAATTGAAGGTTTGGTACAAGACATCAGCGGCAACTGGGTGGAAGGGACGTTTTGTAACTTTTTTTATCAGCTAAATGGTAATAAAACGTGGTACACACCGCCTATCACCCAATCTGGGGTCAAAGGGGTGATGCGGCAAGTTATCTTAGACAGCTTTGCTTGTGCCCAGCAGCCTTGTCAGCAGCGCGTCTTGGCAACCCATGACATGTCACAAATGAGCGGCTTATTTTTTTGTAATGCGGTGCGTGGCATTATCCCCATTACCACGCTAATTGACCCTAAAAATCAATCACATACGCTGCATATTCCCAATATTTGTCAGCTAAAAACCCCAAACTAGCCATCCTATTCACCAAAAAAAATTGCTATTTTTGCCATTACTTGATAAATTCGCGCTAATTGCACTGATAAAAGAATCTTGTATGAATGAGCCATCTAATAATAAGCCTAATGACAGTAACAATGCAGCGGATAATCAGCCGCTAAACCCGCTTGATGACGGCAAAAATGCGGATGGTAATGACACAGGACTACTTAACCGTTCAACCCGAGAATTTAGCGATACTATCACAGGTCGAAACCAACAAACCAAAATTCGCATTCTAGCCGTCTTGGGTTTTAGCGCATTGGTACTTGGGTGGCTGCTATTTTCCTTTTATAACACATTGTATAGCACCATTGACCAGCCAAAAAAAATGGTGACAATTAACAAAGGACAAACCTACTATGGGCTAGTGGATGAGTGGGATAAAAACACCAAACTCTTTGTCGCGCCGCTTGCCAAGCTTTATATCAAACTTACTGTGGATAAGCCACTACATTCGGGTGTGTATCAGCTACCTGAAAATCCCAGCTTTGCCAAAATGCTAGAAGTCATTGCACAAGGCGAAAAAGTAGCGTTTGTACGCGTGCAAATTATTGAAGGCAAAACCGCCAACAATTTGTACCAAACCTTATTGGCAAATAAGGGCATCAAAAACGAAGTCATCACAGGTGATAAAGTGGACATTGCCAAACTGGGGTTGAACATTCCTGAAGCCTATCATCCCAATGACAACCTTGAAGGTTGGTTTTCACCAGACACCTATTACTTTAATGAAGGCAGCAGCGATAAAAAGGTACTAACAGATTTATTTAATCGCCAATACGATGCGTTGATGGAAAACTGGGACAACCGCCAAACTGACTTGCCCTACAAAACCCCCTATGAGGCGCTCATCATGGCGTCCATCATTGAAAAAGAAACCAGTGTGGCAAGTGAACGAGAGGAGGTGGCAGGGGTATTTGTCAATCGATTAAAGAAAAATATGCGCCTACAAACCGACCCAACCGTGATTTATGGCATGGGCAAGCGTTATAACGGCAACATCCGCAAATCTGACTTGGAAGAAAAAACCCCCTACAACACCTACCAAATTGACGGGCTACCGCCCACACCCATCGCCTTGCCCAGTGTCGCCTCTATCAAAGCGGCACTGCATCCCAACCAAACTGACTCGCTATACTTTGTGGCAACAGGCAATGGCGGTCATAAGTTTACCAGCAACCTTGAAGACCATAACCAAGCGGTTCAAGATTACTTGCGCGTCATGCGTGAAAAAAAGGCACAAGGTAATTAATCGTGGCACAGTTTATTAGTTTTGAAGGCACAGAAGGGGTAGGTAAATCTACCTTAATCGCTAATGTTGCCGCATATTTGACCCAGCAAGGTATTGATTTTATACAAACCCGTGAGCCAGGAGGCAGCGCTTTTGCTGAGCAGCTGCGCGCCTTGCTTTTAGATCCTGCCACCCACATGGCAGAAGACAGCGAATTATTATTGATGTTTGCGGCGCGTGCTGACCATTTAGCTCAAGTGATTTTGCCCGCACTTGCGCAGGGTCAATGGGTATTGTGTGACCGCTTTACCGATTCAACCATGGCCTATCAAGGCTTTGGGCGAAAACTGGGTGATCGGGCGTATTTGGCAAAAATTACATTACTCATTAAGCAATTTGTACCCAAACTACCTGATATGACAGTGTGGCTGGATTTGCCTGTGGTTGAAGGAATGGCACGCGCCAAAAATCGCGGCAAGCTTGACCGCTTTGAGCAAGAGCACATCGCATTTTTTGCGCGGGTACATCAAGGATTTGCCCATCAAGCACAGCGCGAGCCAGAGCGCGTCAAACGCATTGATGCGAGCGGTACAGCTGATGAAGTACTGCAAAAAGTGTTGATAGAAATTGGCTTTAGTTGAGAAAAATTGGCTTTAGAAGCTAATGTTAGAAAATAACAGTAAAAACTAACAGTAAAAACGAACGTGGGCAAGTAGCATAGGCTACGCCGTTGATACCCACAATAAAAACAAGCGACCACAATAAAAACGAGCGTCCATAACATAAAAAGGTGCATTCAATGCACCTTTTTAATCCTATTAAATCAAAGCACAATTACGGCATCGAAGGCGTTAAAATAACGTCTGCTGCCACGGGCAAAGCTTGCGGAAAATCTTGGTTATAGTGCAGACCACGCGACTCATGACGGCGCAGCGCACAGCGCACAATTAGCTCGGACACCAGCAGCAGGTTGCGCAGCTCGATCAAGTTTTTGCTCACCACAAAATGGGCGTAATAGTCATTCACTTCTTGTTTTAACAATAAAATACGGCTTAATGCACGGTGTAGGCGTTTGTCAGAGCGCACAATACCCACGTAATGCCACATATTTTGGCGCAGCTCATCCCAGTTTTGTAATACAATCACTTCCTCGTCGGGGTCACTAACTTCTTGACTGTCCCAATCAGGTAACACTGGCAGCGGCGGCACACGTTGCTGCTCAAATGCCGAGGCAATATGGCGCGCCGCGCTCATGCCATATACAAAACACTCAAGCAGTGAATTACTTGCCATGCGGTTAGCACCGTGTAGCCCTGTAAATGACGTTTCGCCCATGGCGTACATATTTAATACATCGGTCTGTGCATATTGGTTGACCATCACACCACCACACGTGTAATGCGCGGCAGGCACGACAGGGATTTTATCTTTTGTCATATCAATGCCAAGCTCAAGCAGGCGCTCATATAGCATCGGAAAATGCCCTTTGACAAACTCAGGATCTTTGTGGGTGATATCAAGCCACACATGGCGAATGCCCAAACGCTTCATCTCAAAGTCAATCGTACGCGCCACAATATCTCTAGGTGCCAGCTCACCGCGCTCATCAAAGCGTAGCATAAAGCGCTCACCATCAGGGTGTTCTTTGGTGGGTGGCAAGCGCAGATACGCGCCTTCACCGCGCATGGCTTCGGTAATCAAAAAAGAGCGCGCTTCAGGGTGATATAGGCAAGTGGGATGAAACTGATTAAACTCAAGATTGGCAACGCGGCAGCCTGCTCGCCACGCCATTGCAATGCCATCGCCCGTGGCAATATCAGGGTTTGAGGTGTACAAATAAGCCTTTGATGCCCCGCCACACGCCAATGCAATAAACGGTGCACTAAAAGTCACTACCTCATTATTGGTCAAATCAAGCGCATAAAGTCCCACAGCGCGGTTGGGCTCGGTTATGGCAGTTCCACTGCGCTTGGCAAGTTTATTGGTGGTAATCACATCAATGGCTGCCATGTATTCAAACAAAGTCACATTGGGGCATTGTTTGATACGCTGCACCAAGGTGGTAGAAATTGCCACGCCTGTAGCATCAGCGGCATGGATAATGCGGCGTTTGGTATGTCCACCCTCGCGCGTTAGATGCAGGGTCTCATTTTCATCTAAGGTAAACTTGACACCTTGTTTGAGCAAAAATTCTACCGCCTCACGGCTATGCTCAACGGTAAATCTCACCGCATCTTCGTGGCAAAGACCTGCCCCTGCAATTAACGTATCTGCCACATGCTCATCAACCGAATCATCATCTGATAAAACCGCTGCCACCCCGCCTTGGGCATAAAAAGTGCTAGCCTCGGTTAATTTATCCTTTGCCAAGACCGCAATGGATAAATGCGCGGGCAGTGAAAGTGCCAAAGACAAGCCTGCACCGCCACTGCCAACAATTACCACATCAAATTGGTGACGTTTGGTAGCAAGGCTTTTAGGCGCAAAAAATGGGGTAGAGGGGGTATCAGTTGAAACAGAAGTTGACGGTGTAACGCTGGCTGTCATGGTGGCGTACGTCCTTGAGATATGATGTCGGTAAGATTATAAAAAGTTCATTGCAATCAGCGGATAAAATGCAAAACGCGCACGCGCGGCTTGGCGCTGCACTGACGCTAATAGGCTAATATGATACCAGTTTTGATAAAAAAAAGTGCAATTTTCCCTATTGAGCGCTATTTTGTACTATTATAACAAATTAAATTGTCACAGCAGACGTAGCCATTTATAATGTGCCATTTTTATATCGCGCGTTTTAACACGCTGTTTTGGTAATTACTCACTCAATGTAGGTTACGGTTTGGCATGATTGGCAACTGGCTAGGTCATCTTGGAACGATCATCGCTCTTTTGGTCATCGTATGGTCATGCCTAAAAACCTTACAAGTCAATGCATCAGCAGGCAATGTGCAAATTTGGCTACAACTGACGACCTACTACGCGCGCTTTTGGGTACTGTGGTTATTGGTATGGGCAAATGTGCAGCTGGTATTTAACAACCAAGCCATGTACTGGTTACTAATTGCGCTATCGCTACTATATTTGTACATGACGTGGATTGAGCCCAACCGCTTACGGGTGTCACGCCATCAGATTGCGCTCACCGTTCCCGCCGCTATCTCGGCGCCTGCTAGCACCTCTTTACTCAAACACTCAGCACACAAAGCCTCAGCGCCCAAAGCCAATGCGCAGCTAGCGGTGTTAAGTGATATTCATGTGGGTATTTTTTCCAACAAAAAGCAATTAGAACGGTTGGTAAAATGCCTCAATCAACTGCCCGTTGACGCAGTGATTATTTTAGGCGATTGGGTTTATCATACTGGCGCAGATTTGGTTGGGCAAATGATGATACTAAAAGCGCTCAACAAACCCTGCTACACCGTGTTTAGCCAGTCAGACAATGACCAATCCAAAGCCTATAGCCACCGCAGCGACTGTAACCCACAAAACGAGCAACTTTCTTATGTATTATCAAGTCTTGGCATCGAGCGGTTGCCCGAAACAGGGGTAACGATTGCAGGGGTCAAAGTCATGGGCGTGAGCGACGGCGTGACCGCTGATCTTCCTCACTTGATACGACAATACACGGGTGCAGGTTGTCCGCTGATTATTGCCACACATGACATAAAGCAGCTTGAAGCCAATCCCAAAACATTACAAGCCGCTCATGCCAATACCTTGGTGGTTGCAGGTCAGACCCATGGTGGGCAAGTGAATATTCCCATGCTTACCCCGTTAATGGTCAAAGCACTAAGCGGTAACAAGCTGGTGGCAGGTCTTCGCAAACCCAATAACCGTGCACTAGCAGCCCAAGCACTAGCAGCCAAAGATAGTGTCCAAGAAACCCTCCATCAGCGTTATCAAGTGTGGATTAATACAGGTATTGGGATGACAGGTCTACCGTTTCGGTTGCATTGTCCGCCGACCATTGATGTGTTAGATATTACAATCAACGCTGACCTATAAGGTAACGATCGGTATGGCTTGCGCGTGGTCACGTGGTTTTTGCATTGACTGCTTCCCCTTTCTATGGTGAGAGAATTATTTCTAAAAAACGGTCAAGCCCGACAGCAAAAATGTTTTTAGAGATTGCAAATTTGGCGATAAAAAATGGCAAACCTTGGTATAGTAACCGACAGATTGGCAACGAAACAGCTTAAACTTTGCATAATTTTTATGCTAAACTAAGCAAAAATTGCCTAATATTTCATCCTCTCAGACAACGATAGTTAAGGTTTTGTTCAAGGTATTGCTATGACAACCATCCAAGATAAACTGCAAGGCTCTATGGTCGCTTTGGTTACTCCCATGCACAGCAATGGTGACGTCGATTGGCAATCATTGGCAAATCTCATTGACTGGCAAATTGAGCAGGGCACTGATGTCCTTGTTTCGGTAGGCACCACAGGCGAATCTGCCACCCTTTCAATGCAAGAACATGCCGACGTCATTGAATTCACCATGAAGCAAGTGGCGGGGCGTATTCCTGTTATCGCAGGCACAGGCGCCAACAACACTGTAGAAGCCATTGAATTGACTCAGCATGCCAAACAAGCGGGTGCAGATGCGGTATTGCTTGTTGTGCCTTACTACAACAAACCCACCCAAGAAGGCTTGTATTTACATTATAAAGCCATCGCCGAGGCGGTAGATATTCCTCAAGTATTGTATAACGTACCAGGTCGTACAATTGTGGACATGCAGCAAGCGACAGTTGAGCGGTTGGCAGATATTGATAACATCATTGCTATCAAAGATGCGACAGGTGATGTAGTACGTGGCGCCAAATTAATTGAGGCGGTGAAAGGTCGTATGACAGTGTTTTCAGGTGATGACGCCACCGCGCTTGAGCTTATGCGTCATGGCGCAAAAGGCAATATCTCAGTAACAGCAAACGTAGCACCAAAAGCGATGAGCCAAATTTTTAATTTGGCGCTACAAGGCGACTTTGAGCAAGCTGCCAGCATCAACCAAAAAATCGCGCATCTACACGCTGATTTATTTGTGGAGTCTAGCCCAATCCCAGCAAAATATGCCTTATATAAAATGGGACAAATCGAGCAAGGTATTCGTTTACCGCTTACTTGGTTGTCTGCAGCGCACCAACCCATGATTGATGACGCCCTTATCAAAGCAGGTTTATTATGAAAACAGCGTTTATATTAAATCACCGCCCAATCTCTGCTGCCGCGCTTATTACGGTAGCGGCTCTTAGCGTGGCAGTCACAGGTTGCAGCACTTTTAAGCGCAGTGTTGCTGATAACTCACTTGACTATGCCAAAACCCAAAAACTTGCGCCTGTCCAGTTACCCGCGGCGGCGCAAACTTTGCCGTTTACCCCCATCTATCATGTGCCGCAATCTGGAGAAAATACGTTAAAGCTAAAAAATGACAGCAGTAAGCGCTTTGAGCTACCACGCCCCATTTCTACGGTAAAACAAAATTAAGTGTCAAGCCTATTACCTTGACAGCAAATTTGGACAGCAACTTTGGAACCTACCATGCAAAAACAGCAGTTACTTTATAAAGGCAAAGCAAAATCTGTGTTTGAAACAGACAACCCAGCTTATTTGATTTTAGAATTTCGTGATGATACGTCTGCCTTTAATGGTGAGCGTATTGAACAATTGGCGCGCAAAGGTAAAGTCAACAATCGCTTTAATGCTTTTGTTATGCAAAAACTTGCCGAAGCAGGGATTGAAACCCATTTTGAGCAGCAATTGTCTGATGAAGAAGTGTTGGTCAAACGTCTGACGATGATTCCTGTAGAGTGCGTGGTGCGTAACTATGCTGCGGGTAGTTTGGTTCGCCGTTTGGGGCTGCAAGAAGGTCAAGCCTTGACGCCACCCACGTTTGAGCTGTTTTTTAAAGATGATGCTCTAGGCGATCCGATGGTTAATGATTCATTGGCAATATCACTAGGCTGGGCAACCCAAGCGCAGTTAGATGAAATGAAAGCCTTAACCTTCAGAGTCAATGACGTGTTATCTAAGCTTTTTGATGAAGGCGGCTTGATGCTGGTAGATTTTAAGCTTGAATTTGGTGTATTCAAAGACCGTATTGTGCTAGGCGATGAGTTCTCACCCGATGGCTGCCGCGTTTGGGACAAAGAAACCAAGAAAAAATTGGACAAAGACCGCTTTCGCCAAAGTCTGGGTGATGTAATCGAAGGATACGAAGAAGTGGCTCAGCGGATTGGCGTGCCAATGCCTGAATAGTAAAAAAGCGATTATGAATAAAAAATAAACTGGGGCTTGCTCCAGTTTTTTGTTGGTATGACCATGATAAAAAAAATTACAACATTTATTTTAAACCATGCTGTGTTACATCAGTATATTAAGCAGCCAACCACTAGTTTGGCAACATTTAATCGCAATCCTAGACCGTGGCATATGCCGTTGGTTGCGGCAATTGCGGTGAGCTTTCCTGTATTGGTTGGGGCGTATTTGCATAATTTGGCAATGGGATTGTTAGCGTCACTTGGTTCAATGGTCATTTTAAATTTGCCATATGCGGGTGGTTTGCTGTTTCGTATGACGGCGGTGTTGGCGTGTAGCTTTGGTATGGTGGCTTGTTTTGCCGTGGGGTTGATTGCTCATCGTGTACCCATATTAACGGTGCCGCTGATGATGTTTATCACATTTTGGATTACGCTGTTTAGCCGCTATTATAAATTGTCTCCACCTGGCGGGCTATTTATTATTATGGCGGCTGCCATTGCGCTGTTTATGCCAGCAAGCTTTTCACAAATCCCTGATTTTATTGGTTTGGTGGCATTGGGGGCATTATTTTCGGGGATAGTGGCGTGCTTTTATTCATTGATATTGGTATACGGTAACACGGTCGCGCCTGTGCCTGAGGTGATGCCTGTACAAGATGTATTAGCGGATAGCGCGATTGTCTCTATCTTTGTGGCGTTGTCTTTGATGGTTGCGTTGGTTTTTGAGATGCCAAAGCCGTATTGGGTGCCGATGAGCTGTTATGTGATTATGCTTGGTATGAACTTTCAGAGTATCTGGACAAAACTGGTACACCGTCTTGCGGGCACTGGGGTAGGGATTTTATTGGCATGGCTGTTGTTACTGCTAAGTCCCGATGCAATCGGCGTTGCCATGATTATTTTTGCGGTGATGTTTTGTATTGAGACGTTGATTGTGCGGCATTACGGGGCTGCCGTGGTATTTATTACCCCATTGACCATTTTTTTGGCAGAATATAGCGCCGCCCAGCCTAGTCCCATCAATGAAATTATTGCCACCCGCTTTTGGGATACGGCAGCGGGCTGCCTCATGGGTATCTTAGGCGGCTTGGTGATTTTGTCGCCCGCTATCAAACAAAAAAGCCAAATGGTGGTGAATAAAGTGTTAAACAAACTGGCGCTTTGACCACCAACATGAGAATGCCTAAAAAGCCTTTGTATGAGCTATGAGGTTAAACCTAAAATTGCCATTACGCCATCAAGACCTGCCACATTAACGGCATAGTCCGCTTGGGCGCGCACAATGGGCTTGGCACGATAAGCCACCCCAATATCGGCAAGTCCCAACATGGGCAAATCATTGGCGCCATCGCCAACTGCCACCGTTTGATTTAGCCCAATGCCAAGGCGGCTGGCAACGCTTTGCAAAATATCAGCCTTGCGCTGACCATCTACAATCGGTGAGGTGACCTTGCCTGTGACCTTGCCATCGATGATATCAAGGTCATTGGCATATACCTCGTCAATACCTAGGGTGTTTTTGACATGCTCGGCAAAATAATTAAAACCACCTGATACCAAGACTACATGATAGCCATTTGCTTTTAGTGCGCTAACCAAACGTTTGGCGCCCACGCTAAACGTAATGTGATGGTTGACAATATCTTCTAATGCCTCGCTAGATAACCCTTTTAATAGTGCAACACGGCGCGTGAAGCTTTCGACAAAATCAATCTCGCCGCGCATTGCAGACTCAGTGATCGTATCCACTTGCTCGCCAATGCCTGCTTTTTTTGCAAGCTCCACAATCACTTCTTGCTCAATCAGTGTGGAGTCCATGTCAAATAGTGCCAGTTTATGCGGGCGTAGTAGCGTGGCAAGGGGCATAGCATTGACATCAATGTTATTAAGGTTGGTGGCGGCAAATGCCGCTTTTACTTGTGGCAAAAGCGGGGGCAAGCCCTCGCAGCCCAAACCTTCCACCACCCATTGCAGTGTCGTCACCGCGCTCACTTGTTCACATTGGGCTAGACTAGCATTGGCGTGCCAATCTAGCTCATTGACCAAGGTAGATTGATAAAGGACGCGCAGCGCGGGGTGGATATTTGCCAACACGTCACTAATTTGGTTGATTGTGCCTAGCTCAAATTTGGACGCGCAAAGGGTCAGCACCCAACTATTGGGAAACTGCTTATCAAGTTGATACAAAAAATTCGCTGTCATGGTGAATTACCCCCTTGTATGCCAAAAAAATAAGCATGATAATGTAGCATTTAATCGCTGTTAAAGAAAGTTTAATCTACTCATGAATCATTTAGCCCCCCGCCAAGGCAAATTTGCTATTATCCTGCTTGTCAGTTTTTGTTTACACCTTCTAATGCTCGTCTTTAGTACAGAAAAATCCCAGTATGAGTACCGCACCAATAAAGGTGAAAAAATTGTCGAGCAGTTGGGCAAAGAGGCAATGGTTGGCATTGCTAACCAAGATCGGATTAGCTTAAGTGTACTTGCCAATCGCTATCAAGTTGATGAAGACGTTGCCAAACTGGTAATCACCGATCCCAATAATCACACATTGGTACAAACAGGACAAGCACAAAATGACACGGGGCAAGTGATTGACAAACCAATTATCCAAAATAACCAAGTGCTAGGTCATGCCATTATCACCATGAAAGCGGTATCTAAGGGCGAAATTGTCAGTAGCCAGTGGTTATTTATATTGGGTTCAGCAATTTTGCATGGTTTTTTGTGGTTAATTTATGGCTACGTGGCACGTCCAACCAATGAACAACTGGAGCAGTTGGGTGAAAAAATCCAGCAGCGCATAGTCATGGCGCGTGGGCAGCTAACGAATTTACCATCACGCAACGCAACCGAAGTCACGCATGATAGCACCGTCCACCACCAAGACGTAGACACACAAAACCCCACCACCAGCATCAAAGAGTTCTTAACAAGCAATGACGCGGCTGAGCCTAGCCTTGTTACCGAGAGTAGCGCGCCAATCAATACCAGCGTTCAGCCCCCTGTTACTCATGCTTTTACAGATAGCACACAGCAGCAAGACATAAAAATTCAGATCCATTTTCATGACCAATACAACCTATTAAAACGCGTTGCCCCTGAAATTGCTAACCCTTATTTTCAGCTATGTGACCAACTGCTTATGCGTGCGTATCAAAGCTTATTGGTGCTCGATAATAGTTTGCTAAATCGTTATATTAAAGATGTCACCATCAGCGAAGCGCCTCGATTTAATGCCAACGGCGCCGTGATTCATCTAAAAGGCAAGCCTGAGCAGCTACCCCTTGCTGCTGTCTTACTATCCAAGCTATTGATTATTTTAAACCAAGTAGTGTATGAAAAACACCGCGAACTCTCGCGGTTTGCCCTGCCTATGACCATCGGCACAAGCCTTAGCCAGCAGTTTATGGACGTGCAAAAATTGATGGTCAACCATGCTAAAGAAGACGGACTATTACTGCTGTATCCCAAACCGCTGCTAAAAACCTTAGATGGCAAAGTCCAGTTCAAAAATATCACCCATCCCACTACCGTGGCGGAACGACAAATGGTTTGGTATAACGGACTCTCAGAAACCTTGATGACCGAACTCATTGCCAAGCGGGACGAAATTTTGACAGCAACAGACAAATATTAGCAAATTGATTTGGGAAATTTTTTTTAACATATTTTTTTTAGCAATGCTTGACTTGTTTTTAAAAACCCCTTATAAGGCTTAATAAATTTGCAAATTTATCGACATGACCAGCGAGAGGAGTACTAAATGGCTGATCCAGATATTGATGATACCTTTGAAGATGATAGCTTTGATGATGATGATGACGCGCGATTAGCTGATGATGACGCATCGGGTCGCAGCCGAGCTAGTAGTCTAGAAAAACGTCGCCTGATTGATAATCTACTTGAAGAAAAGCGCTTGGCGCGTTCATTAAGAGATAGTTTTGATGATGACCTAGATGATTTAGACGATTTTGATGATGAATGATGAATAAATCGAAGGTTAATACACTGGGTATTAACCTTTCTTTTTAATGACAATAATAGGAAAAATACCATGGATTTTGATGAGTTGATTGATTTTTTGGACAGTGATGATAATGAATTTGGACTATCAAGCATTGCCACGCATGGTTTTTTAACCGCCTCAGTAATCGCCCAATCCTTACCACAATGGCAATCGTATTTGTTTGAGGGTCACCAAAAACAAGTCAATCCTGCGGTGTTAGCCGCCATCAGCGAATGGCGCGATGAGCTGCAAGCTACCTTGCAAGATGAACGCGAAATTGAGCTACCCTTTGATTTGGCAGACATTGATTATACTGATATCGAAAATTCAGAAGTGAGCGAGTGGTCGGTGGGCTTTGTGGATGCCATGTATGCCAGTGACAATGAAGAAGATGACTGGTTTGCCGATGAAGACAGCGAAGAAGATGTTGCGATGTTGACCTTGCCAATGGTGTTGTTCAGTGGCATTGATGCTGAAGAACCTGATATGGTTGAACTGATGAAAGACCCAACTACCATGAGCCAAATGTCGGGTGCAATTGAAAAAAACATCGTTGAGCTGTTTTTATTGTTTCATACCAACGACTAACGCTTATTTTTTAAAAATTATTTTGTCAAAAAAAAAGAGCAACCATGGTTGCTCTTTTTTTTGGTTTTGACTGATTATTTTTGCTCAAGCTGTGGTACGTCAGAGCCTTGGGCATTGGCAAGTAGTCCAGATTGGCTGTATAACGCTAGTTTGGCACGGGTATCTGTGATATCAAGGTTACGCATAGTGAGCTGCCCAATACGATCCATGGGGGTAAATGCCGCGTCTTCCACTTTTTCCATTGACAAGCGCTCTGGCTGATAGGTTAGGTTGTCCGATACGGTATTTAAGATGGTGTAGTCATTGCCGCGGCGTAACTCGATGGTGACTTCACCTGTGATGGCTTTGGCGACCCAGCGCTGGGCGGTTTCGCGTAGCATCAAGGCTTGTGAGTCAAACCAGCGACCTTGGTACAACAAGCGACCAAGGCGCAAGCCATTGATACGGTACTGCTCAATGGTGTCTTCGTTGTGAATCCCTGTGACCAAACGCTCGTAGGCGATATGTAACAGCGCCATGGCAGGGGCTTCATAGATGCCGCGTGATTTGGCTTCGATGATGCGGTTTTCGATTTGGTCACTCATGCCTAGGCCGTGGCGACCACCGATTTCGTTGGCTTTTAGGATTAAATCCACAGGTGATTCAAAGGTTTGACCGTTTAAGGCAACAGGCATGCCTTGTTCAAAGCGTACCGTCACCGTTTCTCTGTCGATTTTGACAGTGTCATCCCAAAATGCCACGCCCATAATCGGCTCAACGATGTGCATGCTGGCGTCCAAAAACTCCAAGTCTTTGGCTTCGTGAGTAGCGCCTAGCATATTAGAATCGGTTGAATAGGCTTTTTCTTTGGACATTTTGTAGTCAAAGCCGTTGTCAATCAAGAACTGTGACATCTCACTGCGACCGCCCAATTCATCAATAAAGGTTTGGTCAAGCCACGGTTTATAGATTTTGAGTGCAGGGTTGGTAAGTAAGCCATAACGATAAAAACGCTCGATGTCATTGCCTTTATAGGTTGAGCCATCGCCCCAAATATTGACATCATCTTCTTTCATGGCAGTCACTAGCATAGTGCCTGTGACCGCACGACCCAGTGGCGTGGTGTTAAAGTAGGGCATACCACCGGTGCTGACATGAAACGCACCACATTGAATTGCGGCAATACCTTCAAGCGCCAATTGCAAACGGCAATCAATCAAACGCGCTTTGACCGCACCGTATTGGTCGGCTTTTTTGGGAATGGCGTTGTAATCGTCTTCGTCAGGTTGACCTAAGTTCGCGGTATAAGCGTATGGCAGCGCGCCTTTTTGCATCATCCAAAGTAGCGCAGCTGAGGTATCAAGTCCGCCTGAAAACGCGATACCGACTTTTTGCCCGACGGGGACAGATTGTAAAATGGTGGCGTTATTGGTGGCATTGTTTGTGGTATCGTGGCTCATAACCTTTCCTATCAAGTCATCAAAAAATAATCTGTAAAATCAACCTATCGAATTATTGTAACATTTTTGTCAACGTGTTTTTCGCCATTTTTTGACAATTACCCATAATTTGTCACAATAAAAAAGCCAATCATTTGATTGGCTGTATGGGCTAAATCG
>RRZT010064559.1_pt1 | contig 71363 bp, 79 predicted proteins | sample 2165551 | NCBI WGS metagenome assembly RRZT01 (sample SAMN10456910, study PRJNA506462) | wastewater metagenome | biome: wastewater; feature: sludge; material: wastewater sludge; isolation source: wastewater sludge with Escherichia coli K12::gfp cells carrying plasmid... | place: USA: Moscow, Idaho... | reverse complement strand
GAAGACAATTTCTCTAAGTTTTTGCCGATAAGGCTGTTGTTGGTGCCAAGACGGTTGTACGAATTGAGCGCCATAATGTTGTGCTGGATAATCATACTGTTACCTCCATGTTTTTGTTTTGTAAGCCCGCGTTAATCCATTAACGCGGGATGTCGGAAAAATTAGCGGAGCAGCTGTAAGACCTGTTGGGGCTGCTGATTGGCCTGTGCCAGCATGCTTTGTGCGGCCTGTGCCAACACGTTGTTCTTGGTGAACTGCATCATTTCCTTCGCCATGTCCGTATCACGGATGCGGCTTTCGGCAGCCGTCATGTTCTCGGTGGTGGTGGTAAGGTTGTTGACAGTGTGCTCCAAACGGTTTTGGATAGCGCCCAAATCGGCACGTGTGGAAGACACGGTGTTGATGCTGTTTTTGATTACGTCGATGGCTTTCGAGGCGTTTGCTTCGCTCGACACGTCTACCGGATCAAGCCCCAGCGCCTTCGTGCTCATAGAGCCGACAGAAACGCTAACGCGCTGATTGGCAGTGTCGCCGATTTGCAGGCCGAGGCCAATGCCTTTTGTGCCCTCAATCTTCAGCCCGCCGATGGCTTGTTCTGTCGCGCCGTTAGGGGCCAAGGATGTCATCGTCAAAACATTGTTGGTTGCGCCGCCGCTGGTTGCCCAAACATTCGCGCCAAAGCCGTTGGCCGTTGTCATAAAGGTACCCAAGTTTGTCAGCGTATCGTTCAATGTAGCGCCGATGGCCACTTCACCATTTGCGGCAACCGCTGTTGCTTTAAAAGTAAAGGTTTTGGTTAAGGCTGCGCCGGTTTTGTCGGTGGTAGAAATTGTGATGCTGGAGCCCTCTTTGAAATTCTCTTTCATTTTCGAGAAATCCAGCGTGCTCACAGTTGCTGTGCCGCCAACACCGCCAACGCCGGGCGTTGTCACTGCTGCCGTGCCGCCCAAGCTGCCATCCAAAAGCTTAATGCCGTTGAAATGGCTGGAATCGGCGATGCGGTTGATTTCGTCCTTGAGGCTCTGCACTTCTTTTTGCAGGTTTTTGCGGTCCACAGCGTCGTCAATGGTACCGTTGGAGCTTTGGGTAGCAAGGTCAACCATACGGTTTAACATGCTGTGCACTTCGGTTAAGTTGCCCTCAGCGGTTTGCACCAAGCTGATACCATCCTGCGAGTTCTGTGTGGCACGGGTAAGGCCCGTAATTTGCGCGCGCATTTTTTCAGAAATGGCAAGGCCTGCCGCGTCATCGCCTGCACGGTTGATTTTGTAACCGGAAGACAATTTCTCTAAGTTTTTGCTGATAAGGCCATTGTTGGTGCCAAGACGGTTGTACGAGTTGAGCGCCATAATGTTATGCTGGATAATCATACTGTTACCTCCATGTTTTTGTTGTGTTCCTTGTTAATCCATTAACAAGGTCGAATGTGTGGGGCAGCGTTGCCGCCGCCCGCGGACGGGCCGTTTCCCGTGGCATATGTCGGCGGGCCCTGCCGCCATACGCCACGGAAAACCACGGATTTTTCCGTTCATAACAATTATCGGCATCACAAAACCGAAGTTAAGTGATGCCGAATAAGATTTTTATGCGATTGCGGGCATTTGCCATTCTACGGCCATTTTGCGCATGCTGCGCAGCGTTTACAGCTTTACCAGCGCCGCCATATGCGCAGCACTCACAAACGCGTTTTCGTCCATCACCGTAAGGATATTATTCACACTTGCACTGTCGTGCCGCCAAATGCGGCACACGGTGGTGATGATATCGGCCATCCCCTCCACCTGCGTGTCCTCGTCCAAAGCGCCCAAAAGCGCAATTTGCAGCATGGCATATAAAGCGCACAGTGTACGGCACGCGTTATACGGCTCGGTTGGGTTTGTTAAAAGGCTGTGATGCCATAAATTGACCACCAAATTTTCCTGTGCGCCAGGCAATGCCGCAAGCTTTTCGCACAGCAGCTTTTTGCCCTTTTGGTAGGCAGCCTTGCTATAGCTTGTATTGGCAACGCCGTTTTCTAAATTTACTTTTGCTTTTAATGCGCCCAGCGCTTTCATCACATATCCTACGCGGAAAAAGCTTTCTCCGGCGCTTGCCAGCTGCACGGCGGCTTTTACGGCGATATCGGCCGTTTTTTCGGCATCGGCCTTTGCTGCGCCATCCACGGTAAAAGCCGTGCCCTCGGCCAAAGGCGCGTATTTGATAAACCATGCGGGAAACGCGGCGGCAAGCTTATCGCTAGGGGGCAAAGCCTCCAGCGCCAGCGCCAAAAGCGAAAGGCGCTCCGGCACGGTGTAGGCCGCGTTTTGCAAAATTGTTGTGGTGATAAAAAACAGCTCGTCAAAAAACGGTATGGCCTCCATCTGCATGCAATCTGCCACAAAGGCGCGCTTTTCGCCCGCAGTGGCAATGCGTTTTTCGCTTGTTTGCATGGTGATGGGCGTTGTTTTGCGCAAGAGCACTTCTGTTACCGCCTCGCAGCCCATTGTAAGCGTGAAATATTGCGTGTTGCCGATAACCATCGGCATGCGCGGAAACACGCGGCATGTGCGCGAAAGCGCCTTGTGCCCCGCCGCAATCTGTAAGCCACAAAGCTGCGTATCCGTCATGAATTTGCAGCAGTGATTTTCGCCCGGCACCATCTCGGCATAGCGTGTGTCGCTGTTTCTTTTGCGCAAACGGCGCACAGCCTCATCGGTAATTTTTTGTATTTCTGGTGGGTAGTCGCTGTTTTTCAGCTCCAAATATTCGCTTTTTGTCAGCGTGATGCTCCAGCCGGTGCAGCAGGTATTGCGGCAGGCAGAGGCGGTGCAGGCATATAGAGGGAAATAATCGGGTGTCAGCACTTTATAAATTTCGCCTTTAAATTGTTCCATTTATCCACATTCCTTTCACGGAAATTTGCGTTAAACACTGCGTTTGTTTTAATAAAACCATTATACGACACAAAACGCGCGTTTGTAAACCTGCAAATGGCAAAATGCAAAGGTTGACTATCTGAAATTTCGGAATATAATTAAATAGTGTATCTTTTGATAAAATTGCCATACTATTATATATTGTAACTATGTTTTACCAAACAACGTTAGGAGCCCTCTTTATGCCATTAACAAAACCGCTTACTCCCGTGCTGATTGGCGCGGACATGAACTGCTATACCGTGGCGCGTGCCTTTCACGAGGCATACGGCGTTATCTCGCACGCTTTTGGGCGCTGGCCAATGGGCGACACGATGTATTCCGGCATCATTAAATTCACCGCCGTGCCGGATATCGACCAAAAAGATGTGCTGGTGCAAACACTTTTGCGCTTTGCCGCGGCGCACAAGGGCGAAAGCCTGATTGCGATGGGCTGCACCGACGATTATGCCAGCCTGTTGATGGATTGCCACGCCGAATTGTCGGGCATGTATATTTTGCCGTACATCACCCCCGCTTTGCGCGACCGCCTTGTATCGAAAGAGGATTTTTATCGTCTGTGCGACGCACATGGCATCCTATATCCCAAAACCTTTGTGGCCAAAAGCGCTTTGCCCGAAGCCGCGCTCGGCACCGACAAGCTGGGCTTTGCATACCCCATCATTATCAAGCCCTCGTCCAGCATTGCCTATTGGAAGCATCCGTTTGACGGCATGAAAAAGGTGTATGTTGCCAACACTGCCAGAGAAGCCGCCGCTATTTTGGCCGAGATATATGCATCGGGCTATCCCGACACCGTAATTTTGCAAGACCGCATCCCAGGCGACGACAGCTATATGCATGTGCTGACGGCGTATTGCGGCAAGGATGCAAAGGTGAAAATGATTTGCCTCGGGCATGTGGGCCTTGAGGAGCACACACCAAAGGCACTGGGCAATCACGCGGCCATTATAACCGAGTATAACGAGCCGCTGATGTTGAAAATTAAGGCGTTTTTGGAAAGCATCGGCTATGTGGGCTATGCCAATTTTGACTTAAAATATGACATGCGCGACAAAAGCGTTCGCTGCTTCGAGATTAATTTGCGGCAAGGGCGCAGCAATTATTATGTAACGGGCGCGGGGCGCAATATTGCCGAATACTTAGTGCGCGATTATGTGCTAAACGAGGATTTGGGCGAATGCGTGCTGCATAAAGAAGAACGCTACTGGCACAGCGTGCCCAACGCGGTGGTGTATCGCTATGTACATGACATGGATTTTGTGCACAAGGCCAAAAAGCTGGCAAGCGCCGGCAAAGAAACCACCAGTTTTGGCTATGCGTATGATTTAAAAAACCCGCGCCGCCTTGCTTACACGCTGGTGCATGCCGCGCGGTATTTTAAAAAGTTTAAAACCTATTATCGCTAACAGCCGCACATGCGCCGCAAACGCGCGCGGCAGCCTTGCCTATCCCCCGCCGGCAAAGCGTTTGCGCTTTGGCAGGCCTACTGCGATAAAACCGAAAGGAGGGCGCGTTATGCCCGATGCATCCCCGAAAGTGCTTGGCATCTTAGGCGGCCTCGGCCCAATGGCAACCGTATATTTTTACGAGCTTTTATGCCGACACACACTGGTGGCCTGTGATCAAGACCATATCGACGTAATTATCAATTCCCGCGCCTCCACGCCCGACCGCACGCGTTTTATTTTGGGCGAGGGCACTGAAAATCCGTTTGACATTATGGCGGCAGACGCCCAGCGCTTGGTTACCTTTGGGGCAGATATTTTGGCCATCCCATGCAATACCGCGCATTATTTTTACCAGCGGCTCGAAGATTGCGTATCTGTGCCCATTTTAAATATGCCCGCGCTTACCGTGCAAACCGCGCGCGAATCCGGCGCAAAAAAGGTGGGTATTTTGGCCACCAGCGGCACCGTGCTGACGCAAACCTACCAGCGCGAATGCGCAAAGCAGGGCATCGCCTGTGCCGTGCCGAACGCAGCGCATCAGCAAGACATTATGGACATTATCTATCAGCAAATTAAAGCGGGGCAGCCCGCCGATATGCAGCGCTTTTTTGCCGCGGCAACCGCCCTTGAGGCCGAGGGGTGCGAGCGCATTATTTTAGGCTGTACCGAGCTTTCGCTTTTGCGCAAAGAAGCGCATTTAAACAGCCTTTATCTCGATTCAATGGAGGCGCTGGCAAAGGCCGCAATTTTGGCTTTTGGCAAAACGCCCGTGGGGCTGTAAGCGCTTTTGTCGGGTTTGGGGCACACCGTGCCATGCCGAGCGCACTGCCCGCAATTGCCGCTTTTTCTGCCTTTATCCGTACTTTCCCTGCTCACAATTGGCGTCTAAACGGCGCGCCTTAAGACAAAACAGAGAGGATTTTTCATTTTATGTGTGGATTCACCGGTTTTTCAGGGCATTTGGCCCAAAAAGAGAAGATACTCTCGCGCATGATGGATCGCATTGTGCATCGCGGCCCCGATATGGGGGGCATGTATGCCGATGAGGATATGGCGCTGGGCTTTCGCCGCCTGTCTATTTTGGATTTATCAGACGCAGGCGCACAGCCGATGTACAATGAAAACAAAAGCCTTGTATGCGTTTTTAACGGCGAAATCTATAATTTTAAAAGCCTAAAGCAAGAGCTTTTGGCTAAGGGGCACACCTTTCATTCCGGTGCCGACACCGAAGTGCTTTTGCATGGATATGAGGAATGGGGCGCGGCACTGCCCGAGCATCTGCGCGGCATGTACGCATTTGTGCTGTGGGATATCGAAAAAAAGCGTCTTTTTGGCGCGCGCGATATTTTTGGCATCAAGCCGTTCTATTATGCGCCGCTTGAGGACGGCGAAGGGATGCTGTTTGGCAGCGAAATCAAAAGCTTTTTAGAGCATCCAAAATTTAAAAAGGCCGTAAACGAAAACGCGCTGCGCCCGTATCTTACCTTGCAGTATTCCGCCACCGAAGAAACCTTTTTTAAAGGTGTTTATAAGCTGCCGCCCGCGCACGCTTTCACCCTTGAAAATGGCGAATTTAAAAAATGGCAGTATTGGCAGGTGCAATTTGCGCCCGAAAACATGACGATGCCCGCCTGCGTAGAAAAGCTGGATACCGTTGTGCATGAATCGGTGAATGCGCACCGCATTTCGGACGTAAAAGTGGGCTCCTTTCTTTCGGGCGGCGTAGATTCCAGCTATATCACGGCCTGCTTAATGCCCAACGAAACCTTTTCTGTGGGCTTTGATTATCATAAATTTAACGAAACCGACTATGCAAAGGAGCTTTCCGATCGGCTTGGCGTAGACAATTATCGCAAGATGATTACCGCCGAGGAATGCTTTGCCGCGCTGCCCGACATTCAATATCACATGGATGAGCCGCAATCAAACCCCTCCAGCGTGCCGCTTTGGTTTTTGGCAAAGCTTGCGCGCGAGCATGTAACGGTGGTGCTTTCGGGCGAGGGCGCAGACGAAATCTTTGCGGGATATGAATGGTATGCCGACAACGAGCCGATGAAAAAATACAAAAAGCTGCCGCGCCCCTTACGCAATATTGCCGCCGATGCGGCAAAGGCTTTGCCGCATTTTAAAGGCAAAAACTTTTTGATAAAATGCGCCGAGCGCCCCGAGGATTATTTTGTGGGGCAAGCGCTGGTGTTTGGCGAGGGCGAGGCCGAGGATATTTTGCAGCCGGAATTTAAAAACGGCCCTGCGCCACACGCGCTGACAGCGCCAATTTATAAAAAGGCCGCTGCACTGGACGAGGTAACCAAAAAGCAATATTTAGATATGCATCTTTGGCTGCCGGGCGATATTTTGCTAAAGGCCGACAAGATGTGCATGGCGCATTCGCTGGAATTGCGCGTGCCGTTTTTAGACAAAAAGGTGATGGAATACGCCGAAACAATTCCTCTCAATTTGCGCATCGACGAGGCGGGCACCACCAAAGCGTGCCTGCGCAACGCAGCCAACCGCTGCCTGCCCGACGAATGGGCAATGCGCCCCAAAAAGGGCTTTCCTGTGCCCATCCGCTACTGGCTGCGCGAGGAAGCGTATTATCTCTATGTAAAGCAATATTTTGATAGCGAATATGCAGGCATTTTCTTTGATAAAGAAAAGCTATTGGCACTTTTGCAAAGCCATTATGAAAACAAAGCCAATAACGGGCGCAAAATTTGGACAGCGCTTACGTTTTTAATTTGGTATAAACGCTTTTTTGTAGACGAAAAATAATTGCCTCACGGCGCGGCATTGCCGCGCCGTACATAAAGAAACGGCACAAGTTTGAAAGATGCGCTTTCAAACAGGGGATGCACGCCCGCCCAAAAAGGGCAAAATTACGGCAATGCCGAAACCGTGCAAGCCCCAAGAAAGGAATGGACGTTAACATGGACAAAAAATATTATATCTCCACCCCCATTTACTACCCCTCCGACAAGCTGCATATCGGCCACAGCTACACCACTGTGGCATGCGATGCCCTTGCGCGCTATAAGCGCATGCAGGGTTATGACGTGTTTTTTTTAACAGGCAGCGACGAACACGGCCAAAAAATTGAAGATCGCGCAGCGGCAAAGGGCGTAACGCCAAAGGCCTATGTGGACGATATTGTAGAAAGCATTAAAGAGCTGTGGAAGCTGCTGGATATTCGATATGACCGCTATGTGCGCACCACCGATGCCTATCATATCCAAACCGTGCAAGCCGTGTTTAAAAAGCTGTTTGACAAGGGCGACATTTACAAAAGCGTGTACAAGGGGCATTATTGCAAGCCCTGCGAAAGCTTTTGGACAGATAGCCAATTGGTGGACGGCAAATGCCCCGATTGCGGGCGCGATGTGTATGACGCAGAGGAAGAGGCCTATTTTTTCCGCATCTCGCATTACGCGGACAAGCTGCTGCGCTATTATGAAAATAACCCAAAATTTATTCAGCCCGAAACACGCAAAAACGAAATGATTGCCTTTATCGAGCAAGGCCTGCAAGATACCTGTGTATCGCGCACCAGCGTTAAATGGGGCATCCCCGTAGATTTTGACCCTGCACACACCGTATATGTATGGGTGGACGCATTGTCAAACTATATTTCGGCGCTGGGTTATGCCAACGACAGCTTTGCCGATTTTGACAAATACTGGCCCGCCGACGTGCACATGGTGGGCAAAGAGATTTTGCGTTTCCACACCATTATTTGGCCCGCCATGCTGATGGCGCTGGATTTGCCTTTGCCCGCGCGCGTATTTGGGCACGGCTGGGTGCTTTTAGACGGCGGCAAAATGAGCAAAAGCGTGGGCAATGTGGTGGACCCTGTTGTGCTTTGCGCGCGCTATGGCGTGGACGCCATCCGCTATTTTCTTTTGCGCGACATCCCCTTTGGCAACGACGGCAATTTCTCTAACGAAGCGCTGATTAACCGCATTAATACCGACCTTGCAAACGATTTGGGCAATCTTTTATCCCGCACGGTGGCCATGACCGAAAAATATTTCGGCGGCACTTTGCCTGCTGTGCGCGCAGAGGGCCCCTTTGATGGGGAGCTAAAGGCGCTGGCTTTGGGGCTGCGGGAAAAGGTGGATGCCGCAGTGGACGAATTGCAGCTGCCCACCGCCCTAACCGAAATTTTCCGCTTGGTGCAGCGCGCCAATAAATACATTGATGAAACCGCGCCCTGGGTGCTGGCCAAAAGCGAAGAAAATTTGCCGCGCCTTGCCGAGGTGCTGTATAATCTATGCGAAAGCCTGCGCTTTGTTACAGTGCTTTTAGCGCCGTTTTTGCCTGCCACTGCGCCCAAAATGGCGGCGCAGCTGGGGCTTTCGGGCGATGCCTTAGCGTATGAAAGCCTAGCGGAATTTGGCAAAGCGCCCAGCTTTACCACCGTAAAGGGTGACGCGCTTTTCCCGCGCATCGACACCGAAAAAGAGCTTGCCAGCCTTGCGGCCTTATCGGCCGAACAAAAGCTGCAAGCCGCATCGGGCACCGCGCAAGCCCCCGCAAGCGAAGCGCCCGCTATCACGCATTTGCCCGAAATTACGATTGATCATTTTATGGCAAGCGAGCTGCGCGTTGCCAAAGTGCTTGCCGCCGAAAAGGTAGAAAAAGCCGACAAGCTTTTAAAGCTGACGCTGTTTGACGGCGAGCGCGAGCGCACTGTGGCGTCCGGCATTGCCAAATGGTATACGCCCGAAAGCCTTGTGGGCAAGCATGTGGGCCTTGTGGCAAACCTTGCGCCCGCAAAGCTGCGCGGCATTGTCAGCGAGGGCATGATTCTTGCTGCCGACACCGCCGATGGCGGCGCACATGTCATTTTCTTCCCCGAAGAGATTGCACCGGGCAGCCGCATCCACTAGCCGTAGGCCGCAAGTTCCCTGCCTTTTCGCACAGCGCATCGCTGTGCAACACATCCCCTGCCTTTTCGCACAGCGCATGACTATGCGGCATGTTCCCTGCCCTTTCGCATAACAAACGCCCTTGCAGTACAGCTTTCGCCCCCTTGAGGCGAAAGCTGTACTATGTTTATTACTAATATAAAGCCAAAGAGGATAACAATGATTTTTGACACCCACGCACATTACACCGCCGAACAATTTGACGCCGACCGCGACAGCCTGCTGGCAGCGCTGCCCGCGCAAAATGTATGCGGCATTATCGATTGCGGCACCGATTACGCCACTTCCCTTGCCGCAAAGGCGCTGTGTGAAGCGCATGCCTACATGCGCTTTGCCGCGGGCATCCATCCGGAAAGCCTGATTGACAAGGCCGCCTCCACGCAAAGCGTGTATGGCGGCGATTGGCAGCGCGAGCTGCAAGATATTGAAGCGCTTTTATCGTGCCCCACGTGCGTTGCCGTGGGCGAATGCGGGCTGGATTATCATTGGCCCGTGCCAAAAGACGCGCAAAACGCTTTGTTTGAAGCGCATTTGCAAATGGCTCTTCGGCACGATATGCCTGTGCTGGTGCACGACCGCGAGGCGCACGCCGATGTGTATGCCTTGCTGCAAAAATATCGTCCCAAAGGCATTGTGCATTGCTATTCCGGCAGCGCCGACGACGCGCTACGTCTTGTAAAGCAGGGCATGTACATCGGCTTTGGCGGCGCATTAACCTTTAAAAACGCAAAGCGCGCCATCGAGGCCGCCGCCGCTTTGCCGCTGGAGGCGATTGTGCTGGAAACCGATTGCCCCTATATGGCGCCCGAGGGCTTTCGCGGCAAGCGCTGCGATTCCTCCATGATTGCCGTTACAGCGGCGCGCCTAGCCGAAATTAAGCAGCTGCCGCTTGCCGAGGTTTTGCGCGTAAGCGAAGAAAACGCAAGGCGTTTATTTAGCCTGTAAGCACGCCTTGCCGGGCGAAGCGCCGCTGTACTTTTACTTGCACAATCCCCGATGAACGTTTAATCGCAGTCGGTGCCCATTTTAAAAAAAGCGAAGCCCCGTTCATTAGTATGAACGGGGTTTTGTGTTTTTTAGCGGATTGTTTATTGCATTGCCGTTTTTAGTTTGCTTTATCACGTTCTCTTTTGCCGCATGTTCTCTTTTGCCCGTATGCCTGCATATAGATGTAGCAAACAGTGCGGGAGGAATGGACATGAAGGGGAATCCAGAGGACAGAGCCTTACAATTGGGCGAATACATTGTGGAAAACAGCGCAACGGTGCGCAGCGCAGCAAAAGCGTTTGGCATTTCAAAATCCACGGTACATAAAGATGTAACACAGCGCCTTTGCAAACAAAGCCGCAGCCTTTATCGCGAGGTGCGCAAGGTGCTGGACGAAAATAAAGAGCAGCGCCATTTGCGCGGCGGCATGGCAACAAGGCATAAATATCACCCCGAGGCCGAAAGTTTTAATGTATATTAATAAATTATTATTGCATTTTTATACATTATGCTGTATACTATTTTCATGTGAAACGCCGCTATATAAAGCGGGCAGACTGAACGGGAAAATAGGAAGGACTGTTTAAAATGCATCAAGCACAAACAGCGGCCGCGCTTGTGAAAAAGCACAGCGCCACGGCCGAAGCACTTGCCAAACAAATTTGGGAGTTTGCGGAGCTGAACTTTCGCGAAAAGCAAAGCGCCGAAGCGCTTTGCGCTGCGTTTGCCGCCGAGGGCTTTGCTGTAGAAAAGCCGCTTTGCGGCATCACAACGGCTTTTTGCGCCAGCTACACCTTTGGGCAGGGCGGCCCGATTATTGCCTATTTGGGCGAATACGACGCGCTGTCCACGCTTTCGCAAAAGGCGGCTACGCCCCACCGCGAGCCTGTGCAGGAGGGTGCGCCAGGGCACGGCTGCGGGCATAACCTTTTGGGTGCGGGCTGCTTTGCCGCAGCTGCCGCGTTAAAGGATTATCTTGTTGAAAACAGCGTGTGCGCCACCATTCAGTTTTACGGCTGCCCCGCCGAAGAGGACGGCAGCGGCAAAACCTATATGGCGGCCGCAGGCTGTTTTGACAACGTAGACGCCGTGTTTACATGGCATCCCGATTCTGCCACGCATACCGCGGGCACCGGCAGCCTTGCCGTAACGGGGATTGTGTATGAATTTAAAGGCGTGTCGGCGCACGCGGCGGCTAATCCCTTTGCGGGGCGCAGCGCGCTGGACGCAGCCGAATTGATGAGCGTGGGTTGCAATTATCTGCGCGAGCATATCATCCCCGAAGCGCGGCTGCACTATGCATATCGCGATGTAGGCGGCACAGCGCCGAACGTGGTGCAATCCTCTGCCAGTGTGCATTATTATATCCGTGCGCCGCATGTGCCCGAAATGCTAGCCATCGCCGAGCGCGTTTTGGACGTAGCTAAGGGCGCGGCACTGATGACAGGCACCACACTTTCGGTGCAGTTTATCGACGGTGTCAGCGATTATTTACCCAATGAATCCCTGTCCGTTTTGTTAAACGAATGTGCCGAGGCCGTGGGCGCACCAGAATTTGACGAAGCCGATTATGCCCTTGCAAAGCAGTTTGATAATACATGGTCTGCCGCCGAGCGCGAGGAAAACATGCAAATCATTTACAACGCGCTGAACACCGATAAATCGCAGTTTGCGGGCAAGCTTTTGCACGATGCCATCCCGCCGCTATACTATAATATCCGCATTGCCGAGCCGGGCAGCACCGATGTGGGCGATGTAAGCCACTGCGCCCCCACTGCGCAATGCTATTATGCCTGTTTGGCGCTTGGCACGGGCGGGCATTCGTGGCAATTGACGGCGCAGGCCAACAGCTCGATTGCGATGAAAGGCATGCACAAAGCCGCCGAAGCGCTTTGCCTTGCGGGCATGCGTGCAATTGAAAACCCCGCTTTGCTTGCCAAAGCAAAACAAGAGCTGATTGCCGCGCATCCAAACGGCTATATTTGCCCGATGCCAAAAGGCACAAAACCTGAATTTAATTAAGCAATTGATACAGTTTGCCCCCGCAATTTGGCCAAAACGGCGGGGGCAAACACAAAAAGCGTCGGCGCAAGATGGTATGCATCCTGCGCCGACGCTTTTTGTATACGCTTTACAGCGATAAATCTTTTTTGGAAAATATGGCGATGCCAACGCCAAAGAAAAGCAGCCCCGCCGCATATAAAAGCAAAAACTGATACACGCCCTGCGCTTCGCCCGCGACAAGGCGGTCGATATCGAACAGGGTAATCGGCGTTAGATATTGCAAAAACGTAAATTTGTCGCCCACTTGGCCAATCATTTGAATCAGCACAAAGCAAACGGGCAAGCCAACGCCAAAGCCCATTGCATATTTGGCATCTTGAAACACGCACGCCGCGCAAAACGGAATGCCCGCAAACAAAACCAAAAGCCCCAGCAGCCCTGCGTTGATTACAATAAATTTTGTAATATCCAGCTGTGCGGGAAACATCGCCTCGCACAGCGCAATGCCCAGCGCCGCAACATATAGCACCAGCACGCACAGACCCAGCAAAAGATTGGCGGCTTGCGTAAGGGCAATTTTTACGCGCTTATTGGGTGTTGCCAGCAAATACGCCATGCTGCCCTTGTCGATATAGCGTGTCATTAAGCGGTTTGTTAGCATTGTGATGTACACCAGCGGAAATGCAATGAGCAAAAAGCCATACAGATAATTTGCCACAAACTCCAGCAGGCTGCTGCCCACGTTTAACATGCCAAACGCCGCAAAAAGCTGCGGCATGCTTTCGGCCATCATTTTAAGGCTGTCGCCCAGCTTTGGGTCATACATGGCGATAATCATGCCGGCATACATAGAAAGCACCGCCATGAAAATCAATGTTAATTTGTAATTGGCTTTTATTTCGCGTTTTATTAATGTAGCACTAAGCATTCTGCGTGCCCTCCTCGCCATAAAAATGCATAAACAGCTCTTCCAGCGTTTGCGTGCGGCCTTGCAAGTCCTCTACGCGATAGGCGCTAACGGCCTTGATAAACGCATCCACGTTCCCCGCCACCTGCACCGTTACGCTTTTGCCCGATTCGTCCCAAGCGCCGCCGTGCGCCGCAGCAAAAGCCGCCGCTTCCTGCGCATCGTGAAAGCGCACTTCGTATATTTTGCGCTTGTTTTGGCGCAGATTTTCCATGCTTTCTACCGCCACAATGCGCCCTTGCCGAATAATGGCCGTGCGGTCAGACGTGCGCTCCACTTCTTCAAACACGTGCGACGACATTAAAATCGTTTTTCCACGCGCCTTTTCCGCCAGCAGCAGCTCGATAAATTTGTTTTGCATTAAAGGGTCAAGGCCGCTTGTGGGCTCATCCAAAATCAAAATATCGGGGTTTTGCATAAATGCGCAAACAATACCGATTTTTTGTTTCATGCCCTTCGACATTTTTTTAATTGCCCCGCTGGCATCCAGTTCAAAAAAGCGCATCAGCTCTTCGGCGCGCGCAAGCGAGGGCATATGCTTCATATTGGCAATAAATTTGATAAATTCAATGCCTGTCATATCCTCTAAAAACGCAATTTCGCCTGGCAGATAGCCCAGGCTTTGCTGAATGCGATCGGCACTGCGAAAGCAATCCAGCCCGTTTATGGAAACGCTGCCCGCATCGGGGCGGATAAAGCCCATCAATTGGCGAATTGTGGTGGTTTTGCCCGCGCCGTTTGGCCCCAAAAAGCCGATTACCTCGCCTTTATCTGCGTGAAAGCACACGTCAAACACGCCTTTGCCATTGCCGTAATCCTTTGTGATATGCGCAATATCAATTACATGCATCCCCATTTTCCTTCCTGCTCGCGGGGCCGTTTGCCCGCTTTGTTTGCACAGTTTCATTATACGCTATTCTGCGCATTTGAGAAGCTTTTTTACGAATTTTTTTACAGTAAATTGCAAACACTATCCGCAGATGCGCATAGCGCGTTTAACGCATCCCCCTTTGTGCCAAAGCGTGCAAAGCACAGGCTTGATAAAAAGCTGTTGCTTTTGCAAAATAAACAGGCACGGCAAAGCAATCGGGCACAAAACGCTTGCTTTTACGGAAAATCGTGGTATAATAATACAGTATGAATACGTAAGTTGTGAAAGAGTGAGCCGCCGGGCTCGCTCTTTCCTTAATGTTAGGGCATTTTGGGGCCTTATTTCTCGCTTTTTGGCGCTGTAATGCGGGCAAAAAGCCATTTACTCTTGGCTTTTTTGCGCAAATAAGCGTCGTTTAGCGGGCATCGGCCATTTTGGCCCGCCCCATCAGAAAGGAACATGGATACTATGGCAAAAAACAAAGGCGGCAACACGGTGCGTGTTGTGGAAGAACTGGTGCGCCCCATTATCGAAGAGCAAGGCCTGCGGCTTTGGGATGTGCGCTATGAAAAAGAAGGGCCGGACTGGTTTTTGCGCATTTTTATTGACCGCGACGAGCCGCTGGACATGAACGCGTGCGAAGCGGCCACCCGCGCTATCAACCCCGTGCTGGATGCGGCGGACCCCGTTGACGGCAGCTATTATCTGGAAGTGGGCAGCCCCGGCCTCGGCCGCAAGCTTGTGAAAGACGCGCATTTTGCCGCAAAGCTGGGCGAAAAGGCAGAAGCCGTGCTGATACGCCCCGATGAAAACGGCTGCAAAAGCAAAACAGGCATTTTAAAAAGCAAAGAAGGCAATATCGTTACGCTTTCAAACGAAAGCGGCGATTTTTCGATAGATACTGCCGCCGCAAGCTATTTTAAGCTTTGCGATGACGAAGATTTGTTCTAGTAGAACAACCCACCAAAATACTAAGCCGAAACGGCAGAATGGATGATAGGAAAATGAATACCGAATTTTTTGAGGCGCTTGCAATGCTTGAGAAAGAGCGCGGCGTTCCGATGACGGATTTGACAGAGAAAATCAAAAGCGCCATTATCATCGCGGTTAAAAAGGATTATGAGGTCGAGGACGAAAACGTTGCGGTGGTGATTGACCCGACAGACGGAAAATTTAGCGTATCGCTGCTTAAAAGCGTTGTAGAGGAAGTAGAAGACGAGCATCGCGAGATTTCCCTTAGCGCCGCACAGGAAAAGAAAAAAACCTACAAAGTGGGCGACTGGTATCCCATCGTTTTGAAAACCAAAGATTTTGGGCGCATTGCGGCACAGGCTGCAAAGCATGTGATCCGTCAGGGTCTGCGCGAAGCAGAGCGCGGGCAAATGCTGGTGGAAATGCAAAGCAAATCGCACGAGATTATCTCGGCGCTCGTTACGCGCATTGATACCCGCAAGGGCGTGATTACGCTGGATTTGGGCAAGGGCGGCGATGCTATTTTGCCTAAAAACGAGCAAGTGGCCGGCGAAGAACTGTTTGAGGGCCAGCGCGTGAAGGTGTACGTGGTGGATGTGGTTGCCACCGAAAAAGGGCCAAAGGTAATGATATCCCGTACACATCCGGGCCTTGTGAAGCGCATGTTTGAAATGGAAGTGCCCGAGATTTTTGACGGCACAGTAGAAATCCGCGCGATTTCCCGCGAGGCGGGCATGCGCACAAAAATGGCCGTTTGGTCAAAAGACGAAAACGTGGATCCCGTGGGCGCATGTATCGGCCCACGCGGCGCACGCGTTGCCAAAATTGTAGAAGAACTCAGTGGCGAAAAAATTGACATTGTGCGCTGGAGCGAGGACCCTGCCGCGTTTATTTCGGCGGCGCTTTCCCCCGCAAACGTTGTAAACGTGGAGATTTTAGAGGGCGAAACCAAGTCCTGCCGCGCCACGGTGCCCGACAATCAACTGTCGCTTGCCATTGGCAACAAAGGGCAAAACGCGCGCTTGTGCGCAAGGCTGACGGGGTATAATATTGATATCCGCCCCGAAAGCGGCTATTTTGGTGAAGAGCCGGACGCAAAGCCGGCAGAATAATAACAACGGAGGCAAGGGGCATGGCTGTAAAAAAAATACCGCTGCGGCGCTGCACCGGCTGCTGCGAATCAAAGCCTAAAAAAGAGTTGGTGCGCGTGGTGAAAAGCCCCGAGGGCAGCATTTTGCTGGATGTAACGGGCAAAAAGCCCGGCCGCGGCGCTTATGTGTGCAAAAGCAGTGCATGCCTTGCAAAGGCGCGCAAAGCAAAGCGCATCGAACGCGCGCTGGAATGCGCCATCCCCGATGCCCTATATGAGGAAATGCGCGCGCAATTAAACACCGAAGGCGAAACGTTTGAAAGTTAAGGCTTTTAAACTGGGTTTTGTGGCTTTTCTGCCAACGGACATTGGCAAAATGATTCCGATGGGATAAACCGCCCAAAACCCCAAGAAGGGAATGTCATATAAATGCCGAATCATAAAATCTTATTTGCACTTTCGCTTTGCCGCAAGGCAGGCGCCTTAATTGGCGGATTTGACGCTGTTAAAGAAAGCGTAATGAAAGGCAAAGCGTATCTGGTGCTGTATGCATGCGATATCTCCGAAGGAACCAAAAAGCGTTTATTGTATGCTTGCGAAGATTATGTGGACGCATTGGAATTGCCGCTTGACCAGTTTTCGCTTTTACCCATTTGCAAAAAACCCACCGGCGTATTTGCCGTAACAGACGAAGAGCTTACAACGCTCTGCCGCAAAAGCCTGACGGAAGCGGAGGATAAACCCGCTGCTTTGCGCACCAAGCAAAAACCCGCCGTGGTGCCGGCGCAATGTAAGGAGGAATTCAATGATCATCAAGCTTAAAATCAGCGATCTCGCAAAGGATCTCGGCCTTGGCAACAAGCCCGTGATTGACCTTCTCGCCGAAATGACGGGCGAGGTTAAAAAACATACAACGGCCCTTTCCGAAGAGGAACTGAACCGTGTTTTTGAACATTTCACCCGTGCAAGCGAAGAGCCCTCGCTGGACGAATATTTGGCCAGTGCCCCCGAAAAAAAGCCCGAGCCAAAGCCCGAGCCGAAGCCTGCGCCTGCGCCTATCGCAAAGCCGCAGCAGTTTGCCGCAAAGCAGCCCTCTGCGCCTACTGCAAGGCCGCAGCAATTTGCTGCAAAGCAGCCCTCCGCGCCGTATAAGCCCGCGCCAAAGCCCATTGCTGGCGTAAGCAACGAGCCGCTGAAAAAGGCCGACGGCACAGTGGTGCAGGCAGGCGCGCGCCCCGCGCACAAGCCCGCCACCGATAAGGAAACCGTGAAGCGCGAAGTGGTAACCGTTACCATCGACACCCGCGCCGTAGACGTAAACCTTGATAAATTTAACGAAAAATATACAGAGCTTGCCTCCACAAAGCCTGTGGAAAACCGCAAAAAGCCGCAGCCTGCTGGCAATAAGCAAAAGTTTCAGGGCCGTCCCAACCGTTTTGGCAGCGGCAAAAACCAGCCCTACCAGCAGCGTCACCGCGAAACCGAAACCGAGCGTTTGCAGCGCATTCAGCTGGAAAAGGCGCGTAAAGCACAGCTGCACGTGTCGATTCCCGATGAAATCACAGTGGGCGAGCTTGCCAGCCGCTTAAAGGTAAACGCCGCGCAGGTTATCAAAAAGTTGATGGGCGTGGGCATTATGGCCTCGCTTACCGAAGTGATTGATTTTGATGCTGCAAGCCTTGTGGCAGAAGAACTGGGCGCAAAAGTGGAACATGAAGTGCATGTCACCATTGAAGAGCGTTTGTTTGAAGTGGACGAAGACAAGGCCGAAGATTTGGCCGAGCGCCCGCCCGTTGTTGTGGTTATGGGCCATGTTGACCACGGCAAAACGTCGATTTTGGATGCTATCCGCAAAACAAAGGTTACCGCAGGCGAAGCCGGCGGCATCACACAGCATATCGGCGCATATCAGGTAGAAATGAACGGCAAGCCCATTACGTTTTTGGATACCCCGGGCCATGAGGCCTTTACCTCCATGCGTGCGCGCGGCGCGAATCTGACGGATATCGCCGTGCTGGTTGTGGCTGCCGATGACGGTATCATGCCGCAAACCGTGGAATCTATCAACCATGCCAAAAGCGCGGGCGTTACCATTATTGTTGCAATTAACAAAATGGATAAGCCCACCGCCAATGCCGAGCGCGTAAAAGAGCAGCTTACACAATACGAGCTTGTGGCCGAGGAATGGGGCGGCGATGTCATCTGCGTGCCCGTTTCTGCCGCAACCGGCGACGGCATTGAATCCTTGCTGGAAATGATTGTGCTTGCCAGCGAAGTAAAAGAATTAAAAGCCAATCCGAATCGACGTGCAAAAGGCGCTGTAATTGAAGCGCGTCTTGATAAGGGCGAGGGCCCAATTGCCACCATTTTGGTGCAAAAAGGCACGCTGCATCAAGGTGATGTGATTATTGCAGGCACCTCTGTGGGCCGCGTGCGCGTGATGCGCAATGACGCGGGCGAAGCGATAGACACCGCCGGCCCGTCCATGCCTGTAGAGATTACCGGCCTTACCGAGGTGCCCTCGGCTGGTGATTTGTTTGACGCCGTTGAAGACGAAAAGCTTGCGCGTGAACTGGCTGACCGCCGCGCCGTAGAAGCAAAAGAGCAGCATTTTCAAAGCTTCCAAAAGGTTACTTTGGATAATCTGTTCAGCCAAATTGCCGAAGGCGAAATGAAAGAGCTGGCCGTCATTGTTAAGGCAGACGTGCAGGGCTCGGCCGAAGCCGTTAAGCAAAGCCTTGAAAAATTAACCAACGAAGAAGTGCGCGTGCGCGTGATTCACGCGGGCGTTGGCGCTATCAACAAAAGCGATGTTATGCTGGCAAACGCCGGGCATGCCATTATTATCGGCTTTAACGTGCGCCCCGACCCCGTGGCAAAAGAAGAAGCCGCGCAAGCAGAAGTGGAATTGCGCATGTATCGCGTGATTTACGATGCCATTAACGATGTTACTGCCGCTATGCGCGGCATGCTGGCGCCCAAATTCCGCGAAGTGGAGCTTGGCCGTGCCGAAGTGCGCAGCGTGTTTAAAATTTCTTCTTCCGGCACCATTGCGGGCTCGTATGTGCTGGACGGCAAGGTTACGCGTGCCGCCAAAATCCGCCTTGTGCGCGATGGCATCGTGATTACTGAGGACGAAATTGATTCGTTGCGCCGATTTAAGGACGATGTGAAAGAAGTGGCGCAGGGGTATGAATGTGGTATAGGGCTTGTGAAATATGCCGATATTAAAGAGGGCGATATCTTTGAGGCCTTTATCATTGAAGAGTATCGCGATTAGTGAATGGCAGTAGAGCAAAGGGTATTGCGGGGGCGCTATCCGCTTCTCCTCTACCCTCGGCTTCTAATCTCTAATTCTGACCTCTAATATCTGACCTCTAATTTCTAAATGCATTTTCTCACCTGTTTTGTGCGGCGATGAAACGCCGCACAACCCGGAAGAAAGGACGTGATTTTATGCCGCAATCGAATAAGCAAGGGCGTATTAACGAGGATATTAAGCGCGAACTGATATCCATTATCGGCGCGATGAAAGACCCGCGCGTGCAGGGCTTTTTAACGGTAATGCGTGTGGAGGCAGCGCCCGATTTATCCAGCGCAAAGGTTTACGTGAGCATGCTGGGTGAAAACAATGCCACAAAGGACGCAGTGTCGGCCTTGCAGCGTGCCGCAGGCCATATCCGCACGGAAATTTCAAAGCGCATGCATATACACAAAGCACCCGAGCTGCATTTTTTGGCCGACGACGGCGCAAAATATGCCGCGCACATCAACGAGCTTTTGGAAGGACTGAAGAATCCGCATGAGTGAATTAATTGACATCACCGCCGCCATCAGCTGCCTTTTAAAAGCGGAAAATATTTTGCTTTTATGCCATAAAAATCCGGACGGCGACACAATCGGTTCCGCTGGGGCGCTGTATTGGGCACTGCGCAAGCTGGGCAAAACCGTGGGGCTGCTGTGTGCAGACCCCATCCCTACCCGCTATTCTTACATGAATCTTACGATGTTTGCAGGCGAATTTGTGCCGCAATACATCGTGGCGGTAGACGTGGCAGGCGTGCAGCTTTTTGGCGATGCATTAAACGATTATGCAAAGCGCATTGATTTGTGCATCGACCATCATCCCTCCAATTCCGGCTATGCCGACTATATGCTGCTTGATGAAACCGCAGCCGCAACGGCGGAAATTATGTACGAGGTTATCCTCACACTGGGCATCTCGCCCGAGGGAATCATTGCCGATTGCCTATATACAGGCGTTTCCACAGACACCGGCTGCTTTAAATTTAGCAATACTACCGCGCGCACACACAGCATTGCCGCAAAGCTGATGGAAGCAGGCGCAAACACCGTGTTTTTAAACGACGCGCTGTTTGAAAGCAAAAGCCGCCGCCGTCTTGAAATTGAAAAGCTGGCGCTGGAAAACATGCGTTTTCATTTTGACGGGCGCTGCGCGCTCACCTATCTAACGCGTGAGGAAATTGCCAAAACTGGTGCCGATGGCACCGATCTTGAGGGCATCACCTCTATTCCCCGCACAATAGAAGGGGTGGATGTGGGCGTAACATTGCGTCAACTGGAAACAGGCAGCTATAAAATCTCTGTGCGCACCGCGCAAGGGCACGACGCCAGCGCAATCTGCGCAAGGCTTGGTGGCGGCGGACATCGGCAGGCCTCTGGCTGTGAAATTATCGGCGGGCTTGACAATGCCAAATCCGCCATTTTGGCAGAGGTGGAAAAAGAACTATGCAAGGAATCTTAATTGTAGATAAGCCTGTGGGCTTTACATCGTTTGACGTGATTGCAAAGCTGCGCGGTATCTGCAAAACCAAAAAAATCGGACATAGCGGCACGCTGGATCCTATGGCAACCGGCGTGCTGCCTGTGTTTATTGGCAATGCCGCAAAAGCGGTGGACATGCAGGTAAACCACGATAAAACGTATCTGGCCACCGTGCGCTTTGGCCTTTGCACCGACACTGGGGATATCACGGGCACCGTGCTGGAAACCAGCGATGCCGCTGTAAGCGAAGCGATGCTTACGGCGGCTTTGCCGCATTTTGTCGGGCCGCAAAAGCAATTACCGCCGATGTACTCGGCGGTAAAAATCAACGGGCAGCCTTTATATAAGGCCGCGCGCAAGGGCATCGAAATTGCGCGCACACCGCGCGATATTGTGATTCATTCCATCGTTTATCAGGGCGCGGCAGGCGAAAACAGCTTTTGCTTTGAGGTAAGCTGTTCAAAAGGTACTTACGTGCGCGTATTATGCGAGGATATCGGCAAAGCGCTTGGTGTGCCTGCCACGTTGGCTGCGCTGCGCCGCACAAAGGCAGGCGTATATACCGAGGCGGGCGCTGTTGGGTTTGCCGAAATTCAAGCGGCTAAGGATGCGGGTACATTAGAATCGCTTTTGCAGCCCGTGGAAAGCTGCTTTATGCATTTGCCTCTGCTTGCAGTGGACGATGCCGAGGCAAAGCGCCTTTTAAACGGCGCTGCCGGCCCAACAAAACAGGCAGACGGCGATTATCGCATTGCACACGGCGGGCTTTTTCTGGGGCTTGCCACTGTGCAAAACGGTGAATTGCATGTCAAAAAATTATTTTGCGAACGGGAGTGATCAGCTTTGCTTTGCAGTGCAGATATAGCCGGGTTTTATGGCTGCTGCGGCACAGACGATGCTGCTGCAAGCGCCTGTGCACCCGATGTGCCCACGGCTTTGCATGATGATGCGGTTTTTAGCGCTTGCGCGCTTGGATATTTTGACGGTGTGCATTTGGGGCATCGCGCGGTCATTGGCGCAGCGGTGGCATACGCCAAACAACACGCACTGGCAAGCGCCGTGTTTTCGTTTTCGTTGCCGCTGCGCGATAATGCCAACGCCGACGAAATGGGTGCTGTAAAAGGCAGCACCGTGCTTACCCCCACCGAAAAGCGCCGCCGTATGGCCGCATTAGGGGTCGAGAGATATCTTTGCCCGCCATTTGAAAGCTTTTGCACGCTTACGCCCGAAGCCTTTGTGGAAAATGTGCTATGCACTGCGCTTCGTGCAAAGGCTGTTTTTTGCGGCGAGGATTTTACATTTGGTGCGCATAAGGCAGGCAATGTTGCGCTTTTGCAAACGCTTTGCGCAGCAAAGGATATTTGTGTTTTCATTATTCCCACGGCGCTTTACAAGGGCGAGGCCGTTTCCTCTACGCGCATTCGCGCGGCGCTGGCTGGCGGCGATGTGGGCACGGCGGGCGCTATGCTGGCCGAGCCATATGCCATTGATTTGCCCGTGCAAAGAGGGCGTGGGCTTGGCACCACGCTGGGCGTGCCCACCATTAACCAGCACTATCCCGCAGGCATGCTGCGCCCGCTGGACGGCGTGTACCTTTCGCGCGTTTGGATAGGCAATGCGTGCTATCTTGGCGCTACAGGCATTGGCAGCCGCCCCACGGTGAACGGCAAGCACGTCACCTGCGAAACCTTTATTTTGGATTTTAGCGGCGATTTATACGGGCAAGCCGTGCGCGTGGAGCTGCACAGCTTTTGGCGGCATACACAGCGCTATGAAAACACCGAGGCCTTGCGCAATATGATAAACGAGGCCGCCGATGCCGCCCGCGCATATTTTGCCGAAAAGCCAACCTCTGACCTCTGACTTCTGACTTCTGATTTCTGACTTCTGATTTCTAATATCTGACCTCTAAATACAAAGCGCCCTCTGCGGCATCAACCGCAGAGGGCGCTTTTTTATGCAGATATTGATTAGACCAATTCGATAATTGCCATTTCAGCGGCATCGCCGCGACGTGCACCAATTTTAATAATACGGGTGTAGCCGCCATCGCGATCTGAATACTTGGGGGCAATTTCATCTATCACTTTTTTCGCAACTGTCTCCTTTGTTACGTAGGAGAACACCTGACGCTTCGCATGCAGATTATCCTGCTTGCCAAGGGTGATCATTTTTTCGGCCACTGCGCGAACTTCTTTCGCTCTTGTAACTGTGGTTTCTACCTTGCCGTTTTCCATCAGGTAGGTAACCATAGCACGGAGCATCGCGCGGCGGTGGTCACTAGTTCTGCCGAGTTTTCTTGTACCGGGCATCCTAATTCACTCCTTTGCAGTAATTACTCGTCTTCGTTCGTAAGATTGAATCCGAGAGATTCCAGCTTCGCGATAACTTCCTCAAGGCTCTTACGGCCGAGGTTGCGCACCTTCATCATCTCATCTTCGGATTTGTTGATTAAGTCTTCCACGGTGTTGATGCCGGCACGTTTCAGGCAGTTAAAGGAGCGCACAGACAAATCAAGCTCTTCGATTGTCATTTCAAGGGCTTTTTCTTTGCCCTTGTCGTCTTTTTCTACCATGATTTCCGCGTCCATCGCCTCTTGCGAGAGATTGACGAAGAGGTTTAAATGCTCGGTCATGATACGCGCAGCAAGGCTGACGCCCTCTTTTGCAGATAGCGTGCCATCCGTCCACACTTCAAGCGTTAGCTTGTCGTAGTCGGTAATTTGGCCCACGCGCGTGTTTTCTACCGTGTAATTTACTTTAAGCACCGGCGTGTAAATGCTGTCCACCGGCAAAGTGCCGATGGCCGCATCACCCGCGGATTGCTTATTGCGGTCGGCAGGCACATAGCCGCGGCCCTTGTCAAACGTAAGCTCCATGATGAGCTTTGCGTTTTCCGCAAGGGAGGCGATATGCCAATCCGGGTTTAATATCTCTATCTCGGCATCCTGTCCGATGCTACCGGCAGTTACCTCGCCCTCGCCACTCGCTTCAATGCGAACGGTTTTGGGTGTGTCGGAATAAAGCTTGGCTGTGATGCCTTTGATGTTCAGCACAATTTCGGTAACGTCTTCTTTAACGCCCGGAATCGTGGAAAACTCGTGGACAACGCCGTCAATCTTGATATTGGTAACAGCAACGCCGGGAAGCGATGAGAGCAGTACGCGTCGTAAGCTATTGCCCAGGGTAGTGCCAAACCCGCGCTCCAGCGGCTCCACCACGAACTTGCCGTAGCGGCCGTCGGCGGACAGGCTGGCGGTATCTATTTTGGGCCTCTCGATCTCCATCATTCTAAAACCCTCCTATTTGGCAAGCCTTAAAGGCTTGCCTTGTTGTTCGCATTCCCTTAAAAGCAGCGGATTACTTGGAATAGAGCTCAACGATAAGGTGCTCTTCGATGTCGAAGTCGATGTCGGCGCGCTCAGGTGCACGCGTAACGCTGACAGCCATGTTCTCGGCATCCTTTGTAAGCCATGTGGGAACAGGACGGTGCGCGTTTTTCTCGATGCATTCTTTCAGCTTGCCGCAGTCCGTTGTTCTGACAGCAATTTTGTCGCCCTCTTTAATTAAATAGGACGGAATGTTTACGATTTCGCCATTCACGGTGAAGTGGCGGTGCAGCACAAGCTGACGCCCCTCTTTGCGGCTCATTGCGAAGCCCGCGCGATAAACTACGTTATCAAGTCTGCTTTCAAGGATCCGAAGCAGATTTTCACCGGTCATGCCGCTCTTGCGCTCGGCAAGCTCAAAATAATGAGCAAACTGGCTCTCAAGAACGCCATAATAGCGTTTTGCTTTTTGTTTTGCGCGAAGCTGCAAACCATACTCGGAAACTTTTTTACGAGCTTGGTTTTGGCCGTGCTGGCCGGGAGCAAAGCTCCTGCGGGCAAACGCACATTTGTCGGAGAAGCAACGTTCGCCCTTTAAAAAGAGCTTCTGATTCTCTCGACGGCACTGGCGGCATACTGCGCCTGTATATCTTGCCATGTTTTTTCCTCCTTATACTAAATGCGGCGGCGCTTCGGCGGGCGGCAGCCGTTATGTGGGATAGGGGTAACGTCCTTGATCATATTTACCTCTAAGCCGGTGGCCTGCAAAGCGCGGATGGCGGCTTCACGGCCTGCACCAGGGCCTTTCACAAACACTTCTACCGATTTCATGCCGTGCTCCATTGCGGCTTTTGCCGCTGTTTCGGCCGCTGTTTGGGCGGCGAACGGAGTGCTTTTGCGCGAGCCACGGAAGCCGAGGCCACCTGCGCTCGACCACGAAATAGCATTGCCCTGAACATCCGTAATGGTCACAATCGTGTTATTGAATGTGCTTTGGATATGGGCGCAGCCGCGCTCGATATTTTTACGCTCGCGTTTTTTCGTGCGGGTAACTGCTTTTTTAGCAGCAGCTTTTATTGCCATCTAACTGTCCTCCCAGCTCTATTACTTCTTCTTATTGGCTACTGTGCGCTTGGGGCCCTTGCGTGTGCGAGCGTTTGTTTTGGAACGCTGTCCGCGCACGGGTAAACCTTTGCGGTGACGAATGCCGCGATAGCATTGAATTTCAACTAAACGCTTGATATCAAGTGCTGTTTTGCGGCGTAAATCGCCCTCAACGCTGAAGTTTTTATCAATGTAATCACGGATTAAAGCTTCCTCGTCGGGGGTCATGTCCTTTACCCTTGTATCAGGATTGATCTTTGTAGCGGCAAGAATTTCTTGCGCGCCGCTGTGACCGATACCGAAAATATAGGTAAGGGCAACTTCGACTCGCTTGTCTTTGGGCAAGTCAACTCCGGCTATACGTGCCATGTCCTTAGCACCTCCTAGATTATTTATCCCAATAAATAGGCCGCTGCACGGCAGGATAAACCCGCGCAAGGCTTGTCGGGCTTAGCCCTGACGCTGTTTGTGCTTGGGGTTTTGGCAAATTACCATAACGCGGCCTTTGCGTTTGATAACCTTGCATTTTTCGCAGATGGGTTTGACGGAAGGCTTAACCTTCATATTGATCTACCTCCTATTGTAGCTTTGTGAAACAGCGAACAGCGAATAGCGGGATGCGCAAGCGAACAGTAAAGTACCGTGCGGCTGCTATTCTCTATTCTCTATTTGCTCCTCCAGGTGATACGCCCCTTCGTTAAATCGTAAGGGCTCATCTCAAGTGTAACCTTGTCTCCGGGCAGTATGCGGATAAAGTTCATACGCAGCTTGCCGGAAATGTGTGCCAATAGTTTGTGCCCGCCCTGGATTTCCACTAGGAACATCGCATTGGGCATCGCGTCAACTACGACACCTTCCACTTCAATTACGTCTTCTTTGGACAAGCTTCTACCCTCCTCACTGAGCACCTTGCGCATAAGCGGCCAGCGCTCGTTTGAGCTGTTTGTCGAATGCGAGGCTTTCCTCGCCGAGTGTTCCTGCGCTGGGCGCAAGATGTTTTGGATTTTTGCGTTTTGGGCCGTCTAGGCGATATTGTCGGCCATTTGCAATCAGCACATAGCCGTCTTTTTCGCCTGTTACCACATAAATGCCCACATCGCGCCCTTTTAGTGTGCGCACCAATTGTCCTCTTACGAAGTTCATGGTTTTGGACATTCCTTTCTTGGGGCGTTGTGCCGCTTTCGGCTTTGCCGAAACCTCGCCGTTTTTACAGCAATCAGGCACAAATCCCAAAGCGTGAAGCTTTTACCCTTCAAACTTTTCCCGCGGCACTGTTAAGATTTCGGGGCCGTTTGATGTGATGGCGATGGTGTGCTCAAAATGAGCAGACAGCCCGCCGTCCACAGTTTTTACGGTCCATTCATCAGACAATGTTTTCACCACATGGCTTTTTTCATTCACCATCGGTTCAATGGCAAGCGTCATGCCGCTTACTAAGCGCGCACCGCGCCCCGCCGGACCAAAATTGGGTACCTCCGGTTCCTCGTGCAGCTTTCTGCCCACGCCGTGGCCCACAAAGGTGCGCACCACGGAAAAGCCGTTTTGCTCCACACAGTTTTGCACCGCTGCACCGATATCTCCCACGCGCGCGCCCGTCACCGCCGCGGCAATGCCAAGAGCGAGGGACTCGCGTGTAACATCCATCAATGTTTGCGCTGCGTTTGAAACTGTGCCGCAAGCAAAGGTAGCCGCATTGTCTCCGTTAAAGCCGTTTATCTCGGCGCCCACATCAATGCTGACGATATCGCCCTCTTTCAGCACAATGCTTTTAGAGGGAATGCCGTGAATCACCGTGTCGTTTACCGAAATGCAGGCCGAGCCCGGAAACCCGCCGTAGCCTTTAAAGCTGGGTTTTGCGCCCTGCCCTACGATATAATCGTAGATCAGTTTGTCGAGGTAAGCAGTTGTGATACCGGGGCGGACAGCTTTTCCTGCCAATGCCAGCACTTCGGCTGATATGTGGCAGGCAAGGCGCATCTCATCGATTTCCTTTGCCGTTTTTACAGATATCACTATTTCGCCTCCAAAGCGCTAATCAAAAGCGCTGTGGTATCGCTGACCTCTTGCTGCCCTTGCACCACCACAAGCTTGCCTTTTGCCTTATAGTAATCCACCAAAGGCTCGGTTTGCTCATGATAAACACGCAGGCGCTCAAGGATTGTGGCAGGCTCATCATCCTTGCGGATAATCAGCGCGCCGCCGCAACGGTCGCATATTTCGGGCTTTGCCGAGGGCTTGTGCACCGTGTGGTAGGACGCGCCGCACGCGGAGCATACTCTGCGTCCGGATAGGCGCTTCAAGATGTCGTCATCCGCCACCTCGATATCCACCACTTTGTCGATTGCAATGCCCATAGCATCTAATGCCTCGGCCTGTGCCACAGTGCGGGGAACGCCGTCGAGGATAAAACCGTTTTTGCAGTCGTCCTCGGCGAGGCGTTCTTTAATAATGCCGATAATCACTTCATCGGGAACAAGAGCGCCTGAATCAATAAAGCCCTTTGCTTTACTGCCCATCTCAGTGTTTTGCTTGACGGCCTCACGGATGATATTCCCTGTGCTTACCGCAGGAATATTGTATCGATCGCAGACAATCTCTGCCTGAGTGCCCTTGCCGGCGCCCGGAGCGCCTAAAAGGATCAGTTTCATTAACCTTTTCCCCCTTTTTAGAAGTGTTTATTCAAGGAAGCCTTTGTGATGGCGCATGAGCATGTAGGATTCCAAGCTGCGGGATGTATCCAGCGCAACGCCCACCAAAATAAGGAGGGAGGTGCCGCCGAGTGCCAGGCCCTGCATATTGGGAATACGTGCAAGCGCAATCGGAAGAATGGCCACAACAGCGAGGAATAAAGCGCCGATAAAGGTGATTTTGCCCAGCACTTTTGTAATGAAATCGCTGGTGGGCTTGCCCGGACGATAGCCCGGAATGGTACCATTGTTATTGCGCAGATTATTGGCAATTTCAATGGGGTTATACTGGATGGCTACGTAGAAATAGTTGAAACCGATAATCAGCAGCAAATAAATCGACGCATACAGAAAGCCCGTGGATTTGAACGTATTGAAAAACGATGTCCAAAACGGATGGGCAATCGGATCCAGATTCAAAAGACCGCCGATTGTCGAGGGAATGCTAACAAGCGCGGAGGCAAAGATAACCGGCATAACGCCACTCATATTCACCTTGATGGGGATGTGGGTGTTTTGCCCGCCCATCATCTTTCGGCCCACAACGCGCTTTGCGTATTGCACGGGGATGCGGCGTTCAGCGGCATTTAAGATAACCACAAAAACCACAACCGCGAGCGACAAAAGCGCGATAACGGGAATTAAGAAAAACATTTTGGTATCGCCGGCCATGCCGAGGTCAATCAGATTCTTGACGCTTGTCAAAAGGCTGGAGAACCTAGACACGATGCCCGCAAAGATAATCAGCGAGATACCGTTGCCGATACCCTTGGAATCAATCTGCTCGCCAAGCCACTGAATGAGCATAGAGCCCGCCGTAAACGCCAGCACAATTACCACAGCGGCATAAATGCCGGAAAAACCGGTAGTGTACATCAAAGCGTTTTGGCTGCGCAGCACAAAATAGTAGCCGATAGCCAGTGCCAAGCCAATGCCGGCGCCCGTGTAACGGGTGATACGGGTAATCTTGCGACGTCCCGATTCGCCCTCCTTCGACAGGCGCTCAAGCGCCGGAATGGCGACAGTAAGCAGCTGAATGATGATGGAGGCGTTGATATATGGCGTTACGGAAAGCGCAAACAAAGTGGAATTGCCGAACGAACCGCCCGTGAGCATATCCAAGTAACCGAGGAAGCCGCCCGCCTGTTGCATAAAGCCTTGCAGGGCGCCCGCCGTGATAAACGGAACGGGGATGGCAGAGCCGAGACGAAAGATCACGAGAATCATCAAGGTGAAGAGCAGCTTCTTGCGAAGCTCCGCTATTTTCCACGCATTGCGAAACGTATCAAACACCTTAAATCACCTCTGCCTTTCCGCCCGCTTTCTCTATCTTTTCCTTTGCGGTGGCAGTATAGGCGGTGAGTTTTACGGTAAGAGCTTTCGACAGCTCGCCGTTGCCAAGTACCTTGACGCCGTCGTTCACCTTTTTGATAATACCTTTTTCGATGAGCGCGTTTGCGTCTACCACGCTGCCTGCCTCGAAACCTTCGAGGTCGCTAATTTTAACTGTAGCATAGACAGTGGCAAAAATATTGTTGAAACCGCGTTTCGGCAAACGTCTTTGCAAAGGCATCTGGCCGCCTTCAAACCCGGCTTTTTTAGCGCCGGAACGAGCCTTTTGACCTTTGTGGCCGTAGCCCGCGGTTTTACCGTTGCCGGAAGCAGCGCCGCGGCCCTTGCGTTTTGCGGCTTTTGCAGCACCGGCTGCGGGTTTTAATTCATGAAGCATCATTACGAGTGCACCTCCTTGCTTTTAGCGCTTTGTAACCACAACCATGTGAGAAATTTTTGCGATTTTGCCTTTGGTGGCTTCATTGTCGGGCTGCACGGTGGTGCTGCCCACTTTGTTAAGCCCGAGGCTCTTCGCGGTGGCAATCTGATTTTTGCTGCGGCCTACAAGACTACGCACAAGCTTGATGCAAATGCCGGTCTTTTCCGCGCTGTCAGTTTTTTGGGCGGGCGCCTTTTTAGCGGGCGCGGGCTTTTCGCTGACGGCTTTCTTTGCGGGCTCCTTCTTTTCGGCGGCCGGCTTTGCAGCAGGCGCTTTCTTTGCGGGAGCTTTTTTCTCGGCGGCCGGTTTTTCGGCAGCCGTTTTCTTTGCGGGGGCTTTTGCGGCGGCCGGCTTCTCAGCGGCCGGTTTCTTTGCGGCGGCCGATTTTTCCGAAGTTGCCTTCGTGGCCACTTTCTTTGTTTCTTCTGCCATAATAAAATTCATTCCTTTCTGGGGAATTGAGCCGTTTCGGCGAAGCCGAATGCACGTCGCTCCGACGCGCTAGGCGCAAAACCCGGCGTGAAAAATATTTTTTTCACGCTGAGTTGCCCCCTAACCCAAAATTTCTTTTACGGTTTTGCCGCGCTTTGCAGCGACCTGCTCTGCGCTTTGCAGCGACACAAGGCCGTTGATTGTTGCAGTAACAACGTTGCAGGGGTTATTGGTGCGCTGGCACTTGGTACGAATGTCGCGGATACCCGCAACCTCTAATACCGCGCGCACTGCGCCGCCCGCGATAACGCCTGTACCGGCAGCAGCCGGACGAAGCAGCACGCGGCCCGCGCCGAAGATACCAACTGTTTCATGGGGAATGGTGGTACCTTTCATTGCGATGCGATGCAGATTCTTTTTCGCATCCTCGATGCCCTTGCGGATTGCTTCGGGTACTTCACCGGCTTTGCCCAGGCCGAAGCCCACAACGCCGTTGCCATCGCCGACAACCACGAGCGCGGAGAATTTGAAAATGCGGCCGCCCTTAACGGTTTTGGATACACGGTTGATTGCAACAACCTTCTCCTGTAAATCTAAAGTAGACGCGTCAATGATTTCCATCAATATCCTCCTTACAGCTCGAGGCCGCCCTCGCGGGCACCCTCAGCCAAAGCTTTTACACGGCCATGATACACAAAGCCGCCACGGTCATAGACCGCTTTCGTAATGCCTTTTGCGAGAGCCTTTTCAGCAATCGCCTTACCAACTTTTGTTGCAGCCTCAATGTTTCCGCCGAAGCCCTCAAAATCTTTATCCATGCTGGATGCCGCTGCCAGTGTTACGCCGGCAACATCATCTATCAACTGGGCATAAATATGTTTGGAGGAACGAAACACGTCAAGACGCGGATACGCAGCCGTGCCGGAAATCTTACCGCGAACGCGGCGATGGCGGCGCAAACGGGCAACGTTTTTATCGGGTTTATTAACCATTGTCTTTCACTCCTTACCTTATTTCGAGCCCTTGCCGGCCTTGCCCTCTTTGCGGATGACATATTCACCCACATAGCGGATACCCTTGCCCTTATAAGGCTCAGGCGGGCGTTTTTCGCGCACTTCTGCGGCGAACTGGCCAACACGCTGTTTGTCGATACCGTTGATGATGATTTTTGTAACCTCAGGCACATCAATGGTGATGCCGTCTGTTTCAGGCACAATAACCGAATGGGAATAGCCCAGGTTCATCACAAGGTTATTACCTTGCTTTGAGGCACGATAGCCAACACCCTGAATTTCCAATTCTTTCTTAAAGCCGTTTGTAACGCCTTCCACCATGTTCGCAATCAGCGTACGGGAAAGGCCATGCAGGCAGCGAGCCTGTTTTTCGTCATTGGGGCGGGTCACCACTATTTCGCCATTCTCTATTGCAATATGCATTAAAGGATGGATATTGGAATTCAGTGTGCCCTTGGGGCCCTTTACGCAAACGTTGGTACCGTCGATTTTCACTTCAACGCCTGCCGGAATGACGATGGGTTTTCTTCCAATTCTCGACATTGTCTTATAGCCCCTTTCTTACCATACAAAGGCGAGGACTTCGCCGCCGACGTTGTTTGCACGTGCGGCTTTGTCTGTCATAACGCCTTTAGAGGTGGATATGAGTGCGACACCAAGCCCTTTAAGCACCTTCGGCATATCTTCACGATTGGTGTAGATGCGAAGACCGGGCTTCGATACGCGGCGCAGGCCCTGAATAACAGGAGCGCCTGTTTCTTGATATTTAAGTGTGATGCGGATAACGCCCTGCTTATCGTCCTCGATAAACTGTACGCCCTTCACATAGCCCTCTTCCAAAAGAATATTGGCAATAGCCTTCTTCATATTAGACGCAGGAATGTCCACAGAAGGGTGTTTGGCAGTGCTGGCGTTGCGAACGCGCGTTAGCAAGTCCGCGATTGGATCTGTAGTTTGCATGCCACTGACCTCCTTAATTAGTTGTAGTGAATGGTGAATATCCAATAGTGTTTGAGAAAAGAGGGCCGCTTGTTTTGCAAACGATGCTCTAATCTCTATGCGCTATTCTCTATTTACCAGCTGGCTTTCCTTACGCCGGGGATTTCACCCTTGTAAGCAAGCTCACGGAAGCAGATACGGCAAACGCCGTATTTGCGCAGATAGGCGTGGGGCCTGCCGCAGATTTTGCAGCGGTTATATGCGCGCGTAGAAAACTTGGGTGCAAGCTGCTGGCGCACTTTCATACTGGTTTTAGCCAAATCTCATGCCCTCCCTTAATTTGCAAACGGAGCGCCGAGGAGCTTCAAAAGCTCTTTGGCCTCTTCGTCAGATTTCGCAGTGGTGACAAAAGCAATGTCCATACCGCGAATCGCGTCAATTTTGTCATAATCGATTTCCGGGAAAATCAGCTGCTCTTTTACGCCGCAGCTGTAGTTGCCGCGCCCGTCGAAGGAGTTGCCGTTGATGCCACGGAAGTCGCGCACGCGGGGCAAAGCCACGCTGAAGAAGCGATCTACGAACTCGTACATACGCTCGCCGCGTAAGGTAACCTTAGCGCCGATGGGCATGCCTTCGCGCAGCTTAAAGTTCGCCACGCTCTTTTTTGCTTTGCAGATTATGGGCTTTTGGCCTGTAATCTTTGCAAGGTCCGCCACGATGGCGTCCATAATCTTCGGGTTGTCACGCGCTTCGCCGCAGCCAACATTGATAACCACTTTGTCAAGCTTCGGCACTTGCATTGCGCTTTTATAGCTGAATTTCTTCATAAGCGCGGGAGCGACAACGCCCTGGTAAGTTTCTTTTAATCTTGCAGCCATTTGTCTTACTCCCTCTCTTAAAATTCTGCGTTGCATTTTTTGCAAACGCGCACTTTTTTGCCATCTTTTTCTACATGTCCAATGCGAGTGGCTTTGCCGCATTTGGGGCATACGGGCATTACCTTCGACGCGTAAAGCGCGCCCTCGGCTTTCACGATGCCGCCCTGTTCGCCTTGACGGCGGGGTTTTACGTGCTTTGTTACCATGTTGCGGCCTTCAACGATAACCTTGCCCTCTTTCGGGCTTACCTGCAACACCTTGCCGGAGTTGCCACGGTCTTTACCGCTGATTACCATTACGGTATCGCCGGTTTTAACATGAAGCTTTGTCATTTTTACTAGCCTCCTTACAGCGATTCCGGAGCAAGGCTAACGATTTTCAAGTAGCCGTTGTCGCGCAATTCGCGCGCCACCGGTCCAAAAATACGTGTGCCCCTCGGGTTTTTGTCCTCGCGGATAAGCACCGCGGCGTTCTCGTCAAAACGGATATAAGAACCGTCTTCACGGCGCAAGGCGTCTTTGCTGCGTACAATAACAGCTTTAACAACCTCGCCTTTTTTCACATTGCTATTGGGTGCGGCTTTCTTAATGGAAGCCACAATTACATCGCCGATTCCGGCGTATCTCTTCTTGGAACCGCCCAGCACACGGATACACATGATTTCTTTGGCACCTGTGTTGTCGGCCACTTTGAGATAGGTCTGCATCTGAACCATAGTCAGATCCTCCTTTCAAAGTCGAGGCTTATTTCGCCTTCTCTAATATTTTGACAAGTCTCCAGCGCTTATCGGCGCTCAAGGGGCGAGTCTCCATAATCAACACACGGTCACCAATGCCACATTCGTTGTTTTCGTCGTGGGCTTTAAACTTCACGGTGCGCTTCATGATTTTCTTATAGAGAGGGTGCTGCACGCTGTCTTTCACAGCGACAACAACGGTTTTATCCATTTTGTCGGATGTAACCGTGCCGACACGGGTTTTTCTCAAATTGCGTTCCATATCTTTATCCTCCCTCTCTTAATTTGCGTTTTTAAGATTCAACGCGTGCAAAACAGTTTTTACACGAGCGATATCTTTTTTAACGGTATTGATGCGGCCCGGGTTCTCAAGCTGGTTGATGGCATGTTGAAAGCGGAGATTAAAAAGCTCTTCTTTCAGTTCTACCAGCTTTTTATTCAGCTCTGCGCCGGTCATGTCTCGAAGCTCTGTTGCTTTCATTATTGCTCATCCTCCAATCCGTCCCGTTTCACAAACTTACATTTGATAGGGAGTTTATGCATGGCAAGGCGAAGCGCCTCGCGTGCAATTGTTTCATCCACGTCCGCAATTTCGAACAGTACGCGGCCGGGCTTTACCACGGCTACCCAGTACTCGGGGCTGCCTTTACCGGAGCCCATGCGGGTTTCGGCTGGCTTTTCGGTAACGGGCTTATCCGGGAAAATCTTGATCCACACCTTACCGCCACGCTTGATATAACGTGTCATGGCGATACGAGCAGCTTCGATTTGGTTTGAGGTAATCCAAGAGGGCTCTAAGGCAACAATGCCGAAATCGCCCTGAGATACTGTATTGCCGCGCATCGCTTTACCGGTCATACGGCCGCGATGAACTCTGCGGTATTTTACGCGCTTAGGCAGTAACATTATTTGTTGCCTCCTTCTTTACGAGCTTGCGGCTTCGCGCCTTTCAGCACTTCGCCTTTGTAAATCCACACCTTAACGCCGGTTTTGCCGTAGGTGGTATTGGCTTCGGCAAAGCCGTAGTCAATGTCGGCGCGCAGGGTTTGCAGGGGGATTGTGCCTTCGTGATAATGCTCGGTGCGCGCGATGTCCGCGCCGCCAAGACGGCCGCCAACCTGCACTTTGATGCCCTTTGCGCCAAGACGCATTGCGCGTCCCATGCAAAGCTTCATCGCACGGCGGAAGGAAATGCGGCGCTCAAGCTGGCCCGCAATGTTTTCGGCTACCAGTGTGGCGTTTACGTCGGCGTTTTTCACCTCAATGATGTTTACGCTAACGCTTTTGCCGCCGCAAATTTTTTCAATCTGCAAACGCAGCTTTTCGATTTCGGCGCCCGCGCGGCCAATAACCATACCAGCCTTTGCGCAGTGGATGTTTACCTTAACCTTCGGTGCACGGGTTTCGCTGTCCACTGTGCGCTCGATTTCAATTTTCGGAATGCCTGCAGCGTAAAGCTGCTTTTTCAAGGTGGTGCGGATTTTGTGATCCTCTACGAGGGTGTCGCCAAACTCGCGCTTGGACGTAAACCAGCGGCTGTCCCAATCCTTGATAACGCCTACACGGAATCCGTTCGGATTAACTTTCTGACCCATACTGCTTTACCTCCTTACCCTTCAATTTCTTTAAGAACCACGGTGATATGGCTGGTTCTCTTTAATATTCTGAACGCACGGCCCTGTGCGCGGGGACGCATTCTCTTTAATGTGGGGCCGGGTGTGACAAAGCACTCCGCCACGTAAAGATTGTTTTTATCCATGTTATGATTCGCATCCGCATTGGCGGCAGCAGATTTCACCAGCTTGTAAAGGAGCTCAGAGGCGGCCTTCGGGGTGTACTGCAAAATAGCCAGCGCTTTGTCAAGGGGCTGATTGCGGATTAAGTCCAGCACAATCGTTACCTTGCGGGGCGCGATGCGGGCGTATCTAAGATGTGCCCTTGCTTCCATTGTAATCCTCTCCTATCCTTTATTTACCGGTGCTCTTCGAGCCGGAATGCCCTTTGAAGGTGCGTGTGGGGGCGAACTCGCCGAGCTTATGCCCGACCATGTCTTCCGTGACATACACGGGAACATGCTTGCGGCCGTCATGCACTGCAAAGGTGTGACCTACGAAATCAGGGAAAATCGTAGAGGAGCGGCTCCAGGTCTTGAGCACTCTCTTCTCGCCCGCGGCATTCATCGCTTTTACGCGCGCCAGCAGTACGGGCTGTACGAAAGGTCCTTTTTTAATACTTCTGCCCATGTCATTGCTCCTCTCTTAATCGTTTGCACGCTTGACAATAAATTTGTCAGAGCGATTATGATGCTTGCGGGTTTTGTAACCCAGTGCGGGCTTGCCCCACGGGGTAACAGGGCCGGGACGACCCACAGGGCTTTTGCCCTCACCACCGCCGTGCGGATGGTCGCACGGGTTCATGACGCTACCGCGAACGGTTGGACGCCAGCCCATGTGACGCTTGCGGCCAGCTTTGCCGAGATTGACGTTTTCGTGGTCGATATTGCCAACCTGGCCGATGGTGGCCATGCAGTTCAGCTGCACATTGCGCATCTCGCCTGACGGCAGACGAACGAGTGCATATTTGCCCTCTTTCGCCATCAGCTGCGCCATGTTGCCTGCACTACGCACAAGCTGCGCGCCCTTGCCGGGATACAGCTCGATGTTGTGGATAACAGTACCAACCGGAATGTTGGCAAAAGGCAAGCAGTTGCCGGGCTTAATGTCGGCATTGGCGCCGCTCATGATCACGTCGCCAACCTTAAGGCCTTCCGGCGCGATGATGTAGCGCTTCTCGCCGTCCTCATACTGCAAAAGCGCGATGTGCGCCGAGCGATTCGGATCGTACTCAAGGGTTTGCACGGTAGCCGGCATATCCAGCTTGTTGCGCTTGAAGTCAATCACACGATACTTCGTGCGGTTGCCGCCGCCATGATGGCGAACGGTGATGCGGCCGGTGTTGTTGCGGCCCGCATGATGCTTCATGGGTTTGAGCAGGCTTCTCTCCGGCTCAACCTTGGAAAGGCCCGAGTAATCGGTAACCGTCATACCACGACGGCCCGGTGTAGTCGGTTTGTATTTTTTGATAGCCATTCGGTTTCTCCTCTTTCTTAAAGGCTAGTCAAAAGGACGCGTTGTTCCTTTTGAGTAGTTCTTATGACATTATCGGGTTCATATACCCATATCCGATTCCTAACAGGAATCTTACACCATGCTCTCGAAGAATTCGATGCCTTTCGAGGCAGCGGTGAGGGTGACAATCGCCTTTTTCGTGGCGGCGGTGTAACCCGCATGTGCACCCTGACGGCGGAAACGGCCGCGCACCGAAACGGTGTTGACCTTATCCACTTTCACACCGAACAGCTCTTCGGCTGCGCGGGCGATGTCGATTTTTGTGGCGGTGGTGGCAACCTTGAAGGTGTACTTCTTAGCGGCGACGCCTGCCATTGAAGCCTCGGTAATGATCGGGGCTAAAATGATGTCCTGAGCGGGTGTTTTCATACCGTATATACCTCCTCAAGTTTCTTCGCCGCGTCCACGCTGATGATAAATTTGCCGCCGTTCAGCACCGCATAGGTGTTGATGTTGTCGGCAGTAGTTGTCGCAACGCCCGGAATGTTGGAAGCGCTTTTTACAAGCTTTGTTTCCACAGACGGGGTAACGATAAGGGCTTTGCGGGTGGCGCCCACGGCAGCCAGCATGTTCACGACGGTCTTGGTCTTGTATTCGTTCACGGCAAGATCGTCAATCACGATGATGTCGCCGCTTTTTGCTTTTGCGCTCAGCGCAGAAAGCACTGCAAGGCGCTTCACCTTACGATTCAGCGAATAGCTGTAATCGCGGGGCTTCGGGCCGAGGGCGATACCGCCGTGTGTCCACTGCGGCGAACGTGTAGAGCCCTGGCGTGCACGGCCTGTGCCCTTTTGCTTCCACGGTTTTCTGCCGCCGCCGGATACCTCTGCACGGGTTTTGGTGCTCTGTGTGCCCTGGCGCTGATTGGCCAAGAAATTCACAACGGCCATGTGCATGACCTTTTCGTTCGGCTTGATGCCGAACACGGCGTCGGAAAGCTCAACTGTGGAAACCTTCTTGCCGTTCATGTCTAAAACGTCAAATTTTGCCATTTTGCTTTCCTCCTTTACGCCTTAACGCTGTCTGAGATGCAAACCACGCTGCCCTTAGGGCCGGGGATTGCGCCTTTGATAGCAATAAGATTGTTTTCAGCGTCAACCTTCGCAACCATCAGGTTTTGAATGGTAACGCGCTCTGCGCCGAGATGACCCGGCAGCTTCTTGCCTTTAAATACACGAGAGGGCGAGGAGCAGGAGCCCATAGAGCCCGCATGGCGGGACACAGGGCCGGTGCCGTGGGTTTCACGCAAGCGGTGGTTGTTCCAGCGCTTGATGGTGCCGGCATAGCCTTTACCTTTGCTGGTGCCCACAACGTCGATATGCTCGCCCACTGCGAACAAGTCTGCTTTGAGGATGTCGCCGATGTTGATGGCGCTAATGTCCGCAAGGCGGAACTCGCGCAGCGTCTTCTTCGGGGCAACATCTGCTTTGTCGAAGTGGCCTTTGGCGGGCTTCGATACTTTTTTGCTGGATACGTCGCCGTATCCGAGCTGCACGGCCACATAGCCGTCGCTTTCGATGGTTTTCTTCTGCACTACTGTGCAGGGGCCGGCCTCTACAACGGTTACGGGCACTACTTTGCCGTTTTCGTCGAAGATCTGCGTCATGCCCAGTTTCTTGCCGATGATTCCTTTGTTCATTTTTATGCCTCCTAATAGGTTATTGGTTGATACCGTATGGCACCAACATGACCGCTCCGGGTTTAGTGTCGGATGAAATGCCTGTCCTATATAATGTAGGATTAAAGCTTGATTTCAATATCGACGCCGGCGGGGAGCTGCAAGCTCATCAGAGCCTCCACCGTCTTGTTGGACGGCTTCAGAACATCGATTAAGCGCTTATGTGTGCGGGTTTCAAACTGCTCGCGGCTGTCCTTGTATTTGTGCACAGCGCGCAAAACCGTGATGATCTCCTTGTCGGTGGGAAGAGGAATCGGGCCCGAAACGCGTGCGCCTGTGCGCTTTACTGTCTCGACGATTTTCTCCGCCGCATTGTCAATCAACGTTGCATCATAGCTCTTTAAACGAATTCTGATTTTTTCCTTAACTGCCATTGTGTTCGCCTCCTTTAATTTTTGTGCTTTGGATGGGGCTGGATAAATACTGAACACTGCGCCGGGTGTACCACCGTAAGGCATCAGAAAAGCCGGTGAACCGCACAGCAGTTCCCCCGGACAAGACTTTGCAAATTAGGGTGGACATTGGTTTTCACAAGGAAAACGTATCCCTTTGCATCAGTATTGTTTCGCCCGGTTTAAAATCGGACATACTCGGCGGAAATTCCCCTCACAAAGTGAGGCCACCTCCCGCGTCAACGCATATCTAGCCTGCAAATACACATAGGCATTCACAGTCGCCTAATAATAATACCAAAAACCCCTCGCAAAAGCAAGGGGTTTTTAAAATAAATTTGTATTCGGTGCATTTTGTATAGATTAACAAAACAAACGCGTGCGCAATAGCATTAACTGTGCGAATAGCCCTGTGCCGCAAAACTCGATTTGTTTACAGTGCGCAATTCAAAAGCGTGTGTCGTGATTCTGCGGTTTTGCCTCTTCCCCGACACCCACAGGCGTAAAGCTCATCCTCCTACGGCAACCTGCGTCTTAGACGCGCCGCTGTTTGGGCTGAAGGCAGACACCTTTACCTGCCATTCACTATCCGCCTTTGCCCGCCCCGCACCTGTACCTAAAAAATAACCGAGTGCAAAAGCGGCGCAGATAATCACCAAAGCAATAGCCGCGAGAAATACTTTCTTTTTCATGTCTCCTTGCCCTCCCTCACATGTTTTCGCCGCGCTTTTGCAGTATTTGAAAAAGGCCAAATACCGCTGCCGTCACAAAAACGCCCATATAGTTTACAAGATATCGGTGCCCCGCCTCCCAAAGTAGCAGAAAGAGATACAGGCCGAATATGCTTACAAGTGGCACCGTAAAGCGATAATCGCGCCGTTTTAGCGCAAGAGCTGCCCCCGCGACAATCAAAGAAAACAGCAGCACATGATAGCCTTGAAACACATGCGAAGCCGCAGAAAAAAAGCGACCAGCGGGTGAAATGCACTCCACCAAAAAGGTTTGGCGCATGGACGAATCGGCAGGCATGCCCTCTGCGCCGAGGGTGCCGCTGCCAAAGCTGCGCACGCCCTTTGCGTTTAAAAATTGCAAATAGCCAAAGGGGCCAAAATCGTTTAGCCGTTGGCGCAAGGTGCGCAGTGTAACGGCTTGCTTATCCGCTTTGCTTTCTTCGTTCCACACAAGATAATTGTCTTCGGGATTGTGCGCGCCGTCACCCCCAAGACCCATCATCACCCATGAAAGCAGCGGTGTGGCGCGATCCTCGGCAAGGTTTTTATCTAAGATATGCGCGTACATAAAGCTGTTGAAAAGCATGCTCCACAAAAGAAAGCCCGCCGCCGTACTTGCCAGTGCCGCCAGCATCAGGCGAAAGCGTTTGTGCAGCAGCATATCAATGGCCAGTGCCACCGCCGTGATTACTACCGAATATTTCAGCGCCATGCCAAAGCCCAGCAGCATGCCGCCAAATACAATCAGCCCATAGCGCAGCGCCGATTTTTGTGCCTTTTGTGCTTTGAGGTAGAGATAAAAAGCAAGCGGCGCAAACAGCATCGTAGTAGTATCGGTGTAAAACACCGAGATATAGCAGTGCAGCGGCACACAAAGCGCCAAAACTGCCAGCGATAAAAACGCCCACGGCACGCCCAAAAGCTCGCGGCAGCACAAATACACAAATAGATAGGTAAGCCCGATGCAAAAAACGTTAAACAGCGCGCCCACCGCAAGAAAATTGGTAACACCAAATTTATAAAACACACGGAACAAAAATTGCAGCACAATGGTGATGGGCATATTATTCGGGAATTTATAGAAATAATCCAAAAACGGATCCTCTATGATGCCCGCAATGGTGTAGTTGTAAGCGCCTGTATATACATTATACCAATCACGTGCGGGGTAAGCGCCCACCTGAACATAAAACAAGAGCGCATACAAAAGCAAAAGCAAAAAAGCGGCAACAAGGCAACGCTTTTCCCGCGCGCACAAAAAGGCCTTTGCCTTTTCTGCCGCGGCGCAAAGTGCAAAAAACACCATAAGCCAAACGCCCGCGCACAAAATTACCCAAGGCGCTTGATACGCAAAATGGGTATTGAAAAAAACCACATTGATAAACAGCCACGTAAATGCCGCTATAAATACAATATAAAAGCAGCGCAGCAATTTTTCGGCAGGTTTTGCCAGCATAAGCATTCTCCTCATCGCCTGAATACGGGATACACAATAAGCCTTGCGCTTTATTGTTTCAGCGATTGTATCAGCGCTTCATCCGGCGTGATAAACGCGGTTTCGTAAGTGTCATACAGCACCATGCCGGGGGGCAAATCGCCGGTTTTGCGGATGTTTTTCACCTCGGTGTAATCCACAGCCACCTTCACGCCGCCGCTTTGGCTGGAATGCAGCACCGCCAGCATCGCGGCCTCGGTTTTGGTGGTGTCGGGGATATCCGCGCCCTCGCTCATCACCACCACATGGCTGCCGGGCGCGTTTTTCACATGAAACCACAAATCCTTGCCGCGCGCGGTTTTTAAGGTAAGCTTTTCGTTTTGCAGATTGTTGCGCCCCACTAAGATTACAAAGCCGTCGCCAGAGCGATAACGCATAAAATCTGCCGGCTTTTGCTTTTTGTCTTTCGCCTTATAATATTTTAAGTAGCCCTGCCCCTTTAGCTCGGCGCGGATTTCGCCCAGCGCCGTTTCGCCCTCGGCAGATTCCACCTCATAAAGCACCGTTTCAAGATAGGCAATTTCCGCTTCGCCCTCGCGCAAAAGCTTGTCCAGCATTTTGGCGGCGGTTTGCTTTTTCTTGTATTCTTTAAAATAGCGCTGCGCGTTCGCACTGGGGGTTAAGCGCACCTCCAGCGGGATTTTTACCGATGCGCCGTCGTACCAGTTTTGCAGTGTCACAAAGGCATCGCCCTTTTGAAACGCCCAAAGATTGGCGTTCAGCAATTCGCCATATACGCGCAGGGTTTCGCTTTTGCGGCTGGTGGCCAGCTCCTCGCGGCGCGCGGCCTGCTTGCGCACGGCGCGCTCGTACATATTGCGCACGTTTTTGTGCAGCTCCTTGCTTTTTTGGCGCAGGCGCTCGGCTTTATCCTTTGCGGCATAATAGTCTTCCAATAGCTGCGAAAAGCCCGCTTTGCGGCGCAAATAGGCATCGCCATATTGCGTAAGCTGTGTAAAGCTGAACTCCACTGGCCCTTTATCCGCATGCACCACCATCGTTGGCGTGCCGCCGTTTTGGTAATCGGCCTTGATGTCCTCTATGGCTTTGGCAAGCGCTGCTTTTTGCTCGTGTGACAGCTCGTTTGCCTGCACATGCGCTTCGCCCAGCGCGCGGTATGCCGCCTCGCGGCACACAACAGGCCCCACGCCGCCCGTGGTTTTCATCAGCGCGTCTGCCACCGGCACATCCATTTGCGCGATGCCCGCAAGGATGCCGGGCGCACTGGCCGCCAGAAAAAGCGGCTTTTCGGGCATGGGCGGCAAGGTGTAGGCAATGCCGGGCAAAAGCTGGCGCACATCGCTGTCCTCGTAGTCCACACGTTTAAGCGCATCAATGATTTTGCCATCGGCGTTAATCAATACTAAATTGGAATAGCGCCCCATCAATTCGGCGGCCAGCGTGTTTTTTACGCTGTCGCCCATTTCGTTGGTGCACTGAAAATCAAAAAACACAATGCGCTCGCCCTCAATGGTGCGCACGCCCAAAAACCGCCCGCCCGAAAAATGCTTGCGCAAAAGCATGCAAAACGACGGTGGTGTCATGGGGTTTTCAAAGCTTTCCTGCGTAAGGCACACGCGTGCAGAGCCGCTGCGCGCGGAGATAAACAGGCGCAGTGCGCCCGCGCGCGTGCGCATCGCCAGCAAAATCTCGTCCTTTGTCGGCTCAAAGATTTTATCAATTTTCGCGTCCTGCAATTGTGCTTCCAGTTCCCTTGCGGTAAGCGCAAGGGTTGCAGCGTCTAATGCCATCGGATTCTCCTTTTACGCTCGGGGCATGCCCCTGCTACTATCTATCATCGTGTTTATACATATGCAAACGGATTTTGCGCAGCCGCACTAACCGACACGCGCGTATCGGCAAACGCCTGCGTCAGCCTGTTTGCCAGCGGCGCAAGCACCGGATATTCGGTGGCAAAATGCCCCGCCGCAAAAAGCGACACGCCCGCTTCCAATGCCTCCAGCGCCGTGTGATGCCCAGCTTCGCCCGTTAAAAAAGCGTCTGCGTGCGCGTTTATCGCATCTTGCAAATACGCCTTGCCCGCGCCGCCCAGCAACGCCAGCGTGGTAATGGGCTTTGCGGCATCCACATATTGCACATGGGCCGAAAGGCGCTGTGCGCACAGCTGCGCAAGCGCGCTTGCACACATTGGGCTTTGCAGCGTGCCCATGCGCGCGCCCGCAGCGTTCAGCCTTTTTACCTCGCATAGGCCAAGCGCGTTTGCCAGCGCGTCGTTTACGCCGCCATCCGCCGCATCCAAATTGGTGTGCATGCAAATGGCAGAAAGGCCGTTTTCGATTAGCCGATAAACCACATCGGTTTTGGCTAAACGGCTTTGCCCCGCAAATATAACCGGATGATGCGATACGATGATTGCATAGCCGTTTTTTACAGCATCGTCAATCACGGCATGGGTGATATCCAGCGTCAGCAAGATATCGCCCGCGCGCTGCGCATCCACCAAAAGGCCCACATTATCCCATTCTTCTGCCAGCGCCGTTGGCGCCAGCGCTTGCATACATTGCAGCACTTCGTGCACCTGTGCCATCGCTTTTCTCCTTTTCACATGCCTTTGCAATACTTATCCATGCCGTGTGCGCTTGCGCATAAACGCTTTATGCCACGCAATGCGCGGGGGCATGCTTTAATAATCGGTAATCACAAATGCCATTGTCAGCGTGGCAATTTTGGCATTTGGCTCTATCACCGCCACCATAGATTTGCCGCTAACCTCGGGCAATATCTCCTCGATGGCGCCCACGATAATATCCTTTGGGAATACGCCGCCAAGCCCCGTTGTAGTAACAAGGTCGCCTGCTGTGGCCATTGTTTCGCGCGAAAGATTGGTCATTACGCATTTGCCCATGCTTGCATATTCTGCATCGCCCGTCACAATGCCCGTGTCGCGCGTGGAGGACACAACGGCAGCGGCGTTCAGCGTTGGGTCCACAATGGTAATCACCTTGCACCAGTTTGGCCCAACCTCCAGCACCTGCCCAACCAAGCTGCCCTCGGAATTAATCACCACGTCATACTGCTCCACGCCCTGCGTGCTGCCTACATCTAATGTAAAAGACGAAAACTGCTCCATCGCGTCGCGCGCGATAACGCTGCCCTTTGCATACTGAAATTCGGGCTTTTCCTCGTTGATTTTATATAAATCCTTGTATTGCTGATTTTCCATCTTTAAGCGATCATATTCCACCATTTGCTTTTCAAGGTCAGACACGCGCTTTTTTAAGCTGTCGTTCTCTGCCATCACCGTGTCGATTTGCACATATTTTGTAACAAGCCCCGACACGCCGCCCGAAAACGCCGCAGAAAGACGCTGAAACGGCACAAGCGCCGCCGCCAAAAGCTCTTGCGGTGCGGCAGAAAGGCGGCCATTTGCGCCCGCATAGGCCATAAAGCCCGCCAAAATCACCGCAATGCAAACCAGCACTTTAAATCGCTTTGATGAAAAGAAATCTCGAAACATTTGCAGACTCCTCTCGAATGCATAAACGCAAGCTTTTGCAAGCTGTTTACGCATGCATACTCGGTATTCCTATGTGCATTTGCAATGCCATCCGGCATGCACATGGCAATAAGCAAAAGCGGGCAACCGGCGCGTATCTGCCATGCTGCCCGCTTGTATTGCACTTTGTTTAAAATTTACGTTCCGTTTCGTCCAATACCTCGCTTAAAAGCTCGATATTATCCAGCACCATGCCGGTGCCATTTGCCACGCAGTCCAGCGGGAACTCGGCAATGTGCACATCAATGCCCGTTTGGCTTTGCACCAAATGATCCAGCCCACTTAACAGTGCGCCGCCGCCTGTCAGCATGATGCCGTGATCAATGATATCCGCCGCCAGCTCAGGCGGGGTGCGCTCTAATGTTTCTTTAATGGCATCCACAATGCGCTCAAGGGGCTCTGCCAGCGCTTCACGCACCTCTTCGCTGCGGATTTGAATGTTTTTGGGCAGGCCGTCCACAAGGTTACGCCCTTTGATATCGAGGCTTAATTCCTCGCTTAGTTTATACGCCGAGCCGATTTCCACCTTAATGGCCTCGGCTGTGCGCTCGCCAATCAGCAAATTGTATTTGCGTTTAATATACGCAATAATGGATTGATCAAACTCATCGCCGCCAACACGCACGCTTTTGGAGGCCACGATGCCGCCCAGCGAAATCACCGCCACTTCGGCCGTGCCGCCGCCGATATCCACCACTATGCTGCCCGATGGCTCGCTGACGGGCAGCCCTGCGCCGATTGCCGCCGCCATCGGCTCTTCAATTACCATAACCTGCCTTGCGCCTGCTTTAATGCTGGCCTCGCGCACGGCGCGGCGCTCTACCTCGGTAACGCCCGACGGAATGCAAATAATCACGCGCGGGCGAATAAACATCGACGACCCGCACACCTTTTTAATAAAATGTTGCAACATCGCAGCCGTAATGTCGAAATCGGCGATAACGCCGTCTTTTAATGGGCGCACTGCCACGATGCTGCCCGGCGTACGGCCGATAACATCCTTTGCCGAATGGCCCACGCTGCGCACCGTGTCGCTTTTGGTGTCTACAGCCACCACGCTGGGCTCGCGCATAACGATGCCCTTACCCTTCATGTACACCAGCGTGTTTGCGGTGCCGAGGTCAATGCCGATATCTTTATTAAACATCATTTTCACTCATCCTTTTATTCTAACGCAAAGCGCCATAAGGCCGCCCGCGCCTAACGATACAAGCGTACACACGCCTTATACAGGCATCTAACGTAAATTGTGCATTACTGATTCTATTATAACCGCATTTTGCGCATTTCACAAGCGCCTTTTTAATTTTTCCGCATTTTTACGCTTTGCCCGTATTCTCACGGCACCGCCGCTTTTCGGCGGCTGTGGCTGGTGCATGCCACACTTCAGTATAGGCACGCGCGCGGCATCCGATGCAAGCGCCCTTTTGCCGCAAGCCGTAGTAAAGCGGCAAAGATTCTCCCTCCCTGCCGCTTTGGTGCTTTTATCCTATGCGCTTGCTGCTAAACCGTGCGCTTGCCACGAGGGGTTCGGCGCTAATGCCCCGCAGGCTGCCGCGCATATTGCGCTTGCGCTCGTTTATATTGCACACGCTTGTGCCGCGTCGGTGTTTGCCGTATTTGCGTCTGCTTGCGCCCCCAGTGGCAGCACAATTTTTACGGTAAATACGCCGTTTTGCGCTGTAAAGCCGCAATAACCATGATATCGTTTGGCAATCATCATCATGCTTTTGGTGCCAAACCCATGCTCGGGAAGCAGCTGCTTTGGCAAGCCGTTTTCAATTGTCACTTCGCCCACAAACGGATTTTCCATAATAATTAGCACATTGCCTTTGTGCACGCTGCAATCCACACGCACGATGCGCAGCGGCAAATCTGCTTTAGCGGCAGCTGCAATGGCATTTTCAAGGCCGTTACTGAACAAAGCGCAAAGCTCGCTTTCCTGCACATTTAATGTTTGCGGCAAATTTGCCTGCACATGCAATGTAACATCAAAGGGCTTTGCCTTTGCAACATAAGCCGACAAAATGATATGCACCGTTTCGTTTTGGCAATAGCGGATGGGTGTTATCGCGCTAATTTCGTTTTGCGCGCCCGTAAGATAGCTTTTAATATTTTCTATATCGCCGTTAGCGGCAAATCCGCTTAGCAATGTGAAGTGATGGCGCAAATCATGCCGATACACAGTGGCCTGCTCTTGCTGGCTTACCATTGCTTTCATCTGCCGCCCTGCTTCGTCAAGGCTCATGCGCATCATTTCTCGTTCTGCTTGCATGCGGTTTTTCTCGCGCGTTGTTTTAAAAATATAAATCAGCAGCGGATAGGTGGTGTATACCATCATATCCGGCACTAAATGCAGCCATTGATTTTCACTAATTGTGTACGCGCCAAAATTATACTTTGTGAGACCGAAGCTATAAATATAAAACAAAATTGGTATCACCGAAAACATCCAAAATAGCTTGTCTTCCCCAAATTCCAGCATGTAATTCAGCGACGGCTTTAAAAAGAAATACACCAATAGCAAAACCGTTATGTAAGAAAAAATGTTTGCCGCGAGCACCCCTGCCATTGTAGTTTCAAAGTTTCCTTTTACCAATTGCGCCATCAAAATACTGGGCGATGCCAAAACCACAGTAGTAAGCATCGCAAAAAACAGTTTGATGCCCTTGTAGCGCGAAAGCACATAAAACAAAACAAGCAAAGGAATCTGCACAAACAGCGCATAAAATTTTGCGTAAATCTCTTTGCCAAAAAACGGCCGTGCAACAATATTAAACACGATTAATGCGGCAAAGATTGCTGCAGCCACAATTTTTCGTTTTGTTGACAGCGTGCGCAGCTGCACATCCAGCAACAAATACATGGCGGTACAGCCAAACAAAATCAGTAAAATCGGGGAGGCCACGGCTACCATTGCAATCACCACTCTTTTCACTATGCATCTGCAAATATTTTAGCGTCGCATTTTCATAAATGTATTTCTAAAGCGCGATTATGCGCCGCCCTGCACAGTGATGCTCGTCACCGTAATTGGCTCTATCGGTTTTTCCCCATCCACATTTGCCCATGCAATGCGATCCACAATATCCATGCCCTCATACACCTGCCCAAACACTGTGCAATCCCCGTCCAAATAGGGCGCGCCGCCGGCCTGCGTATAGGTTTTCACTACGTTTTCAGGCGCGCCGTTTGCCGTCAGCTTTTCTGCTAGGGCCTTATCCACACTGTTTTGCGGTGTTTGCACAATAAAAAACTGGCTGTTGTTGCTGGCTGTGTCGCCCTCGGCGTGTGCTAGGGAAAGCGCACCCGAATAGTGGTGCAGCTTGGCCGATTGCTCCACAGGAAAGGGCGCGCCTTTCCAAATGGTGGTGCCGCCGCTGCCCGTGCCCGTATCATCGCCGCCCTGAATTAAAAAATCCTTTACAACGCGATGAAAGATTGTATTGTCATAATATCCCTCGCGGGCAAGGCCGATAAAGTTTTCCACGGCCTGCGGCGCTTCGTTTGGATACAGCACCACCTTGATATCGCCAAGCGATGTAGCAATAACAGCCGTAACGGCATTTTGCTCTAGCGCGGCAAATTGCAGTACGTCGCTTTGCACTGCGGCTCGTTTTGGGGGCTGCTTGCCCGCGTCGCCACTATTTTTATCGGCACAACCCGCCAATAAAACGCAAAGCGCCAGTATCATGGATGCCCCTTGTACAAATTTGTGCTGTTTCAAAGCCCTATCCTCCAAGATTTGCGCGGCCTGCGCCGACTGCAAAGATTTTGATTGTATCGTTTTGCTTGTTTGCGCTTTTTTAAAGCTACACGTTAGAATAGCGCGTAGTATATCATTGTCAACCCCGCGCTGTGCGAGCGGGGACATACCGGTATAATAATCGCACAGCAGTTATTATACCATAAAACTATAAAAAAAAATTGAACATTCACAAACAATAAAACAATTTTTCCAAATATGGTAAATCGCTTGACGCGGTGATGAATATTGGATAAAATCTAAGTGTACAATACAAAATAACAGTGTGTACGATAAATACATGTAAGGAGTACGCAAATGCAGGAAAACGACGAGCTGCTGGACGACTATACCCCCGATATTTTAACCCTATCCGACGAGGATGGCAAGGAATTTCGCTTTGAAGTGATTGACGCGGCCGATTATAACGACGCGCGCTATTTGGCGGTTGTGCCTTATGCCGAAGAAAGCGCCGACGTGCTTGAAGAAGATGCCGAGCTAATTATTATGCGTGTGTGCGATGATGAAAACGGCGAAGAATATTTGGACGTTGTGGACAGCGATGAAGAGCTGGAAGAAATCGGCGCCATGTTTGCCGAGCGTCTTTCGGATATCTACGACATCGACGCGGGCGAGCTGTAAAACACGGATACGATAACGCATTACGCGTTATGTGCTGTTTCCCTGCCTTGTGCGATTTGTTGCAGCCTGATATAATCCTACTAATCATTTAACGGGAGCCCGTATGTCCGCGCGCGAACTGCAGACCTCCCGCCCTCGGGCGGACGAAGGGAGCGCGCAGCGCGTGGCAGGGCACCCACCTGCCGTTTCGGTAGGTTTTGATTGGTTGCAGACGGCAAGGCGGGGATTATTTTAATACGCTTCACCCATAAAAAGCACTTTTGTGCAATTTACCATCGAAAAACTTTTTCGTGCAATTTATCCTCGAAATACAGGGCCGTGCCAATATATGGCACGGCCCTTTGTCGTTTGCAAAGTTCTTGGCTGTTTTTAAACATCTTGTGCAGTTTGCAAAGCTTGCATCGCGCGCAAAAGGCGCTAGCCATTAACGCGCATCGCTCGGCCGCTTTAATAGCCTAAGCTTTCCGCCACCAAAATCACCTTCACGCGCCCTGCCGTGCGCGAATGGCGCATCACCGTCATTGTACAGCAGATGCATGCCGGCGAATGGCAATGCACGCAAACGCCTGTTTCGGCACAAGGTGTTTTACACGAAAGGCGCTTGGCGTTGGCAGGGGCCGCCACTTCGGCGATGCGCCGTTCGGCTGCGGCAAGGCTGTCCACAATTTTATTGGCGCCCACCAGCAGGATAACCTCCTTTGGGCCAAAAGCCAGCGCAGCTACGCGATTGGAATTGCCGTCCATATTCACAAGCGCGCCATCTTCCGTCAGCGCGTTTACCGAAGAAAAATAGCAATCTGCCGAAAAAACATCCCGATACAAAGCGCCGATTTCCTCGGGCGTGATATCCTTGCGCGCGCGATCCATCAAGCGATATTTGCCGCTGCGCAAAAGCTGCATCACGCCCGCTTGCTCCAGCGACATGCTGCCGCCGCACGCCACCACGGCACCCGCGGGCACAAGCGTTTCAATCAGTGCCAGCGCTTGTTGCGCCGTGTCCACGCAGTAGGGCGTGAAATTGGCTTTTTCTAGCGCCGCAGCTGTGCGCGCCATGCGCTGCTTGGTTACTGCATACAAATTGGCATCCATTTTTATCTCCATCCCCCATAAAGGCATTTCGGCCTTTATGGCTAACATTTTTACCAGCAATTTTCCAAAATTTATCTTGCGCTGTTTACGGCATACGCTTGACATTTTCTCGTTTTATGGGCAAAATAGAAGTATCTTGTAAAAAGTAAAGGTATTTTGTATGATGAAACATAAAATCCACGGGCATCGCTATGGCGAAAACACCGACTCGTTTGCGTACGGGAAAAACATTCATAAAATTATTTGGATATTTTTTATCGGCTGTATTTTGGGCTATGTAGTAGAGATGCTGTTCGCCTTTGTAAAAAACGGGCAATGGATTAATCGGCAAGGGCTGATTTATGGCCCGTTTAATCAAATTTACGGCCTGGGAGCCGTGCTGTTTACCCTTACGCTTTATCGGCTGCGCAATGCCAATGCCCTTTGGATTTTTGGCGCAAGCGCTGTTGTGGGGGCCGCGTTTGAATGGGTGTGCAGCTTTTTGCAGGAAAAGGCCTTTGGCTGCGTGTCGTGGGAATATTCGCACACGCCGTTTAACCTCGGCGGGCGCACCAATTTATTTTTTGCTATATGCTGGGGGCTGATGGGCCTTTTATTTATCCGCAACTTTTATCCGTGGGTAAGCGGCTACATCGAAAAAATCCCCAATAAACTAGGGCGCATATTATCTGTTATCATTGCCGTGTTTATGGTGTTTAACATGGCCATCAGCGCCGCTGCTGTTGGGCGGCAAAGCGCACGCTTTAACGGCAAGCCCGCCGCCAATTTTGTAGAGGCGTTTTTGGACCGCCAATACCCCGATGCGTATCTGGCAAAGGTGTACACCAGCATGGAATTTAAAAAGGAGTAAGCCGCCCTCTGACCTCTGACCTCTGACCTCTGACCTCTGACCTCTGGCCTCTGACCTCTGACCTCTGGCCTCTGACCTGCGGCCTGCGACCTCTGACCTCTAATTTCTAATTCAATCAAACACCCTGCTGCGCAGGGTGTTATTTTTTTGCAAAAGCTTCACCAGCGGCACGCCCAGCACAAAGCATGCGCCCGCCTGCCCCAGCGCCACCCATGCGCATTGCACCGCAAACACAGAAAGCGTGTGCGGGCCAAACGCAAAGGTTAATTCCCCGCCTATCACCAGTGCGTTTATCAGCACGGGGGGCAGTGCCGCCAGCCACGGGCTTTTTTTGCGCAGCGCACGCGTTAAAAGCGCGGCGGCCAGCGTGGCTGCCGTGCCCAGCACCACGTCCAGCGGCCCCAAAATATTGGCGCCCATAAACATGCCGATTAAATTTGCCAAAAAGCAGCCCAGTGTTACGCCCCACACGGCATCCGCCGAAAAAATGGGCAAAAGCGTCAACGCCTCCGACACGCGCACTTGCACCATGCCAAAGGACAGCGGCGCCAGCGCCACCGAAACCCCTGCGTAAAGGGCCGCGATGCACGCGGCCCTTGCAATTTGTTTTGTTTTCATCATTGTGTATTCCTTGCTCAAAACTTATTTTTGCGGTCTTTTGCGATCATATTGCGGCTTTTTTTTGCGCTTTTTTACCGCAAAGCCAAAATCGCCAATTTTTTTGCCCAGCGCAAAATATTCGCCATGCGCATAAGCGGCAAGGCCTGCTTTGGCAAGGCGCAGCCTGCCGTCTTCGCCCACTAAGTCCGCCGCCACGTTTACGGCCAAGATTTCCGCCAAAAACATATCGTGGCTGCCAAGCGGCAGCACATCGCACACGCGGCATTCAATCGATACAGGGCTCTCCGCAATCATGGGGCAATCAATTTGCGTGGCGGGCTGCACCGTCAGCTTTGCGTCAAGCAGCTTATTGCCCTCGCGGCCGGATTTGCAGCCGCAATAATCCACCGCACGGATAATGGCCGCGGTGGGCAAATTAATCACAAATACGCCGCTTTCGCGAATCAGCTCGTAGCTGTAGCGCTCGGGGCGCACCGAAATGTACGTTTTTGCCGGCTGCGAATTGATAATGCCTGTCCACGCGATGGTCAGCGCGTTCGGTTTTTCCATCGTGCCACAGCTTACCAGTACCGGCGGCACCGGCGCTAAAAGGGCGCTGCCTTTCCATGTCAATTTTTCCAATTTCATCCTCCATGCGCTTTTATGCGCGAATAGCATTTAAAGCCCCAAACTTGCCAGGGCTATCGGTTACGGTAAGTGATTGCGTTGCGCGCATGCAAATATGCACGGCATCGTGCGCAGGTATGTGGCACGCCGCCAAATGCATCAACTGTCTTGCGGCGCGCCGTCCTCGCTTGGCGCGGGCTGCAACGTGTTTTCGCTGATGATAAAGCGCGGGCGCGCTTTGGTTTCGTTATATATTTTGCCGATATATTCGCCGATAACGCCAAGACATAAAAGCTGCACGCCGCCCATAAAAAACACCGCGCAAAGCATGCTTGTCCATCCCGAAACGGTTGCCCCAAAGCATTTCGACAGCACCGTCCACACAATGCCCAGCACGCTGGCAAGCGAAACAAAAAAACCGAGGCCTGTAATAATGCGAATGGGCTTTATGGAAAGGCTGGTGATGCCGTCGAAGGCAAATGCCAGCATTTTCTTTAAAGGATAATGGCTTTCGCCCGCGATGCGCTCGGCGCGTTCATACAAAACGCTGCTGTATTTATAGCCAACCAAAGGCACTAAACCGCGCAAGAAAAGGTTGACCTCTTTAAAGGCAAACAGCCCCTCCAGCGCACGGCGCGATAGCAAGCGGTAATCGGCGTGGTTAAACACCACATCGGCGCCAAGCAGCTTCATCACCTTATAAAAACCCTCGGCGGTTGTACGCTTAAACCAAGTGTCCGTTTCGCGTTTTGAGCGCACACCATATACCACATCGCACCCCGCTGCATATTCATCCAGCATGGCGTCCATCGCGTTAATATCATCCTGCCCATCACAATCGATAGAGATGCTGACATCGGCGTGCGTTTTCGCCACCGAAAGCCCTGCCAAAAGCGCGTTTTGATGCCCGCGATTGCGCGAAAGGCACACGCCCTCAAAGCATTCGTCCTCGCACAGCGCACGGATAATCTGCCAGGTGTTATCCTTTGAGCCGTCGTTTACAAATAAAACACGGCTGTTTGCGTGCGCTTTGCCCGCAGACACAAGCGCTTGGATTTTCGCTTTAAACAGCGGTGCCGTTATCGGCAAAACCGTTTCCTCGTTATAACAGGGAATCACGATATACACAATGGGGGTTTTCATCAGATTGCACCTTTCCTCTTTAACGAATCAATACGCAGGCTTTGCTCATATAGCGATGGCGCATCGCGCCGCTTTGCACATTATCGGCGCTTCGCGCCATGATACACTATCGCAATGGCATCGGGGCCCGTGTTGCTGGCAACGGCAGCGCCCAGCATAAATATGCATGCGGGCGGCATGCCAAATTCTTTTTTGCACAGTTTGCCCAGTTCTTCCGCCGTTTTCATATCGGTTGTGCCAATCAGATATTCGCGCTCGCCCTCGCGATGGTTTTTTGCATGCGCCAAAAGCGCCGGCAGCACATTTTTATCGCCGCGCACCTTGTTGACAACGGCTGTTACGCCATCGTTAATCGTGATAATCGGCCGCAGGCCCAAAAGCTCGCCCGCAAATGCCGCCGCCGCAGACACACGGCCGGATTTTTTGATAAATTTTAAAGAAAACACCGAAACCGCAATCTCCACTGTGGCAAAATCTGCCTCCAAATCCGATATCACGTGCTTAATTTCTGCGCCGTTGTGCAGCTTGCGCGCAGCCTCGCACACAAAATAGCCGTAGGGCATCGAATAGGTGTGGCTGTCTACGAGATGAATTTTCATTTTGCTTTCGGGATGCTCCTCGGCAAGCTGACGCGCCGCCATCGTGGCAGCGTCGAAAGTGGCAGAGCCGCCCGCATTGATGGTGATATGCACAACATCTGTATAGCCCGCTTGCAAATATGCACAATATTGGTCATAAAATTGCAGCATTGTAATATGCGCGGTGCTGGGCATGCCCTCGGCATTTCGCAGCATATCGTAAAATTCTTCGTTTGTAAAATCCTGACGCTCCACATAGCTTTGCCCGTCTAAAGTGATGGTGAAGCTCATGATATCAATGCCATATTTTTCCCGAAGCTCCTCGGGGATATCGCTTGCGGAATCCGTTAAAACGGCTACTTTCCTCAAAGACGCATCGCCTCCATTTCGTTATTCGGTTTCATTTACATTGTTGCATCCCAATCAAAGCTGCGCAGCTTGCCCTCGCACAGCAAATCGGCAAAATTGCCCTGCCGCAATACTTCGTAGGCGGCAATGGCAACCGTGTTGGATAAATTGAGGCTGCGCGCGCCTTCCACCATTGGCAAGCGCACACATTGGCTTTGGTTTTCATGCAAAAGCGCCTCTGGCAGCCCCGCGTCCTCGCGTCCAAACACCAAAAAGCAATCTGCGGGATATTGTACCTCGGTATAGGTGTATGGCGCTTTGGTGGTAAAATAGTAAAACGGGCCTTCATTTTGGGCAAAAAACGCCGCGGTGCTATTATAATATGATATATCAAGCAGATGCCAATAGTCAAGGCCGGCCCGCTTAAGCTTTTTATCATCAATGGTAAAGCCCATTGGCCCCACTAAATGCAGCCGTGCGCCCGTGGCGGCACAGGTGCGTGCGATATTGCCTGTGTTTTGCGGGATTTGCGGCTCAATGAGCACTAGGTTTAGCATAAAATCCCATTCCTTTCAAGTGTATGATAGCTTTTGGGCTTGATGCATACGCGCCGAGGCGCAAAGCCCAATTGTAAACGTTTTACACGCCGATATCGAAAGGCCTTATCTTAGTATATCCAAACAAGCCTCAAATGGTACACCAAAGCGTGCTTCGCGCCCCGCAACATTTGCCTTTTGCACTGCCAGCGCCACAAATTGCGCGGCAAGCGCCACGCTGTGCGCAAGCGTTTGCCCATGCACCAGCGCGCCCGTAAGCGCCGCGACAAACAAATCCCCCGTGCCGGGATACGCGCCGTTTTCGGCGGTATAGGGCAAAACCAGCGGTGCGCCGCCCTGCGCTTGGCAAATATTACAATGGATAAGCGCCCCTTGCGCTTTTACAATGCGCACGCCTTTCAGCACCACGGCCTTTGCACCCAGTGCCAAAAGCGCCGCGCAACGCGCATACGCCGCTTGTTCATCAATAAATGGCGCATCGCTTGGTGCAAGGCCTAATAGCACAGCCGATTCCGTAACATTTGGCGTAATGATATCCGCGCCTTTACATAGCGCGCGCATTGCATCGCAAAGCGCCGCGCTTTGCCCGTGATACAGCTTGCCCGCGTCGCCCAGCACAGGGTCCACCACGCGCAAGGCAGCGGGGCTTTGCCCATATGCTTCCAGCGCAAGGCCAATGGCCTCGGCATTGATAAAATAGCCGCTTAACACCGCGTCGAATTGTATATTTTCGCTTGCAAAATGCCGCAAGGCGCTTTGGGCAAAGGCCTGTGTGTCCAGCGTGTGCGGCTGTGTAAAGCCGCCCGTGTGCGTAGATAAAAGCGCCGTGGGCAGGCCTGAAGCGCACACATCCATTGCCGATAGCACCGGCAAAATTACGCTTAAGCTGCACCGCCCCACGCAGGACAAATCATTAATGCACAAAACTTGCTTTGTCATTTCACCACTACTCTTTCTTGAAAATCAGCCCGCCCATGCCGCAAAAGGAAAAATTTACACTGCAAGCTATCCATTTTGGCGGCAATACTATTAGCAGCACTCCTATCAATGATCAAAAACGTGTTAAGGAAAAACCTTGCGTGAAAAAGCGTTTTCGCGCTCGGTTTTGCGCCTTTTGCGCCAAAGGGGCGTGCAGGGCGCATTTCCTAAGAAAGGAAAGGTATCGATTATGCATAAAAGCGAAGAAAACATGATAAAGGGCGTGGCAATGGGCGTTTTGGCCGGCACTGCCGCGGGTTCTTTGGGCGCGTATGTGGCGCAAAAAAACCCGAAGGAAATCAAAAAAACCATGCAAAAGGTGGCCAAAACCGCCGAAAAGGCGATTGTGAACGCCGAAAAAATGATGCACTATTAAGCCCAATTGTATGCAGTGCCCTGTACCGTTTTAAGCGGATACAGGGCACTTGCATTTATGTTTGATTTTTTCGGTATGCGAGATAACTTTCCAATATCACCGTGGCCGCCACAGCATCCAGCACCTGCTTGCGCTTTTTGCCAAAGGTGCCGTTGTCCGACAGGATGTTCGCCGCGCTCACCGTAGTGGAGCGCTCGTCCCAAAGCTCTACGGGCACATCCACAATCGCCGTAAGCAGGCTTGCCATTTTGCGGGTTTTTTCTGCACGGGCACCCTCGGTGCCGTCCATATTTTTGGGCAGGCCAATCACAATCATGCCCGCCTCATACTCGCGGCTGGCATAAACGATTTTTTCAACCACCTTTGCCATGCTTTTTTCGGTAATTTGGCCGATGGGGCTTGCCAAAAACTCGGTGCGGTCGCACATGGCAAGGCCCGTGCGCGCATCGCCATAATCTACTGCTAATATCTTCACAAAATCGCCATTCCTTTCATTGAACGCGCTGGATGCCTGCAAAACGCGGGCGTAATGATCCCGTTTTTACTCAATGGGCTTCATTGTGGGGAACAAAAGCACGTCGCGTATCGAGGCCGAATCTGTTAAAAGCATCACCAAACGGTCCAGCCCGAAGCCGAGGCCGCCTGTGGGCGCAAGCCCATATTCAAGCGCCGTGATATAATCCTCGTCCACCATTGCGCCGGAATTTGGCTCTTGCTGCTTTTTGATGGCCACCTGCTGCTCAAAGCGCGCCTTTTGGTCAATCGGGTCATTCAGCTCGCTGAACGCGTTGCCAAATTCACACGCGTTGATAAAATATTCAAAGCGCTCGGTAAACGCGGGGTTTTGCGGAATGCGCTTTGCAAGGGGGCTGTTTTCCACAGGATAATCGTAAATAAAGGTGGGCTGCACCAAATTTTCTTCTACAAAGGCGTCAAAAAACTCCACCAGCACGGTGCCCTTTGTGGCGTTATCGGGCACTTTTACGCCCTTTTCTTTTGCGCATGCGCGCGCGGCTTCGTCTGATTGCCAATCGGCGTAATCGCAGCCGGAATATTTTTTCACGGCCTCGGCCATCGTCATGCGCTCCCAGTGGCCCATGTCGATTTCCTTGCCTTGATACAGTATTTTTGTGCCGCCGCAGATTTTCTCTGCCAGCATCGTGTACAATTCCTGCACCAAATCCATCATGCCTTTATAATCGGTATAGGCTTGATACAATTCAATCGTTGTAAATTCGGGGTTATGGCGCGTGTCCATGCCTTCGTTGCGGAAAATGCGCCCCACTTCATATACGCGGTCAATCCCGCCGACAATCAGGCGCTTTAAGCAAAGCTCGGTTTCGATGCGCAGATACATATCCATATCCAACGTGTTATGATGCGTTACAAACGGACGCGCGGCAGCGCCGATTTCCAGCGGCAGCAAAATGGGGGTGTCCACCTCCAAAAAGCCTTTTTCGTCCAAATAATTGCGAATTTCTTTTAAAATGCGGCTGCGCTTAATAAAGGTGTCTTTTACTTGCGGATTTACAATCAAATCCACATAGCGCTGGCGATAGCGCGTTTCTTGGTCTTTCAGGCCATGAAATTTTTCCGGCAGCGGCAAAAGGCTTTTCGCCAATAACACAAGCTCGGTGCATTTAACCGAAATTTCGCCCATATGCGTGCGAAACACTTCGCCGCGCACGCCGATGATATCGCCGATATCCATTTTCTTAAATGCGGCATACGCCTCTTCGCCCAGCATGTCGCGGCGCACATATAATTGCAAATTGCCGCTTTTATCGCGCAGGTCAGCAAAGCTGGCCTTGCCCATGATGCGCTTAGACATCATGCGCCCCGCCATGTATACGATGCGCCCGGCCTCGCCCTCCGGCACGTCGGTAAAGCTTTCTTTAATTTCAGCGGCAAAGCTGTCTTGTGGGTATTTGGTTATGGCAAACGGGTCTGCCCCTGCTTCCTGCAAGGTTTTTAATTTATCACGGCGAATCGCCACCAGCTCGCTGTAAGCGGCCTCGCTCAATTCCTCTACCGCGTCCTCAATCTTGTCCTTTACCGCTTCCGCGATTCTTTCCAGCTTTTCGTCCATGACATCCTCCAAAGATTATAATATGTTTTATTGTAACACAAAAACAGGTGCTTTGTGCACCTGTTTTTATAAAAATATAAAAATTCAGCAAAAGTGTGGGATAATTACAGCTTTGTGCGGCCGATTTCCAGCACGGTGTATTGAATCTGCGTGCCGTTTGGCAATGTGATGTCCACAACGTCATTGGGCTTTTTGCCCATCAGCGCCGCGCCCACAGGCGATTCATTCGAGATTTTGCCGTCAAGTGGGTTTGCCTCTGTGGAGCCGGTGATATTGTATTCCTCCACTTCGCCGTCCTCGTCCTTGATTTTCACATAGCTGCCAATTTGCACGGTTTCGCCCGTTAATTCATCTTCGTCCAGCACACGTGCATATTTCAACGTTTTTTCAAGCTCCACGATGCGGCTTTCCACGAACCCCTGCTCGTTTTTTGCTTCGTCGTACTCGCTGTTTTCCGACAAATCGCCGTATCCGCGCGCCACCTTTATTTTTTCTGCCACTTCTTTGCGCTTTACGGTTTTCAGCTCTTCCAGCTCGTCCTCCAGCGCACGTAATCCGGCATACGTCATTACAATTTCCTTGTTGTTCAAGTTGATCGTCTCCTTTACCGTTCCTCTGCCAAATCTTGGCCGAGGCATACAATAGCTTGTATTATATAATAGTTCCATATGCCTGTCAAGAGAAGAAATTATTTTTATACAATTTGACAATTTCTATGCCTTCTCTTCGTTCATACAGCCAATTATACGCGAAAATCTCGCGTATTAGAACAGGCAACACATCGTTTGCGTAAAAAAAGTGCAATGCAGGGGCGATAACGCCCCCGCATTGTATAGTGATAGTATAACAAAAGCGCTTTGCCTTATTCGTCGTCCTGCTTCATCACAATGTATTTTTTGGCTTCTTCAATTACCTTTGCTTCCAGCATTTGCGGCAATGTTTCGTAGCGCACAAAGCGGAACGTGTAGCTGCCGCGCCCTTGCGTCAGCTGGCGCAAATAGGTGGTAAAATCATGCATTTCGCTAACAGGCACTTCCGCGTCTACCAGCTGGCCGCCCTCGTCATCGGGGTTCATGCCTAAAACGCGCCCGCGCCGCTTTGTTACTTCGCCCATGATGTCGCCTGTATTATCGGCAGGGATTTTGGCGCATAAGGTGCCGATAGGCTCGAGCAGTGTGGGGCCTGCCTCTGGCAGTGCGGTGCGATAGGCAATTTTGGCTGCCATTTTGAACGCCATTTCCGAGGAATCTACAGGATGATAGCTGCCATCCAGCAGCGTGGCCTTTAAGCCCACCACAGGATACCCTGCCAGCACACCGTGCTGCACGGCCTCTTGCAGGCCTTTTTCTACCGCGGGGAAGAAATTGCGCGGCACGCTGCCGCCAAACACCTTTTCTTCAAATACCAAATCCGTTGCGTCGCACGGCTCAAACTCGATCCACACATCGCCAAACTGGCCATGCCCGCCCGTTTGCTTTTTGTGTCGGCCTTGCGCCTTGCATTTTTTGCGAATGGATTCGCGATAGGCAACGCGCGGCTGTGTTAATTCAATTTCTACGCCAAATTTTGATTTCAGCTTTGCGCACACCACGTCTAAATGCTGCTCGCCAAGCCCGCCGATAATCTGCTGCACAGTTTCGGAATTGACGGTGTAGGTTAAAGTGCGGTCCTCCTCCATCAAGCGTGCAAGCGAGGACGAAATTTTGCTTTCATCGCCCTTTTGCTTTAATTTAATGGCCATTTGCAAAGAGGCCGTGGGGAACGGCTGCTCAGGCAAATTGACAACGCGCGAGGGCGCGCACAGCGTGTCGCCCGTAAGCGCCGTAGGCAGCTTTGTGATGGCAGCGATATCGCCCGCGCCGATGGCGCTGATGTCGGCTTGCTTTTTGCCGCGCACAAGCAGCAGCTTGCCAATGCGCTCCGTGTCGCCGGTGCGCGCGTTTACAAGCGGTGTGTCGGCTTTAATTTCGCCCGCAATCACCTTAACGTAGCTTAGTTTTCCCACAAAGGGATCCGCCACGGTTTTAAACACAAACGCGCATACAGGCGCGTTTGGCGTGCATTCAATTTCCACCTCTGTGCCCTGCGCATTTTTTGCGATACAGCCCGCGCCGCGCGCAGCCGACGGCAAAAGCTTTTTCATGTACGTCAGCACCGTGTCTACTGCCGCAAGCGACGTAGACGAGCCGCAAAGCACGGGCGTGATAGCGCCTGTTTTTACGCCCATGCGCACGCCCTCGGTTAATTCCTCCTGCGTAAACGCCTCGCCCTCGAAAAATTTTTCCATCAGCGCTTCGTCTGTTTCGGCAACCGCCTCGCTCATGGCGGCAATTAGGCCATCCAGGCGGTGCCCGTAGTTGGGCATGGGCACTTCGCGCGCCTCGCCGCCCACATAGCTAAACGCCTTCATGGTAATTAAATTCACAAAAATGCGCCCGCCCGCCTGCTCTACAGGCACAATTACAGGGCAAATAGAAGGGCCAAACTTGGTTTTTAAATCCTCAAATACTTTGTAAAAATCGGCGTTTTCCACATCCAGCTTAGACACATAAATCATGCGGCTTTTGCCGTTTTTGCGCGCTAGGTCATAGGCCTTTTCTACGCCCACCTGCAAGCCGTCGCGCGCAGAAACCACCATCAGCACGCTTTCTGCCGCGCGAATGCCCTCATAAAGCCCCAGCTCGAAATCAAAAAGACCCGGAACGTCAATCAAATTTATTTTTACGCCATCGTGCTCCACAGGCGCAAGCGCCATGCCAAGCGACGCCTTGCGGCGAATTTCCTCGGGATCGTAATCGCACACAGTGTTGCCATCCTCGATACGGCCTTGTCTGTCGGTGGTTTTTGTCAGAAACAGCAGCGCTTCGGCAAGGGTTGTTTTACCCGCCCCACCGTGGCCCGCAATCAACACATTGCGGATATGGTCGTTTGCATAGTTCATCAAAATTACCTTCTTTCACGAAGCGCGAATGCGCTCCGACAAGTCAAGGCGGCGGGTAAAAAAAGAAAGGTTGCCGATATCCGTCACCTTACACAAAATAATACCACATATTTATTATTTTTTAAAGATATTGCGGAAAGAAAAGCTTTTTATCTGTGTACAAGATTCCGAAAAAAGATTGTATACTTTGCCTAAATTGCATCCATCGCCGCTATAAAACGGCCACGCGCGTGCGTTTGCGGGTTTCTGGCCTTTCCCAATACGCCGTATTATGCTATACTGATAGCAAAAAGACGCAATAAAACGATGGCGTACAAAACGCGCTTATCGCCCAATTTTGCAAATTGCACGCTAAAACGTGCACATATGCAAACAACAAACGCAGGCATGCGCACGAAAGGAGGGATTTACAATGCCAAAAATCAGCAATGACTGGCTTTGCGAGATAGGCGGCGAATTTGAAAAGCCGTATTATCTAGCGCTGCGGCAATTTTTGCGCCAAGAATATCAAACCCACACGGTTTACCCCGCGATGGATGATATTTTTAACGCATTTCACAGCACGCCTTACAGCAGCGTAAAAGTGCTGCTTTTAGGGCAAGACCCTTACCATAATGAAAACCAAGCGGTTGGGGCAAGCTTTTCGGTGCCGCCCACGCAAGCCGTGCTGCCGCCATCGCTTGTGAACATCTTTAAGGAGCTGCAAGCCGACCTCGGCTGTGCAGCACCACCTAACGGCTGCTTACAAAAATGGTCTAATCAGGGCGTACTTTTATTAAACACCGTGCTAACCGTGCGCGCACATGCGGCAAATTCCCACGCGGGGCGCGGCTGGGAGCAATTTACCGACGCGGTTATAGAAGCTGTAAACCGTAAGGATGCGCCTGTTGTGTGCATCTTATGGGGGCGCCCCGCGCAAACGAAGCGCCCCATGCTAACAAACCCGCGGCATTTGGTGCTGTGTGCGCCGCACCCAAGCCCGCTTTCTGCCTATCGCGGGTTTTTTGGCAGCTGCCCGTTTTCACAAACGAATGCATTTTTAACCGCGCATGGCGAAGCGCCGATTGATTGGCAGCTTTGATACAAAACAGGGCGGGCAGGCAAATCTGCCGCGCACTGGCGCAAAACGATAAAAAGCGAATTTTTCAAACACATGTATCATATTTGCCGCATTTGTGGGCAATATGATGAAGACGACCATTGATTTGACAAGGAGAATATGCTATGAACGACACCGAAATGCTGCGTATAATTAAAGACACCTATCTATACGGATACCCCATTGTGGGGATGTACGAACTGCTGCATGCACAGGTGATGGATGCAAACACCAAAACCAGCGCGCTAAACGAATTTGCGCATACCGCCGAGGTGGCCTCGCCCAAAACATCGTTTATCCCCGCGCCCAATAACGACACCTCTTATTCGCGCGCATGGCTTGATTTAACCGGTGCGCCGGTGATCATTGCCGTGCCGGACACGGATGACCGCTATTACTCCATCCAGCTTTTAAACCTTTTTAGCGAAACCATAATCAATGTGGGCAGGCGCACCACAGGCACACAGGCTGCAAAATTTGCCATTGTAGGGCCAAATTGGGATGGCGAGTTGCCAAACGATGCGCAGATTATTCGCTGCGACACCCCGTTTGCGCTGGCTTTTTTGCGCATTTTGATTAACGGCCCGCAAGACATTGCCGCCGTTCGGGAAATCCAAAGCAAGATTGTGATACAAGCGCCGCCCGCTGCGGGCGTAAACGGCCTTGTGCCCTATAAAAACGCCACTAAGGCCGAATTTTTTGAAACGCTGCACGCCGTTTTATCGCTTACACCCGTGCAAAAGGGCGAAGAGGTTTATTTGGCCAACTGCGAGCTGTGCCTGCACGCCCCAATGGCTTTGCTGGAGCAAGGCTGTGCCGAAGCCCTTGCCGACATTGAAAAAGGCGGCACCACCTTTGGCGAGGCATGCAATTTTTGGCGCATTGCCCGCAAGGGTATTGGCAATTACGGGCAAGACTATCTGCAAAGAGCCGTGGTTTGGCATAAAGGGGCGCTGGCCAATCAGCCCGAAGAATCGCTGTATCCCAGCACCTTTCAAGACAGCACCGGCGCGCTTTTAGACGGCACGCAGTGCTACACCCTAACGTTTGCCAAAGGGCAGCTGCCGCCGGTAAGCCAGTTTTGGTCGCTGACGCTATATATTTTTGACAATGCGTTTTTATACGATAACGAAATTGACCGCTATTCCATTGGCGATCGCACAAACGGGCTTTCGTATGACGAGGACGGGTCGCTTACCATTTATTTGCAAAACAAAGCCCCGCAATCTGCACAAAAAAAGGCCAATTGGATGCCCGTGCCCACCGAGCGCTTTTTTATTGTGTTGCGCTTATATGGCCCCAGCGAAGCGGTTGTGCGCGGCGATTGGCAGCCCCCCGCCGTGCAAAAAAGCGCTGATTGCTAAAGGAGGAACGCTATGTCAAAAGCAAAATCGTTTCATTACGGCTGGATTATTGTAATTGCCCTATCCCTGATACGCGGCATCGCAGGCCCCGCGCTAAACGGCTCTTCGGGTTTATTTTTAACCCCTGTTTCCGAAGAAATTGGCGTGGGCATCGGCCAGCTTTCTTTATATTTAAGCATCTCGTCTGTTGCAACGATGCTGTTTCTGCCCATTGCGGGCAATTTGATCAATCAATACAGCGTAAAAACCATTGTCATTTTGGGCGTTGCGCTACAGGCGCTTTCGTTTGCGGGGCTTGGGTTTATGCATTCGGTGTGGGGCTGGTATATCCTGTCGGTGCCGCTTGCGATGGGCGCTGTGCTGCTGGTAAACCTGCTGGGGCCTGTGCTGATTAATCGCTGGTTTGTGAGCAAAAAGGGCTTTGTGATGGGCATTATGATGACAATCACCAGCTTATTGGGCGCTGTTTTTCAGCCGCTTTTAACAGGCCTGATTGCCAATACCGGCTGGCGAAACACCTATCGCGTATTTGGCATTGCCGCTTTTGTTTGCGTGATTGCCATTGCGCTACTCTTTTTAAAAGACAAGCCCGCCGATAAAAACCTAAAGCCTTATGGCAGCGGCGAAGCCAAAGACCCTGCATCCGATGGCGCACCTGCACAAAATATTGGCGTTGCCGCAAAAACAGCCACAAAATCCTCGGCATTTTATCTGCTTTTGCTGTTTATGGTGTGCTTTACGGGCTTTGTGGTTTTTTCGCAGCACATCCCCACGTTTGGCACAAACAGCGGCCTTAGCGCACAAAATATCGGCACTGCCCTGTCGCTTTCGATGATTGGCTCGGCAGTTGGCTCCATTTTAATTGGCATTTTTAGCGATAAAGTGGGCATCATCCCCACCACCCTTTTTGTACTGGGTGTGGGCGCTGTGGCCATTTGCCTGTTTTTGTTTGGCGGCAGCGGCTTTATTTTATTTGCCGTGGCCACGTTTTTGCACGGATTGGCCACATCGGCCATCGGCGTAGTGGCGCCGCTTTTAACGTCTGGCTTTTTTGGCTCTAAAGATTACGAAAAGCTGTTTTCTCTTGTAATGACGGGCTCGCCGCTGGCTTCTATTGTGCTTTTGCCCACCTACGGCTTTATTTATGACCGCATGGCCAGCTATCGCATTGTTTTGCTGTTTATCTTGGCTTTGTTGGCGATAGGTGCCATCAGCCTGCTGCTGGGCTTTAAAAGCAGCAAAAAGCTGCCTAGAGAAAACGCGCAGCACTAAGCTTATGCACATGTTTGCAAAAAAGGGCGCCCAATGGGCGCCCTTTTTGCGTTTACTATATAGGAACACGAAATTATAACGTCGTCACTGGTACGTCTAGGATTTCTTGCGTGTCCACGCTGTCTAATAGGCACATCGTTTGCCCGTCCGTCCATTTCACCCAAGAGGCCGAAACCCGAATGCACTTGCCCAGCTTTGGATTATCCATGCGCATTGCATAATGGTTCAGATTTTTTTCTTGCAGGGCTTGCATGGGGCAGCCTTTACAGGGTTTGTCCTGCCCGCGTATCACCTGATAGCACAAGCTGCCGATTTTTGCTTCAGGTAAAACCGTTAAGGTTTTTTCATTGAGAAATAGGATTTCATATGTATTGGGATTCACCACATAGGCATACGAGTCCATCGCGTTGATAATGGATAAGCCCATTTGTTTTTCCGCATACAGCTTTTCTTCCACGCGCATGCCCAAAACAAACACGCCCAAAATATGCGCAATGTTTTGCAAAACGGCGGTTTCCTTTTTGCGCAATGGGCGAATGCGTCTGCATTCATCAAAGCCCACAAAGCCTTTAAATGCATCCCCCTGTGTGATAGAAAATTGCAGCATGCTGATGATGCCCTGCGCCTCGGCAAAGCCTTTCAGCGGCTCTTGCAGCTTACTTGCATCGGGCACAAAATAAACGCCTTTTGCTGAAAAACAGCTCTCGCAGTTGGTGATATGCTCGTTTAACACATCTTGAAAATTTTCGATTTGCGGCTCTATGCCTCGATTACACCATTCAAACGTGTTTTTTAAGCGTCCGTCAGCGTCTTGCTTTTCAAAAACATATGCGCGGCTTACGTCATAATGCGCGCCCACAAGCTCCAGCACTGCGTTAATGGCGGCCGGCTTATCGGCGGATTCATATAAAATGCGAAACACGTATTCGGCAATATTTTCTTCAAACGTTTTATGCTCAAAAAAGTCATCCGGCTTTACTTCTTTCACTTCAGAGGACATCATGCGGATAGTATCTTGGTATATCGTATAGCTGTTTCGGCCGCCGTTTTTGGAAACATATAGCGCCGCATCGGACTTTTTATATAATTGCGCAAAGGTTTTTCCGTGCTCGTTATATAGCGCAATGCCGATGCTGGCGGAGATGCCGCGCGTTGTGCCTTCTTGTGCAAAGCGCATGGCCAGCTTGTCGATAATTTCCTGTGCTTTGATAAATACGGTTTTTTTATTGCTGATATTTTTCATCAGTGCAATAAATTCATCGCCGCCTACGCGCCCTAAGATATCGATATCACGGAATAAATCGCGGATTTTTGAGGCAGTTTGCGAGATAACCGCATCGCCAAACGCATGCCCAAACGTATCATTTACTTGCTTAAAATGGTCAATATCAATGATAAAAAACGCGTGTCTGCCGGCTTTGCCCTCGCCGGTAGATAAAAAATCGGTAATGTGTTTTTCGGTAGCGGTTTTGTTATACAGCGCGGTCAATGCGTCGTGCTCCGCTTGATACAGTAGCGCCAGTTCTCTTGTTTTTTCTTCGTCAATGTTTTCCACATACGAATATCCAATTAAATCGCCGGTTTGCACGTCTTCAAACAAATGGAAATTATTGCAGCGCACCCAAATATATTCGCCATCCACATGCGGCCTGCGATAATCGCACGAAATTTCGCTTTTGCCGCTTGCGTAAGCGTCCAAAATATTTTGCCGTAAATAACATTGGCTAAACTGCGTAACATCGTCGGGGTGTAGCGCGCTTTGCATAAACGATTCAATCATATCCGAATACACATCGCTTTGCGCAACGCCAAAGCGCTCGCCCCATTTTTCATGGCCGGAAATAAAATGGTTTTTCGTTATATTCACCGCATACACCGTGGCAGCTTTACCAATCATCGCTTCGTAAAATCGGCGTTCTTCGTCCGATTTCAGCTGTTTGATTTTGATATCATGGATATCGGATATGTAGCATCGAATGCTGATATCTCCGGTAACGGCATCCTTGATAATATTAATGTTTTTTCTGTGCCAGCGGCTCGATTTATCATCGGCTTTTTTGCGATATTCCAAAACAATGCGCTTTGTGCCGCTTTCATAAGCGGCAATCAGCTTGCCCCTGTTCAGCGCTTGGCAAGCCTGCTCTTCGTCCTCCGGCATGATAACGTGCTTGCAAAAAAAGCGCGTCAAGTCATCCAGTGTAACAATATCGTTTACCCCGGCCAATTGTGCCCATTCGGTATTAAACCGCACAATTTTATTTTGCGTTACATTGGCCTCGTAAATAAAGTTTTGGCTGTCGGCCATGATGCTGGAAAACTCTTTTTCGCGCTCTAATTGGCGAATATGTGTTACATTTTTGCGCACACCCACCGCGCGAATCGGGTTGCCCGCATCGTCAAACACGTTTACTAAATTTAGCTCAAATTCGTGCATTTTCCCGTCTGCATCTCTTGTGTTGATAAAGCAGGAGGCTGTTTTTTCGCCGCTTTCAATTTTTTGATACATAGCAAGATAAACATCTGCGTATTCCGGCAAAATAAACTGGTTTCGCACAAAGGTTTCGGGGCCGTTTGGCACCACGGTGCCAATGCCGTAAAAGGCTGCTTCCTTTTCCCGAAACAGCAATTCTTTCGTACGCACGTTGTATTCAAACATCGTTATGTCCGAATACCGCATGGCCACTTCGTATTGCTTTTTGGTAATTTTTAAATCCTCTTCTGTCTTTTTTAATGCGGTGATATCCGTAATGGTGCATTGCACCGCTTTACTGTTTGCAGGCCCGTCAATTAAAAGGCCCTTATCCAGCACCCATAAGATGTTGCCGTTTTTGTGCCGCATGCGATAGGTAACACTAAACTGATTTTGCGTTTGCAGCTGCTGTGCAATTTGCGTTTTCACCGCCGCAACATCTGCGGGCAGCATCAAAGCCGTATGTGCGTTGCTGCACATCATGCGAATTTCTGCCATCGTATAACCCACAAGGTCCAAAAAACCCTTGTTTGCATATAAAAGCGTGAACGCCTCGTCATAATTGCAAATTTCCACGCCGCCAAACACGTTTTCAATCAAAATAGCCGGATTGTCGTTTTGAAAAATGTCCATGCAATCCTCCCCCTTTCGCCAATTTGCAACATTTATATTGAGATGAGCGCTTCAAAATCTTTGGCCTGTATCGGACGCGAATAATAATAGCCTTGCACGATATCGCAATCCGTTGCCTTTAAAAATGCAATTTGGTCTATCGTTTCTATGCCTTCAGCCACGGTTTTCAAGCCCAGCTTCACTACGTCGATGGGCAAATCCTTTAACGTGCCCAGCGACGAATAGCCACACCCAAAATCGTCAATGGCGATGCGGATGCCGAGGCTGCGGATTCTTCGCATCATGCTTTTCATGTTTTCTGTGTCTGCATATACCGCGCTTTCCGTTAGCTCAAATTCCAATTGTTCCGGATTAATCTGATATTCTTCCATGATTTTCAGCAGCTTTTGCGGCAGATGATTATCCGAAATATGCACGCGCGAAATATTCACGGATATCGGCAGCTCTTGCATATTGCCATGTGCGCGCCATTTCGACAAGAGAAAACACACCTGTTCAAACACATATAAGTCCAATTGACGGATAAATCCGTTCTTTTCAAACAGGGGGATAAAATCGTTTGGCGGAATCAACGTACCGTCGGGTTTTTGCCAGCGCACAAGCGCTTCCGCGCCGATTACGCGCTCGGTTTTAACACTGTATTTTGGCTGCAAATACACCGCAAATTCATGCGCCTTCAGCGCCTCGTGCATCGCATTTTCAATTTCCTTATCTTTTAAAATCTCCAAGCGTGTTTTTTCGTCAAAAAAGCTGTAATTGCTATCGGTGCTTTGCTTTGCCACGTTGCGGGCAATCGTGGCACGGTCGTTGATGATATCAATGCTTGCGGTTTCCTTATCAATCAGATAAATGCCCGCAAATACCTCAATGGTATAATCGGACGCAATATTGCGCACCGCTTGCGACAATTGCGCAATGCAATCCACAATTTGCTCCCGATTTTCATATTGCATCAAAATTGCAAATTTATCATCCGACACACGCGCAAAGATATCGTTTTCGCCGATGGTTTCATTGATAATAACGGCAAAAGCCTTTAGGGTGTTATCGCCTCGGGCATGCCCAAACAAATCGTTTAGCACACTAAACTTTTTAATATCCAGCGATACCAGTGCGTATTGCGCATGGATTTGCGTATCCAGCATTTCTTTGGCGTCAATGATAAATTTGTCCCAATTGTAAAACCCGGTTATCTTATCATAAAACGCAATTTGCTGTAAGCGCTTATTGCTTTTGTTCGTGTTGAAAACCGTTATGATGCAAAGCGCGCTCAAGGCCAGCACAACAAGCAGCATAAAAATTGTCAGTTCAATAATCAATTTGTCCGATTGAAACGAAATCACTTTCGATGGCACCACCGAAATGAGCCACCAGTCGTTGATACCCACCTTTGAATAATACACCATCTTGCGCACGGCACCTGCTCGGTTTTCAAAGGTTCCGTCAAGGCCCTGCGCCATGTTGAGTTTCATTGTTCGATAGTTTGCGTCCGAAACGTTTTTGCTAATTTCGTCAAATAAATTGGTATATTCGCCAACGCTGTTTGGATGCGTTGTGCGCACAACCGGGCTACCATCTGCCGTAATGATGTAAGAATAGCCTTCGCCTCCAAAACTGCTAATTTGCATGATATTGGCAAAATCCTCTTGCGTTTTGGTTGCAAAAATTACTTCCTCCACTGCACCGTTATAAAAAACGGGCGCGGCAACAACATTAATTTCTTTGCCGTCTACTTTATCCACCAAAAGCTTGTCCGAAACAACAGACTTGCCTTTCATGGCCTCGGCAAAATATTCTCTGTCGCTAAAATCTACGGTTTTCCCGTCGGTGGTAATGGCCGTGCCGTCTTTTAAGATAACGCCCATTCGTTTAAAGCCGTTTTTTTCCGCTTCCATTCGCAAAATCGTAACAACATGGTCAATGTCGTACGGATCATGTGTGGATACAAAGGCAGCAATTGCCTCTACCGTGGTTAAATAACCATTGATATAGCTTTCTATATTTTGCGCGGTTTTCAAAGAAATCTCCCGCATATAATTCGATTTTTCGTTAAACAAAGCCCTTTTTGCTTGCGCAATAAACGCATAACCGCCACATAAAAAAATTACATTAATCAATATGGACACGATTAACAAATAGGAAATTCGTTTTTTACTCTTTTTCATCACTGTTCCCTTTGCACAAATTATTACAAATTTAGACAAGAATGCACATAATAAGCATAACTCCTTGTGCTATGCACAAGGCAATCTCTTTCTTTTTTACGGCCTAACATCTGCCACACGTGGATATGCCATTTTATGAAAGGTCGTTGACAAGCAGATTTTTTCGTTTTATTTTGCAAAATTTGTAGAATTGCGCAAAATTATCCATTTTTTTGCTGTACAATACAGCAGAATACTGCTATACTAAGCTTGTGCTAGGCACAAAGTTTGTAGGAGGGCAACAAAATGCAGTATTCGATTGGCGATGTGGCAAAATTGTTTGGTATTTCCGCCTTTTCAATCCGATTTTATGAAAAAAAGGGCTTGCTAAAGCCCATTGTGGATTCCAAAACGTCTTACCGCTTTTATACTTTGCCGCACATCATCAAAATTCGAGCCATATTATATTTAAAAACAGCGGGTTTTTCCATTGACGAAATCAAAGAAATCACCGATGGGCAAAGCTATGCAAACATCGATAAACGTCTATACGCAAAAGAAATCGAAACCCAGCAAAAAATGGAAGAGCTGCAAGCGTGTCAGCGTGTATTAAAAACCCTGAAATCCCGCACGCGTTACATAATTGCAATGGACGGCCCGTTTCAGCTGCGCTATAACAGCGAAGACATTGTGCTGGCGATGTTTGAGGGCAGCGCCTTTACCTCGCTGCGCCACGAACTATGCGCCGATTACACGCAGCAATATTTGTGTGTAAAGCCGCAGCATTTTGTAGACGGCGCACTTTTAGGCCATTCGGCTTTTGCCACCGCCATCACGCCATCCAATTTGTTTTATTTGGAACAGCAGCAAATTGCGTATCAAAAAGTGCTTTTTCATGGCGGGAAAGCCCAAAAATATCTTTATACGCTTTTGGAATGGGACTATGTGAGCGAGCCTCTTGCCATGCAGGCCATTGTGGCTCATCTGCAAGAAAAGCAATAGCATATTGTGTCGGATATTAT
>RRZT012618269.1_pt1 | contig 73019 bp, 56 predicted proteins | sample 2165551 | NCBI WGS metagenome assembly RRZT01 (sample SAMN10456910, study PRJNA506462) | wastewater metagenome | biome: wastewater; feature: sludge; material: wastewater sludge; isolation source: wastewater sludge with Escherichia coli K12::gfp cells carrying plasmid... | place: USA: Moscow, Idaho... | reverse complement strand
TACACCATGGCAAAAGTGATTTCCCAATGCCAGCGTCCCACCATTATCATGGCACACAACAAAACCCTTGCCGCCCAGCTATATGGCGAGTTTAAGGCGTTCTTTCCCCACAATGCTGTGGAGTATTTTGTCAGCTACTATGACTACTATCAGCCCGAAGCCTACGTGCCAGCGTCTGATACCTTTATCGAAAAAGACAGCGCCATCAACGACCACATTGACCAAATGCGCCTATCTGCCACCCGTGCCCTGCTAGAACGCCGTGATGCCATCATCATCGCCTCGGTGTCCTGTATCTATGGTCTAGGCGACCCCGAAAGCTACCTAAAAATGCTGCTGCATATCGTGGTGGGGGATAAAATTGACCGTACCGCCATGCTCAAGCGTCTGGTGGAGCTACAATACGAGCGCAACGAGCTGGACTTTGGGCGAGGCACTTACCGCCTGCGAGGTGAGGTGCTAGACATTTATCCTGCCGAGTCTGAGCAGCTTGCCGTGCGGATTAGTATGTTTGATGATGAGGTAGAAAAAATCACGTGGTTTGACCCCTTAACGGGTAAAACGGTGCGTAGTGTGCCGCGCATTACCATCTACCCAAAGTCGCACTACGTCACCCCTAGAGAAAAACTGGAAAAAGCCAGTGAGACTATCAAAGCAGAGCTTGCCGAACGGCTAGAATTTTTTCGTGCCCATGACAAGCTGATTGAAGCCCAGCGTATCAAAGAGCGTACCACGTATGACTTAGAGATGATTCAGCAACTTGGCTACTGTAACGGCATTGAGAATTACTCACGTCATTTATCGGGCAGACCCAGTGGTGAAGCACCGCCCACCTTGTTTGACTATATTCCGCACGATGCCTTGCTATTTATTGATGAAAGCCATGTCACCGTACCGCAAATTGGCGCGATGTATAAAGGCGATAGAAGCCGTAAAGAAACCTTGGTTAATTATGGCTTTCGGCTGCCATCAGCCATGGATAACCGCCCGATGATGTTTGAGGAGTGGGAGCGTATCCGTCCTGCCACTGTGTATGTGTCTGCCACCCCCGCCCAGTACGAATTAGAACATAGCGAGCAAGTGGTGGAGCAGGTGGTGCGCCCCACAGGCTTGGTTGACCCTGTGCTTGAGATTCGACCTGTCTTGACCCAAGTGGATGATGTATTGTCAGAAATCAACCTGCGTAAAGCCAAAGACGAGCGGGTGCTCATCACCACCCTTACCAAGCGTATGGCAGAGGATTTGACCAGTTATCTTAAAGAATACAACATCAAAGTGGCGTATCTACACTCAGACATTGACACCGTAGAGCGGATGAAAATCATCCACGAACTACGCACGGGCGTGCATGATGTGCTAGTGGGGATTAACCTGTTGCGTGAGGGCTTAGATATGCCCGAGGTAAGTCTGGTGGCAATTTTTGATGCCGACAAAGAGGGCTTTTTGCGCTCTGAGCGTTCCTTGATTCAGACTATTGGGCGCGCCGCCCGTCATGTTAATGGCAAAGCGATACTGTACGCGGACAGCATTACCCCCAGTATGCAAAAGGCAATAGAGGAAACCGAACGCCGCCGTGCCAAGCAGATTGCCTTTAACGAAGAACACGGCATCACCCCAACATCGGCTCGCCGTCAGATTACCGACAAAATCGACACAGGTGAGGCAGAAACCGCGAATGACAACCAAACGATTGCTGTGACCAATGCCTTTCCTGATGTGGATATTGCGATTTTGCGCTCGCCTGATTTGCTAGCCAAAGAGATTGCACGCCTAGAAAAAGAGATGAAAGCGTTGTCGCGTGACTTGAAATTTGAAGAAGCGGCAAAGGTGCGCGATAAAGTGGTGAGTTTACGGGAGTTTGTTATGCAATAACTGGCAAGGCAAGCCACTTAAATAAGGGAGGCGAGGTGTAATGATGAATTATATTCATCTTTTTTAAGATTAATATCAATTTTTTCATTTTATGATTTATGGTTAAATACCTCTAAAGCAAATAAAACATGATTTAGATCAATAGGAAGTGTGTTACCATGAATCAAGCAGTTAGTTTTAGTCTCAATCAAATTCGATTTGATGAAAACTATAAGCCCGCCACCACCACGCGGCTGACCACCAATTTTGCCAATTTAGCTCGCGGCGTACACCGTGAAGACAACCTACGCAATACCCTTGTCATGATTAACAAACGCTTTAACGCACTGGCGAATTGGGATAACCCCAATGCAGACCGATACGCGCTTGAGCTAGATATCATCTCTGCCAAAATGGCGCTTGGCGACAGCTTTCAAGAGTTGCCGTTAATTGAAATGCTTAAAACTACCATTATTGACCGCCATCGCAATCAGCGAATTGAAGGCATTGTGGGCAACAATTTTTCATCATATGTGCGTGATTATGACTTTAGCGTATTGCTACTTGAGCATAACAAAAACCAAGAAAACTTTAGCGTACCTGAAGATTTTGGGGATTTGCACGCCGTATTATTTCAGCGCTTTATCAGCTCAGCCACTTATCAAGAAAATTTTGCCAAGCCGCCTGTGATTTGTTTGAGCGTGTCCACCACAAAAACCTACCATCGTACTGCCAATATTCACCCGATACTTGGGGTTGAGTACCGCCAAAATGATGATTCACTGACCGATGCCTATTTTAATAAAATGGGGTTAAAGGTACGTTATTTTATGCCACAAGGCAGTGTGGCACCGCTGGCATTTTATAGCTCACAAGACTTGCTAAGCGACTATAGTAACCTTGAGCTGATTAGCACCATCAGTACCATGGAAACGTTTCAAAAAATCTATCGCCCTGAAATCTATAATGCCAATGCGGCAGCCCCCGTGGTATATCAGCCAAGCCTTACCTATCAAGACTACTCAGACACGGGCATTATCTATGATCGCGAAGAACGTAGCCGTTTGGCAATTGAACAAGGTAAATTTGTTGAACAGCAGTTTATCAAACCGTATGAAGCCACATTAAAAACCTGGCTTGCCAACGAAAAGGGCTAACCTCATACGGTTAGCAGTTACCTAGGGCTATATCAAACACAGTGAGCACCCAATAATGACCAAAAAAAACCATACCCCAACCCACACCCTATTACCCACTTCGACCGCAGGTAGCCTACCAAAACCTGTTTGGCTGGCTGAGCCTGAAAAACTGTGGTCAGAGTGGCGTTTACAAGGCGCAGATCTGCAACAAGCCAAACAAGACGCCTTGATTGTGGCGCTACATGAACAGCAGCAAGCAGGGCTAGATATTGTAAGCGACGGCGAACAAACTCGCCAGCATTTTGTCACCACCTTTATTGAGCATTTGGCGGGCGTGGACTTTAACCAGCGTAAAACCGTCACTATTCGTAACCGCTATGAGGCAAATGTCCCTAGTGTGGTGGGGGCAGTTAGCCGCAAGCAGTCTGTCTTTGTGGAAGATGCCAAATTTTTGCGCCAACAAACCGACCAGCCAATTAAATGGGCGCTACCTGGTCCCATGACCATGATTGACACCCTATATGATGGTCATTACCAAAGCCGTGAAAAATTGGCTTGGGAGTTTGCCAGAATTTTGAATGAAGAAGCCAAAGAGTTGGTAGCAGCAGGCGTAGATATCATTCAGTTTGATGAACCCGCGTTCAACGTATTTTTTGATGAAGTCAATGACTGGGGAATTGCTGCGCTAGAGCGTGCTACAGAAGGGCTGACTTGTGAGACAGCGGTGCATATTTGTTATGGTTATGGCATCAAAGCCAACACCGATTGGAAGCAAACTTTGGGTTCTGAATGGCGCCAATACGAAGCGGTATTCCCAAAATTACAACAATCCAAACTTGATATTATCTCGTTAGAATGCCACAATTCGCGCGTACCGATGGAATTATTGTCACTGATTGCAGGCAAAAAAGTAATGGTCGGGGCAATTGATGTCGCCAACAACAAAATTGAAACGCCCGAACAAGTGGCACAAACACTAAAAAAAGCGCTGCAATTTGTTGAAGCAGATAAGCTATACCCTTGTACCAACTGTGGAATGGCACCATTGTCGCGTCAAGTGGCGAGTGGCAAACTAGCCGCCTTGACCGCAGGCGCCGCCCTAGTACGCCAAGAGCTGCTAGGCTAGGGCAACACACATTATTTAGATAAAATTTATAAGGATTGTTAGGCGATACCATGATTGAAGCAGCACCGATTGAAACAGCACCGATTGAAGCAACACAATTTAGAGATGCCATGTCTTGTTTAAGTAGTGCCGTCAATGTGGTGACCACGGCAGGGGCAGCAGGTCGATTTGGCTTTACCGCGTCTGCCGTGTGCAGCGTGACAGACAGTCCGCCCTCGCTACTGGTGTGCATGAACCGCTTTGCCAGCTCACACGGGCATTTTATTGACAATCAAGTCTTGACGGTCAATGTGTTAGGCAGTCAGCACCAGTCTATCTCACAGGTGTTTTCCTCAAAATTGTCACCCGAAGCGCGCTTTAGCCACGGTGAGTGGACAACGCTAGTAACGGGCGCCCCTGTGCTAACAGATGCGCTAGCGAGTTTTGACTGCCACATTGAGCAGATGCAGACGGTCGGCACACACACCATTTTTATTTGTCGAGTGGTAGCGATAAAGCAATCTGCAAGCTTACACCCAAGTTTGGTGTATTTTAACCGCCAATATCATCAAGTGGGATAAAATCATCAAGTGGGACAACACGTTGAGTAATCTGTCATTCTAAATTGTGGGTGCTAGGGTCAACTCGCGGGGTTGGCATCGGTTTCTATGGTTTGCTTGAGGGGTTTGGCAAAATAAAAAATCAAAAAAGTAAACAGACTAACCAAAACGGCAATCTCAAGGCGCCCCATTGCCACCGCTACCCCCACACTGCCAGCCGCCCAAATGGCTGCCGCCGTTGATGTTCCCTCAATAATACCATCTTTTTTGAGAATAGCGCCCCCGCCAATAAACCCAATGCCTGTGACCACCCCACTAATAATACGCCCCATCGCCGTGGCGTCATCGCCCTGCACATCAAAACCCAGTAACGCAAACCCGCAGCTTGCCACGCTGACCAAGGGAAATGTGCGCAGCCCAATGCTTTGCTTGCTACTTTCGCGGTTAATACCAATAGGCAAAACTAGCACAAAAGCCACGACCAATTGCAGAGTGTGAATAAACATCAATTGCCAGTTTAAATCAAAAAGATTGTCTAAAATAGGGGTCATGTTTTCACCATTTTTTTAGTATTATCAATGGATTTGGTAAAAATTTGCTGAATGATAAACAGCGTATAGGCAAACCAAAAATCATGCAAGAGTTGCCAACCAACCGTCGCAAAGCGCGTCATTGATTTTAGCAAGTTTGCAACGATTATCAAATATTATCTTGAAATGTGGCATAATATGGACACCACATTGTAATGATAAAATTTACCAAAATAAGCGTGCTTTTATGACCAATATCACCGACACTCAATCTACCAAAAACCCAGAATTATTAAACCCACAAATGCCAGACGTGCCCAGTCACTTGCCCAGCACCGCGGCAGACCAGCCTAACAAAATATACTTAAAAGACTATACGCCGCCTGTATTTAGCGTTAATCACATTGAGCTTACCATTGCACTGTTTGAAGACCATGCCAACGTCACCGCAAACCTTGACATGACTAGAAATACCGAAGGCGAGTTGGTGCTATTTGGGCGAGAATTGCAGTTAGAATCTATTTGTCTAAATGGCAAAACATTGTGCGAGTCCGCCTACAAACTCGATGACGAAACTTTAACTATTTTCAATGCCCCCAATAATTGCCAAATCACCACTGTGGTCACCACCGTGCCGCAGACCAACACTAGCCTTGAGGGCTTATACCAAGCAGGTGACGGCGCGGACAAAATGTTTGTCACCCAATGTGAGCCAGAGGGCTTTCGTAAAATTACCTTTTACCCAGACCGCCCCGATGTACTAGCCACCTTTACCACGCGTATTGAAGCGGATAAAAAATACCCAACGCTTTTGGCAAATGGTAATTTGGTGCAAACAGGTGAGCTTTCAAATGACCGTCATTTTGCGGTGTGGCAAGACCCGACCAAAAAACCCAGCTATTTATTTGCCTGTGTCATGGCGGACTTAGACGTATTGAGCGACCATTTCACCACCTGTGAAGGGCGCGAGGTGCTGCTCGAATTATACGCCAAAGCCGAGAATATTGAGCAATGCCACGTGGGTATGCAAGCGCTCAAGGATTCGATGACGTGGGATGAAGTTCACTACGGGCGCGCGTATGACCTTGACCGCTATATGATTGTGGCGGTGAGCCAGTTTAATATGGGAGCAATGGAAAACAAAGGGCTTAATATCTTTAACACCGCTTGTGTGTTATCAAGTCCCGAGACGACCACCGATAGACGCAATTTTAGCGTAAAATCGGTGATTGCTCATGAGTATTTTCATAATTGGACAGGCAACCGTATCACTTGCCGTGACTGGTTTCAGCTGTGCCTGAAAGAAGGTTTTACCGTATTTCGTGACCAATCCTTCTCTGAGAGTCTGCATTCGCCTGCCGTACAGCGCATTGATGATGTGGCAATGCTGCGTGCGGCACAGTTTCCTGAAGATGCCAGCTCGCTTGCGCATCCACCGCGCCCTGACCATTTTGTCGAGATTAACAACTTCTACACCGCCACGGTGTACGAAAAAGGCGCCGAAATCGTGCGCATGATAGCCAACACGTTGGGTAAAGCCAAATTTCGCCAAGGCACCGATGAATACTTTCGCCGTTATGATGGGCAAGCGGTGACAGTGGAGGATTTGCTGTCCGCGTTGAGTGTTGCCGATCCCAACGTGGCAAAATTTATTGATTGGTACACCCAACCTGGGACGCCTACTTTATCAGGTAATTACGAAAAAGACGGCGATACTTTGCGCTTAACCCTCAGCCAAAAAACCCGTCAAGTTGCGGGATATCCTGCGCCCAAAGCCTTGCCGATTCCTGTCAAACTGGCGATTTTTGACCGTGATAATGGTGCCTTGGTTAAAGAAGATTTGGTAATGTTAGACACCCAAAGCCAAACATTTGAGTTTAACGCTATTACCGTCAATCCTGTGATGTCGCTGCTACGTGATTTTTCTGCGCCTGTGCAGCTTGACTTTGACTACAGCAGTGATGACTTGGCGTTTTTGATGCAATATGAAACCAATGGCTTTAATCGCTGGCAGGCGGCGCAAATTTTGGTCAACCGTATTTTGCTACAAAATCAAGACAGCCAAGCCTATATTGCGGCGCTAAAAGCCAGTCTGGCGGCATTGGCAGACACTGATCCAATGCTAGCGGCAAGGCTGCTAGATATGCCAAGCGAGCGTGAACTTGGCAGTGCTATCAAAGTTGGGTATGACCCCGACCATGTGCAAGCACGTCGCCAAGCCACCAAGCGGGCAATTGCCTTGGGCTTAACCGACATTTGGCAAACCGCGTATGCCAAATTACCCATTACCGCGTATGAAGATACGGCAGAGGCGATGGGCGTGCGTGCATGGCGCAATGTGGTGCTAGATATGGCATTGACTGCAGGTATCCGTGAGGCAAAAAACTGGGCGGTGACCCAGTATCAACAAGCCAGTTGTATGACTGAGCGCTTGGGGGCATTAGCGGCGATGCTTGAACATGATTTGCCACCAAAGAATCAGTGGTTGGCAGATTTTTATGAGCGTTTTAGCCGCGATGCCTTGGTGATGGATTTATGGTTTAGCGTCCAAGCGCATAATCCTCATGCCAGTGTGGCTGATATTTTTGCCCTCACAGAACATGACGACTTTGATATCAATACCCCCAATCGAGTACGAGCGGTACTTAGCGGCTTGTTGTCACAACCCAGCAAGCTATGGGCAGCGCAGGGCTTAAGCCAGTATCTTGTGATAATGGAAGATTTGGATAAACGCAATCCGCTGTTGGCCTCGCGGCTACTACAAGGGTTATCTCATTGGGATGCGCTGACCGATGCCAAAAAAGCCATGGCACAGCAGCACCTCAGCAGCAGTAGAACTAAGATGACGTCTAAAAATGTCAAAGAAACATTGTCAACGATGTTAAATAACTAGTGGTCGTTACCATTGATAGACTGCCTGCTTTGGCAAAAAATTGGGTGATGCAAAAATCACGTGTTTAGTAAATTTTTCTTAACGTAGCCAAAAATTGTTGTAAAACACAAGGATTTTTGACAAAACAAAAATAAGGTGTAAAATTCGCCCAGTTTTGAAATGAGAACACGGTTATGTCAAAAAATTTGCAAAAAAAGTTACCGCTAAAAGAGAATGGTTGGTTTCCCAAATGGCAACGGTATGAGGGGCATTTAGACCATCACCCCGTGCGCATCCATGAGTATCTGCCAGCCGATAAAAGCCTATTGCTTGGCTTGCAGCATGCGTTTGCCATGTTTGGGGCAACGGTGCTTGCGCCGTTACTGATGGGATTTGATGCCAACCTTGCCATTTTGATGGCAGGGCTGAGTACGGTGCTGTTTTTCTTTTTGACGGGTGGGCGAGTGCCTAGTTATTTGGGCTCAAGTTTTGCCTTTATCGCGCCTGTGATTACCGCAACTGCCTATATGGGCAGTGGGGCTAATGCCAACTTGTCGGTGGCGCTTGGCGGTATTTTTGTGTGTGGTATTTTTTATGCCATGGTGGGCTTGCTGGTGATGAAAACTGGCGTGGCATGGATTGAAAAACTCATGCCGCCTGTGGTCACGGGTGCGATTGTGATGATTATCGGGCTTAATCTTGCCCCTGTTACCATCAAGGGCGTCTCTGGCAGCCAATTTGATAGCTGGGTTGCCCTGATGACGGTGTTGTCAATTAGTGCGGTAGCGGTATTTGCGCGTGGTATGCTGCGCCGTCTATTACTATTGGTGGGTTTGGTGCTGGCGTACATCGGGTATTTTATACTCACCAATGTCATGGGTCTTGGCAAACCCATTGATTTTGCCCCTGTGGCGCAAGCGGCGTGGGTGGGGCTGCCGCAGTTTTATCAGCCAACCTTTGATATCAATGCCATTATTTTGATTGCGCCTGTGGCTTTTATTTTAATTGCTGAAAATTTGGGTCACATCAAAGCGGTGGAAGCGATGACAGGGCAAGCGGTGTCGCCGTATATGGGTCGGGCTTTTTTTGCTGATGGTGTGTGTACCGCGCTGTCATCGAGTGTGGGCGGTACAGGGGTGACAACCTACGCTGAAAACATTGGGGTGATGGCAGTTACCAAGGTGTATTCTACCACCATCTTTGTGGTGGCAGGATTGATAGCGGTATTACTTGGGCTGTCACCAAAATTTGGTGCGATTATCCATAGTATTCCCGCGCCATTGCTAGGCGGTGCGTCTATTGTGGTGTTTGGCTTGATTACCATTGCTGGGGTCAAAATTTGGCTTGATAACCACATTGATTTTAGCAAAAATAGCAATTTAATCATTGCTGCAGTCACCATTATCATGGGGGCGGGCGATTTTAGTTTGCATATTGGGGCATTTAACTTAGGCGGTATTGGTACGGCAACACTGGTGGCGATTGTGCTAAATTTGGTGTTTCGTCATAGTGATAAAACCAAGTTAACTGTGCTTTAATACCCCGTATTTTGATACCCAGCCCAACCGCCCAAACAAGGACGTTTTTGTATGAATACAGCCGCCACAGCCCACACAGTCACCGCATCGAGTTATTTATTTGTTCCTGCCATCAATATTGAGCGCGTGGCAAAGGCGTTTGCCCGTGGGGCAGATGCCGTGATTATTGACTTAGAAGATGCGGTGAGTGAGTCAGTCAAAACCCAGTCACGCCAAAACGTAGCGGCTTATCTTAATGGTGCAGATGCTAAGCCCATTTGGCTACGCATCAATGCCGCAACTAGCAGCGAGCAGCTCACTGATATCAATTTGATACACTCATTACCACGCGCCGCGGTTGATAACATCATTGGCGTGGTATTGCCCAAAGTACAAAACGCGCTTGATATCGAGCGCGTGCACCACACCCTTGGCAAGCCAGTGATTGCGCTCATCGAAACCCCAACGGGTATGGCAAATATCGCAGAGATTGCTGGTGCACAAGGTCTTAGGGCATTGAGTTTTGGGTTTTTGGATATCTGCCAAAAACTGGGCGTACAAGCCCAAAGTGGCGCAGGCGAAATGGTTGCCAACCAAATCCGCTATCAGCTGAGCCTACATAGCGCCATCAATCAGCTACAGCCGCCGATTGAATGTGTGTATCCGCCCTTTAATGACCATGACGGTCTTGCCAAAAAAGTCATCGGGTGGCGAGATTTGGGGTTTTCTGGCATGCTATGTATCCATCCCAACCAAGTGGCAGTGGTTAATGAGCTTGCCAAACCAACTGCCGAGCAGCTTGACTTTGCCAAAAAAGTGGTGGCGCATTACGCTGCCACAGGGCTTGCCGCATTTGCCATTGATGGTCAAATGGTGGACACCCCTGTCATTGTGCAAGCACAAAAACTGATTGAACAATACCCACACTCATAACCGCGCCCATAACCACAAATAACACCCACAATAAACAAAGAAAGGCAAACAATGACAACCACGTTTGACAGCAAAGCCACCCTTGAAACTATCTTGAATCATCGCTCGATTCGCAAATTTCGCGACCAGCCTATTGACCCAACAACCTTTGAATTGTTAATACAAGCCGCGATGGCAGGGTCATCATCAGGGTTTTTGCAGTCTGCCAGTATCATTCGAGTGACTGAGCCAGCCCTTCGCGCTGATATTCGCCGTATCTGCGCCGATGCCCAACAAGCCAAAGACGGTGAAAAATACGGTCATCCGTATGTTGAGCGCTGCGCCGAACTGCTGATTTTTTGTATGGATAATCACCGTCACCAAACCCTTGTCCCCACTGCCCAAATTGACTGGACAGAAGTCACCCTAGTGGGCGCGATTGATAGTGCGATTATGGCGCAAAACTTGCTGCTAGCCGCAGAGAGCATGGGGCTAGGCGGTGTGTATCTAGGCAGTATCCGTAATGATATCAGCCGCATGGGCGCACTCCTTAACCTGCCGCAAGGGGTAGTGCCACTGTTTGGCATGGCGCTTGGCTATCCTGACCAAGACCCTGCCATGCGTCCACGATTGCCGATGGCTGTGGTACTCTCTACCAATCATTATCAGCCCGCGGACAAAGCTGCGCTAGACACGTATAACCAAACCGTGGCGGATTATTACCAAGCCCGTGGTCAAAGCCATGCAGATTGGGTACAAACCATTGAAAGTTATTTGGATAAACCCGTACGTCCTGATGTATTGACCTATCTAAACCGCCAAGGCTACGCCAAGCGCTAAACCTATATCCCTGCCACCAGCTGAATGGGTAAGGTGATGACATCAAAGGCCAAAGCAAACGGCAGCATCACCAGGTTGGCGGCAGCGTTTGAGCCACGGGGTGGGGTCGTGACTGTTTGGCTGGTCGTGGTATAAATTGACACTTGATAAGGGTGGGACAACGGCTTGAACTTAGATTGAATCAAAGCAAGGTTATTGACTGCAGGATAAACGCCGCCTTGCAAAGGTACACTAAAACAAAACCGCTGGGCATTCATCCTCACATCACTGGCAGTGCTACATTCTTCGCCTTTGTTGCGTAGCATCCTGTCATAATCCGCTTGGCTAAAACTGGATTTTAATTTGGCATAAGCAATATTTAGGCTACCTTCAAAATGCCCATCATTGTTGGGTGAATAAAAATCTAAGGCTTTGGTGACTTGGATATAATTGGGGTCAAGGCTGCCCAGCAATTCAGTAAAGCGGTAACCCCCTGAGGTTAACACATAGCTGTTTTTTTCACCCACAATTACCACGCTGTCAGCAGGCACATTGGCGAGGGGGGTAGCAGGTTTGCCAAAGGCAACCACATTATCAGTGACGAGCAGGGTCTTTTGGGTGGTGGTGTGGGTGCTAGGATAGCGTTTGCCGCTGTCTAGTAGCTCGGTGGTGGCGCAGCCTGTCAACATCAGCGTGGTTAATGATAAACAAGCCCAGTGGGTGGGATAAAAGTCTGGCATGGTCTTCCTTGATAGTACATTTGTTGATAGATAGTAGTACGAATCCGCGCATTTGGCAAGTAAGCATCAGCCAAAAAAAAGGACGTCATTGTTACGTCCTTTTTTTGTTGGCAGGGTTGGGGTTATTTTAGCCATGCACTTAAGTTTTTTGCTTGTTCGCTAGCATTGCCTGTATAGGTGGCAGGGGTCAGCGCGCCAAGGCGTTCACGCTCGCTTTGTGGCACCGCCGCCAACTCATCGCCATTCACAAAATCCACCATCATCTCACGGGTCATGGCTTGTCCACGGGTCAAGGCTTTGAGTTTTTCATACGGTTTTTCGACATTGTAGCGGCGCATCACGGTCTTAATTGGCTCGGCAAGCACTTCTTGGGCATTGTCTAGGTCTTCGTCTAGGCGGCTTGCGTTTAGCTCAAGTTTGCTGATACCTTTTAGGCAGGCATCAAATGCAATCAAACTTTGGGCAAAGCCAACACCCATGTTGCGAAGCACGGTAGAATCAGTTAGATCACGCTGCATACGCGAGATAGGCAGTTTTTCACCCAAATGCGCGAGCATGGCATTGGCAATACCTAGGTTACCTTCGGAGTTTTCAAAATCAATTGGATTGACTTTGTGAGGCATGGTGGATGAGCCCACTTCGCCATCTTTAAGTTTTTGTTTGAAATACCCCAGCGAAATATACGTCCATATATCGCGGTTAAAATCAATCAAAATGGTGTTAAAACGGCGTAGCGCATCAAACAGCTCAGCGATATAGTCATGTGGCTCAATCTGCGTGGTGTAGGGATTGAAGGTCAAACCAAGGCTGGTGACAAATTTTTCGGCATTGGCTGCCCAGTCAATATCAGGATAAGCCGATAGGTGGGCGTTGTAGTTGCCTACCGCACCGTTGATTTTGCCCAGTAATTCTACTTGATTGAACTGCTTGAGCTGACGGTGCAGACGGTACGCCACGTTTGCCATTTCTTTGCCTAGGGTGGTGGGGCTGGCAGTCTGCCCGTGGGTGCGTGATAGCATGGGCTGGTCGGCATGGGTGTTGGCAAGGCTTGCAATCGCATCGATGATTTGTTGCATCGAGGCTGCCAATACGTCACGACCTGATTTGAGCATCAAGCCATGAGATAGGTTGTTGATGTCTTCTGAGGTACAGGCAAAATGGATAAACTCGCCTGCGTTCTTTAATTCATCAATGTGAGCGATTTGTTCTTTTAAAAAGTATTCTACCGCTTTAACATCGTGGTTGGTGGTGCGTTCGATTTCTTTGATACGTTCGGCGTTTGCTTCAGAGAAGTTAGCAACGATGTCGTCAAGGCGCTGATTGGTGGCAGTTGAGAAAGGCTGAATCTCGCCAATGTCGCTATGATTGGCAAGCGCTTGTAGCCAGCGTACTTCCACGGTGACACGCGCGTGAATCAACCCAAATTCAGATAAAAAAGGGCGTAAGCTGTCAACTTTTGCGGCATAGCGACCATCAATCGGGGAAAGGGCGGTTAACGTATTCATGCAGATTCCTACAGTAGCGGTTAAAATTGGCGCTATTATAACATGCAGCGCGCCATTTTGGAGGTGCAATTAGTGGCAGTGGCTTTAATCACTACCACGCCCAAATAATGACAGCCCAAGCAGTACTAGCACAATGCCCACCATACTGATGGCAGTCGGAAAAGGCGTGTGTAACAGTAGCATACCACCCAATAATGCAAATAAAATCTCACTGCCTTGGGTGGCATCCACCGCGGCAAGCTGCTGAGGCTGTTTGGCAAGGCTACGCGCGTGTAAAAATACGCTGGTGCCAAGCACGCCTGCTAGCAGCGCCACCAAAAAGCTTAGCGTCACTTGTGACACGCTAGGCGCGGCGGGTCGAATGATGATGCCGACAAACAGCCACATGGGCAATGAACCAAGCGACATGAGCCAGACTTTATGCAGGGGATTTTTTAACAAGGGCGAAGTCACTTGTGGTACTTGTTGTAAGAGCTTGCCCGTCAAAGCGGTGGCGCTTGCTTGTTGGGTTTTTGGTTGCCCTGCCTGCCAAATTAACTGATTGCCAATCGGAAAACAAAAACTTGCCAAAAAAGCGGGTAGCGCCCCAAACAATAATAGCGTCTGCCATGCGGTAGGCGCATGACTCACACTATGACGCGTGCCTTCACCAATATTGGCAAATACCACCCCCAAAAACACCAACAACGCATAAAAAATGACTTTTTTATGAAAACTTTGCCCAAAAAAACGCAGCACAAACAAACTAGAAACCACTGTAAACAAATAAGTTGCGGCAATTACCCACCCTTCAGCATACCCAGCCGCCACAGCAAGCAGTCCATAAGTGCCAAGACCGATTGCCCCCGTGACGCACCAAAACCCCCAATGCTGAGCGAATAAGCGCGATAGTGCCACTAATTTACTCGGGTTTAACTTGTTTTGTAGCAAAATAAACACGCTAAGCAGTAACCACATAAACAAACAGCGCAGACTTGCCGACCAAAACCAATGTCCGCCTTGCACACTCATTAGTTGATACAACACAAATGAGGTGCTAAAAAATGCTGAGCCTACCAACCCCCAAAATAACAACTTTCCCATAACTCATCCATTTTATTTAAATTTTGTAGTTCCTTTACTCGCTAGCGCGTTAATTGCTCGCTATTTGCCCTTGGCATCTGCCCAAATGATTTTATGCAGTTGCAGCTGAAAGCGCACAGGCAGCGCATCTGCCAAAATCCATTCTGCCAATTCAGTGGCAAGGGTAGGCACATCAGCTTGACGTTCTTCCACATTAAACATGGGCGAAAACCACACCGTACTTACTTTTTTATCCAATTGGTACTGCGCCAAAATCTGCTTTGCCCACGCATAATCCGCACGGTTCATGATAACAAACTTAAGTTGGTCATGAGGGGTCAAATAGTCGATGTTTTGCCACAGATTTTTGTCCGCCTCGCCTGAGCTTGGGGTTTTGATATCCATCACCTTAGACACAGCGGCAGGCACATCCGCCACCGATAACGCCCCAGCCGTTTCAAGCGAAATCTCATAACCGTTTGCCAATAATAACTGCATCAAGGCAATGGCATTGGGCTGGGCGAGTGGCTCACCCCCTGTCAAGCAAATGCGTTTGCAGTTAAATGCCTGACAGCTTGCCAAAATATCCTCAAGCGCCATACGCTCACCGCCCACAAAGGCATATTCGGTATCACAGTACACGCAGCGCAGTGGGCAGCCTGTGAGGCGAATAAAAATGGTCGGCAAACCCGCAGTCAATGCCTCGCCTTGCAATGAATAAAAAATCTCCGAAACCTTGAGCCCAGCGCTGGGGTCAGTGGTGGGAATGTCTATACGTCTTAAAGAATCGCTCACAATGGTTACCTAAATCTACCGTAAAAGAATATCGCAATATTGCATATTTTATACAAAGATGACAATTTGAGGAAAATAAAATGTTATATCATAATTAAAAAATAGGTGCTAGCTCATTAACTTGCACCTCACCTTACCAATAAAGGCAAAACGCGCATCATAAAAAGCCCATTGTAAAGAACAATTAGACAAAATACGCGTATATTGAATTTAAAAGTGATTTAATAGTTAACAAAAGGAGATAAGTATGAAAAAATTTGTGACCGCTGCCTTGATGGCAACATTGGCAATCACCACTACCGCAAGTATGGCGGCGGTGGACAAACCTTCTAAAGCCGTGGCAGTCAAATTTAAAGCGGGCGCGTCAGGTGCCACCTACAATGGTAAAATTAAAGGCTATGGCTATGACCAATACAGCTTTTATGCCAAAAAAGGTCAAGCACTAAAAGTGGTTACCACAGGCAATGTTGACAGTTATTTATTCCATAACCGTTTGGCAGACTCAGTAAATTTGGGTGAATACTCAAGCGATTTAGACAGTAATGGCGACTATATCTTACCTTATACAGGTACCTACCAAGTCAAAGTAATGCAAACCCGCAATGATGCACGTAAAGGCAAAGCGCCCAGTTACACCTTACAGTTGACGATTCGCTAAGAGCCCTAATAGCGTGGTTAGCTTACTAACGGCGCAAGTGAGCGATATTATCTAGGCGCATGCGCGCTAATATAATTTATAATGGTTAGTGTAGTCGTCAATCCGCCCTCATTTTTGCAATGGGGGCTTTTTTTATAGGGAATTTTTTGGCTAAACGTTGGCAACATCTAGCTACGAGGCAGGCGTGACTAAGTTGAGTTCGGTGAGTATCTCTAGCGCCGCCCGAAAGGCTTCTTGGGCAGCTGGGGCACCACAGTAAGGTAGGCTATGTAGTAGCACCTCTTGAATTTCGCTCACGCTTGCGCCATTGTTAATCGCCCCGCGTATATGACCTTTTAGTTCGGTAGGGGATTTTTGCGCAATCAAAAATGCGATGGTGACCAATGAACGGGTTTTCTTATCAAGTGTACCTTCACGCTGCCATGTTGAACCCCATGCGTGCTCATTAATCCAGTCTTGCAAAGGTGCGGTAAACTCCGTAATTTGGCTCATGGCGCGCTCAACGTGCGCCTCGCCCATCACTTGTTTGCGCACCGCTAATCCGTTGTCATAATCTTGCTGTGACATGGTATGACTCCTAAAATAAACCGATGTAAAAAAAGCAAACCATGATGATTTGCTTTTGTGAATGAACCGACGAATTAATCCATTCTAAGTAGTTCATTGATTGAAGTTTTTGAGCGCGTTTGTGCGTCCACTTTTTTGACAATCACCGCACAATATAGGCTGTGACTACCGTCCTTGCTTGGTAGGCTACCTGACACCACCACCGAACCTGCAGGAATACGCCCGTAAGAGATTTCACCTGTCTCGCGGTCTAGGATTTTGGTGGATTGACCAATATACACGCCCATCGAGATAACCGAGCCTTCCTCGACAATTACCCCTTCAACAATCTCAGAGCGCGCCCCGATAAAGCAGTTGTCTTCAATAATAGTTGGGTTGGCTTGTAGGGGTTCAAGCACACCGCCAATGCCCACACCACCCGATAGATGCACGTTTTTGCCGATTTGCGCGCAGCTACCAACGGTCGCCCACGTGTCCACCATGGTGCCTTCATCCACATACGCGCCAATATTGACATACGAGGGCATTAAAATTGCGCCTTTGGCAATGTACGAACCTTTACGCGCTACCGCAGGTGGCACTACACGCACGCCTGCTTGGGCAAACTGCTCATCACCCCAACCAGCAAATTTGGTATCCACTTTGTCAAAAAACTGCACATCGCGACCACCGTTCATGATGCGGTTGTCATTGAGGCGAAACGATAACAGTACCGCTTTTTTTAGCCACTGATGCACCACCCACTCGCCGTCAATCTTTTCGGCAACGCGTAAACTACCGCTATCTAATTGGGCGAGGACATCGCTAACTGCAGCGCGAAGTTCATCGTTATTGTCATGGGTGCTCATATTGGCACGGTTCTCAAAAGCATCTTCAATAATTTGTTGCAACGACATAATAGTTCCTACAAGAGCAATAAAAAAGGGTCAGTCATTGTCGCTAATTTTGGCAGGTTTGGCAAATATTAATATAGGGAAACCTCGGCTTTTCTTGGTTTTTTTGAGTGGTTATGAAGCATTGCCAAAAGTTTGCCACCGCTTTAGCGTCTGTTTATAACTAATCTTTGTGTGCAAAAAGCCAAACTTAGCCATTTTTGACACAAAACTACAAGGATTTTATGGTTTAACGTCATTTTTGATTGAGCGCGGCTAGTGATAAATTTTATCATTAACCGCTTCTTAGTGTATTTTGACATAATATTTTAACCAAATGGCGTTAGACAGCGCAGGTCAACTGCCGTAAAATCGGTAAAAATCACAAAAAAAGGAATAACCATGTTACAAACACCCGATAACCACTATAATCCCCCTGCCAACTTGGGTACTGCCGTGTATGCCAACAATGCGGATGCCATTGGCAACACGCCACTGGTACGCCTAAACCGTATGATGCCACAAGGCGTCACCGTGCTTGCCAAGATTGAAAGCCGCAACCCTGCATTTTCGGTCAAATGCCGCATTGGTGCAGGCATGGTAGAAGATGCCGAAAAAACAGGCAAGCTAACAGCAGGTATGCAAATTATCGAGCCCACCAGTGGCAACACAGGCATTGCGCTCGCGTTTGTGGCGGCTGCCAAAGGCTATAAAATCACTTTAACCATGCCAGCGTCTATGAGCATGGAGCGCCGTAAAGTGCTTGCAGCGCTGGGTGCCAATTTGGTGTTGACTGAGCCTGCTCTTGGCATGAAAGGCGCAGTGGATAAAGCGCAAGAAATTTATGACAGCAATCCGCAGCAGTATTTTTTGCCGCAGCAATTTGACAACCCTGCCAACCCCCAAACCCATGTACTTACCACCGCGCCTGAGATTTTTCATGCCACCGCAGGCAAGGTGGACGCGCTGGTGGCAGGTGTGGGGACAGGCGGCACAATCTCAGGGATTGCCCGCTACTTTAAACAGGTTAAAAATCAGCCACTCTACACGGTTGCCACTGAGCCTGCCGAATCCCCCATTATTACCCAAACCCTAAAAGGCGAGCCCATCACCCCAGCGCCGCACAAAATCCAAGGCATTGGCGCCAATTTTATTCCCAAAAATTTGGCGTTAGATTTATTAGATGACGTCATCACCGTAACAGGCGATGAGGCTATTGCTTGGGCAAGACGGGCAATGACTGAAGAAGGTATCTTGTGTGGTATTTCTTGTGGAGCGGCGTTAAAGGCAACCTACGAACTAGCGAGTCGTAGCGAAATGCAAGGCAAGACCATCGTGGTGATTTTGCCAGACAGCGGTGAGCGTTATTTATCCAGTGTGTTATTTGATGGGATTTTTACAGGCGAAAATTTTGCCTAATGTTTAGGCACTCACCAAAAAGGGCATGGGTTGCCCTTTTTTAGACCATGCCCCAACGGGTTTTTAGCGATTGTTGTTGTCTTAACAACCTTGTGCCCAACAGCAGCGATGCCAAACCAAGCGCGGTGACCAAGGCAATCCAAAAACCTTTGGCGCCCATATTGGTATAGCGTACCAAGTAGGTGCCAAGCGGAATTGCCACGCCCCAATAGCAAAATAAGGTAATAAACATTGGCACCGTGGTGTCTTGGATACCGCGCAAAATCCCTGCAAAATTGACTTGCCACGCATCAAACAGCTGATATACCGTGGCAAACCATAACAGCATGGCGGCTTGGTGAATAACCTGTGCATCATCACTAAAAAAGGTGGGCAAGGCTTGGCGAAACACCGTAGTTAGCAAAATGCTAATCAGCGCCACCGACGTTGCCACCGCAATACCAATCACCTTGATGCGTTTTAACTCACCATAATCTTTGGCGCCATAGCGATTAGAAACCATAATCGTGAGCGCCATCGCCACCGAAAACGGAAACATAAACAACTGTGATGAAATAGTCAACGCCACTTGGTGGCTTGCTACCGCAATCTCGCCCAGTGGGCTGATGATAATAGAGGCAAGACTAAACGCACTCACTTCAAAAAAAATCGACAACCCAATGGGAATGCCAATGGTCAATTGGTGTTTGAGCTGGGCTAAATTGGGGCGAGAAAAATTGGCAAAAAAACGGTGATTGGCAAAAGCAGGTTTTTTTGATCCGCTCAAAAACCCAATCAGCATCAGCAAATTAATCCACAGCGCAATCCCAGACGCAAAACCACAGCCTGCACCGCCCATGGCTTCAATCAAGACCGTTTGTCCAAGGCGCACCCCATGAATAAACGCATAACTAAGTGGAATATTTAATAGCAGCCCAATCACACTAATCACCATCACCACCGTTGGGTGTTTTAGGCTTTCAGTGTAGCAGCGCAGCGACGTATAAAGACAAATAGCAGGAAACCCAAACGATATCCCAAATAAAAACCGCTGGGCAATTTGCTGAATATCGTGCGGTACTTTCATCCAATCAAACAAATAATGCAGCTGATTGACCACCACAAAACCCATGACACCAATGATGAGAGCAAGCCATAACGACTGCTGGGTGATAAACGGCACTTTATCAAGCCGCTGCTTGCCCACCATCTCTCCAATAAGTGGCGTGGTGGAAATAATAATCCCCACCGCCAGCAAAAATGTCGGCATCCACAGACCCGCACCAATGGCAACCCCTGACAAGTCTAACGCAGAGACTTGACCTGCCATCAAGGTATCAATGAGTGCAAGCCCAGATTGACAAATTTGGGTGATCAAAATAGGCAAGGTCAAAACAAATAACTGTTTTAGGTCTTGACGAACAGGCAATGACAACATGTAACAACCAACATAATAATGGATAAAAGTGATAGGGTGAGCCAATGGCAAAATTGGACTCACAAAGCGTCTAAAATACGGGGTGTCTATAGGTGTCTATGTGTGTCTAAAAACAGGCATATAAAAACGCCTAAGACACAGGCATAAAAACCGATGGGCAATAAAAAATAAGGCAGTGTAACAGATTTTGGTGCCTAAATGGTGACCAAAGTAGTAACAGCGGCGCTCATTTGGGTTCAAAATAAAAACATAAAAATGGCGCCCTGACCAGAAATAGTTAATATGATTTACAGCGCTTCGATAATTGCTTCATAACCCATTAACTGGTTATTGGCATCAAAGGCTTGCACCACAAACGCATAGTTGGTTTTGGTGGTATCAATCAATGGGGTAAAGGTATTACCATAACTAACGATATTGCTGCGCACAAAGCCATTGCCGCGCGTGGTGGCTTGATTGATGTTAATTTGGCTCACCAATGTGCGTGCCGTGTTGGCGGGCGGTGTCCAGTTAAGATGGGTAGTGCTGCCTGTACCAGTTAATTTGACATTGAGGTTACCTAGTCGATAAGTTAACGGATAAACCCGAAAATCACCCTTAGCGCCTAAAGTATATTGCACATCACAGCCATCAATATTGTCAGATAATTTTTTGCCAAAATCGATACCCATTTGATAGCTATACTGACCGTGCCAGTCATGGTTATCGCGGCTATATTGACCATTAAATGGCATACCTGATACCGTGGTTTTTAGCTCATCAGATCTTAAAAAATTGAGTAAGGTATGGTCAAATTTTGCAGCAGGGTCAAGCGTACCCGAGAATACGCCGCCAATCGCGTTATCGGTTTTGATGGAGAGGCGTTCAGTGGATAAAACATTGGCGTTTTGACAGGTTTTTTGTTGGTAGCTCATTTGACCATACGCTGACGCCGCCGCGTCATTACCAATATCAAAATAAGTCGCGCCAATATCCACATCATTGGCATCGCCATCATTGTCTTCAACAAAATAACCGACGTATAAGCCGCCTTTTCCGCCTTCAGGGGTGATTTTGTCCAAGAATTTGTCAAGGCTTTCTTCAGGTAAAAAAATGCTTTTCAAAATTTCTGCGGTGTTTTTTTCATTGTTGGTCAGTTTGTTTTCTACTTTTTGGTAAGCATCACGCACCCCCGCTGCAATGTTTTGGTAGCGGGTATTAACATTGTTTAAGGCGTTATCAACCGTTTGGCTACCTGAGCCACCACAAGCGAAGCGGCTACGGTAATGGTTAAAGTAGCCAAAAGCGCTGATTTGCCAAACAAATACAGACGGTGAGATGGTGCCATAGGGTATCCTTTATATAAAATGTGCCAAACAAAAAAACCGACTAAAAAACCGACTAAAAAACCAAGGCTATGCTAACATTATTACTTTTTAAAGTACAATAAAACCCATTTCGTTCACCCAATGCCGATTAGCACATTTTGCACATTGATGACTGTATCAATGAAGTGGTCTAATCACGCGATTTTTCCAATAAGCTATCTTTCATGCTCAATCCTACCGCTATGCCGCTTTCACTGTATATTCATATCCCTTGGTGTGTCAAAAAATGCCCGTATTGTGATTTTAACTCACATGAGAGCCGCGCCCAAATTGACTTTGCAGGTTATGTTGATGCGCTGCTTAGTGACTTGTCAACGCAATTGGCGTGGGTGCAAGGTCGCCAAATTCAGTCTATTTTTATTGGCGGTGGTACGCCGTCATTGTTGCCAATCGCGCAGTATGCGGTGTTATTTGACGGCATTCGCCAGCAGTTACGGCTCGCTCATCATTGTGAAATTACCATGGAAGCCAACCCTGCCACCATCGAGCATGCGCCATTTGCCGACTATTTGGCGGTGGGTATCAACCGATTGTCGCTTGGGGTGCAAAGTTTTGCGCCTGACAAACTTGCCGCATTGGGGCGCATTCATAACCCCCAGCAAGCAATAACGGCGATACAAAACGCCCAAGCGGCAGGCTTTGGCAAACTCAATGTAGACTTGATGCACGGATTGCCCACCCAGTCGGTCGCCGAGGCGCTTGCAGATTTGCAGCAAGCGATGGATTTGGGTGTGGCGCATCTTTCATGGTATCAGCTGACCATTGAGCCCAACACGGTGTTTTACCGCAACACCCCCGTGCTGCCCGATGATGAGGTATTGAGCGATATTTTTGAGCAGGGGGCTAAGTTGTTGCAGCAAAACGGCTTTGTCCAATATGAAGTATCAGCTTGGTCAAAACAGGGTGATTTTCAGCCCAGCCAACATAATCTTAACTATTGGCAATTTGGTGATTATTTGGCAATTGGCGCAGGCGCGCATGGCAAAGTGAGCACAGCTGATGGAATTTATCGCTTTAGCAAATCCCGTTTGCCCAAAGATTATCTGATAAACCAATCGCCCATTGGCTGGCAAGCCATTAGCAATGACGATTTGCCGTTTGAATTTATGATGAATGCGCTACGGCTCAAAGAGGGTGTACCAAAAGATGATTGGCATGAGCGCACAGGGCAGGACTGGGCAGTGATTGAGCCAACCTTACAGGCATTGCAACAACGTGGATTGATTGATTTATCGGGCAAAACTATCAAATGTAGTGAGCAAGGTTTTTTATTTTTAAATCACGTATTGCAACAATTTTTGGCAGAGACATAAGCATAAGTACAGGCATAAGTATAAGCACAGGCATCAGACGCTCTGCCATGATTGATTTTGCAGCCTTAACCACCATGTAGGTGTCAGCAAAATCATCTCAAAACCTGTATTTAACCATCTTGATATCAAAAATGGCTAAAAATCATAGTATGCTCAGCGACGCTTGTAAAAGTGCGTGAAGCAGCCTACAAGCCATCATTGGATGTGGACTAGGCTTACGCAACGCTTTAAGTGCAGACTATAAGTATTCAATCATTTATCAATCATTTATCAATCATTCATTAATAAAGAGACAACGATGTTTACTGATACCCACGCTCACCTTAACCGCTTGGATTTAGAAAAATATGAGGGTGATATTCGCCAAGCCCTGCAAGCTGCCAAAGACGCCAACGTGCACCGTATCATGGCGATTATGTGCGATTTTGAGGAATATGAGCCGATTAGCGCGCTTATCAAAACCGACATTGACGGCTTAACCCTTGGCATGAGTGCAGGGATTCACCCGTGCCAAGATGTCATTCATCAAGAATCTAACCAAATTAGCGCTGAGCGGTTGGTCACGCTTGCTAGCCCAAGCCATGTATGGGCGATTGGCGAAACAGGCTTGGATTATTATTGGTCAAAAGACTTTATCAATGAGCAAAAACGCAGTTTTGTCGCCCATATCCATGCCAGCCAAACCCTAAAAAAACCCATCATCGTGCATACCCGTGATGCCAAACACGACACGTTAGAGATCCTAAAAGCAGAAAAAGCCGAGCACGGCATTATTCATTGCTTCACTGAAGACTATGACACCGCCAAAAAAGCCTTGGACTTGGGATTTTATATTTCACTATCGGGCATTGTCACTTTCAAAAATGCCACCGAGCTGCAAGCGGTTGCCAAAAAACTGCCCAAAGACCGCATATTAATTGAAACAGACAGCCCTTATCTTGCCCCTGTCCCCAAACGGGGTAAGTCCAATGAGCCAGCGTTTGTGCCGTATGTGGCTGACTTTTTAGCCAAACATTACCAAATGAGCATCGAAGCATTTGCCAAGCTGACCGATGATAATTTTGACAACTTACTACACCAATATTAAGGCTAACATTAACAAACGCACAACCACAGGCACAACCACAGGCACAACGAGAGGTACATTGCGTTTCAACCTGTGGCTTGTGCCTCCGTGTTTGACAAAAAAACCAACAACCTTCTACACTAGCATGCGGGTAGGTCACAAAAAATAATTGGCAATGACTCATCAGTCATGTATGATATTTGGTAACTTTGCTGTCTTGTTACTCAAAACGTATTTTTCGCTTTATAATCGACTGTTTGCTCATGAGTAATTTGGCTGAGTGGGCACTGGGCTATCAGAAAGACTGATGGAGTTATGAATGAGTCGTCAACAACAATTTAAAAATCGTGAAGAAATTATCTTGGCTGTTGCTGAGCAGTTGCTGTTAGAGTCGGGTGAAGGCGACATCACGCTTGATAGTCTAGCAGAGCAGCTTGATTTGGCAAAGGGCACACTCTACAAGCATTTTACCAGTAAAGATGAATTGTTTTTACGTATTATCATTCGTCATGAGCAGCAGTTATTGGCGTTGAGCGAAATTGGTGATTGCGCGGCGGCGGGCGTATCTCGCATTATTTTATTTCAGCTGGTCAATCCGCAAAAAGCCATTTTACTTAACCAAATTGAAGAACGCCTCGCCAATTCTGCCGTCGGGCTTAACAAACTATTTGCTAAACTTTACGAAGTCAGACGTGACCGCATGAAGCATTTGATTGCCATTGCCACAGAATATTTGCAGTCGCAGCACAGTGCCTTGTCTACTCGGGATTATTTGGCAACCATTTGGGCAATGGGACAAGGTGGGGCAGGGCTGCTTAATTCCAGTTTTTATCAGCGTTATCTAGGACGCCGCGACACCTTGCGCTTTGCATTGGTTCAACAAATTTTAGATTTGCCAAAACAATACCCCAATAACCCGTCGCACCTACCCATTAGCCATTCACACGACAATGAGATTATGGAAAAAACAGGCGTCCCTGCTACCCATGCGCTCTAGCCTAGTGCCAAGCCATCATGTGCTATCTTAGCAAGAAATCCACCAAAATGCCTAACGCCATCGCTTTATCTTTGGTCACGCCCTATGTCAAGCGCCACGGCTGCCTGCCTCAACGTGGCTTTACCTTGATTGAAATCATGGTGGTAATCGTTATTTTATCGATTTTTGCGGGCATGATGGCGCTGTCGGTGGGGGGCAGCGACAATCGCAAGAACTTGGCGTTTTATGAACACCTTCAAAGTAACCTAGATTATATTCGATTACTTTCCCTAGAAAATATGCAGCCGTATGGGCTAGCCATTAAACTAGCACAAGGGGATACGCCCAATCAATTGGTGGTGGTCAAGCTTGATAATGCCTTTACAAATCGCCAAGTGGTTGCCAATTTTGATACCCAATCCGCGTCAAATGCCAAGCCTACTTGGCAACTTGAACCTACCATTGCGGCACTAGAGGTGCCCAAGAACATCCAAGTACGGATTGAGCCGCTAGACAACCCATCAATGTCAGCGCCGTCTACCGAGCCGCTGGCTACTTGGCTTGTGGGAAACGAGGCACCGCCTGTCGTGTGGTTTGGTACAGGTGAGGCCACCCCTGTCCAAATTAGCGTACAAAAAACCAACCCCGACAAGCAAGTCTACCCCGTAGCAAAACCCCTTATTATTAACCAAGCGGGTGCGCTTGAGGTAGCAAAATGAAGCGGCAGCAACAGGGCTTTACCTTATTAGAGGTGATGGTGGCACTGGCGATTTTGGCAGTGGTGGCAGTGTCGGCTAGTAAGGCAAGCCGTAGCTACCTGCAGTCAGTGGATAATATGAAAACGCGCACGTTTGCCTACTATGTCGCCCAAAACACCTTGGCAGATTTACGCATGACGCAGACTTGGTTAACGACAGAAGAAACGCGGCAGATTGACGCACAGGGGCGGCACTGGCAGGTGATGATATCCCCCCAACCCAATAGCCCATTATCCCGTGCATTGGATAGCGCAAATACCGCCATGCCCATTCAAATACAAGTTGCCCCTGTCATTGAAGGGGTAAAAAACCCCACCCTTGTCAGCATAGACGCGGTACTGGTCAAACAACAGCCAGAGATTTTACCATGATTATCTCGCCCCCATATGCATCACAACGCGGCTTTACGTTAATAGAATTGATGCTTGCCATGATGATTTTTGCCATGCTGGCACTGGCAGGCTGGCAAATCATGGATAGCCTCACCAAAAGCCGAGATCGGGGCAATGTTCATCTCAAAGCATTATCCGCGCTAGATGTGACCTATCTGCAGCTGTCACAAGATTTGTCACAAACCACCAATTATGTGGTCATGCCCAAACAAGGTCTGGCACCTAGTCCCTCGTTTGTATTGACAGGCGAACAAATAAGCTTTGTGCGTTTTGCTGCCCCAGACCCGCGCTATCGGGTAGCGCCTATTTTGGCAAAAGTGGTGTATCGTATTGAGAACGACAAACTCATTAAACAGCGCTTTTATCATTTATCAGACACCAATGAAACCCCAGCAACCAGCGTACTGCTAACAGGCATTAAAGACGCGAGTTGGGCGGCGTTTACCCCGCAAAGCGTTACAAATTATCCTGATGAAGCAACGTTACAAAAAATACAACAGCAGCGGGGAAAACAAGTGGCTAGCCCGCCAAGCAGCCAAGACATACCGCCCAATGCCGCCCATGATGCCAACCGCCCGCCCATAGACTCAGCTGCCCAAAAACTATCAACGGTAACAGACTTATTACCGTATCAGCAGTTACCACGCGGCGTGGCACTTAGCTTTAACTATCAAGGGGAAGCCGTGACTTGGCATTTTGCCTTGCCAAATGGCTCACCGCCGACAGTGAGCGAAGACTAACATCGTGGCATCTATCATGACAAAACACACCAAAAAATTGGCAGCCAACTTTGCAACTAGCACCGCTAGTACGGGCAAAGGTATCACGGGACAAGCGGGCATGGCACTGCTGACGATTTTGCTCATTGTGGTAGCAATCACCATTGTGGCAGGCAGTATGCTTGCCCGTCAAAAAGTCATGATTCGAGAATATGAACTGACCAAAAGACAAGGGGAGTTTAAAGAATACGCGTTAGCGGGCGAAAGCTACGCCATCAGCTTGATTGAAAAAGATAGCAAGCTTAATCAAGTAGATAGCTTAAAAGACAGCTGGGCAAAACCCTTAAAGCCACTGACCATCAACCAAGCAAAAGTTAGCGTCACCCTTGAAGACGATGCGGCACGGTTTAATATCAATAACCTATATCATGACGGCAAAGTAGATGAAGCGGCTTTGGCGTTTTTTAAGGCGTTGCTAGAGATAAATGGCTTATCGCCCACCATCGCCATGGCAGTACTAGACTGGCAAGACCCAGATGCCGATACCAGCGCGGAGGGCGGTGCCGAAGCCGATTTTTATCAAAGCACAGGTAAAAAAACAGCGATGGAAATAGCCAATCAGCCATTTGTATCGGTGGATGAGTTACAATATGTGCGGGGTCTTGATGAAGCATCGGTTGCAACACTGAAACCATATCTGACTGCCGTGCCTTATTTTTTGCCAATGAACGTGAATACCTTAAAACCGCCGTTACTTGCCGCCTTGCCACTGACCGCAAGCCAGTTGTCCGCGCCCAAAGACCAAAAACCTGCGCCTGCTACCAGTCGCGAATCTTCACCTGCTGCCTTTGCAGCTAGCAGCACCCCCAATGCCGAAATCAGCGCAGACACGTTCGCCATTACCGATTGGGCAAATGCGCGTATCAATAACCCCCCCTTGCAAGCGCTGAGTGATTTTTGGACAACCCCAATTTTTGCGAGTATAGATGGCAGTCGCCGCAGCACCCTTGAACCATTGCTAGATACGCACAGCCGCAGTTTTCGGGTGTGGGTGACGGTAGAGGCAGATCACAAGCAATTGTATTTGACTAGCCAGATTGTCAAAATCTTGCCGCGCACCTCGTCCACAAGCACACCATCTGCCAGTGCCCAAGCGCCTATCCAAGCGCCTATCCATTCGCCAAGCGCGACAACAAATGAGCCGCAGGTCAAAGCATTTAATCGGCAATTTCTGCCGTATTTGCCTTAGCTTGTGAGTCAGTAATAGCCCAATACAAGCCGAAAAAATGATCGAGTGAGTCATTATTATGGGTTTAAATTTTTATGATTTTTTTAAAAATCGCGTATGTTGTGAGGTCGTTCTACGTTAGAATAGCGGTTTTTTTCTAGCAGGTGGGACGGTTGGATCTGATTTGAGACGCTGCTTTATAGGGCGCGGCAAGCAGGGTCAATCTGATAAATTTGGTAAATAAACTAGGTGAAACATAGATGAATGCAATTAAACAATATTTCGGCATTGATGGTCACAATACCACAATTAAGCGAGAAGTGTTAGCGGGTCTAACCACTTTTTTGACCATGGCTTATATTATCTTTGTGAACCCTGATCTTCTGGCGAAGGCAGGCATGGATAAAGGCGCGGTGTTTGTGGCTACTTGCTTGGCATCGGCGCTGGGCTGTTTTTTAATGGGTTTGATTGCTAGACTGCCTGTTGCGCTGGCACCTGGTATGGGGCTTAATGCATTTTTCACCTTTACCGTGGTGCTTGGCATGGGTAAGAGCTGGCAAGTGGCGTTAGGGGCGGTATTTATTTCTGGGCTGTTATTTGTGCTGATCAGTGCATTTAAGCTACGTGAATGGCTTATTAATGCCATTCCTTATACCTTAAAACAAGGTATCGTGGCAGGTATTGGCGCGTTTTTGGCATTTATTGCGCTCAAAAGTTCAGGCATTATTGTGGCAAGTCCTGCCACGTATGTCACTATGGGTAAACTCACCGATTTTGCCCCAGCGATGGCGATTTTAAGTTTTTTCTTGATTGTGGTGTTTGTGCAGCGCAAAGTACCTGCAGCGGTGATGCTATCAATTTTGATTGTGACGGTGATTAGCTTGCTGGCAGGTCAGACTCATTATAACGGGATTGTGTCTATGCCGCCGTCAATCGCACCCACGTTTATGCAGTTGGATATTGCAGGGGCGCTTGATGTGAGCATGGTGAGCGTGATTTTTGCGTTTTTATTTGTGGTGTTGTTTGATACCTCGGGCACTTTAATTGGCGTGACCAAAAAAGCAGGTTTGATGAATGATGACGGAAAAATTCCAAACCTTGGTAAAGCGCTGTTTGCCGACTCAACGGCTGCCGTGGCAGGTTCTTTATTAGGTACGTCATCAGTGACCAGTTATGTTGAAAGTACCGCTGGGGTAGCGGCTGGTGGTCGTACGGGTTTGACTGCCATTGTGGTTGGCGCGTTATTTTTGTTGGCGCTCTTTTTTGCCCCATTGGCGGGTATGATTCCTGCATATGCTACCGCTGGCGCGATTTTTTATGTCGCCGTACTGATGCTATTTACCTTGCGTGAGATTGACTGGGATGACTTAACGGAAGCATCACCCGTTGCCGTGGTACTACTACTAACGCCACTCACGTTTTCCATTGCAGACGGTATTGCACTGGGTTTTATTACCTATACTATCGCAAAACTTGTTAGTGGACGTCATAAAGAAATCAGCATTGCCGTGTGGGTATTGACCATTATTTTATTGGCAAAATTGATTTTTTTGAGCTGATTTTGATATAAACCTTGATCTAAATTTAGATGGCTTATAGAAAAAAACCACTGATCCATAATAGGTTAGTGGTTTTTTGATGTGAGGCTCCAGAGTACCGCTGTCTATGTGAACCCATGAACTGACGCGTTCAGGGTGGGTATGGCAGCCACTCTTAAGGCTTCCTGAGTCATGCTAGTCAAACTAGATGCAGGCCTGCACAACAAGTGAAAAGAACGCATACCCTAATAAAAATTATCAGCTCAGGTAATACCATAAACTGGCGAGTACCCCAGATGACCCTATTGTAACAGATCCAAAAGCCCAATGCAAAAATGCTGCCCCGTGTTTTGTGACCCTGTGTGTTGTCCCATGCTCAGTGTTGACAGCCGTCAGCCGTGGGCGGTAATGCCGCGAAAATAACACAATTGTGGCAAATCTGCATTTTTGAGCACCAATGAGCTATGCTATAATGGAAAAAATTTTTACGCGTTTATTTTGAGGCCATCATGAACCCAGTGTCCACTTCCGCTACGACTGCCACCCCAAATGCCCCTGCTTTGTCTTCAACCATCAAAAAAATCCCCCACGTCTTGATGATTCTAGATGGCTTTGGGCACCGAGAAGATAGCCGTGACAATGCGATTGCAGCAGCGAATACCCCAAATTTAGATGCGTTGTATCAGCACTACCCGCATGGGCTTATCTCAGGTTCGGGTGAAGATGTGGGGCTACCTGCAGGGCAATTTGGTAATTCAGAAGTGGGGCATATGAACTTGGGCGCGGGGCGTGTTCTGTACCAAGACTCTACACGTATTCATAAAGAAATCCGTGAAAAACAGTTTTTTAGCAACCCTGCTCTTGTAGAGGCGGTCAAACTTGCCAATGACAAACAGGCAAACGTGCATATCATGGGGCTATTATCTGATGGCGGTGTGCATTCTCACCAAGATCACCTCGTAGCAATGTGTGAGCTGGCGTTGCAACAAGGGGCAAAAGCCGTATTTGTCCATGCGTTTTTGGATGGACGTGATACCCCGCCCAAAAGTGCTGACCATTACTTGGCGCAATTCACAAGTGCCATAGATGGGCTAAATGAAAAATACCTTGGCAAGGTCTATTTGGTCAGCCTCGTAGGGCGCTACTACGCGATGGATCGTGATAATCGCTGGGATCGGGTGCAACAAGCGTATGACTTATTGACCCAGGCCAAAGCAGTGCGGGTGGTCAATAGCGCAAGCGAAGGCATTGAAGCCGCCTATGGCGCGGATGAGTCTGATGAGTTTGTCAAACCCACTTGGATTAGCTACCCCAATCAGCCTGCCAATTTTGGGGCTATCAATGACCATGACAGCGTGATTTTTATGAATTTTCGAGCCGATCGGGCGCGTGAAATCAGCCAAGCCTTGGCATTGCCAGATTTTGATGGGTTTAGCCGTGCTAAAACCCCTGCATTGTCAAAATTTGTCATGCTCACCAAATACTCCGATGTCCTAGCGGCAAGCGCAGTGACCAGCACCGCATTTTTACCCACGTCCTTGACCAATACCTTGGGTGAATATCTACAAAACCAAGGTAAAACCCAGCTTCGTATTGCAGAGACCGAAAAATATGCCCATGTTACGTTTTTCTTTAGTGGTGGGCGAGAGGCGGAATACCAAGGCGAAAAACGGATTTTGGTTAGCTCACCTGCCGTGGCAACCTATGATTTACAGCCAGAAATGAGTGCATATGAAGTTACGCAGCAATTGACCTGTGCCATTGATTCGGGAGAGTTTGACGTACTCATCGTCAACTACGCTAATGGGGACATGGTTGGGCATACAGGGGTATTTGCGGCAGCAGTAAAAGCGGTTGAAACCCTTGATAACTGTGTCAAAACCATTGCTGATTGTGTGCTAGCAAATCACGGGCATTTACTTATCACCGCAGACCACGGCAATGTAGAACAAATGCAAGATTACGATAGCGGGCAAGTGCATACCCAACATACCACAGAATTGGTACCACTCATTTATGTGAGCGAGCAGACTGACAACATAAGTATTCGAGACGGTGGTAAACTCTCGGACGTGGCGCCCACGCTATTGGCACTCATGAACCTGCCACAACCCCAAGAAATGACAGGTAATAGCCTAATTATCTCTAACTAATTCACAACGTATGGGAAGTAGGTGTATGGCAAAACAGCGAAACACACAGGCAATGTGCCAAACGGTATTGACACAGGCACTGGTGCTGGGCTTATGGGGTGTCAGCACGGCCACAGGGGCAAAACCCCCATCACCTACCAGCCATGGGGTCACGGTTGCTAGTAGCAGCTTGCAGCCGCGGGCAGCCTCACATGCTCAAAAAAAACCCACCGCTGAGCAACGGGTAGTCAAACTTGAAATCACCGAAGCTATCGCTAACAAACCAGCCAGCGCTAATACCCATACCAACAAGATGACTGCTGCCAACGGTACCGTTCAGGCAGGCGCATCTGACATAGAAGGCGATGATGGTGGTGAGGTAGATATTGACACGGCAATCCCCCCAAATAGCCCCACCGTACCCACCGCCATTGCCAACGCAGGCGACCAACCGCTGAGCGTGGCAAATACAGACATCCAACAAGTTCCACTCGGTGCGGTATCGCCCCTGACCATCGAAAAATTTGTCAAAATGATTGATACAATCCGTCAAGAATATGTCAGTAATGTGGATGATGAAACATTATTTGCCAATGCCATGGCAGGCACATTAGCTGCCCTTGACCCGTATTCAGAATACTTAGACGCGCAGTCTTTTGAAAATTTGCGGCTATTTACCGAAGGGGATATTGGCAGTATTGGCGTGTCGGTGAGTTATCACCCAGATGTACAAGCTTGGGTATTTGATGAAGTGCTCGCCAACTCGCCCGCGGCAAAAGCAGGGGTGCAGCGTGGCAATTATTTGCACCAAATTAATGACAATAAACTTGAAGAAGACAGAACCCAGCAAGACGTGGAACAGCTTCTCACGGGTATTGCAGGCACACAGGTTAGGCTAGTGATTTCAGATAAAGGACGGCGCAAACACATGCTAAGCGTGCAGCGCACCTTAGTACAGCAGCAAGCGATTAACGCCAACATAATCGATGGTATCGCCGTGGTACAAATCCCTGTTTTTCAAAACAACACCCAGCAGCAATTTTTGTTGGCATTGGCAAAACTTGACCAACCCTTCACCATGATTGTACTAGACCTTCGCAACAACCCTGGTGGGGTGTTGTCTGCCGCCAATGATATCGCAAGCTTATTTATGACAAATAAAGAAGTAGTTGAAATCAAAAATCGCCAAGGTTTGCAAGAGGTCATGACCACACACGGCAACGCCCAATTTGCCGAAATCCCTTTGGTAGTACTGCAAAATCGTTACTCAGCCTCGGCAGCGGAAGTGCTAGCAAGCAGCCTGCAAAACAACCAACGCGCCAAAATCTATGGCGAAACCAGCTACGGTAAGGGCTCTATTCAAAGCATTGTGCCATTAGACAATGATGAAGCCATCAAACTTACGGTGGCACATTATTATTCTAGCAAAGGCGAAAAAATTGACGGTATTGGCGTACAACCAGACGTTGCGCTAAGCGGCGCCGAAACTACTTGGGAAAACCAGCTAATACAGCGCTTGCAGAGTATCACTCGCCCCAACCAATACCGTATTCAGCCCACCAATAACCCACAAATATTTTAAGTGGATGGCATTATCGCCGCCATCAACCGCCATTGATTTATTGGGATGGGTGTGTAAAAAACTGAGGATCAACGGCATCTAAATCATTAACCTTGAGCTTTTCGTAACGTTTTTTACAAAATGTTGGGTCAAGCTTGCACATGGCATTTTGTAGTTCATCTAGCCGTGCCTCAGATTGTCGAATATGCGCTAGCATTTTGATAAAAGTCATTGCCACGGGGTCTTGGCTGTTAGGGTCAATACCATATTGATGAAAAACACCCGCTTGTTCTAGGTGATGCTTGTTACAATCATCTTGATCTTGAACAGGTTTTTGTGGTGAGCGGGCGCGTATCTCGTCGCTGCCAAGCGCTTCTTGTGGTGGTGCAACCCCATTATCCGCTAAACTGTCTAGCCCCATTTGCTGTGCTTTGGTTTTATCATGAATCAGGCGCGCGGCACTTCCCACCATGGTAGCGCCTGCGGGCACTTCTTTGACCACCACGGCATTTGAGCCAATTTTGGCATATTTACCCACCGTAAAACCGCCTAGAACCTTTGCGCCAGCACCTACTACCACCCCGTCTTCAAGGGTTGGATGGCGTTTGCCTTCATTTAAAGACACACCGCCAAGCGTGACGCCATGGTATAAAGTCACATCGTTGCCAATCTCCGCGGTTTCACCAATGACCACGCCCATGCCGTGGTCAATAAAAAAACGTCGCCCGATTTTGGCAGCAGGATGGATTTCAATGCCTGTCAAAAAACGGTTGCCAAAGGATACAAAACGCGCCAAGCTTTTTTTATCATGTTGCCACATACGATGTGCCACGCGATGCATCAGCAACGCATGTACCCCAGGGTAGGTGAGCAGTACCTCAAACGTATTACGTGCAGCAGGGTCACGGTCAAACACGGCTTGGATATCTTCTTGAAGCTCGGTTTTGAGGGCAAGGATTTTTTTTGAAAGGTTGCGAGTGGCAGATAACATACAAATAACCGCTAATAATCAATTTTTAGATGATTATCATAGCATGAAGTCAATTCATTGCGCTATGCTACTGTCATAGCGCATGAAACTCACGAACGGTTACGGTGGGGTCGGTACATAAAGGGCTTCTCAATGGTACGATAACACGCATAGGCAAAAGCCACCACCAACAAAAACACCAGTGGATAGGTCAAAACATAGTGGCTCATAGGCTGGCTAAAGTCGCTCAGATTGAGCAAATTAAAACACACGTACATCACCACCCCATGAGTCAAATATAGACTATAGCTGAGCTCACCTAACACTTTTAACCCTTGCTGATGCAGCAGCCCAAAAAAATCAAACCCATTGGCAACAAAACAAAAAAGTACCGCACATAGCACCATTTGCAGCCCAGAATAAGCATGCGTAAAAAACATAATATACCCGCACAACATCACCAACAACACGCCAATGAGGATAGGAAAACGCCGCAGTAATTGCTTGCAGCCTGCGGCAAACCAAAGCGCAAAACCTGCCAAAAAAAACAGCCAATACAAGCGCGGTACGGTATGACTAACCACATAATACAGCAACAGCATACTCACCAGCATCACCCCCAAATTGCCGAGCGTCAAGCGCTGGGTAGGATGCAATAAACGGTGCAAAATTGGCAAACAAAAATAAAACCCCCACTCATAGAGTAAAGTCCATGCCGCCCCTGCCACCAAGGGCCACGCATAAAAATGGTCTAAAGCTTGGTTGTTAAAGCTCAGCCACCGCCCTAACCAATGCCACCACGCACTAATAGGCAGGGCATCATGCTGCTGCATCAAATAAATCACCACAACGCAGCCGCCTAACCACCAATATAGTGGCAAAATACGCTGCACCCGCGAACGGTACAAATCGTACCAATCAATGATTGGCTGGCGGATTTTATTAAAAAATAAATACCCCGTAATCAGAAAAAAAATTGACACAGGCACGGCGCCCAAATTGGTAAAAAACTCATTGGATGGCGACTGCCAACGCCCCGTGGTTTGAAAAAAATAATTCTTATAAAAATGGTGAGTAAACACGCTGAGCGCCAAAACACCACGGATACCATCGAGTGGAGAATGACGCCGCGTCACTTCAAAATGCCTAAGTCGCTGAGCGGGCAGACAATTAAAAAGCCAAGTGACAGCGGTTAAACTGACCAACAACAGCATAGCAAGCAAAAGGGTAGGTGATATCATCAATACAGTCACTGGCATCGGGCGCAAAATTAGGGTTGTTGGTGGTGCATTAACTTGGCAATCATGGCTTGCAATAACTGATATTCCTTGATATCAAGCTGTAACCTGCCAAGCAACCGACTAAGCCGCTGCGGCATCACTTTTGATTGTTCGGGGTGATAGATATCTAGCGCAACCAGTAACTGGAGTAGGCGCTGCTGTAATTGCTGCTGCTGTTGGTGGGTCATGGGTGGTTCATCCCACTGCTGGCGAAAATTGAGATAAATAGACTTCTCTACGCCCGCTGCCTCGTGCTCATCTGGGTGTGAGGCAGCAGCAAATTGTTGTTCGGCTGTCTCAAAAAACACACTGCTAATGACCTGCACCGCCGCCGCCACATTAAGCACCCCATAATTGGGATTGGCAGGGATCTGAATATGATAGTCCGCTAGCTGTAATTCTTCATTAGTCAGCCCGCGGTCTTCGCGACCAAATACAATAGCAAGCCGCCATGACTGTGGCATGTCAGTTGACGGTTCAGAGATTGACGTGGGCTTGTGTGTAGAGATTGCCAAAAAATTCTGGGTCATCAGCGTGGCGGCTTGGCGCGGCGTTAACACAGGTTTTGGGATATGGCGCTGGCGGCTACTGGTCGCAATGACCCAATGACAATCTTGCAGCGCCTCTTCTAAACTATCACACAACGTGAGGTTGTCTAAAATATGAACAGCGCCCGCTGCATGGGCGTAGGCGTCATCATCTACAGGCAATTTGGGCGACACCACCGTCAAATGCGAAAGCCCCATGGTATACATGGCGCGTGCTGCCGAACCAATATTGGCAGGCAAGGTGGTATTGACCATTACCACCTTGATACCCGCTAAAAAATGGGACATTAGCATCGCTAGGTTAACATCTGGGTTGATATCTAAACTTGATGAGGCATTTTGGGTTGCCATTGGTAAAACAGTGGGTTTTGACATGAAAATTAGTCTTGCTCAATTAAGGATAAAATTTCGGTATTAACGGCGCGGCATTCGGTAGTGATAGCAGCAATGAGGTCGCCTTGTTGCACGATATGCCCTGCGCGGCAGTGTTCTTGTAGTTCATGGCATAGCGTGGTAAGCGGTTCTGCACCCAAGTTGCTACTCGCGCCCTTTAGACTATGTGCTGCCTCAAAGCCTGCACGATTATCCGCTGCGTGAAAAGCGGTAGCCATCTCTAATAACCGCTGCTCACTATCTGTAATATAAGTGTTCATCAGCGCCACAAAATCTTCCGCTAATAACGCTTTTAAGTCATCAAACTGCGCAATACTGATATGAGAAGGTGCTAGCATAGATACTCCTTTAAGTATGGCTTATTCAGACTTGGTTTTTGGCTATGTTGCCAGACCTTGCCATGCCTTGGTTACGCCTTATGCCGCAATCAATCACAAACACAATAGGCCAGCCACCTAGCCAAAAAAATAATTGCCTTAACAAAAGCCCTAAAATTATAGCGTATTTGCTAAATAAAGCCAAAAAATTGTTGTAGCAAGCTTAAAAATTCCAGATTATTTTAACGTTTAATTAAAATGTAAATGCAAATTTTCAGGACTAACCAAGGCTTTTAATTGATTAAAATTTTCTTCATTGGGAATCATCTGCCAATGAGCAGGCATATTGATGTTGGCAATAGCAAATTCATTATAAACACACAGATTGAGCGGTACGCCCATCTGCACAGGGGCGGACGGAGCGTCAAAGGCAACATCCTCAGTCAGGGTGTTGGCTGATGGGTGGCTAAGCTGATGCGATAAATAATGGATGGTTGACTGATTGGCGTTGGCAAGCAGCTGCTGAATTTGTTCAAACAATGCCATATCATCGCCCGCGATTTTGATGCTAATTTTTTTGAGCCAACGCTTGCGGGCATCGGTTAAGGTCATCACATCTTGCAAAGTGGCAAAAAACTGCCCGTCTCGCTCACGAATCGAGCCATCTATGATGACCACGGTTTCAACTTTGAGTTTGTCTTTGACCCGTGCAAAGCGCTCGGCATAGCAGCTCACCTCGATGCGTCCTGTGCCATCATCTAGGCTAATCACCGAACGATTACCAAAGTTTGCCACATCAAGGATTAAACCTGCAAATAAAGCCGTTTCGCCATAGCTGGTTTCGCCCAGTGCACCGATGGTTTTTGGGGTATAGCGTTTGAGCTCATCGCGGTAACTGTCAATCGGATGACCTGTAAGGTACAGCCCCAGCGTGTCTTTCTCGCCTTTTAGGCGTTCGGCATCGCTCCACACTGGCTCGTGTGGTAGCGGTGGGGGCGCGGTAACTTCTTGAATATCGTTAAACAAGTCGATCATACCGAGGTTGTCGTTGGCGCGCTGCTGCTCTGCTGCCTGCACCGCATTGGGTAATTGCGCAAACAGCGCCCCACGGATTTGGTAGGCTTGGTCACTGGGCAAGTCAGGTCGCAGTGCTTGGGCAAAACTGTCAAAACAGCCTGCTTTGACCAGGGCTTCAAGGGTGCGCTTATTGACTTTTCGGGTGTCCACACGGCGACAAAAGTCATATAAATCTGTGAATTCACCGCCTGTGCGCCGCGCCTCAACAATCGACTCAACCGCGCCTTCACCCACGCCTTTGATACCGCCAAGCCCATACACAATCGTGGTGGGGTTGGTGGGTACAAATGCCCAATTAGACTGGTTGACACTGGGGTTTTCAACTTTTAAGCCAAAGTTTTCGCGGCAATCATTGATAAAAAACACCACGCCATCGGTATTGTTCATATCCGAGGTGATAACCGCTGCCATAAACTCGGCAGGGTAGTAATGCTTGAGATAAGCGGTTTGGTACGCCAATACCCCATACGCAGCAGAGTGGGATTTGTTAAAGCCGTAACCTGCAAACTTTTCCATCAAGTCAAACACGCCGCCCGCTAGCTTGTCATCAATGCCTTGGTCAATTGCCCCTGTCACAAAAATGCTGCGCTGTTTTGCCATTTCTTCAGGTTTTTTCTTACCCATGGCACGCCGTAGCATATCCGCACCGCCTAGGCTGTAGCCTGCCATCGCTTGTGAGATTTGCATTACCTGTTCTTGATAGACAATCACCCCATACGTATTTTCTAGAATTGGCTCAAGGCGGTCATGGTCATAGACCACCTCCTCGCGCCCGTGTTTGCGGTCGATATACATATCTACCATGCCTGCATCGAGTGGCCCAGGTCGGTACAAGGCACACATGGCAATAACGTCTTCTATGTTGGTGGGTTTAAGCTTGGCTAGGTATTTTTTCATACCCGTGCTTTCTAACTGAAACACCGCGGTGGTGTGAGCCTCTTGTAGTAGCCCATAGGTGGGCTTGTCATCAAGTGGCAGCGTCTCAAGGTCTAGGGGGGCTTGTCCTTCTTTGCTGCGCCGCGTATTGATGTTTTTGACGGCGGCATTAATCACCGTGAGATTTCGCAGTCCCAAAAAGTCAAATTTGACCAGACCCACCGCTTCCACATCGTCCTTATCAAATTGACTGACGCGGTGACCGTCTTCATCACAATAAATCGCGCTGTAGTCGGTGATGCGTGTGGGCGCAATGAGTACACCACCTGCGTGCTTGCCCACCCCACGGGTGATACCTTCAAGACGCACTGCCATTTCCCAAATTTCATTGGCATCCTCATAATCCATGTTGTCTGGATTACTCAGTAAGTCTTTGAGCTGTGGCTCAGCTTCGACCGCTTCAGCCAGTGAAATGCCCGGGGTTTTGGGGATGAGTTTGGAGATTTTGTCGGCAAACCCGTAAGATTTGCCTTGTACGCGCGCCACATCACGTACTACCGCTTTGGCTGCCATGGTACCAAAGGTGATGATTTGTGACACCGCCTCGCGCCCGTATTTTTGGGCAACATAATCAATCACGCGGTCACGACCCTCAATACAAAAATCCACGTCAAAGTCGGGCATGGAGACGCGCTCGGGGTTTAAGAAGCGTTCAAACAGTAAATCATATTCTAATGGGTCTAAGTCGGTGATATTAAGGGAGTACGCCACCAGCGAGCCTGCCCCTGAGCCGCGCCCTGGCCCTACGGGTACATCGTTAGCTTTTGCCCAGCGGATAAAGTCCATCACAATCAAAAAATAGCCAGGAAATCCCATATTAAGAATGGTAGTGAGTTCAAATTCAAGGCGCTCATCATACGGCTTGCGTTTTTGTGCCCAGGTTTCGTCACGTTTTTCGATGGGGTAAAGTTTTTCTAGGCGTTGTTCCAAACCTTCTTGTGCGGTACGCCGAAAAAAAGTATCGATGGTATCGCCTTCGGGAATCGGAAATTCTGGCAAGTCATGGTGCCCCAATTTTATAATGACGTTGCAGCGTTTTGCCAAATCCAGCGTGTTATCAATCACGGCGGGAATATCGGCAAATAGCGCAGTCATTTGTGCTTGGGTTTTTAGATATTGCTCCGCTGAGTAGGCTTTGGGGCGGTTGGGGTCTGCCAAAACTTGTGAGTTGGCAATACACACACGCGCTTCATGGGCTTCAAAATCATCGGCAGTCAAAAACCGCACATCATTGTGGGCAATGATAGGCACGTCAAAGCTGTTGGATAGGCGAATGGCTTGCTCAATAAAGCGGTCTTCATGGGGTCGTTGGGTGCGTTTGATAGCAAAATACAATCGGTCTGCAAAGTGCGCTTGCCATTCTTGTAACAACGTATCCGCTTTTTGGGGATTTGCTGATAGCATGGCTTGACCCACATCGGATTTTTCGGTAAATAGCACAATCACGCCTTCACTGCGCTCAAAAATCCACTCACGCTGGATAATGGGTCTGCCAAGCACTTGCCCGTCAACAAACCCCATTGATACAATGTTTGTCAGGTTTTTATACCCTGTTTGGTTGCTAGCAAGTAGGGTGACCGTGCTGCTATCACTGTCAAGATAGACCTCCGACCCAATAATTGGCTTGATGCCCGCGTCAAGACAAGCTTTATAAAATTTGACCGTGGCATATAAATTGGAAAGGTCAGTGATGGCGAGCGCAAGCTGATGATCTGCTTTGGCAGCTTTGATTAGCCCCTTGATGCGCACGATTGAATCAGTAATCGAAAATTCAGTATGAATGCCAAAATGTACAAATGCCATGCCTTGCCTTTTTGATTGGATTTTTAAAGCGCTATTATACTATGATTTGGCAGCTAGAAAAATTGAGATTGTGAGCACAAATTTTTTAGCTGATAGCGGGTCGTTTGGCAGACAACCCTAGCAATGTGAAGAAAATATGCTAAAATAGACCACCTTCTACGCCTATAGCTCAACAGGATAGAGCAGTTGCCTCCTAAGCGACCGATTTGGGTTCGAGTCCCGATGGGCGTACCAAATTTTTGTCTATTTTTAATGATGTTGTCTTAATCTTCCTCGCCGCTTTTCGTTTTTTGGCTACCGCAGTCGTCTGGCGTTAGCAGCAACGCGGCTATAAATTGGCTGCAACCCTTTTTCAAGAATTTGTAGGGCTTCTTGGTTGGTCTGGTAAAAAAAATGTTCAACTGACACAGGCTGCCCCAATGACCATTTCAACCAATTACTCAAAAATAAACTAGAGATATTTTGCTGGGCAACCCAAGATTGTAGGGTCATTTGTTGCCATGATTCAAAAAAAGCGATGGGTTTTTCAATCACCATGCGCTCTACTTCTTTGATTTCTTTGGCATTGTTGAGGGGGTTTTGCTGGGCGATTAGGCTGAGGCGTTTTTGGACAACTTGCGGTACGCGCATAGAAAAATCTTCTGATTGCTGGCAAACTTTTTCTACTTTTTTACTCAAATGTTGGTATGTGGTCATACAGACTCCGTTGCAGTTGGGCGAAGGTGAGCGGGCGCTGTCAGTGAGCGAGTTTAGCGTGGTTATTCCTGTTTACCCACACAAAACGCTACCAGCTGCGGTAACACCCTTGCCACCCCCCTAATAAAATGTGCGCCAATTATACACGGATTGCCAATAATTAAATAATCGTTCACTATTAGATGATACAATCGTTACCAAAACTTACTGTTATTTACGGTTATTATTTACCGTTTTTTGGATTTTTGTCAAAAAAGGATAGACACGCATGGCAGGGCTTTATTTACCATTATTGATTACCTCAGGTGAGCCAGCAGGCATTGGCATGGATATTATTTTGAGCTTGGCTGCCAGTAATCGCTTGACAATCAAGGGTCGCGGGGTGGTGGTATTGGCAGATTTGCAGGCGTTGCAGCAGCGTTATAAGCAGCTAAAAGAGCAGCAGATATTCACCAATGTGATTGATTTTTATTCTGTCAGTATCGCTACAGTAAGCGAACAAAGCCCACTTTCAGCAAGACTCATTGATAAACCCAATACAATGAATGTGGTGGATATGCCAGCTGCTGCGCCTGTGGTGGCAGGTAAGCTAAATCCTCTTAATGCTCAGATGGTGATCAATCAGCTTGCACTGGCGCATGAACTTGCAAGCCAAGCACAAGTTGCAGCGATTGTCACCGCACCCCTGCAAAAATCGGTTATTATGCAAATACAACCTGATTTTATGGGGCATACCGAATTCTTTATGCAGCAAGCTGGGCGCGATAAAGTGGTGATGATGTTAGCTAATCGCACCATGAAAGTCGCCTTAGTGACCACCCATTTGCCACTGCGCAAGGTTGCTGATGCTATCACTAAGTTAGAGGTGGCAAGTACCGTGGAGATTGTCATCAAAGACTGTCAGCAAAAATTTGGACTCACTCAGCCAAAAATCTTGGTGTGCGGTCTTAATCCGCATGCGGGCGAAAATGGTTATTTGGGCACCGAAGAGCGCGATATTATTAACCCTGTGTTGCAGAGATTTCGCGACCAAGGTGTAGATATCAGCTTGGCAATGCCAGCGGATACCTTATTCACCCCAAATCATGTTAAGAACTGTGACGCCATTATTGCCATGTATCATGACCAAGGGCTTGCCCCGCTCAAATCTCATGGTTTTGGGGAAACAGTTAATATCACGTTGGGGCTTCCTTATATTCGTACCTCAGTTGACCATGGCACCGCCCTGGATTTGGCAGGGACAGGCAAAGCCAGTGCCGAGAGTTTATACCAAGCTATGGATTATGCAGACCATATGGCAACCGCGGTTGGGCGATAAAATACGCAGCTATCTCAAAAAAACAGGTTAAAACAAGCAATGCAAGAAAAGCAAATAAAGGGCGCGTTGCTGCCACCCTTTATCTCTGTTATCTTAAAGTGCTGGGGATGGGTGATTATTTGAGGAAATTAGCGGGGTTTACAGGCGTGCCGCGGTAGCGAATTTGAAACTCCATGGCGGGCTGGTTGAGTGTGCTGACCACCCCTAAAGTACCAACAGCTTGCCCTGCTTGGATAGTCTGGCGTTCTTGCACCAAAATTTGCCCCAACTGGGCGTAGGCGCTGATATAGTCATTATTGTGCTGAACCAACACCAATTTGCCATATTCAGGTAAATCACTGCCCACATACAGCACTGTACCTGCTTGGCTTGCCACCACATTGGCACCTTGTTGCCCGCCAAACCACATACCTAATACCCCTGCAGGTTGATTAAAAGGTCGCAATAAATTACCTGTGGTAGGGCGCAGCCAATTTTGTGATGCCATACCAGTGGGCAAGTTGGGCAGGGGCGCTTGGCTCACAGAGGGAGTGCGGATAGGCTGTGAGGTGGGATAGACTGGCGTAGCACGCGGCTGATTCACAGTCACAGGACGAACAGGCGTGGGACGGTAAGAGGTAGGGTTTTTATTGGTGCTCAAAATCAAACGCTGCCCAGGATAGATAGTATAATTGCCATCAAGTCCATTGAGTGCGCCCACGCGGCGATAATCTAGCCCATACTGAGTGGCAATTTTACTCACCGTATCACCGCTTTTGACAATATAATAACTGGGTACCCCTTTCACATACAGGGGCTGGCTACGTGGGTTGGTCGTGGTCATGGGTTTTGAAGAACAGCCCGCTAGTGCCACCGCCGCCACCGCCATTGCGCCCAAAAACTTTTGGCGATGAGAAAAGCTGACGGGTCGCGTGCAGCGTGGCAAAGCGTGTGCCGTCGTAACTGGGCTAGCAAACTGGCGGCAAAGAGAATCAAATAAAAACATGGCTAATTAAATTCCTATCAAAACATCGTAACTCAAAACGCAATAACTCAAAAAACCTTCATACTCATACAGTCATCAAGCGGGTAAAGCGCACTTCTTAAAAAAAGTAACAACGACCGTTACCGTCAGTGTATGGTAACCAAGTTTCTACCAATTACAAAGTAACAAGACTTTGAATAAACGTTTCTTTGCCAAACAATAACATTTTGCAACATTACTGTGTATTAAGAAAAATTTCAGCAAAAATAATTAGATATCCAAATCGCTTAATGAACTCTCTTAATCAACTGACTTCATAGCGTCACTAGCCAAAACCTCCGATTAACTAACTAGTGGCATAGCGGGGCTATGTTTTTTTAGCTGCGTATAAATCCATATACCCATTAACAAATTAATCACCCCCACAATCGCGAATAACATCGGCAAACTCACCTTAATAAACGTTAGACACACAATAGAAAAAATCGCTGAGGTAACCATATAGATGGCATTTAAAATATTGTTAGCACCAATGATGCGGGCGCGGCTGGACTCGGGCGAATATGCCTGCATATACGCATACAGTGGCACAATATAAATACCACCTGCAAAACCCAACAAAAATAAATCTACAAACACCCGTAACGCCGTATGGCTCGCAAAAATCATCCCAATACTATAACGCGCACCATCTGCCAAAGCAGGTAAATGCAGCCCCGACAGCGTAAAATACAAATCAATGGCAAAAATCGTTAAACCTGCAATGCCATAAGGTAACAGCGTTAAACTCACTTGATTTTTGGTCAACGTTTTGCACAGTAACGACCCCAAAGCCGTGCCCACCGAAAACAGCGTCAACAAAAAAATCACCACGCTTTCATCACCTTGCAAAATCGACTTACTAAACTCAGGCACTTGGGTCAAAAATGTCGCACCATAAAACCAAAACCAACTATTACCCAAAATCGTAAACCACATAATGGGTAATCTGTATAGATTGACAATAGTTTGCCAACTGGTACGCACGATATTCCAATCCACCTGCAAATCTGGTTGCGGCGCTGGCATCATCGGAATAAACCGAGATGCCATATAGCCTAGCAGTGCCACAAATACCGTCACACCCGACATCCAGTATAACGGACTTGGCTGCTTCATCAGCACCCCTGCCATAATCATACCCGTCAAAATTGCTAATGACGTACCCATTTGAAACAGCCCATTGGCGCCCACCAATTCATCGGTTTTCATGGCTTGCGGCAAATACGCGTACTTGATGGGTCCAAAAAAAGTAGAATGTGTCCCCATCAAAAACAATGCCACAAATAATAGCGGATAAATTTCAAACACAAAGCCTAAGGTCGCCACCACCATAATCACAATCTCAAGCACTTTAATAAGCCGTGTTAACCGAGATTTTTCATACTTATCTGCCAATTGTCCTGCCAATGCTGAAAACAAAAAAAATGGCAACACAAACAACATCGCTGCCAAATTATTTAATAAACTCACACTCATACCAAGCTTGGCAGCCGCCATAAAAGTCAAAACAAGAATCAACCCTTGTTTAAACACATTATCATTAAAGGCACCCAAAAATTGGGTCACAAACATGGCGCTAAACCGTTGCTGCTTAAATAAAGCAAACTGATTACTCATTGACTGTCCTAATGCGTTTTGATGAATGCCGTCTATCTTAGCAAATATTGTGGAAGGAATTACGAAAATGTTTGGCAATCAACTTGATTATGCTAAAATCGCTAGGTGTTATCCCAAGGATTTGATTTTGATAATGAAAACAATAAAAACTTCTACAAAAATCAGCCAAGGCACTTTACCAGTCGCCTTTACCGCGCTCACCACCAAGACTATCGCCATGGGCTTGCACGCACCTATAGGGCACTACCAAACACCGCGACAATGGATCATGGCACTGGCAAGCGTTGCCGCTGTGTCCACCAGTTGGGCAGCGCCGAGCGCTATCGTGATCACAGCACCCACACAGACGCCAAGCGCAGCAAGTCTTGAACCCAACGTGATCCCGCGTCAAAACACCCCAAGCGACGACAACCTGCCCTACCAATATCCCCTTCACCAACAACCCGTAGAAGACAAAATTGCGCAGCAGCTAAACAACCAAACCTTAACAGAATTTGACAATTTTAACCAGCCAACAGCGACGTTAACACAGCACCAACCCACCCTTGGTTATGACAAAACCTTAGAGCTAGCCGCCTCACCCAATAAAACCCCAAATCCTACCACCAAACCCCAGCAGCAGGCGCAGGTAATAGACCAACTTACCACCCAAAATCAAACCACTGCCACTCTGAATAACCAAGTAAGCCCATCGAGCAATCAAGCCAACCAAACCGCCGATATTGACGCCAACGACACCATAAACCCCAATGACTACCTGCCAGAATACCAGCAGCAAACCACCGCCACCACCGCACCGCAAACCAACACCACCGTCACGGCAGACCCACAAGGCGTGGTGGCACGCCTTAAAAACAAACTATTGAGCCGTGGTGAAGGCATTAACTACATAGACGTCACCTTTGCCAACGCTGATGCCAAACTTGAGCCTGCCAAAAACATCAAAGCAGCCCTAGAAAAAGTCACCGTAGAATCGGTAGCCGACTTCAATGCCAGCGTCAATAAACTACGCCGAATTGCCAAAGATGCAGCAGAAGCCGTGGGTTATTATGACGCCACAGTGGGTTTTAGGCACCTAGGCGGTGACAATATTGAAGTCAGCTTAAACGTTGGCGCCCCCGTGATTGTCACCAACCGTCATATAGACGTGCGTGGTGAAGGCGGCAAAGGCGACAAGGCATTGCCCGTTTATCCAGCCATTGAACAAGAAATCCCGCCCAAAGTAGGGGATACCTTCAACCATGGGGTTTATAAGAACGCCAAAGCCACCATTGAAGGCGTTGCCAAAACCAACGGCTACTTTGATGCCAAATGGCTCAACAGTTCTGCGGATATTATTTTGCCTGACAACAGCGCCGAGGTAGACCTTATCTTTGATACCCAGCAGCGCTACCACTTTGATACCATTAAAATCTACAGCATTGACAAAGAAGGGCGCCTGACCGACGACCCCAATCAACTGCCCCTAAAACCAAAGCTACTAAAAGCGCTCATGCCTTATCAAAAAGGCGATCCTTACTATCAGCCGTTTGTCACAGAATTTACCAATAACCTCACCGCCACCCGTTATTTTAATGGCATCGATGTAGATGTGGTGATGCCATCGGATGAAGCCGCCACTGAAGGCATTGACTTTAAAAACTCATCAACCATGGACAGCGCCACCGCTGCCAGCGAGCGCCAAGACCAAAATCTAGATGACTCTCAAACCAATCAAGCCGAAGCTTTGCTACCCGAACCTACCCAAACCACCAAAAACACTGCCAAAACTACCAAAAATTCCTCAGAACGCGTTACCCCTACCCACCAAAAAATAGGCAACCAAAAAGCGGTTAACCAAGTGCAAAACCCAGAGGACATTGCCCCCTTACAATTTGCCATCGATGACTCAACCGAACAGCGTCTCAACGCCATTAGCCGCAAGGCAAAAAGTTTATTAAGCGCGCCTGAGGATATGGAATTATCGCCTGAAACCAATAACAACAGCAAAAACCCACTGGTTATCATCGCCAACACCGTTAGTAAAGTAGCCAAAAAACTGGATAAAAACGAGGATTTACCGATTCAGCCAAGAGAAGGCGAGGTCATCCCCAAACAAACACCACAGCAAGTATATGCCGAAAAACAAATACCCACCTACGTGGTATTAAATGCCACAAAACCACACGAAGCCCAAATCGGACTGGGTTATGAAACTGACGTGGGCGCGCGCGTGGTCGGCAAATACAGTAATAACTTGGTCAATCGTAGCGGTTTACAAACAGGCATCACCCTCTCTGCTTCCAAAGTAGATCAGGCCATTGAGCTCAATGCCAGTTTACCTTATAAACATCCCTTAAATGACAAACTCACAGGCACGGTGGGGTATGAGCATAAAAAAGTTGACGACATTATCAACACCTTTGAAGCTGATACCGTCTATGCCACTATCGCTCGCAATATCTACCATGATAGTGGCTGGAATAGAACCTACTCACTGCGCTATCGAGGCGACGAACTTAGCGTTGACCCCGAAAAATTTGATACCGACAGCTTACCCTATCCTTTTAACAACCACGCCTCTGACTACACTCAGCAGGCATTGCTAGCGGGCTACGCGCTCAACAAAACCGTGGCAGATAACCTACTTGCTCCCACATACGGCTATAGCCAGCGTTACTCAATTGAAGTAGGTGCCAAGGGCTTGCTCAGTGATACCAACATGGCAATCTTGCGTGCGGGTGCAAGCGGCATGTACAGTTTTGGCAAAGACAAAAAACAACAAGTGCTTGGACGGTTGGATTTGGGCTATCTTTATAGCGGCGACTTTTATGACGTACCCTACCGCTCACGTTTTTTTGCAGGCGGCGACCAAAGTATTCGCGGGTTTAACACCGACAGTTTGGCGCCCACGTACGGTGAGGGCAAATTTTTGGTAGGTGGCAACGCGTTGGCGGTCGGTTCTGCCGAATATAACTACGAATTTCGCCCCAGTCTTAGAGGCGCCTTGTTCACCGACTTTGGTAATGCCTATGACCTAGACAAAAATTACACCAATACCACAGAAGTAAGTATTGGGGCAGGGGTACGCTGGAAATCGCCTATCGGGCTGGTAAGATTTGATGTGGCAAAAGGGCTCACAGGGGATAATAACAGCCTGCGCCTGCACTTTTTTATTGGCTCACCTTTATAACCCTGATAGCCTAAAATACATAGATAGCAAACATACACCAGTTACGTGAGACAATGCCCGTTAAATACAAGATTTTTAAGTGAAAATTTGTTAGTATAACGCCCTATTGACTGGACTTTAGCCAACGACTTATTGATTAGCGATTTTAATGAAAGACCCAAACAACCACGAGCAGCCGCCCAAAGATCCCGCAACCGATCAACCGCCTGCGCTACAAACCACCTCAGCGGATGAGCCATCAAATGACCTAGAACACGGCGGGTCAAAACGCTGGCGCCCGCTTGGTATTTTGGCAAAAGTACTCATGGTACTGCTGCTAGTGTTGGTGACAATCATTGTTGGCGTTTATTATGCGGTTGGCACCCCGTGGGGTACCCAATTATTAATCAAAGCACTGGTCAAAGAAACAGGTATCCGCCTCAAGTATGGGGAAGGCAATTTGCGCGATGGGCTATGGGTCTATGACTTGACCATGCCTGCCAATCCGCCAAAAAGCTATGTGGAGGTCACTGTGGATCGCGCTTATGTCAAAGTGGGCTGGCGTGCGGTTTTAAATAAAGAGGTGCACCTTAGAGAAGCCAAAATCCACAACATGGTAATCAACTACAAAAAACCACCCAATAACCAGCCTTTTGACTATGAAAAAATTAGCTTGCCCGTCAATCTAACCCTAGATGACGTCCAAGCCAACTTGGTTAGATACCAACAAGTAACCAAAGAGCCGCTGGATTTTAAACAAGCGCATGTGCAAAACTTTACTTGGTATGACAGCCAAATCAAGGTAGGCGCTGCCAAACTGTCGTACAACGAGCTGTTTAGCGCTGATCAGCTGTCAGGTAACATTGATTTACAACATGATTATCCGCTAGATGTCACGGGTCAAGTGGTGGTTCATTCTTTGAGTAAAGCCTACATTGATGCGCTAGATGCCCATGTTATGGGTAGTTTAAAATTCATGACCGCCGATATCAACAGTCGTTATAACAATGCTGCCGTAACGGGTCATGTCACTGCCCAACCCCTTGACGACCATGCGCCATTTAACGCCAAAGTAGTGTGGCAAGAAGTGTTACTACCATACGCCACCGATCAAAATATCCGCCTCAAAAATGGCGTAGCGACCGCTTCGGGGGTAACAGACCATATTGAACTGCGTATCAACACCGATTTGACCGCCAAAGATATCCCCAATGGGCACTATCAAGGGCGAGGGGTGATTGAAGAGCAGCGCCTCAAAATTGAGCATTTGACCGCCCAAGTGGCGCAAGGGCAACTCACCACTCAAGGTACCATTGATTGGCGTGACCGTACGCGTATTGCCCTTATGAACACGGGCAACCAGTTTAATATCCGAGGTTTATTACCAAAAGATATCGCACCCTATGCCCCCACCACCTTAACGGGCAAGCTTTCGGTGGTATATGATGTTGCTACGGACAAGTTACCGATGCAAGTGCGTGCCAACCTGCGTCAACAAGATGGCGAAGTCATTAATGCCGACATTCGTAAAGCCAACGGCAAAAACCAGCCTTATGTGATTGATGCCAACTGGCGACAATTGGTTCGCCACCAACTTCCCAACAGTATTGGTGAGCTCAATAGCCCAATAGGTAAGGCACATGTGGAATTTTTGCCGCAAATTGCCAAAAAACCCAGTAGCTTAGAAGTCAACGCCTCAGCGCATCTCATTAAACTCAACCAAGCACCGCGCGGTGATTACCAATTAACCCTGAAGCAAACGGGACAACTCATTGATATTAATCAATTAGTCTATCAAGGTGTGGCAGGGCAGTTATCTGGTAAAGGCAACATAAAACTTGCTAGCGCCAAGCAACCATTATCTTGGCAAATTAATGCCACCACCCATAATCTCAACGCGCATAGCATTTTAGATAGTTTGCCATTACAAGACTTAACGGGCAATGTGGTGGCTTCGGGTATTTTTCAACAAATTGCTCAGCCCCGCAAAAAAACGCTATCGCGCCACGACGTCACCATCACCCAAATAGACATGGTCGGTGACTTGTTGGGTGCAGATCGCAGTAAAAAACACCTTGCACTAACAGGGGCGGGACGCGTTAAAGCCGAATTACTTGCCAACCAACTAACACATATCAGTGCCAAATTTGATGGCAGCCTAAACGCGCCCAACGTACCCAAAGGAGAGTTTAAATTTGACGTTGACGGCAGTCCAAAACAGCTTACCATTCGCCAATTTAGTCACCAAGGGAAACAAGGTGGCATCAACGCCAAAGGTCTCATTAATCTAACCCAAGGTATTGCGTGGCAAATCGCCGCCGATATGCAAAATTTTGATGCCAGTTATTTTGTCCCAAGCTTGCCAAGCCAACTATCGGGTAATCTCACCACCGATGGCTATTGGCGTGACAGTGCCCAGTACATTCATATTGCCAACATGAATCTCAAAGGACGGCTAAAAAACAAACCATTGACTGCAGCGGGTCAACTAACTGCCAAACTCAACTTGCCCAAAGACTTATCAAGCCTACGTCATATTTTTGACGCCAATAGCAATGACCAAAAAGCCCGCCAAATTCGCCGCTTAATCGACAATATTCAAGCCAACAACTTGTTACTACAGTGGGGCGACAACCGCATCACCGCCAATGGCAACCAAAACCAACTGGTAACCAGTGTGGATATTAGCACCCTTGATGCGCTAATACCCCAAGTAAAAGGTATCATCAAAGGCGGCATTATACTGGCACAAGATAACCAGCAATCCTTACCCAATATCTATATAGACTTGGTTGGGCGCAATATTGCGGTACCCAACTTTGTGGTGCTGGATGCCAAAATCACAGGTAAATTGGTCAATCTTGCCAACTCGCCTAGTCAATTACAACTCAATGCCACAGGACTCAATATTGCCAATCAGCCGCTACGCGCGTTGCAGCTGCATTTTAATGGCACCCAAAATAACCACACCCTAGACATCAAAACGGACAGTACCAAAGGTCAAGTGCAAGCCACCCTCAAAGGCAGCATTGACTTACGCAAACAGCAATGGCAAGGGGTATTGGGAAATGGGCAGATTGGCACCAAATACGCCAAACTGCAACAATTACAACCTGCACAATTGCTATTTGGATGGCAAGATCTTAATGTGCAAATGGCAGCCCACTGCTGGCAAATGGTGGGTCAAAATGGCACACTGTGCCTAAAAAACAACCTCATTGCCACCGCCAAACACGGGCAAGTGGATTTAAGTGTGCAGCAAATTGACAGCCAAATCTTTTCTGTCATCATGCCAAGAGACATTGCGTGGTCAGGCAAGCTGAGCGGTACCGCCTTGGTACATTGGCAGCATCACCAAAAACCCACCGTCAATGCCAGCTTCTATAGTGACAACGGCGTGTTTGGTACGGCGCCGCAAACCCCCGAAGAAAACCCAACTACCATCGCTTACCAGCGTGTTAGTGTCATTGCGCGCTCAACCCCCGAGGGTCTCAAACTGCGAGCCGACCTCAAAACTGCCGACAACGCAGGCAGTGGCTATGTGGATGCGACCATCAATCCTTATGCCGAGACCAAACCCATCTCTGGCAGCGTGGTACTACAAGACATTAACTTGGCAGTGTTCAAACCCTTTTTCCCCTCGTTTGAGCGGTTGACAGGCAATGGTCTGGTGGCAGGTAAAATCAGCGGCAGCCTGATGCAGCCTATATTAGTGGGGGATATTGAGCTGCAAGATGCGGAATTAACAATCACAGGCGTGCCGATGCGTTTTGACAACATCAACGTATTGGCGCATGTAGAAGGCAACCAAGCCACCCTCAAAGGCACCTTTGCCAGTGCAGGCGATGGCAAAGGCAACCTAACAGGCACAGTGGATTGGACAAAAGAACTACAAGCCAAATTAAAACTGCAAGGCAGCAACCTCCAAGTGAGCCAGCCCCCTGCCGTTACCGCATTAATCAACCCAATCATAGACGTGATTATCAAACCCAATCAGCGCTATGTCAACATTGTTGGCGTGGTTGACGTGCCAAGAGCCACCATCAAGCCGCCCGAAGCAACCAGTAACGTGGTCAGCAAATCCCCAGATATTAATGTCATTGACAGACGCCTCATGGGACAAATTGACGATGTATTACGCGTATCCAAGCCGTGGTCTATCAACGCAGATATTGGCGTAGACTTGGGTGAACGCGTTAATTTTCAAGGGTTTGGTGCAAGATTGCCCTTAGCAGGTGCGCTTCACATCACCCAGCGAGGACAAGGCAGCATGAAGGCCGAAGGCGTGGTGCAAGTTGCTAGACGCTCAAAAGTGGAAGTGTTTGGACAAAGTCTTAACCTAAACTTTGCCCAAGTGAGATTTAATGGCGACCTTCTAAAGCCCTTACTCAACGTAGAAGCAGTCAAAGACGTGCAAGGGGTACAAGTTGGCGTCAAGGTAAAAGGCAATGCCACCGAACCGACCATCACCGTATTTAACAATGGCGGGCTTAGTGAGCAGCAAGCCATGAATGCCCTCGTTACAGGTAGTCTTAACAACAACACAGGACAAAATACCAGCGAACAAGACTTTAGAAATAGGGTTAACAACACCATCGCCGCCGCAGGTCTGAGTTATGGTTTGAGTACTACAAGGCAGTTTACCAACGAGATTGGCAAAGCATTTGGATTACAGCGATTGACGTTAGATGCCAATGGCTCTGGCAACGACACTATGGTCAACCTGACAGGGTATATCACCCCAGATTTATTGATTCGTTATGGGGTAGGGGTCTTTACCGCCCAGCCAGAGCTAAGTATGCGCTATCAATTGACGCGCCGACTGTACATTGAAGCAAAATCTGCCATCAACAACTCAGTGGACTTAATTTACAATTGGCGCTATTAACGGCTATACGCCCTAAATACGCCCATCAACAAACAGGTTGAGTCAATGCCCAACCTGTTTGCCAAAACATAAAAAAGTAGAAAAAACAGCGACTACGGGCGCCAGTTGCTCACCCCGTAAAATAACACTTGCGCTTGCTTGGTACAACGTGCCAAATACGCCTGCTTGCCTGCCTCGTCGGTGCTATCAAACCGTAACCACTTATAAACCCAAGAAAAATACATATTGACACCCATATCTGCAATCAATAGTCGCACTTCTTGATTAAGATGCCCAAACGCAGGCTGTAAAGCCAAATCATCGGTCATAATTTTTGCAAACAAGCTGATTTGCTCATCTAATGCAGATTGTACCGCAAGGTTACCGCCATAACGCTCAGAGACAATAAAATGCCAATATAACGAATACTCAGACACACTTTCCAAAAAAAATCGCACACTGGCAGCAATTTGACCATCACGGGTACGGGTATGTCCAAGCCCAAGATGCTCACGCAAGTTCTTGAGCGCAACGCCCAATTCCTCGTTAACAAGACAAGTACCAAGCTCATTAAGATCTTGAAAATGTCGGTAAAACGCCGTTGGCACCACACCCACCTCACGGCTAATTTGCCGCAACGAAATGGAAGAAAAAGCATGCCCAGACATCGACAGCGCAAGTACCGACTGAAAAAAAGCTTGGCGAGTTTGGCGTTTTTGCAGATCACGGCTGGTCATGGGTTTTTAGCTTGCCTATTACAAAAAAAGCTATTTTAAGATGAAAACCACAAATATACAATCATTCTGCCAAAGCTTTATGTGGGTAGGCTTAAGGGGTTAACCCATAAGGGTTTTGTATCGCGCCGCCACCTTGTAATTCTTTTGCCAACTGATATGCCTCATGGTCATTCATAGCCGTAATCATATCCAGCACACATAAAATATTTTGATACACATCCTTGCCCAAACGCCGACTAAAATTACCCAAATGTGCATTTAAAATACTTAATAAACGTAGCTGCTCAAATTGCTCAAGCGCGTGGCGATCATCCCCAACCAGCGCAAGCGGCATAAACGCTGCCAATAGCGTATGCAGACAACGATTTGCCATAATCTCCACTCGCACCTTGCTAGGGTGCTGAAAAATGCGGGTATGTGCCAAATGCTTTGCCTCAAGAATACTTAAGCGAACATTGCTTGGGCAATGATCAAACAAACAACCCTTTAACTTGCCCTCTAATAATACCGACTGATTTTTGACAAATGCATCTGTTACCTTATCCACCAAACGCCGCATGGCGCGTCCTCGCAACGCCGCCAGTTTTTGACTGACAGGCGCATGACTGGTAACCTCCGAAGGCACGCCCAAGCGTTTCCCCACCAGTTTTAGCAGTAGCGGCTCCACCTCGTGATAATCCAACATCCCAAGCAAAATACCGTCTTCTAAATCAATCAAAGCATAACAAATATCGTCCGCTGCCTCTAATAAATAAGCCAATGGGTGACGCGCAAAGCCATCCGCTATCTTCACTAAGCCTAATTGTTGTCCCAACTGAGACAAGTAGGCACTTTCACTATCAAAACACCCAAATTTTTTGAGGCGCAGTGGCGAGGGCAATGGCGCGCCTACGGTGGGAGCTGTGTTGGTAGCTGTTGCCAAATAAGGGTACTTCATAAAAGCGCCAAGCGTGGCAGCAGTTAGGCGCATACCCCCTTCATCGGGGTGGTGCTCATTGCGTGTAAGCAAGCGAAACCCTTGCGCATTACCTTCATAGCCCAACAAATCAAGCTGCTGATTGGGAGTTAATTTTGCCAGATAGGCGACCTGATTGCTGGGCTGATAAAACCAATCGCGAATCGCCTGTTCACCTGCATGACCAAACGGGGGATTGCCGATATCGTGAGCCAAACACGCCGCTTGTACAATCACACCCACATCTGACATGGTCACATTGTTGGGTAAGTGTGCCCCCAATTTTTCAGCGCTTAGCATGCCCAATGATCGCCCGATACAAGACACTTCTAGAGAATGCGTCAGTCTGGTATGAATACCCATCTCATGAGTGAGCGGGTGGACTTGGGTTTTTTGATTGAGCTTACGAAAAGATTGCGAAAAAATGATGCGGTCATAATCTTTATGAAAAACCGTACGTGAACTTGCCGATTTTAGCGTTGGGGTTGTTTGATAAAGGCTTTGGGTGGATAACAGCGGCTGCCATAATTTTTGTATATTTTTTTGCGTAGCCATAACAATTTCCTAGATGGCGGGTGTAATTTTGATAGATACGGACAACAAAGCGCGTAAGTTGATGATGAAGGTTTTGGTAGTGTAAGGCAATAATAATTTTTTTTATGAAGCTAAGATTGTTAGTGGTTAAATTGTGTTAAAAATTGATACAAAATTTCATTGGTAAAAATTTTATCTATTGTTATAATTTAGTAACAAACATCTATTATAATGTAATTAAAATATAATAAATGTAAGGTTATCCCAAGCCTGATAAGGCATCACGGCTTTACAGCGATGTATTTGTGGATAATCTAAAGCACACAATCGGCTTGCCGCCCTATCATTTGGCTGGCAGCGCTTATCAAACAAGGATTAATTTAATGCCCAATCATTTGAACAATACAGAGAACGCTCGTTCTTCTGATTCGTTTGAAGTCGAGCCAAAACCAAGAGTCACCATTCATAGTGTGATGTTGGTACTCACATTGGCGCTGGTATTTACGTTTGCCTTTGTGTTAGGAATTAGCTATTTTTTTGACAACAATGCCCTTAAAGGGGCGTCTTCAAAATATCTTTGCTCAATCACCGCAAGCGGACAAGTCGGGGTGTGTCTCAAAAGCTAATTCCTATCAATACAGCAGTTATTTTGACTTAACCCTTTGATGGGTTGAATTGACCGATTTAGGGTGTGCTAAATCGGTTTTTTTGTGGTGTATATCCCTGCCCAAACTTGTCCCATCTTTTTATACTTTACCGTGTCAAGCACGTGAAGGCAGCCCTTCAAGATGACGTCATGTGGTTGGTCGCCCTCAATGTATAATAGGGTGTGGGGATGGATCAATTGATGGTGAATAAGCGCGTTAACAATGCTATCCCATAAATTAAGACGATAAGGCGGATCAATAAACACCACATCAAAACATTCGTTTTTAGGCAGTGTGGTTAGAGCATCCTCGATGGTCTGTTGGTAAATGATGAACTGTTGGGGCGCGATCCCCAAGCTGGCTTGGGTATTTGTAAGTTGGCGTCGTTGTTGGCGGTTAGGTTCTACACAGATCACTTGCCGCGCGCCCCTTGATAACGCCTCAAACCCCAACACCCCACTGCCTGCACAGCAATCTAGCACCCGTGCATTGATTAAATCATCACCAAGCCAGTTAAATACCGTCTCGCGAACGCGGTCTGGCGTGGGTCTTAGCCCTTCTGCTGCAATAAAGCCAACCAGCCTGCGGCGGTATTGACCTGCAATAATGCGGACTTGGGATGGTTTTTCAGGTTGTTTTGATGGTTTTGCCATATCAAATCTAGCGCCTAGCCTCATGGTATTTAGTACAGTATTTAGTCAGCGGCGTTGCCTATCTTGGCAAGTGCTGCTGTGTTGGGTTTTGAAGGTAAGGGTTTGCCCGAAAGTATGGCGTCAATGCGTTGCTGTTTTGCCAAATCTTTGTCTGCATTGATTTTTGCTAAAGCATCGGGTGTCGGGGGTAAAATTGGTTTTTTAGTACGATCTAAGAGCCAGTAATCCATCATTTTTCTGACAATGGGTGCCACCCAGCCGCCATGGCGTCCATTTTCAATAATGACTGCAATAGCAATTTGGGGATTGTCCACGGGGGCAAAGCCCACAAACCAGCCATGATCCCAATGTCTTGAGTCCAAGGCAGCCTCATTGTAGCGTTTGCCTTGGGCAATGGATTTGACTTGCGCCGTTCCTGTTTTGCCTGCAATGCGATAGGCAGGTGTGTAGATGCTACGAGCGGTACCGCGTTTGATGACATCTTCCATTGCCAAATGCATGCGCTGCCAGTCATTGGGGTTGCCATTGTATTGAATTTTACCATCGGGTTTTTCAATCGGTACCACATGCACCGCGCCTGTGGATTTTTTGAGCAAGTGCGGTGTGAGATGCTGACCATCACTGGCTAACATGGCAATAGAATTGGCAATTTGTAGCGGCGTGGCAAGAAAGTAGCCTTGCCCAATACTCACAGAGATGGTTTCACCTGGCAGCCACGCTTTTTTGTAGGTTTTCATTTTCCATTCTGTGGAAGGATAAACACCGACTTTTTCGCCAGGTAAGTCAATACCTGTTTTGCTGCCAAAATTAAACCGTGACATCCAGTCATGGAGACGATCAATACCTAATTGGTAGGAGAGTTTATAATAGTAAGTGTCCACCGATTCGACAATGGATTTGTGCAAGTTGACCGAGCCATGACCCGATTTTTTCCAATCGCGAAATTTGTGGCTATCCCCAGGTAGGCTAAAATAGCCTGGGTCATAAATAGTGGTATCCCAGCCCATAATCCCGTAATGAATCCCCGCGAGCCCTTCAACGGGTTTAATGGCAGAGCCAGGCGGATATTGCCCCTGTAATGCCCGATTATAAAGGGGCATATCGGGGTCTTGTTGCAAGGCTTTATACTCTTTGCCACTAATACCAGAAATAAAAGGATTGGGGTCAAAACTGGGGTTGCTGACAAACGCAAGTATTTCTCCTGTGCTTGGATCAATTGCCACTGCCGCACCGCGTTTGCCCGCGAGTAGGTCACTGGTTAGTTTTTGTAAGCCATAATCAAGACTCAAATAAATATCATTGCCTGGGATAGGCGGCTTGGTGTCAAGCTTTTTGATAATATCGCCATAGGCGTTGGTTTCAATGGATTGGTAGCCAGGTTTGCCAAGAAGCAGGGGTTCATAAAACTTTTCAATGCCTGTTTTGCCAATTAAATCGGTGCCTGCATATAGCTTTTTATCCAGTTTTTTGCTGTCGTTATCGCTGATTCTACCCACATAACCAATCACATGGGCAAACAAATCACTATAGGGGTAAGTGCGAGTCAGTTTGCTTTGAATGGTTACCCCTTTAAAAAACGGTTTGCGCTCACTAAACTGCGCCACTTGCTGCTCACTGAGCCCTATTTTGATGGTGACAGGTTCATTTTTACTTTTTTTGAGGGCTTTAAGGGCTTCGGTGACTTCGTCGGGAGTGAGCTGAAAAATGGGGGTTAGTAATGCCAAGGTTTGCTCAGGATTTTCGATTTCGTCTGGGCTCACAACCGCCGTAAAAACAGGGTGATTGTCTGCCAAAATTACCCCGTTACGGTCGTAAATATAGCCGCGACTAGGGGGCGCTGAAATAAGTTTGATGCGATTGTTATCAGACTGTGTGACATACTGTTCATGGGTATAAATCTGCAAATAGGCATAGCGCGCGATGAGACCTAGCAGCCCCAAAAAAATAAATACCGATGCCACAATGACCCGACGTCTAAAAATTAAATTTTCGCGTTGAATGTTTGAGGAGTGGGGAGGTTTGATCATGGCGTAACAACCGCTAATAAAAGTGAAAACATAAGCACGGGGGCAGTCATTGGCAGCAAAAGGCGCTATTTTATCATACTATTTGTAGAACATTGTAGCAGATTGCTAGATGGGCGCGTAGCAATGTTTCACAGATAGCAAGGCTATTGCAGTGAGTAATTTGATAGCAATCATGGGTTTTTTTAGGTGGCGTATGCGCGGCGCTAAACTGCGAAAAACAAAAAACTTCTACAGGTAAATTGCCCAGAACTATGCTAAAATCTAGCCATTTTTGACGCGCTTATTTGATTTATTTCCCCCCTTTTTTTAATTGAGCTTCTTGACTATGTTTGCAGAAATTTGGCATAAGCTTGCAACACATCCGCAGTTTTTTGCGATGCTTACCATTCCGTTGGTGACGGCGGTGGTCACTTGGGGACACGTTTGGATGGCACTTAAGATGCTGTTTTATCCCATCCACTTTTGGGGTATTCGTATTCCTAATTTACCATACGGCATCAAAGGCTTGGGCTGGCAAGGTATTGTGCCTAGAAAAGCGGGGAAAATTTCGGGGATTTTGGTTGACCAAACCTTGTCAAAATTGGGCTCTTTAGATGAGTTTTTTCAAGCCATGGCACCTGAAGAGGTGGCGGACTATATTAGTCAAACGATGAACCAAAACCTTGAAGATCTCATTGATGAAATCATGAATCAGCGTGCCGCCACCCTGTGGGCAACGCTGCCGTATGCGGTCAAACGGCGTATTTACGCGTATGGGCACGAGCAGCTGCCTGAGGTCATGAAAGCATTGGTACTAGATTTGACCCACAATGTAGAGAATTTGGTTGATATGCGTGAAATGATTGTCAACAAGATGGAGCGTGATCGAGCATTAATGGTGCGAATGTTCTTAAAAGTCGGTCAAAAAGAGATTAATTTTATTTGGCATATTAGTGCTTTGATTGGGTTTGGGTTTGGTATCTTACAAATGGCGATTTTTTGGTTTGTGCCATTACATTGGACAGTGCCATTTTTTGCCGCTATTTGGGGGTTATTGACCAATTGGATTGCTATTTGGATGGTATTTAATCCTGTGGAGCCGCATTATTTTCGTTATCCAAAATTTTTTCGTGTGAGTCAATCAGCACCTTTTATTGTGCTACAAAAACCTCACATGGGGCAGTTTAACTGGCAAGGCGGTTTTATGAAGCGTCAGCCTGAGGTGTCTGAGGTGTTTGCCGAAATTGTAGTAAAAGATTTGGTCACCCTTAAAAATATCATGCAAGAGATGATGTATGGCAGCCGCGCTAGTCAAACCCGAGAGATTATTAAAACTCATTTACACCCAATTTTGGCGTCACAGGTCATACAAACCAGTCTAAAATTTGGTTTGGGGCGCAAAGAATTTGGGCAGCTCAAACATGTCATTATTGATAAGTCCATTGCGGCAACCATGGTTCCGATGAGTAACCCTGACCTTAATCAAAGTCGGGCAGACAAAATTTTTGGGTTGTTTCGGGATCGTATTCGGGCATTAACGCCGTATGAGTTTCAAAATTTGCTACGCCCCGCATTTCGTGAAGATGAGCTGACGTTGATTATTTTGGGTGGTGTGACGGGTTTTGTGGCAGGTTGGCTTCATTTGGTGTTGGTGTTTTATTGAGGAAGTAAATAAATTGAAAGTGGTTGCCTGTGGTAACTGGTTTTGATTTGAATGTTAGTAAGTTTTGTAACCACGATGGCAATAGGAGCAGTGGGTATGTTAATTACTGAATTGGGCTATGTTGCGCTTATTTCAGCCTTGGTGATTTCCATTTTACAGGTGGTTTTTCCCACTGTGGGCGTTTTTAAGCACCAACCTGCGTGGCAACGTCTGGCAGGCAGTTTTGCCGTTGCTCAGTTTTTGGCAACTGGGGTGTCATTTTTGTGCTTGATGTACGGTTTTTATGCCAATGATTTTACGTTGTCCTATGTGGCAAATCAGTCTAATTCTTTATTGCCTTGGTATTATCGGTTGTCTGCTACGTGGGGTGGTCATGAAGGCTCGTTGCTATTGTGGGTGACCATTTTGGCAACTTGGGGCTTGGCGGTGGCGTTGTTTAGCCGTAGCTTACCACTTGCGATGCGGGCGCGAGTGTTGGTGGTGATTTCTTTTGTGCAGATGATGATGCTCAGTATGGTGATTTTTGTGTCGTCACCATTTAATCGCACTTTACCCAATATTCCTGTGGATGGTAAAGATTTAAATCCCTTGTTACAAGACCCTGGTCTTATTTTTCACCCACCGATGCTGTATATGGGCTATGTGGGTGCCGTGGTGCCATTTGCGTTTGCTATGGCGGCATTGTGGGCGGGGCGGCTTGATGCAGTGTGGACACGCTGGTCACGTCCTTGGGCACTGGCTGCTTGGTGTTGTTTGACGCTCGGTATTGTATTGGGGTCGCTTTGGGCATATAACGAGCTTGGTTGGGGCGGCTGGTGGTTTTGGGATCCTGTTGAAAATGCATCATTTATGCCGTGGCTGGGCGGGGCGGCATTACTTCACTCTTTGGCGGTTACCGAAAAGCGCGGCGTGTTCAAAGCGTGGACAATTATGCTGGCAATTTTTACCTTTGCGCTGAGTTTATTGGGTACGTTTTTGGTGCGTTCGGGGGTGATTACCTCGGTGCATTCGTTTGCTGCAGACCCCACGCGGGGGATGTTTATTTTGGTGATTTTGGGCGTGGTAATTGGCGGTGGTTTGGCAATGTTTGCGTGGCGCGGTTGGCGGTTGACCCAAGAAAGCCATTATCAGTTAAAATCGCGTGAAACGCTGTTGGTTGTTAATAATATTATTATTCTAGTTGCCACAATTGTGGTGGTGATTGGCACGTTATATCCTATGCTGGCAGATGCATTGAAACTTGGGCAGGTGTCTGTGGGCGCCCCTTATTTTAATGCGCTATTTGTGCCGTTAACTTGGTTATTATTGGTGTTTTTGGCGCTGGGGCCTGTAAGCCGCTGGAAAAAAGACACTCGTCCTTTCTTGGGTATGGGTTTGGCTGTGTTGACTAGCTGTTTTGTGTTGGCGGCTGTCATAAGCTATTTTTTAACCGATAATCTTTTACTTAATATCACCGTATCAACCGCGCTAAGTCTGTGGGTGTTGGCATGGATGGGTATTGATATTAAAGAAAAAACTCGAAATGCTAGCTCGTTATGGGCAGGACTACGTCGCCTTAATATGGGCTACTGGGGTATGCAGGTGGCGCACTTGGGTATTTTATTAAGTGTTATGGGAATTGCCATTACTACCAGTTTAAGTGTAGAAAAAGACATTGCTATGCAAAAAGGCGAAACAATAGAAGTGCAAGGTTATCAGTTTACCTTAAATGACCTCAAAAAAATCCGCGGGGCAAATTTTGATGCCACCCAAGCGGTGGTCAGTGTGCACAAAAATGAGCGCCTCGTTGCCAATTTGCATCCTGAAAAGCGCCATTACGTGGTCAGTCAAATGCCCATGACAGAGGCATCAATTCAGTACAATCCCCTAAGAGACATTTATATGGCAATGGGCGAACCTATCTTGACAGGTAACCAAACCGAGGCAAATGCCACCAAATGGGCGGTGCGTATTTATATCAAACCTGGGGTGCGTTGGGTATGGTGGGGCGGTTTTGTCATTGCGTTTGGGGCCGTGTTAAGTATGTTTGACAAACGCTACCGCAAAATCGGTAGAACCAAGCTGAATGACGGTATGCCATCTGCAATCGCAACATTTGATAGCACCAACCAGAACATGCATAAGGAGAACAACCATGGCAATGCGTAAAAAACAACTGTGGTTTTTGGTGCCTCTAATCATGTTTTTGATTATTATTGGGCTGTTTTATACCCGCTTGGGGAAAGACACGACGGTGGTCACCAATACCTCGCTTAATCGCCCGTTGCCTAACTTTAGCTTACCATCGCTTGCCAACCCTGAGCAAACAATTACCCAAGCACAGTTACCTAAACAGCCGTATCTATTAAATATATGGGCGTCTTGGTGTGTGACTTGTAAGATTGAACACCCGTTTTTATTACAAATGGCAAAAGCAGGCGTGCCAATTGTGGGCATCAACTATAAAGATGATCGCAAAGACGCATTAGCTTATCTAAATACCCATGAAGACCCATTTACCCTCAATGCTCAAGACATCAATGGTAGTTTTGGCATTGACTTGGGGTTGACAGGGGTGCCTGAGTCTTTTGTAGTGGATACCACAGGCAACGTGCGGCAGCATATTTTGGGTGAAATCAACGAGGAACGCTATAATAAGCAAGTGCTACCTTGTATGACAGCACTGCGCCAAAATGCCGATGATGACAAAATCCGTGAGGTATGCCAATGACTAAGCTGGCTAACAACGTAACACGCCTAGCAATCACTTGGCTATTGCTAGCAGGGATGTCTATGTCCGCGTTGGCGGGCATTGATACCTACCAGTTTGACAATCCACGCCAAGAAGCCCAATACCGTGCGCTTATTGAAGAACTGCGCTGCCCAAAATGTCAAAACCAAAATTTGGCAGGTTCTGATGCCCCTATTGCCCAAGACCTCAAACAAAAAACCTATGACATGGTCAAAGACGGGCGTTCAGATGGCGAAATACGCCAATATATGAGCGAACGATATGGCGACTTTATCAGCTATAAACCGCCTGTGCGTCCTTCAACGTGGATTTTATGGTTTTTTCCGCCCATTTTGTTAGTAGTGGTCATGTTGAGTTGGTTTATCCGTCATCGTCACCAAGCAAAACGTAGTGTGGCTGCCCACCAACCCGATGAACAGCCGCCACTCTCACAAGCAGAGCAACAAAGATTGCAGGATTTACTAAGCACCCAGTCAAACATTGCCGATAAAGAAGTTAGCAAGGAAAATTAATGTCAACACTTATAGTTTTTATCATTGTCGCGCTATTATTTGCCTTTACGCTTGCGGTTTTTATCATCTTACCTTGGCTGCAAACTAGCGGTGCGCGCGCCACACAGCGTCAAGCAGACAACCAACTATTAGCCCTTAATATTCAAGTCTTTAAACAGCGCCTAGCCGAGCTTGAAAATGACCACCAAGAAGGGCAAATTGATACAACAACCTACGAAACGCAAAAAATCGCCCTAGAACGTCAGCTCCTAGAGATTGGCGACAATCAAGAAAAAAATGATTTTGTGCCCAACTGGAAAAGTCGGCTTATTTTTTTGGTGTGGATACCCTTATTAACGGTTATGGCATACATGATGATTGCCGATCGTACCCCCGTTTACAAACTTTGGGAAGCACAAGACCGCTTGGGCAAAGTCGCCGATGACCTACTGACCGCCAAAATTGACACACCGCCAGAATGGGCAACCAAGGACAGTGTCGGCTTGATTAGCGCCATGCAAACCAACGTACACCACCATGCCAACGACCCACTGCGATGGTTTCGACTCTCAGAAGTATTTGTGGCGCTGCAAGCCCCCGAACAAGCCATAGAATCCTTAGCGCGCGCTTATCGCCTAAACCCTGATGACGAAAGAGTGGCGCTTACCTATGCACAAACCAGTTTTTTTACCCAAGGTGGGCAGATGGACAATACCATCCGCCAAGTGGTAGAACACATCTTAGTCAAAAACCCAAAACACCAAGGCGCGCAAATGCTGATGGCAATGGGTGAAATGCGACTTGGTAATTACCCTGACGCAAGAAAATGGGTAGCGGCGCTAAAAACTGACATTCAAAACCGCCCTGGTGACCACACACAGGCGCTGCAAAGCTTAGCAGAACTTGAACAAACCATCGACCAGCGCGAAGCGCAAAGTGCCAAAGCGATTGAAGTACACATCAAAGTCACCCCAGAAATACTAGGGCGTATCAAACAAGGTGAAACCTTATTTGTTAACGTAAAAAAATTGGCAGGTGGCCCGCCCGTTGCTGCCAAAAAACTTTCGGCAGATACCCTCAACATCAACGGCATGACCCTAAAAATCAGCGACAATGATAGTATTATGCCCACCGTGACACTAAGTGATGCCATTAGCAGTGCCGAGCCGCTGGTCATTAGCGCACGGGTATCTGCTAGTGGCGATGCCACCCCAAAAAGCGGCGATCTAACCAGTAACCCTGTGCCATTTGAGAGCAGCGCACAAGTTACTACCGTCTTGGTGGATAAAATAATCCCTTGATATTTAGTTGGGTGATAGGCCTATATCGCCCAATTATTTTGCAAAAATTGCTTGAGATTTTGGTTGCGAACGGTTATTGTTAACCGAGTATTTCAAAACTGTTAACATCACAAATGCAAATTTTGTCGGTAGTGCAGTTGTGAGATAGGGCGATTTTAACAATTTTGACTTAAGGAATCGGTTTATGAAGCGTATTATTCTTTTAGGGCCACCTGGCGCTGGTAAAGGCACACAAGCACAGATCATTACCAAGGCATTTGATATTCCTCAAATTTCAACAGGTGATATGCTGCGCGCTGCTATCAAAGCAGGCACTGAACTTGGCAAACAAGCCAAAAGCGTGATGGATGCAGGTGGACTGGTATCAGATGATCTCATCATTAATTTGGTCAAAGAACGCATCGCCCAACCCGATTGTGCCAATGGTTGTATCTTTGATGGTTTTCCTCGCACCATTCCCCAAGCCCAAGCGCTTGCCGATGCAGGCGTGCACATTGACAACGTGGTAGAAATTGCGGTACCTGACGAAGACATCATTTCTCGTTTGTCGGGTCGTCGTTCTCACCCTGCTTCTGGTCGTGTCTATCATGTGGTGTACAATCCACCCAAAGTTGACGGCAAAGATGACGAAACAGGCGAAGATTTGGTACAACGTGATGATGATAAAGAAGAAATCATTCGTGACCGCTTGGCGACCTATCATAAACAAACCGCCGCTTTGATTGATTTTTACCAAGACTTGGCAAAAACAGATAGCAATGCGCCGCGCTATGCCAAGTTTGATGGTACCCAAGCCATTGATAAAGTTAGTGAGCAAGTGTTGGCAGAATTGGGTCAATAACCATTAAGTTTTAAAGATTTAGCAATTTTTAAAAATTTAGGGGCGTATTGGATACGCCCTTTTATTTTACCCAATCAAAAAATAAGCAATAAAAAAGCCAATTCAATATGAACTGGCTTTCTTGATTTTTACAAAGAATTAAGCAGTTTTAAGGGCTTTGATGGCTTTGTTTAAGCGGCTTTTGTGACGGGCAGCTTTGTTTTTGTGGATCACGCCTTTGTCAGCAATACGGTCAATCACAGGCACGGCTTTTTTGTACGCTTCGGTTGCTAACTCGTAGTTTTTTGCTTCAATGGCTTTAACTACATGTTTGATAAAAGTACGAACCATTGAACGTTGTGATGCTTTTAATTGACGACGTTTTACGTTTTGACGAGCGCGTTTGCGAGCTTGTGCAGAGTTTGCCACGTTAATCTCCTAGATTTAAGATTTTTGCAATAACATAATGCCAATGGGTATAGGGCAGCCACCAATACGAACTGACAAGGGATTTGGTGCTTGAATCCTTGAATTACTAGACACGGAAACACAATTAACGATATCAAGCGGATTTAAAGCCCGTTATTTTAACAAACTTATTTTCAAATAACAACTAATTAAAGGGGTGAATGACAAGATAGGGGGGAAAGCGGCAGTATATTGCTTTAAAATCGGGCATAATGACCAACAACGTTGTAAAAATCCTTATTTTTTGATGAAACTATTGGCTAACTATGCTTAAATAAAAAGGCAGGGCTTAAATAAAATGCTAGGCTTGCCAAAAAAAAGTGCCATCGCTTTTAGTGCAAGGTAACCGCATCAGATCTAGTCATAAAATCCATCGATGTCGAGGTAAGTTTTTTTATGCAGCGTACCGCATTAATTATTGGGGCAACGGGTCTTGTGGGACATGCCTTACTAACCCAATTGGGTAGTTTATATGAAAAAGTGATTATCATTGCACGCTCACAGCCCAAAGGCTTGAGTGATTCTATGCATTTTTATCAGCTGAAAGATTTTGGGCAAATACCCGCGTTTGTTGCAAGTTTGGGTATAGGCAAGGATACAGACGCGTTCAGCTGTTTGGGGACAACCCTCAAACAGGCAGGTAGTGAGGACAACTTTCGGCAAGTAGATTTGGTTTATAATTTGGCGTTTGCAGAGGCATGCCGCAATAAAGGGGTAACGCGGTTCTTTTTGTTGTCTGCTATGGGGGCAAATGCCCAAAGCCGCTTTTTTTATAACCGTACAAAAGGCGAATTAGAAGATGCGGTAAACGCGCTTGGTTTTCAAGAATTGGCGATTTTTCGACCTTCCTTGCTATTGGGCAAACACCCACACCGAACGATTGAAAACCTAGCACAGACCGCGTATCAGATGCTCAAGCCAATTGTGCCAAAAAAATTGCCCGTTCGTCCCATTGAAGCAGAGCGCGTGGCGATGGCAATGGCATTGGTGGCAAATAACTGGCATATTATGCACACGTACCAAAAATCTGCCAATCGCCCAGAAACCACCCATAAATGCCAAATTGTGAGCAACAGCGAAATGCTGAATATGACACGCTTTAGGGCTTAAACAGCGTTAAACTTACCAAGATATTAAGCAGCAACCCGCGAGCAAACCATAAACTTTAAACCATAAATCATACAATTATCACCGATTAATCCCCTAGACTGAGGTAATAACATGACCCATACAACACTCGATACGTTCGTTACGTGTGATTTACTAGATGCCAACCCAGACTGCCAAGTTTGCGCCCCAAATATGGAAGGCAAACGCTTTTTTAGTTATGGCGGTCATACCCAATTTGGCGGTGAAATCGTGACGGTCAAATGCTTTGAAGACAATAGCCGCGTTAAAGAGTTGTTGGCTACTGATGGCAAAGATGAACAAGGTCATGGTAAAGTCTTGGTCGTTGATGGCGGTGCTTCCATGCGCTGTGCACTGCTAGGTGATATGATTGCCCAAAGTGCGGTGGACAACGGCTGGGCAGGGGTGATTGTCTATGGCTGTGTGCGCGATGTCGATGATATGGCAAAAATGCCAATCGGTGTGCACGCACTAGGCTCTATCCCCCGTAAGTCAAATCGTCAAGGTGTGGGCGAAACGGATATTACTATCTGCTTTGGCGGTCTAACGATAAAATCGGGTATGTACGTGTATGCTGATAATAATGGGATTATTGTGAGTGACAAAGCCTTGATTTAAGAGAGCTAAGAGGGTTTAGTTGATGAAGCATTTAATCCAAGTCGCAGTTTTAACAGTTGCAACAGGACTCACAACCGCTACTTTTGCTGGCGTGGGACAGTTTGAGAATGAAAAAACCACCTGTTATGTGCTAAAAAACCATCAGTTAGTCAAAAAATCAGTCTGTGGTTATGCAGGTTCAAGTGGCGGTGCAGCATCGGGCTATGCGATTTTTGAAGCCAGTTTTGCTGTCAAAGGTTATGGTACTATTGATATCGTTGATAACTGGTTTGCCGAAGACGATGGCAATGGCAACTGGAAAAATGAACAGGTGACAAGAACCATTAATGGTGAAACAGCTGTGCAACGCCAACGGGATGCTAAAACCCTTAAAATCCTAACCGCCAAAGAAGTTGAAAGTCGTTTGGTTGCTTATGATAAACTTTATGAAAAAAATAAAGGTAAGAATATGCCACTGGCGAGTTGGCTTACCTGCTACGCTAACAAAAAAGCCAGTAACGAGTTGTGTTATATCGATAACACCCCCCGTTAAGTGAGTGATATGTTCCAAAAAACCGCTAAATTTAGCGGTTTTTTGGCTTTAAAAATGCGATAAAAACCCCATAATAATAGCATTTTTCATCAATAACAAAAAACGTCATGGCTTCAATCAATCCTTTATCAAATCTTTCATTACGCCTTAACCAAAGCCTGTTTGGCGATAGCCAAAAACACCACACCAAAAAATGGCTTGGCAATTTGCAAGGCATGAGCCAAGCGTTGTGGTTGACCAGTTTAAACGCGGCAGATAGCGGTCAACAAAACCGCCTAAAAGTGGTGGTAACCCGTGACCAAAATCAGCTCAATCAGCTAGAGACCGAATTGGCGTTTTGTGGGGTGGATGCCCATGTGTTCCCCGATTGGGAAACGCTCACTTACGATGAGTTATCGCCTCACCAAGATATCGTGTCCGAGCGGATTCATCTACTAACCCATATGCCGACCACAGGGTTTTTGCTGATTAGTGTGCAGACCTTGATGCACCGTGTTGCCCCTGCCAGTTGGCTGATCGGACAACATTTTGATATCTCGGTGGGGGATAAGTTTGACGTGGCAAGTCAGCGGTTACAACTTGCCAAAGCAGGCTATCATGCGGTAGATAATGTGTTTGAACCCAGTGAATTTGCGGTGCGTGGCAGTGTGATTGATTTGTTTGCCATCGGTCAGCCGTTCCCTGTGCGCATTGATTTATTTGATGATGAAATCGAAAGCATGCGGTTTTTTAATCCGCAAACCCAGCGTAGCCTCACCCAAGCGGATTTGGATGAGCTCAAAGACAGCGACCCCCATCAATACGCCAAATTTATCCAGCAACAAAAACATCAGCCCTCACAAGCCCTAGGCAAGATTAACAGTTTTCAAATTTTACCTGCCCGTGAATTTCCACTTGATGAAGGCAAAGAAACCTTTCGTGCCAATTTTGCCAGTAGCTTTGCCAACACCAGTGCCAGACGCTTTGAGCTGTTTAATGATGTGATGAATGGCATTGCTCCTGCTGGCGTGGAGTATTATCAGCCGTTATTCTTTGAGCAAGATGTTTGGCAATCTGGCTCAGATTTTTTCAGTTATTTGCCCAAAGACAGTTTGTTGATTGTTGATAATCAGATTGATACGGCGTACCAAAACTTTTGGCAGCAAATCCAAGCTCGCTATGATGACCGCAAACACAACATCGATAAACCGATTGTCGCACCGCCAGACTTATATCTTGCTGAACATATTTTTAACCAAAAAATCGCCCAATACCCACGCATTATCACCAGTGAACAACCCCTAAGTGATAAACAGCTGGCAGACAAAATAGGGTCAGTTAATGCGCGGGTCAAAGCGCCACCTGATTTAACCGTTGACCATAAACTGGCTGAGCCGTTACAACGATTAATCGCTTTTCAAGAGCAATTTGATAAACCCATTCTAATTGTAGCTGAGACCGCAGGACGGCGCGAGATTTTGGCAGAGCTGTTGCAAAAACGCTTTAATCTTCAGAGTGTCGCAGGGCTAACCGATTTTTTGTCCAATATGGATGACGCCCATGCAAATTCTCTGGCATTGACTACTGCCCCGATTGAGCGTGGACTTTGGCTCACGGGTGACGAGTTGCCCGATAATTTTGCCATTATTTCTGAAACCCAGTTGTTTGGGCGACAGGTGCTACAGACGCGCAGGCGCAGACAAAGCGATGTGTCCGATGAGTTTTTGGTCAAATCGGTCAGTGAGCTAAATATTGGCGACCCAGTGGTGCATATTGACTTTGGGATTGGACGCTATCAAGGCTTGGTCACCCTTGAGATTGACCAGCAGTTGCAAGAATTTATCCATCTCACCTATGCCGATGATGCCAGTATTTATGTGCCTGTGGCAAATCTCCAGCTGATTAGCCGTTATGCAGGGGGCGACACAGCCACCGCACCGCTTCACAGTATTGGTAGTGGCAAATGGGATAAAGCCAAAGCCAAAGCCCTTGCCCAAATTCATGACGTGGCGGCAGAACTACTTAATGTCCAAGCCAGACGAGACGCCAAAACGGGGATACATTTTGCCATTGACCCGATTCAATACGACTTATTTGCCAGTCAGTTTGCCTTTGAAGAAACGCCCGACCAAGCCAATGCCATCGAAGCGGTGATACACGACATGAAGCAAAATAAGCCGATGGATAGGCTGGTGTGTGGTGATGTCGGCTTTGGTAAAACCGAAGTTGCCATGCGCGCGGCGTTTATTGCCGTACAAGCAGGCTATCAAGTGGCGGTACTGGTGCCGACCACGCTACTGGCAGGGCAACACGAAGACAACTTTATGGACAGGTTTGCCGATTGGGCGATTCGTATCGAGAGCTTGTCACGTTTTGGCACCAAAAAACAGCACGATGCGATTTTGCAAGATTTAGCCGATGGTAAAGTGGATATCGTGATTGGGACGCACCGTATTTTGCAGGATGATGTCAAATTTGCCAATTTAGGTCTAATGATTGTTGATGAAGAACACCGTTTTGGGGTGCGTGATAAGGAGCGTATCAAAGCCATGCAGTCGGATGTCGATGTGCTATCAATGACCGCCACGCCGATTCCACGGACACTCAATATGGCACTCTCAGGCATGCGTAATATGTCAATTATTGCCACACCCCCTGCTCGTAGGCTTGCGATTAAAACCTTTGTCATGCAAAAGTCGGATAACCTACTGAAAGAAGCAATTTTGCGTGAGCTACTGCGTGGTGGGCAGGTGTTTTTGCTACACAATGACGTGGCGAGTATTGAGCGTATGGCAGAAACCGTGCGTGAGCTTGTGCCAGAGTCGCGGGTGGCGGTGGCTCATGGGCAGATGAAAGAGCGTGAGCTTGAACAGGTCATGCAAAATTTTTATCATAAAAAACACAACGTCTTGGTGTGTACCACTATTATCGAAACAGGGATTGATATCCCCAATGCCAATACCATCATCATCAACCGTGCCGATAAATTTGGACTAGCACAGCTGCACCAACTGCGAGGACGGGTTGGGCGCAGCCACCACCAAGCCTACTGTTATCTACTCGTCCCGTCTATCAAAGGCTTGACCACGGACGCACAAAAACGCCTAGATGCCATCAGCCGTGCCAACACACTGGGGGCAGGCTTTATGCTTGCCAGTGAAGACCTTGAGATTCGGGGGGCAGGCGAGCTACTGGGCAAAAGCCAAAGTGGCAATATGCAAGCCATTGGTTTTAACCTGTATATGGATATGCTAAACCGTGCCACCAAAGCCATCAAAGCGGGTAAACAGCCCGACCTAAATACCCCATTGTCACTCACCAGCGACATTAATTTGCACCTGTCGGCACTCATTCCCGAAGATTATTTGGGCGATGTCCATCAGCGTCTATTGTTTTACAAAAAAATCGCCAATGCCGAAGACTATGACAGCCTAATCAGTATTAGGAGTGAAATGCTTGACCGTTTTGGCAGCCTGCCCGAGCCGACCAAAAATCTGTTTGCCATACATCAATTACGCTTGATGGCAGAAGCGCTGGAGATTCGTAAGATTGACGGTAATGAGCGGTCGGTGACGTTAGAGTTCTCGCCTGATACGCCTGTGGAGGCGATTACGATTATTCAGTTGATTCAGTCGAATCCGAGTAAGTTTAAAATGAATGGGGCGACTGGGCTTAAAATGATGGGCGACAAACTTGCCATCCCAGAAGCACGGATTGAAGCGGTGAAAAGTTTGTTAGAAAAGTTGGCAAAAACTTTGTCCAACTTATGATGCCATTATTACCGAGAAAATAGATGAAAATTATGGATGGGTAATTAACCTTGATAAGGAAGGCAATATTGAAACAAAATATGGTCTAGTAGCACATGAGCCACATATTTTATATGAATACCCCACTCTCAACTCTTTATAAACTATTGATTTTAACAACCTAAAAATTTCATAACTAATTTTATAAAAAACTTGAGGTCAATATTTTCAAGTTTTTAGAATTGAGAGTCAAGTATAACTCTTATCTTATACAAAGGAATATAATTATGTCAGCAGTCTTAGCAGTTTTAAAAAAGGATTCACCAAAATTAACTGAAAACCAAACTAAGGAATTTGAGCAAGGATTTTTAGCGCTCAAAAAACAGTTTGAAACGGCAGATATTGATGATTTGAATGATAATGATTACAAACAGGAATTTGCCGAAAAGTTCGATAAATTAATGCAAAAAATTGGCTATGATGAATTTGAACTCGATTCATCGAATCTTTTTCTTTATAACCTTTATAAAGTCGATGATTATGAAAATTTTATGGGGTTTGTGACAGTTAGCTATCAAGTTGCTTGTGGTGATGACGATGTTTTAAGAGAAATTTATCAAGAAATGCACGAAAAACTG